>Ga0209023_10001209_pt1 | contig 35524 bp, 31 predicted proteins | sample LakOneMetagenome_FD_187468 | JGI IMG/M metagenome (GOLD analysis project Ga0209023, IMG submission 187468) | Freshwater and sediment microbial communities from Lake Erie, Canada (SPAdes) (version 2) | ecosystem: Environmental > Aquatic > Freshwater > Lentic | place: Lake Erie, Canada...
CGCTCCGTTGGGTCCGCTGAACGCTCCGTTGAGTCCGCTGAACGCTCCGTTGGGTCCAATGAACGATCCGTTGGGTCCACTGAACGCTCCGTTGGGTCCGCTGAACGATCCGTTGGGTCCACTGAAGGCTCCGTTGGGCTCACTGAACGCTCCGTTGGGTTCACTGAACGCTCCGTTAGGCCCACTGAACGCTCCGCTGGACCCGATCACGGCGGAAACGCGACTGGCGGGTTACTTGTGTATTTGATCTTCCAAGACGGCGGCGACCGCTCCGTCAAGGAATTCTTGGAAACGTTTCGTATTAGCATCCGCCGTTGATCCCTCAAGAAATAGATCGAAATGGTCATAAAATTGTTCTAAGACATCTGCGTTAAAGTCCATTCCCAGAAACTGAAACAGCTTTCCCCAATGTGTCTTCTCGCCCAATGGGTATCGTTTCCACAGCCATTCCTGAAACTCTTTGAACTGGACAGCGTCTGGAGAATCAACAATCCCAATGTCCTGCTCCGCAATGACGTAACCGTTCCACATTGACCAAATGCCGCTGGCCCAGTTGCTATTGCCAAGATACATGGCAGGCCGCTTTCGAATTGCGTCAGAGGTAATTGGACCGAACATTGACAGCTTTCCTTCCGGGGTTGCCCTTGTGACTATGCCTGTCTCATCGTCTGCTGCCGACGCGACCGGCTTGGTCGCCAACTTTCGGAACTCGAAAAAGAGTCGAAGAGCTTCTTCTTCCGTTTCCGTAAGCATTTCACAGTAACTCGGCCAACCCTGCGGGCCTGCCCATGCATTTTTGATAAACCACTGGTTGAAATCCCCCATAGTCAGGCGTCCGCCAATCTCTGGCAGAGAGTGAAGGTTTCTCGCCTGATGATACCCGGTAAAATACATATAGATTAGTCGCGGAGAATGTCCACCCAAGTGTTTCATGGGGTCGTTTCCGATCCTTTCCAGCAATGTTTCGTAGGTAAGTTCCATTGCTTTAGTCTAACTCATGCACGTCGCCGAGGTGGAAAAGCTTTCCACTCGCGTTCGCGATACGCCCTTACTACCGTGCGGGCTTCTGCATCTCGCGGGATTGATTTGAGATATGTTTTATGAAGACTGCTGCATTTGAACGTGTCCGTTCAGCTTGAGCCTACCGAAAGATCCCCCCACAACCCAACCACACCCCGCCGCTCCACCACCACCCGCCCCGCAACCCGCCGCCCCCATCCGCCCTCCCCAAAACCCGCGTAAACGCGGCTGTCAAGAGCACGATTACGGCCCGCCTTACTAGGGTTCTAACCAAAAGCAACTCGTGTTATTGCCCAAATAACCTATACTGGGTCTATGAAGGTAATCTATAGCGACCTGATACTGGGGTATGATCGGTGATTCGAAGAATACTGACTTCATCTCTGGCAGGAGCGACATTCGGATTCTTTGGGGGCCTCTTGTTTTGGTTGGTCTGGTATATCATGTACCAGTCTAGTATTCAATCTTATCGAAAAGAGAACACTTCGGAGCTTTCAATAAGCTTCTTGGATTTTCCATTACAGTTATTGCCGCTCTGCTTGGCTTTCATGGGATTAGGGCTCGTGTTTAAAGTTCTCGTGGAATTTTCTTTTGGGCGATTCCGCGACACATTCCTAAGTTGGGCGTTGATCGGTTTATTGTCGAGCGTTGGCGTCGGTCTGCTCCTTTTTACGGAAATGCAATTCATATCAAGGCCCTTTGCTCAGGCAAGGCTTCCGTCATACCTTTCTTCTGACCTATTCTTCTGGTTTATATCTATTTTCTTATCTGTTGGTTACACATTCGTTTTTGTCCTCGCAAAGAAGCTTATTACGTCCCGCCTTCGCAACGATTGACACGATTGGGTGAGCATTCTGTGTCGTTCGTACGATTCTAGTATATTGGCTCGGTATTGTTTGTTCGCGATACGCCCTTACTACCGTGCGGGTTTCTGCATCTCGCGGGATTGAATTAGGATATGTTTTATGACGACTGCTGCATTTGAAGTATCAAAGAGAATGAAACGAATACTTAAAACAAACGGGTTATTGTCGTAGGATTTCTGACAATCGCGTTAGCATTCCTTGGGATTTTAGTCCTTGAATCTCCCGCCTTCACACTGGTGACTTTTATCCTTGGTTGGATTATAGGCGTTAGTTGGATTATAGAAGGGTTCAAAAAAGAAGAGTAGCAGCGTACGTGGAGCATCCTTTTGGATTGATTTAAGATATGTTTTATGAAGACTGCTGCATTTGAACGTGTTCAGACGGCGAGGCATCTGTTCCGAAGCTGCTGGTAGTCTTGCTATCCCGACCGACGCACCTACTTCTCGCGGCGAATTCTGCTAAAATCCTTTCTGTGAAGATCTCTGCCGTAATAATTGCGTTTAATGAGGAAGCGAAGATCGCTGATGCTGTGCGGTCGGTGGGGTGGGCGGATGAGGTTGTTGTTGTGGATTCGGAGAGCACGGACGCGACGCGTGTGATCGCGCAGTCGCTCGGGGCGAGGGTCATTGTGCGGGCCTGGCCGGGGTTTTCGAAGCAGAAGCAGTTTGCGGTGGATGCGGCGGCGAATGAGTGGATATTCAGCCTTGATGCAGACGAGCGGGCGACGGATGAATTGCGTGACGAGATATTGTCGCTGAATGAGCCGGATGTCGCGGGTTATACGATACCGCGGCTTTCGTTTTATATGGGACGGGCGATTCGGCATGGGAATTGGTATCCGGACCGGCAGCTTCGGTTGTTTGACCGACGGCGGGCAAGGTGGAAGGATGTGGCGATCCACGAATCGGTCGAGGTCAACGCGGGCGAGTCAGTGGGCAAACTGCGGAGCGATATTCTGCATTACACGTTTGAGGGTATCCGGCATCACGCCGATATGATCGCGAACCGCTACGCACCGCTTTCTGCCGAAGAAATGAACGCGAAAGGGCGACGGGCTTCGATAGCGCAGATCGTTTTTGGCGGGCCGATCGCATTTATTGCGACTTATATCTTCAAACTCGGTTTTCTTGACGGCCTACCCGGATTTTGTATCGCCGTTTTCGCGGCCTACAATGTGTTTCTCAAGCATTTGTTGTTGCGGGAAATGCAGAAATGAGCGGTTGGGTCTTTGTATAGCCTTTGCGGGGGCTTTGCGAACTTTGCGTCTTTGCGTGAAATTAAGCCTTTGTTTCCCGCAAAGCCGCGAAGTTCGCAAAGGAAACGCAAAGTAGGACATCAAAGCGGCGTTTGCGGAGACGGAAAGAAGAGCTTGCATTTGGGCTCATACGTCATAAAAATTCGCTTCGAATTCGACTCGACAACTTAAATCATTTTCCGCACATCATATCTTCCAAATAGCCAAAATTTGCTATATATTTAGATTGCGACAGCAGATATTTTCTCTCGATCGTTCAGTATGAAAACATTTATCACACTAGGTCTCGTAATTACCGGACTTGCCGGGTCGGCCCTTGCCCAGAAAGGTGTCGATACGCAGACGCAGACGATCAAGAACGACGGTGACAAGGTGACGTCACGGCCCAATGACGCCGGGCGTTCGTTTGACTGGGGCAAGGGCAAGACCAAGGTCCGCGAGCGTCTCGCTAATCCGTACAAACTAAATTCGCGTAGAGATGTTTTGATCGAGACGATCATTTCGGCATTGGGCGAGAAAAAGATCGTCGTTGACGACGCCTCGTCGAGGATGAAGGACGGCATCATCGTCACGCAGCCCTTCGTGTTTGCAAAAGGCCCCGTAACGACAACTAGCGAACTCGGCCGTTACGGAGTACTCGAATTCTCCGATTCGGCCTGGACACGGGCACAATACACGCTGACGATCGAGATACAGTCGATCGACGGTATTCAGAACAACGTTTCGGTGATCGCCAAGGTCGAGGGACGGGCCAGCAACGGTCTGGGTTCGGAATGGCGGACGGTGCAGAGTTCGGGTGTCGCAGAAGAGGAATTTTTAACCAAACTGGTCGAGCTCGTCACCGGCAATTCGCCCGATCCGACACAGGACACTGATCATTGATCGCGTTTTACGCGGAGTAATATGTTTCTCCGATCCATTTACATTCTTATTTTTGTTCTCGCTATGACGGCGGCGTCGGCTTTTGGCCAGCAAAACGCGGACGGAACGTCGTCGCTATTTCCTAAGGGAGCGGAAAAAGAAGATCAGCCGATCGGAATTAAAGAGCAGCTTGAGAAAATGCGGATCGAGCGCGAGAAGAAAGATCATGACGACATGATCGATCGCGGCAACGAAGCCCTCAAGATCTCCGAAGAACTCGAAAAAAAGATCAATACAACGGCTCAGCTCGATAGCAACGACCGCTCAAAGCTCGAATCTCTCGAAAAGCTATTAAAAAAAATACGCACCGAGCTCGGCGGTGACGACGACGGCGACGGAACGCCTGATCCCGATGCCGATCCTGCCGAGGCGAAGGCGAATGAGAGGCCAAAGGATGTCGTTGACGGTTTCAAAGTACTCAGATCGAATACTATTAAACTCGTCGATGAACTCAAAAAGACAACGCGGTTCACGATCTCGGCAGCGGCGATCCAGACGACTAATACCGTTCTGCGGATCACCCGATTTCTCAAATTCTGGAATTAAGAATTGAAACGACACTTTAAATCCTTAACAAAATTGCGGCCGCTATCTTTGCTGCCGCTTTTTGCATTGGTAGCGTTGCTGGCGGTTACATCCCCCGCTCAAACGGACGATGACATTGTCACGGTCGATTCATCGATCGTACTGGTCAACGCGACGATCCTCGACAAGACGGGCAAGACGGTCGGCGGGCTAACTGAAAAGCAATTCAAAGTTTTCGAAGACGGAGTCGAGCAAAAGATTGAGTCGTTTGCCGCCGAAGAAACGCCGTTCGCCGCCGTTATCCTGCTCGACACTTCCGGCAGTATGGAGGAACGTGTAAGCCTCGCCCGCAGTGCCGCGATCAAGTTTCTTGACGGCCTGAGGACCGATGACAACGCCGCGATCTACAATTTCCACTCAAAGGTCGAACTCGTACAGGATTTTTCAAACAGTCGCGATATCGTCGAGTCGATCTTCGATCTGAAGGCGGATGGCATGACGGTGCTTAACGACGCGGTGTTCAAGGCGGCGGAATTGTTGGCGGCAAGAAAGGAAAAACGGCGTGCGATCATCGTCTTGTCAGACGGTGCCGACACGATTAGCAAAAAGTCGCAGGACAAAGCCCTGAAAGCCGCAAACGCGGCCGAAGCGACCATTTACACCATCGATATGTCCTCTCCCGAGGCAACGTTAAAAGACCGTGCACAGAATCAGTCTGCCCTAAAGGCCTTCGCCGAAAAGACCGGCGGCACGTTTGTCTCAACACCGGGCGGCAACGGTATGCGAGATGCCTTCAAAAAGATCGTCGAGGAGCTCGGCAATCAGTACACGCTCGCCTATTCACCAAAAGACGCAAAAAAAGACGGCAAATTCCATACAATAGAAGTTACCGTCTCTCGGCCAAATTTAACGATCCGAACCCGGAAGGGTTATAACGCACCGAAAAGTCAGAACCCTCTGCGTTAGCGGGGGGCGTAAGCGGTTGTGATCCGTAACGTCCGGGCCGCCCGCTTACGCAGGCGGTTCTGACTACTTGCTCGTCTTATTCTTTTTCTTGTCGTTATGCCGCTCGATAGCTAGTTGGATAAGTTCGTCGATGACCTGCGGGAACGGCTTCCCGGTTCCGGCCCACATTTTCGGAAATCCAGAGGCGTCCGTCAATCCCGGCATGGTGTTGATCTCGTTGACGAGCAACGCTCCGTTGTCATTTCGCAGGAAGAAATCAACCCGTGCGAGACCGGAACCATCGATGGATTTGAACGCGGTGACGGCCATCTGGCGGATCTTGTTGGCTAATTCGTCGGAGACCGGCGCGGGTACGACGAATTCGTTGTTGCCGGTGCCTGAATACTTTTCGGTGTAATCGAGGAATGCTTTCGAACTGTCCCGGATAAGATATTCGCCGGGAAGACTCGCTTCGGGCGAATCGTTGCCCATTACGGCACATTCGATCTCGCGCATTTCGAGGCCTTCTTCGACAATGATCTTGCGGTCGTATTCGGCGGCAAGCTCGATCGCAAGTGCCAACGTTCCGCGATCCGTCGCTTTTGAGACGCCGACCGACGAACCGAGATTCGCTGGTTTTACAAAGCACGGGAAGCCGAGTTTGTCAGCGACCTGAGTCAGCGTCGCTTCGCGATTGCGTTCCCACTCGTCACGCAAAAACCATACGTAATTACAGATAGGCAGTCCGGCGTCCCGGAAAAGGATCTTCATAAAAGCCTTGTCCATTCCCGTCGAACTTGCCAATACACCGCAGCCGACATAAGGCAAATCGGCCATCTCAAACAGCCCTTGGATCGTGCCATCCTCGCCAAATGTGCCGTGGAGCACGGGAAAGGCAACATCTATTATGTCGGACGAAAGGAGACTAGGTGCCACCGCTAAGAGTTTACGTTGGTCCGCCACCAACTCTCCCGTATTCGCCGTTCCGTAAAGCTCGCTTAACAATGCCTGTGTCGTTTCGTTCATCAACGCTAGCGACTCAACCGGCGAGAGCCACATTCCCTCAGCGGTTATCGCGATAGGCACGACATCATATTTCTCATGATCGATCTGCTCAATAACGGTTTTCGCCGAACGGATCGAGATCTCATGCTCGCCCGAACGGCCGCCAAAAATAACTCCAACGCGTGTTTTCATATCAATATTCTATTTCTATAATATCGTCTTTCCCAAAGCTGACAATATTAGTTCACAGGCCAATTCTACCGTAATATTGCTTTGATCCAGCAAAGGATTGACCTCGACGATCTCAAAGGAACGCATTCCGCCGTGGGCGGCGATTATTTCGAGGGCGAGGTGGGCTTCGCGGTACGTTGTGCCGCCGCGGACGAGCGTGCCGGAGCCGGGTGCAAAACGCGGGTCGATCATGTCGATGTCAAATGTGACCGCGTACCCTCCGGGGGCCTTCGAAGCGATGGCAACGGCGGCTTCGACGCACTCTGCCATACCTCGTTTGTCGATGTCGCTCATCGTAAAGAAATTGTCGCGAAGCCCGAGCTTTTCTATCTGAGCGCGTTCGCCGGGATCGACATCCCGAGCCCCGACGTGCGCGAAGTATTTCGGGTTTAGCTTTGGCGCGTAGCCGCAGAGGTTGACCAATTCCGAATTGCCATGCCCGAGTATCGTCGCAAGAGGCATGCCGTGAATGTTGCCGGATGGCGATGTCTCGGGCGTATTGATGTCAGCGTGAGCATCAAACCAGATCAGCCCGATCTCAGTTCCCTGCTGTTTATGATGATTCGCGATCGCCGAAAATGTAGGGATCGCAATGGCGTGGTCGCCGCCGAGAATGATAGGAAACTCGTCGTTATCAAGGATCGTTTTTAGCGCCGCGATCACGTTTTCGCTCGAAGCGAGCATTTCAGCGAGATGTTTCGGATTCTCAACCTTGTCCTCAGTTTCAGGTTGTACGATCACCGCGTCGCCGTGATCATTTACCTCGAAACCCATTTCACGAATGTGCTGCGACAATTTGTTCCCGCGAAATGTCGTCAGACGCATTGCATTAACGCCCAATTCGCTACCTGTTTGTCCGGCGCCAAAACCAAGGGGAACGCCGAGAATGCCTACTTTATTTTCACTCATAATGTTCTATTTGTGGCAGACAAGCAGGGATGCTTGCAGCTCCAGTCAGATCTCGCCGAAGCCTGCGGCGAATATTTTTGTTATTGCGTCTGCTGCTTCGTGTTCGTCCGGGCCTTCGAGTCGTAGATCAAGCGTTACGCCGAGTGACGCTCCGAGGGCTAGCAGACTGAGGATCGATTTTGCATTGGCTGTCGCGTTAAGCGCGGGGTTGTGCAAAATGATGCGGCTCTTGAACTGCGCGGCGCAGCGGACAAGTTTGGCGGCAGCTCTCGCATGGAGGCCGAGCGGATTGACCAGCGTGACGGTTTGCTCAAGCATCCTTTTTCATTTTCTGCGGCAAGAGCAATGTCCCGGCACGTGTTATCGCCGATCTACCTGTCTCCTCGACCTCTTTTGCTAGATCGCTGAGCGATATTTCTTTGTTTGTGGTCGCGACTTTGATTACCATCGGCAGATTTACACCGGTGACGATCTCGACCTCGTTTTCTTTTAAGAACATGGCGGAGATATTTGTCGGCGTACCGCCGAACATATCCGTTAGCAGCAAAACGCCTATGCCCGCCGACACGTTTTTGATCGCTCGTTCGATCTCGGCCTTCGCCATCTCGACGTCGTCGTGCCAGCCGATCGAAACGGCCGTAATATTGCTGAGATCGCCCACAACGGCTTCAGCCGCGGCGAGCAGCTCATTCGCAACCTGTCCGTGAGAGACGATCACTCCGCCTATTTTTTTTATCTCACTCATATTCTGGTCGGAACCACCTGCGGTAGCGGGCAGTTGAGTGCCGCGAGGTAGTTGTCGAACGGCAGTACCAAATTTCCAAATATACCCACAACCACCCGCTACCGCAGGTGGTTCTGACACACACTATTTCTGTATATCCCGATGTACCGCCGTTACATCGAAACCGTCCTTTTTCAATGCCCGTTGCAGCGAATTTGTCACCATCACCGACCGGTGCCGCCCGCCCGTACAGCCAACGCCAATGGTCAGGTATGATTTGCCCTCGCGTTGGTAAAGGGGCAGTAGGTATTCGAGAAGACTCGTCAACCGCGCAACCGTTTCCTGAACTTCAGGCTCTTTGTCGAGAAACGCTATCACACGCGGATCGTCGCCCGGTAGATTCTTAAGCTCTTTATCAAAATACGGATTCGGCAGGTGCCGGACGTCGAACATTATATCGACGCTTCGCGGATTGCCGTATTTGTGGCCAAAGCTGATCACCTCGACCTGCAACGCCTTCCCCTCGCCCGATCCGCTGAATTTCTGCACGATAAGACGCCGCAGCGTATGAACCGTGTGGTCCGAAGTATCAATGATCAGGTCCGCCATCCGGCGAACGTCTGTCAATGCACGTTTTTCCGCACGGATCGCGGTGAGCAAGCCCTTTGCGGCGTCAGCCGGATGTGGACGCCGAGTCTCAGAGAAACGCCTTTGTAATACCTCGTCCGACGCCTCGAAAAAGACGATGAACGGGACGAGTTTCTTTTTTGCAAGTTTTTTCAGTTCGGACGAAAATTCCGCGAGAAAGTGGCGTTCCCGGATGTTTATGACGAGAACGGCCTTTTCGATCGCGGGTGCCTTGTCTTCGTTTGAAACGAGCAAACGGCCAAACGTCGAGACCATCGTCAGCGGCAGATTATCAACGCAAAAATAGCCCAGATCTTCAAAAGCATCCGTTGCTGAGCTCATCCCCGAACCGCTCAGGCCGGTGATAATAATCAGCGGCGGAAGGTCCGAGTCATGTTTTCGTCTGCTTGCCATAATGTGCGTTGTATTAGGCCGGGGTTATATCGCGAACAAACATCTCGATACTCTTAGCCGTAGAATCGGTCACCTTTAAACGCTTCCTTGGAATCGTCTTCAGTATTGCGTCGATCGTAATTTCAGTTGTGGTCTCGTCGTTTGAGATGAGTTCCGCAATTAGATCTATTATTGCTGTTGATCGTAAACCTTTCGGGATACGGCTGATCGAGCCTACGCCCCGGATCGCGACCAAGCCTGCGGCCGCAGTAGCGGGCGAACCAATTATTCCATCGCCAGAGCGTTTTATCTCGACTGCGTCATCCGCAATAAAATCATGGCCGCGCGTTGAAAGTTCCAGACAAACCGTCGTCTTGCCAACGCCCGAATCTCCAATTATCAGCACGCCAGCGCCGTCGATCGCGACGAGACAAGCGTGAATGATCGCACGATCATGCATTTGCAAATATCAAAATTACTCCGCTTCGGCCGCCAGCTCGGGCGTCAGCAGAGCGGCTTTCGTCGCCTTGTGTGATTTATCAATGATCTTTGTTTTGAGCCGTCTCGCCTGCTTTTCGATCTTATCGACGGACATTGCAAGCGATTTATACATGTCGGTGTCGCTTGATTTTGCTGTCAAAACGTCATTCATCCATTTCACGACGATCTCGCTCAGATGGAAGCCGCGTTCGACCTCGATGATGACGTGTGCATTCGCCGGTTTTCCTTCGAAGAGCTGTTCGATGCGGTCGAAATGCGATTCGACATGGCTCTTGAGTGCGGGTGTGACATCTATGTGCCGTCCAGTGAATTCTATTTTCATATTTTCCTTGTTTAGATCATCGTTTTCCGTTCGCGGGAGCCCGGAATTTGCATTTGATCGCGATATTTTGCGACCGTTCGGCGTGAGAGTTTGACACCCTCTTTTATCAGAATCTTTGCGATCTCGTCGTCGGTAAGCGGGCTTTTCGTGTCCTCTTCCTCGATCATTTTCTTGATCTTGAGCTTGAGAATTCGAGTCGAAACTTCCTCGCCATCCTCGTTCATCATGCCTTCACTAAAAAATCTGCGAAGCTCGATAACGCCCTGCGGAGTGTGCGCATATTTGCGGTTCACAACGCGGGATATGGTCGAAAGATGCATTCCGATGTCCTCGGCGACATCTTTTAACATCATCGGTTTGATGAATTCGACGCCCTTGTCAAGAAAGTCTCGCTGACGATCGACGATACATTCAACCACGCGATAGATCGTTTGGCGGCGATGCTCGATGTTTCGCAGCAGGTCGACGGCGGAGCGCACTTTTTCTTTAATAAAATCTTTCGTTTCTTTGGTCGTGTCGGCCTGATCAACGAGTTTGTGATAGGTCGGACTGATCCGCAGACGCGGGCTGCCGTCGTCGACAAAATAGACGAGATATTCGTCGTCAACTTTTTCGATATAGACCTCAGGCGCGACATACATCGCGTCCTTTGACGCAAATCTTCGACCGGGATATGGGTCGAGTTCGCGAACCTTATTGATCTCTTCGTCAAGCACCTCCATGCTAACGCCCGTGGCTTTGGCGAGGTGCTGCAATCTGTGTGGTGTCAGATCTTCGAAATGATCGCGTACGAGCTTGGTCGCAAGGCCGTCGGCGTGGCCGTTGGCAGCGAGCTGGGCGATCAGACATTCGCGAACGTCACGCGCTCCACACCCAACGGGATCGAGATTTAGCACCAACTGCAAAGCACCTTCAGCATGTTCGATTCCGCATTCGCTCAACTCCGCGATCTCTTCGAGCGGAACGGTCAAACGCCCGTCTTCGTCAAGATTGCCGATGATCTGCAGAACGGCTTCCTCGACATGCGGTGCGACCGTCATCAGATTGAGCTGCCATTCGAGATGTTCGCTCAGGTTTGGCGAATGAGTGAGGAACTGCTCGAAACTCGGGGCGTCCTCTTTGAATTCGATCTCTTGGGTTTTATATCCGGGGTCGAGATAGTCCTGAAATTCGCGTCCGTAATCGATCTCGTCAAACGAATCGGATGATTCACCAAACGAATCTTCGTCGGTGTTAAAATCCGCCGCCGCCGCATCGTCAAAACCATTCTCAGCCGGAACGTCCGCAGAGAAGGCCTCGACATCGGCGTAATTAAACTCGGCATCCTGCACCGCGTCGGAGCCCGGATCGTTGCCATTTTCGAACTCGGCGTCGTGGCCGTCGGAATTTTGGTCGAGGATGTTATCGGAAATTTCCTGAACCTCGTCGCCGGGTTGGACCTCTTCGAGGATAGGATTGGTCACCATTTCCTGCTCGATCAACTCACCCAATTCGAGCGTGGTCATCTGCAACATCTCGATCCTCTGCCGCAGCTGCGGCGTGAGAACCATCTTTTGCTGAAGTTGATGAGTAAGCCTTAAAGATGACATATAGGGATCAGGCGACGGCTGCTACGGCGATTGAGATCCGCGGACAGCAAATACTGTTCCTAAGTTTGAATTATAGCTAGGTTAGGCAAAAAATGGAAAGCCGAGCGGCGCTAAAGACTGAATCTTTCGCCGAGATATAAGCGGCGAACATCCGGGTCAGCGACGAGTTCGTCGGGACTGCCGGAACGCAGGATCTTGCCATCCGACAGGATGTATGCCCGGTCGGTGATGCCGAGCGTTTCCCGAACGTTGTGATCGGTAATGAGGATCCCGATCCCTTGGTTCTTTAGGTACAGAATGATCTCGCGAATGTCGTCGATCGCGAGAGGATCGATCCCGGCGAACGGTTCATCGAGGAGAATAAACTGCGGTTCGGTCGCCAGACACCGAGCGATCTCGACGCGGCGGCGTTCACCGCCAGAGAGTGCATCGCCGCGAACTTTGCGGACGTGTTCGACGCCAAATTCTATAAGGAGTTCGTCAACGCGTTCGAAACGCTCGGCTCGAGTCATTTTCCGCGTTTCGAGAACGGCGAGGATATTCTGTTCCGCTGTCATCTTGCGAAAGATCGACGGTTCCTGCGGCAAATATCCCATCCCGAGCCGGGCACGCAGATACATCGGCAGCGACGTCACGTCGCGGCCGTTAAGGTTGATCGAACCATTTTCGGTAAGCTCAAGGCCGACGATCATGTAAAACGTCGTCGTCTTGCCCGCACCATTTGCACCCAACAGCCCGACAACTTCGCCGCGATCGACGTGGATCGTCACATCATCGACAACCCGACGGCGGCCATAGGTCTTTTGCAGATTATGGCCGACCAGCGAACCTTCGATATCGGGTAATGTATTTCCGTTGGCGGTGACGCCCGGGTGCTCTGTCATTGGTTATTGAGGGCTTTTTACCTTGTAAACAGTTTTGGTTCGCCCGGTCGTGTTCTTATTAACTTTACCGTTTCCAACGAAGCGATTCTCACGCATATAGACTGTGATCTCGTTGCTTTGCGACGACCCACTCTCGCTGTCGGTGACCGCTGCCGGTTCGCCGCGAAGTATCGCAACCTCGTTGTCCGCAGTGTATTGTACCCAATCGCCCGTTGCTCTGCGACCGGGCTGAGTAATGACAACGTTTTGCTCGGCGACGGTCTTTAGCACCTCGTTCTTTTCGCTTAAATAAACATCGGTGCTCGCAGATGTAATACGATCTGTTCCCTGCCTAAGGTCAACGTCGGTGCGATACTGCAAAAGACGCACTTTGCTGTCGAAATTCATGGTCTTGGCGGTAACGAAAACCGGCACCGAACTCTCTTTGCCACCCGTTTTCTGCTTCGCATCATAGAGGACGCTCTGGACATTGCCATCAGCGTTAAACTTCCCTTCACGCTGCATTATGTAAAGCTTATCGCCGCGAACATAATTTTCATCCTGCCAGCCGCGAGCATTGCCGGAAAACGTCGCGGTCGCCGCCGCATGATCGAAATCTGCCGTGTCAGAGGTTACAAAAACCGGTTTGTCTCCATTTGCGAACGGCGTCGCGTCACCGCCGCTCTTACGGCTGTAATACGTCGAGCTCACCTGTCCGCGCATCTGTGTGCGTTGATTTTTTGAGTCCCAATCGATCTCTTTAGCTTTCGCCCGCGAGCCAGCATCCCACACGGTCGGTGTCCCGCCGCGAAGCCGGACAATTCCGTCGCCTTGGGTAAACGCCATTTGCGCTGATATTGCGCTGCGATCGAGCTCGGTAAATTTGGCATTGCCGGTGGCGACGAGGCTTTCAACATCTTTTGAAGATTGCGAGAAACTTGCGTTCAATTGATCGGCCAAAAGCGTCTGTGTTCCGTGGCCTTCGGCAGCAACAGTCGGGACTCGAACAGTTTTCGTCTTCTTACCACCAACGCAATTTTTCGCGTTGTTTCCGGTCGGGAAAAATTCGCAATCGAAACGCGGAGCGTCGATGGTGGTGCGGTAATTCTCAGGCGATGCCTTTAGCGGCTCGATGTAGAGTTCGGCGTTTCCGATGGCCTCGGCTCGCGTGATGTCTTTGCCGTTAGCGTTAAAGATCGTGTTGACCGAATCGGCGGTGACCCGTTTGTTGGCCGCATCTGCCGAATTGCCGGCGGCGTTGAGTTGGATGGTCGTTCGTCCCTCGGTCTGCATCTTTTCGAGCAGGCCTTCGCCCTTGAAGATCACGTGTATAGCACGCGGCGTCGCCATTGTGACGAGCGAATAGTCTGCCGCTTGATTCGGATCAAGCGTCGCCAGGCTTTGGCCGAGTGCGTTTGCCGTTTTCATGTCGCCCGCTTCGTTCATCGCAACGTTCAGTTCCGGAGCAGTAACCGACGTTGTTCGTTCGGGCGAGATCTGGCGGACAAATCCGTTGCCGCGAATGACGGCGTATTTTACCTTTTTGCTGCCATAAAGGTCGGCGTTGATCGAGTCGCCTTTTATGTAGCTCGTATCCTGCGTGATCTCGGCGTCGCCGGTGAGGGCGAAGTTGAGAGCGGTTTGATCATAGATCGCTTCGGACGCTTTAACGTCGGTCGATTTGCCGTTGGCCGAAGTCACAATGTGGGCACCGTTTTTCATCTCGATCCGGTCTGATGCCTTGTCGTACATGGCGTAACCGGCGTCGATAGTCGTCGGGGCAACGCCGTCCTCGGTCGAAACGATGTGCACATCGCCGGTCATTTCAAGCTTTTTCAGTTTTGCATTCGCCGAATCTGAATTTGAGCCTGCAACGTCACCGTCGAGGAAAAACACGGCGTGTTCTGCCTTAACATCGGTCGTTTGCTGGTTGCCAGTTGATTTAGACCTTGACTGTAGATCTATAGCGACCGAGTTGTTTAGATCGATCTTGTTTTCGGTTTGGTCGTATGATGCTGAGGTGGAATTGATCTTTGCGTATCGAACACCGGCCTTCGCGAGTTCCGGTGACTCGAACGCCTCGATCTCGACATCCTTGAGCAATTCCAACCGTTTCGCTCCCATCCGCACCGAGGCTCCAAACGATCTTCCGCGGATGCCGTTGCGTTCGAACGTGACGGCTTCGTCGATGTCGGCAGTCTCGGTGGCCTTGCTATAGACGAGATTGTTTGTCTTAACATTAAGTCCGCTGCGCGAATTGACGTTCACGTCGCCTTTCATGTAGGCGGTGAAATTTTTGTCCGCCTCCGGTACGTACAGCACATTTTGCGCGGTCATCGAATCGGCTTCGTTCCCGGCGTCATCGTAGGTGCGGAGATAAGCGTTTTCGAGCTCCTGATGGTTATCGGCAAAGGTGCGGGCGAAATCCGCCTTGACGTAATATTTGGAGAGATTGCCGTCGGTCTCGAGGCGTTCGTAGCCGTTCACCTCAGCAATTACCTCGGTTGAAAGCTTGGTGTGCTCGCTCTTTAGACGAAAGCCGGACTTGTTTCGTTCGCGATAAAACCCGACCACAACGACCAGCACCGCCGCACAAAGCCCGGCGACCGCGAGATATCTGATGATCTGCGGCAATCTCGCCCGTAGGCGGTATTGTTTGATGTCTCGTTCTATCGGATCGGCCACGTTATCTCAATTATCCGCTCTTAGATCTTCCACGACAAGTTGCAGGCGGGTGTTTCCCTGCCACGTATTTATCTCCGCGACGTAAGCTAATTCGATGCGTGAATTGGGTTTGAGAGTTTGCCCCTTTGATCGCTCGACGCCGTCCCACCAAACGGCCTCGAACGGGCGGTTGTCTTCGCCGATCAACTTGAGCTTGAGGTGTTTGTCTTTCATGACGAAAGGTTCATCTCTCAATATAAAGTCACGCGTGATAAATATTGGTTTCGGATTTCCCGCACCGAATGGTTCGAACCGCGCAAATTCCTGGACGAGATCGAGCCCGAGAGACGAACTTTTGACAAGAGCATCGATCATTAACTCAGGAGAACGCTGATCTACCGGGATCTTTTCGTCGGTGTATTTGTCGAGACGATCGCGAAGCTGTTCGATGTTTTCCTGCTTTGCTTTCATCCCAGCCGCCGCGACGTGGCCGCCGAACGATTCCAAAAGATCTGAAACCGAACCGAGAGCTTCGAAAAGGTCGAAACCCTTGACGCTCCGAGCACTGCCGGTCCCCATGCCGTCTTCGAGCGAAAAAACTATCGTCGGACGATGAAATCTCTCCGCAACACGCGAAGCGGCGAGACCGACGACGCCTTTGTGCCAGCCTTCGCCGGCGACGACGATGAAATTGGAATCAGGAAATGAAACCGCTTCGAGGATCGCATTTGCAGTTACATCCTGCTGAACTTTTTGACGCTCCCGGTTACGGGAATCTAATAATGCCGCGATCTTTCTCGCATCGCTGAAGTTATCGGATTCTAACAATTCAACGACATGCGTCCCGACTTCCATCCGCCCTGCGGCATTGATCCGCGGCCCGATGCGGAAGCCGATATGCATACTCGTCATATCCGAACGGCAATCGGCAACCTCCATCAACGCTTTGAGGCCCCAGTTGTCAGTTTTCACAAGGTCGATCAGTCCGAGCGCGACGATCGCGCGGTTTTCGCCTGTCAAATTTACAACGTCTGCGACAGTTCCGATGGCAGCGATCTTTAACAATCCCGGAATTTCGGATTCGAGATCGAATTCGCGCAACAGAGCGTGAGCGAGCTTAAATGCAACGCCGACGCCGGCGAGATTATCGTCCGGGTATTCGCTGTCAGGATGAAATGGATTGATGAGAGCAACCGCGGGCGGCAAGACGGTATTGTCCTTGATCTCGTGGTGATCGCAGATGATCGTGTCCATTCCGATCTCTTTTGCCTTTGTTACCTCTTCAAAGTTCGACGTTCCCGTATCGACGCTGACAAGCAGCGTAAAACCCTTCGCACGTGCAGCTTCGAGTGGTTCGAAATTAATTCCGCGATTTTCGGTGAAGCGGTTTGTGATGTGGTAGGTCGTTTCGAGGCCGAGCAGTGAAAACGTCTTTCGCAGCAGAACGGTTCCGGTAGTGCCATCCACGTCGAGATCGCCCCAGATCATTACCTTTTCTTTGTTCTCGACGGCCTTTTTAATGCGTTCGACGGCTTCGCGCATTCCGTGCATGAGAAAAGGTTCGTGGAGATGTTCGGGCGACGGATTTAGGAACTGAAATGCTTTCTCCGGCGTGTCGTGCCCGCGAGCGATTAGCAAAGCCGCGACCAGCGGCTTGACGTTGATCTCAGCGGCGAGTTTGTTTACCGCGTCGGCATCGTGCTTGCGGATTGTCCAACGTTTTGCGGGCATCGTTTTGGCCGTTAGTTAATTACAGGACTGATCGAGCCTTTGTAAAGCAGAACCAAAATTACCGTGCCAAGAATGATCCGATAGACAATAAAGACCGCCGTCGTATTTCGTTTCAGAAAAGCGATCAAAAACCAGATCGCGAGATAGCCTACGATCCCTGCGACGATCGTACCCACGATCAGCGGAACCATGCTGTCCGGCGGCAGGATCTTGAGGGCTTTTCGCAATTCGAGTAGTCCGCTGGCCGTAATTGCCGGGATCGAAAGCAGGAACGAGAATCTTGCCGCCGTTTCACGCTTTTCGCCCGCGAACAGGCCGCCCATGATCGTCGAACCCGAACGGCTCGCTCCGGGCATCAACGCCAGAACCTGACACGAACCCATCACGATCGCATCGACGATACCGAGGTGTTTAATGTCCTTTCGCTGTTTCCCGACAAATTCCGCGAGAGCCAGCAGCAATGCGATGACGATCAGCATCGTCGCGATGATCCAAAGGTTCTTCGTCCCGCTGCCTTCGATAAAATCTTTGAAAATAAAGCCGATGGTCCCGATCGGGATCGAACCGATAATTATCAGCCATCCGAGCCAAGATTCGTCCGACAACCACATCGGCCTGACGCCATCGGTCCCGGAGAACCGCATCCCGCGTTTGCCTGTCAAAAGCGAAAAGTGATCTCTCACAAACGCGGTCGAAATGCTCCAAATGTCGTTCGCAAAATAGATAAAGACAGCGGCGAGCGTTCCGAGCTGGATAACGGCCATCGTTGCGGTCGTTTGCTCGGCATTGCCGCCGTAGATGTTGAGCCAGCGGCTCGCAAACACCAGATGCGCCGTCGAAGAGATCGGTATGAACTCGGTCAAACCCTGCACAATCCCAAGTATGATCGCCTGTATCAGATCCATAAATTAATAAAGGTGAGCCGCCGACTAAATTCAAAAGTAAAATCTAACATAACCGCTCATCTGTTGCGAATTAGTCTAGTGCGTCAGACGAAAACGCCAGTTGGTATATATGTTTCTTTGTTTTCTCGACTCGAACATTCTACATTTTTGGAGCGACAGGATTGTCCTTACCTACACGTTGGCTTTTGGATGATGCGGCGAATTTTGCTCAATGACCTTTGTCGTAGTGCTGGGCAGCTTTCTCGTTGGTTTTGCCTTTTGTGTTCGCTCTTCCCCCCAAACAGAATATGTACAATACGCAGTCTGACTCGAGAACGTTGTATCGATAGCAAAAAAAATGATTCAGGCGGAGCTTCGATAGTTGTTGTTGTACCCTCGTCCGGTATTGGGCCGAGAGACGAAATTAAGAAAGGTTCGTGTCCAGAACTGTTGATAACCTCGGATCGAACAAATCCTTTAGGTCGGGCGGTCGTAGGATATGAATAGCAGTGCATGGAAACACGAAGAAGGTCGAATTTATCAGTAGCAATCGACTTAGTCGGGTTGTTTTTCGAGACTATGCCGGAATCGATAAGCTTTCCAAAACTTACCGTGCAAAAGGTGATAAATATAACGAATGAAAGAAAGATCTTGGTCATTTAATTCTCCTGTTTGTGATTATTCCCGATACCTTGCCTTTCCGGCGATGCGGTCGTAGAGGGCGGCGGGCATTAGGCGGCCTAGGCGGACGATGGTTGCGAGTTGCCATGGGAAGGCGGCGAAGCGTTTTTTCTTTTCGATAGCTTTTATAAAATGCGGGATCGAATCGTCGAGGTACATCAGGAACGGCATCTTGGCCTCGCGGCCCGCGGTTAGAGGCGTGCGGATAAAGCCGGGCTGAATGATGGTGACATCGACGCCTTTGTCGGCGACATCGAGCCGTACGCTTTCAAAAAAAGTCGTCATCGCCGCCTTGCTCGACGAATACGCCGCCGATTTCGGCAGCCCGCGAAACCCCGCAAGGCTCGACACCGCGACCAGATGCCCGCTTCCCCGCTCGATCATCTGCGGCAGCACCGCATGGACGGCGTTCACGGCCCCCATCAGATTCGTATCAAAAACCTGCTTTACCGCCGCCGGAACCAGGTCGCGAGTCTCCTGGCTCTTCCCACTGATCCCCGCGTTCGCGATCATAATGTCGATATACCCAAATTCCGCACGAAACCTCTCTGCCGCCTCATGAGCCGCCTCCGAATCCACCACATCGCAAGCAAAGAAACTCGCCTTCCCGCCCGCCGCCTCGCATTTCGCCGCGATCTCCCTGAGCAACTCCTCACGCCGCGCAAGCAACCCAAGCGTCGCCCCTTTCTTCGCCAAAGCAACCGCCAACGCCTCGCCGATCCCGCTTGAGGCTCCGGTCAGAAATACTGTTTTACCTTTCCAATCCATAACGTTTTATTGGTTGCCGATCCAAAAATGAAGATTTTAGATCGCGACCTGAGCATTAATTTTTATCTATCCAAAACAAACCATTTCATATTAAAATAGTTGATGGCAAATCTGCCTATCCGGTCTGACCGAAAATCCCGATCTTAGACAAAAATTAATATGGGTTTCCTAAAAGTAGAATTGGTGTGCCTTCTCGTTTTTGTTGGATTCTATCTGTTGGGGACTCTCCTCGTATATTTTAAGGTGAGCCAGCCGGCACGATACGCATTTGACATGCTCCCGACGCCTACGATGGACGTGATCACGAAACAGGAATTTAAGGATTACGTAAATGCGATCGAAATGCTGGGTTTCGATCTGGTGGCGAATCTTTATTCCGAAAATCCTGCGACCAATACCCGCCACATTATTTCGCTCCTTTACAATCGCTCCGTCGGAGATCAGGCGATCGCGAGCGAGATCTCCGCTTCCAACAATGGTACAGCAGTCAAATCTACGCTCTACATCGAATTTGTCAGCGAATTTACCGACGGCCGCGAGATATGCACCAATAACAGCAAGACGCTTGGAGTTTTTGCACCGGTGCCGGAAAAGCCGATCTACCAGTTCCCTGAGATCAAGAACGCAGCGTCGCTGTATTCCATCCATTCCGCTCTCGCCCGCGACCTCAACGCATATAAAAGCCCGCTGCCTTTGGAAGGAAATGAAGTTTCCACTCTCGTCGATGGAATAGAAAGGTCGTTGGTAAGGCAAACAAAAACCGGATACATGTATCTGGACGATTCATCCCAAACCTATCGTCCAACCCTAAAAGGTGCCGCCATCATGACCTTTAAATCGCTCTGGCCGGCGAGTACAATTCGCAAACACAGAGCCCGCAGCCGCTCGCTAAATATTCGCAAGAAATATCAGATCGCCGTAACGACATAGCCAAGTTTCGGACCCGATCTCGCCGGGACCGTCAAACTTCGAGGATGGTCGTTACGATCACCGGTTTTGAACTTAATTCTTTTTGCACAAACCGTTTTAGATGTATTCGTAGATTTTCCTTGAACATCGTCCGGTTGGCGATGTGGTCGGGTTTCATGTCGGCGATCGCGTCCGAAACCGATTTGCGGGCCTGCGCGGAGAAGCCATTTAGCGGGTCGATGCCGGCGACGCCTTCGAAAGTCACCTGTGGCTCGCCATTGAGCTGATTGGTGTTCTTTTCCATCGCAACGACGAGCGAGATCGCTCCGCCGTAGGCGAGTTTCTTGCGTTCGCGAACGACATCGTACTCGATCTCTTCCATCGACTCTTCGTCGATAAATGTTTTGTACAACTCGCGTTTCTCGACAACGACGGCTGAACGCTCGTCAAGTTCAAGAACGTTGCCGTTTTCGATGAGGATGATGTCGTTGTCGTCATAGCTGCCGACGTGGTTCTTGATAAATTCCTTCTGGCGGAACAGCATGCGATATTCGCCGTGGATCGGAATGACGAATTTCGGCTTCGCCGTCTCGACCATTATCTTAATATCGCCCTGCGAAGCGTGGCCGGAAACGTGAACAAGCCGCCGTTTTTCCTCAATAATATTCGCACCGCGTTTATAAAGGTTGCCGATCAGCCGGCTGATATTCTTTTCGTTGCCGGGAATGATGCGTGCCGACAGAACGACGGTATCGCCTTTCTCGACCTCCATTCCTTTATAAGAACCTGTAGCGAGATTCCACAGAGCCGCACGCATTTCGCCCTGCGATCCCGTAACCAGATAGCAAACCTCATCGTCCGCCAGCTTTCGCGCAAAGCTAAGTTCAACGCTCAAACCGTGCGGTATTTTGAGCAAACCTTGCTCCGCTGCGATCTCGATATTTTTCAGCATCGAACGGCCAAGCACACAAACTTTCCGCCCAAACTGATGTGCTACATCAAAAACGATCTGCAAACGATGCAGCGAGGATGAAAACGTCGAAACGATCAAACGGCCTTCCGTCTGCTCGAAAATCTCTTCGAATGCCGGAATAACGGCCATCTCAGACGGCGTTCGGCCCGGTACGGTCGCATTTGTCGAATCGCACAGCAACGCAAGTACACCTTCGTCGCCGATGCGGCCAAGCGTTTCGAGATCGTATGGCTTTCCGATCACCGGCGTATCGTCGATCTTGTAGTCACCAGTGTGTATGATCGTTCCGACCGGCGTGTGGATCGCGAGTGAAAAGCATTCCACGAGCGAATGCGAGGCGTGGATGAATTCGACCTTAAAATTCCCGATCTCAACGATGTCGTTCGCCTTAACACGATGCATCAGAACATCGTCGAGCATATCAAACTCGATCAGACGTTTCTCAGCCAACGCGAGTGTAAAACGCGATGAATAAACCGGCAAATTGTATTTCTTGAGAATGTAGGCGAGAGCTCCGATGTGGTCCTCGTGGCCGTGGGTGAGAATGATCGCGGTCATCTCATCACGATATTCTTCGAGGAAATCGAAATTAGGGATAGAAATATCGACACCATACGGCGTTTCCTCAGGAAAACCCATGCCGGCATCGACGATGATCATCTCATCACCGTACCGGATGCCCATGCAGTTCATTCCAAATTCGCCGATCCCGCCGAGGGGAATTATTTCTACTTTATTAATGGCCACGCCAATACTCCGTTCGAATCAAAAAATGGAGTATAACATATGTGCCTTTTAGACCTCTGTAACATTCTGTAAAGCTCAGATTAAGGTTGGGTAAAATATTGTAAAGTTTTGTGAAACCGCCACCGTGTTACGCGCGTCTTTACCGTGACAACAAAATATCGGGGTCAACAAAAATGAAAAAGCAGCTTTCAGATGAACAGATCGACAGTTTGATGCGGACGATGGTCGGCGATGCTTCGCTCGATGATGCGGCGATCGATGATATCGCTGATTCGCCGACACTGTGGTGGTCGGTCCAGCGGGAGATCAACGTGCAGAAAGAGGCGAGATCGCCGTGGCCGCCGGCACTTCGCCGTTGGCTGATGGTTGGTGCGCCGACGTTTGCTGCTTTGGCCCTGATGGCAATATTCGTATTCCGTCCAACCGGCGAGGCGACGGAACAGGCGGGAGTGCAGCAGAATGTAACGACGGTAGAGGTCAGGACTCCCCTGCCGGTCGCGGCCGAGCCGGCACATCCCGCCACTGATATCAAACCGACGGCCGTTACCGTCGCAAAGATCGTTCGTCACACTGAAAGGCCCGCTGCGATCAATGCTGTCGCGGTCCAAAAGAAATCAAATTCAAACGTCGTAGCGAATGTCGTCGAAAAGAAAGCTGAGATCAAATCTGATTTTATCGCTCTCTCGTACGCGCGCAATCCCGAGAGCGGCCAGATTGTCCGCGTTAAGGTGCCAAGCTCGATGATGGTTACGTTAGGTCTCGTTTCGTCGGTCGAAAAGCCAACAAATCTGGTTGACGCCGAGGTTGTTGTAGGCGACGACGGGACAACACACGCGATCCGTTTTATACGTTAAGTTTTATCGGTTCTAGGAGTTTTATGAACACGAAATTATACTTCGCAGCTATTTTTACGCTTATTTTCACGTTTGGTGCACTTGGCCAGCGGCCTCCGGGCGGTGGTGGAAACCCCGGCCACGGAGGGCCGCCGCGAGGTGATCAAGGCCCGCCGCGAGGTGGAGACGGACCATTTGGCCGTGACGGCAGACCGGGCGACGGACGTCCGCCGATGGACGGTCCCGAAGGTGACAGGCACGACGGTCCGCCAAATGGAGATTGGATCCGCCCGCACGACACAAATGATAACGGCATGATCGAGGCCGACGAATTTCAAGCCGCCGTCGACCGCACATTCGCCGATCTGGATCGTGACCATAACGGAACGATCGAATCCACCGAATTGCCGCCACCGCCACGCGAGGGTCATAAACCCGGTCGGGATGGCAAGAATATGCTGCCACCGTTCTTTTTCGAAGATCAGATCGGCAACGGTACAAACTTTTCGAAAGCGGATTTTGACCGCGTGGTTCGTGGTGTTTTTAATGACATGGACAAAAACCACGATGGAGTTGTTTCCAAATCCGAAGCCCGCCAACAGCCGCGGAGAGAAGGTGGACGTCGCCCCGAAATGGCACCGAATGCACGATTTATTGCTGCCGAATTGCGTTTTGGCGACAAATTGATCAAAGGCCAGCCGTTCTCCGCAGACATCGTGATCGAAGACACACGACGTTTATATGACGGTTCGACCGTTACAAAACAAAGCCGCGGCGTTACCTATCGTGACGGCGAAGGGCGTACCCGCCGTGAGCAGCCATTAGAAATGGTTGGCGGCATCGGTATTGTTGGCACAGACAATAAGCCGCAAACACTTGTTTTTATCAATGATTTCGCGACCAAATCGCAGATCTTTCTTGATCTCAATAACAAGATCGCACGCAAAGGGATGATTGGCGGCGGTGAACCGCCACGTGAACCGGGGCAGCCTGAAGATGCCAAGACTGAATCGCTTGGCACAAAGGTTATCGAAGGCGTTAATACCGAAGGAACCCGAGTTACATTTGAGATACCGGCCGGCCAACTTGGAAATGACAGGCCGATACAGGTGGTCACAGAACGGTGGTTCTCGCCTGAGCTTCAGGTACTGGTGATGTCCAGGCATCTCGATCCGATCGCCGGCGAGCATGTATTCAAACTGGTAAATATCAAACGCAGTGAACCGTCGGCAGATCTTTTTACGATACCGACGGGGTTTAAAATAGAGGATCGCAAGATGCGAGACCGCGACGAGGATTAGTTTGAAATATTGATAGAAAAGCCCGTTCGACTTGAACAAAATGCTCGAAGAGGTTATAAACATCAGCTTGCAGAAAGACGGTCAATTTCCGACGATCGAGTTCACGGACGATTCGCCAGTAGCTGATGAGCGCCTTGTGCAGATGACACTCGCGGGTGACGAAACGGCATATGCCGAGATATTTGAAAGATATAAAAGGCCGATGACCCGCGTGGTCGCACGATATTTTCGGGAACGAAGCGAGATCGAGGAATTTGTGCAGCAGTGCTTCACAAAGGCATATTTTTCACTCAAGAATTTTCGCGGCGGTGAGGATCGTTCGTTCGCCGCCTGGCTGACGCGGATCGCGGTAAACGTCTGTTACGACGAATTTCGCAGACGCGGACGAAAGGGTGAGAGCCTTTTCTCCGAAATGAGCGACGCTGAGAACGATTATCTCGAAACCGTCGCCGACGGACGCGAGCCGACGGCGGACAGGTCTCTGATCGCAGCACAACTCGCTGAAAAGGTTCTGTCATCGCTCGATGCGAAAGACCGTATTGCAATAACGATGGTATATTCTGAGGATTTTTCGCTGAACGAGGTCGCCGAGGCCATCGGCATCACGACCAGCAATCTGAAATCAAGATTGTTCAGGTGCCGAAATCAGATAAGAACAAAATTCGGACATTTATTCCGATAATAGAATAGTTAGTTAGGTAACGTTGAGGGTATATTTATGAAGAAACTTAAACTATTAGTGTGCGCGGCATTCATCGCCGGGTTTGTGGGCATCAGCCTTTATTCGTCGGGCCGTGTGACCGGGCAAGCCGGTTCGCTGGTTGCTCCTACGGGGCTGATGGCATCCGACCTTAAGTACAATAACAAAGTACGTGTCGAATGGGACGCGATCCGCGGAGCGACATCGTACCGCATTTTTCGTGGAGCAACGAGCGATCCGAATGCGGCGGCCGACATCGGTACGACCGCAGCAAATACATTTTTAGATTCGACCGCCACTCCCGGAACGACATTCTTTTACTGGGTAAGAGCGGAGACTTCGACGAGCGTCAGCTCGCTCAGCAACGGTGACCAAGGCACGCGTGCCAACGCGACCCAACAGGGCCCGATCCCTCCTCTCGAGGCTCCTCCGGTACCGCCGGCAAACCCGGTCACTGCCTCAAAAGTTTATCTCGGTAAAGCTCTGTTTTGGGATGAGCAAATGTCATCGACCCGAACGGTATCTTGCGGCACTTGCCACCAGGCGGCCGGTGGCGGCGACGATCTTAGAGCGAAAAATACCCCCGCGACTTCGACTAACCCGGGCCTTGACCAGTTTTTCGGCAATGCGGACGACATTGTTGCGTCACGCGGTGTGCCGTCGACAAATGCGGACGGAACCTACGCTTTCTCACCACTTTATGGTTTCAAAGAGCAGGTCACGGGCCGCAGTTCGGTGTCATATTTGAATGCGGGTTACTCACCTGTATTGTTCTGGGATGGACGTGCACTAGGCACGTTTCGCGATCCGCTTACAAATAATATTCTGATCAATAATGGCGGAGCACTCGAAAGCCAGGTTCTCGGGCCACCGCTCAACACGACCGAAATGGGCCACTCGGGACGCGACTGGACCGCAGTCGCGGCACGTATGACCGCTGTTCGGCCGCTCGCAGTCGCCGCCAACATTCCCGCTCCGCTCCAAACTTGGATCGGCGGACGTTCCTACAACGAACTTTTCAACGAAGCTTTCGGCACGCCGGAAGTTACCCCTTCAAGGATCGCAATGGCGATCGCGACCTATGAGCGCACCCTCTACACCGACCAAACACCTCTCGATCTCGCAAACGCCGGCATCACCCCGCTGACACAGCAGGAGCAGAACGGCCGCAACCTGTTCGTTCAGGTTGAATGTGCTGTCTGTCATGCCGGAGCCCTTACCAGCGACAATAGTTTCCGCTATATCGGTGTTCGTCCGACAGGTGACGACACTGGCCGTTTTCAGGTTACCGCAAATAATGCGGACCTTGGTCGGTTCCGTGTTCCGAGCCTTCGAAATGTCGAGCTTCGAGGAACATATTTCCACAACGGACGATTTGATACGCTTGAGCAGGTTGTCGCTTTCTACAACCGCGGTGGTGACTTCAACGCACCGAACAAAGACCCCGATGTTCGGCCGCGAGGACTTAATGCACAAGCTCAGGCCGATATCGTGGCATTTCTCAAACGACCGCACACCGACCCTCGTGTAACGGCGGAATTGCCTCCGTTTGACCGGCCGACTCTTTACACGCAAACGAACCGTGTCCCCGTGATCACCGGAAACGGTACCACAGGATCGAGTGCCCGTATTCCCCAGCCAATGGCGATCGAGCCTCCGCTGGTCGGAAGCCCGAGCTTCAACGTCTCGATCTCAAATGCACTTGGTGGTGCGAACGCCGTGCTCGTTATCGATTCAAATGATCCCGGAACAGCATCGATCCCGGCGTCCGGATCGTTCACTCGACAGGCAGTTTCGCTCCAAGGCAACGGTGCCGGAAACGGTTTTGGCTCGGTCGTGCTTTCGATACCAAATAACAACGCCCTGATCGGTCAGACCTTCTTTGGCCGCTGGTACGTGACGGACGCAGGAGCAGCCGCAGGTTTCGCGGTTTCGCCGGCATTCCGCTTCACCGTATTCGGCGAAGCAACCACGGCACCGAATCGTGCCAAATTTGTTGATTTCGATGGAGATGGCAAGACGGACATTTCGGTCTTTCGTCCGAGCGACGGCAACTGGTACATTTTCAACAGCAGCACCAATAGCTTTTCGTCGCAGCATTTCGGCAATTCGACCGACAAGGTCACACCGGCCGATTTCGACGGCGATGGCAAAACTGATGTTGCGGTTTTCCGTGACGGAGTATGGTACGAGCAGCGTAGCACGGGCGGCGTGACGGTTGTTCCATTCGGCCTGCCGGGCGACATCGCTCAGCCGGGCGATTTCGACGGCGACAACAAGGCCGACATCGCGATCTTCCGTCCTTCGGATGGCAACTGGTGGTGGCAGAGCAGCGTTGATGGCATCCAGCGTGCAACACGTTGGGGCATTTCAACCGACATTCCGGCATCAGGTGATTTTGACGGCGACGGCAAGACCGATTTTGCAGTGTATCGCAGCGGCACTTGGTACATATTCAAGAGCGGCGGCGGCACGACTATTACACAATTCGGCCTCGCCGGCGACAAGCCTGTCGTGGGTGATTACGATGCCGACGGCAAAGCCGACATCGCGGTGTTCCGTCCGTCAACGGGCGTTTGGTACAGCCTGCGCAGCAGCGATGGCGGATTCCGTGCATCGGCATTCGGCTTGAACACGGATGTACCAACACCGGGCGATTATGACGGTGACGGGTCAAATGATCTCGGGGTTTACCGCGACGGCGTCTGGTACCTGCAGCGTTCGACTACCGGATTCGCCGCCCAGCAGTTTGGCATTGCGGGTGATAAACCGGTGCCCTCGTCATACGTTCCGTAAATTAGACGGAGCAGTTAGACTAAAAGCCGTGGGCAATTGCTTACGGCTTTTTTTTGTTCGAAATGGTATGTATGAGCGAGGCCCATTCGGCAGAAGTGAGCGTCTCAGCACGCCGTCGCGGATCGATCTCGGCGAGACGCAGAAAATCATCAGCACCTTCAACCGTTTGTTTGAGATTGTTAAGTATCGTCTTTCGTTTCTGGGCAAATGCGACGCTCGCGATCTTGCGGAAAAGAAGCGAATCCTGGACCTCCGAGTCTCTTGGCGTTAGCAGCACGACCGTACTCTGCACCTTTGGTCGCGGTATGAAAGCCTCGGGTGGTACATCAAACAAACGCTTCGAATCAAACGCATCTTCAACAAGGACAGTTAAAAATCCGCGGGCACTGTCGCCCGGTTTGGCGACAACGCGATCTACTACCTCTTTCTGCAGCATCAGCACGATCCGTGAGAATAGATTCCGCTGCTCGATCAATTTTTGAAGGATCGCCGATGAGATGTAATAAGGGAGATTGCCGACTAGTTTCGTTGGCGGATCTTCGACAACTGTCGAGAGATCTACTTGTAAGACGTCGCCTTCGATACACCGAAAATTATCGCGATCGCCGTATTCCTCTTTGAGTCGCGGAACGAGTTCCCTGTCGATCTCGAGTCCGGTCAGATTCGCTCCGGAATCGAGCAGTTCCGACGTCAAAGCACCACGCCCGGGACCGATCTCGACCACCGACTCACCTGCGATAATATCGAGTGACGCGATGATCCGGGCGATAACATTATCATCGATCAGAAAGTTCTGGCCGAGCGATTTTTTTGCGAAACGGTTGGTCTTGGTCTGTTTCATTGTGCGTTTAGATTCTATTCGGTTTAGACGGCTATCGCCACTCGCAGAAAATTTTACATCTTGCACCGCTTTTCCTCTTGTTTTGAACGACAAAATAGTCTATAAATGCAATGTTCAAACCCGTTCGACATTACAATCGCATTCAGGCAAGCGTTTTATCGTTTTCTACACAGGATCACGTTATGAAATATCTGCACAGGCCGCTAGTAACAATCTTTCTCGTAATTTTGTGTCTTATAGCTGTGTCGGGCCAGGACGACCCAAACCCGAATTCGCCATCACCATTTTTGTTGAGCGGGCAGGATCGGGCACGTTTGCTGGCTGTGAATTCAAATGAATTCAATGGCAGTGTCCCGACGATTGGCCGCTCGGCCTTCAAACCGGGGCCAAACAGCACGATCACCGTATTTCTCGGCCCGCTCGAGCTTCGCAGCGACGAAGGGGCAACGGCATTCCGAATTTACGTAACGCGTCCGGGCGGAAAAACGTATGAAATGACGCCGGTCTCGGTCGCACGGACGCGACGCGGCGAACTTGCGCTCACCTTTAACCTTTTTGACGCATCCGGCTTTCGTGGCCAGCCGGCCGCTGACGGCGATCATTGGCTTTACGTCACTTGGCGCGGTTTGATGAGCAATTCGCTAAAGATCGGCCTGGGACGGACTGGCGGCGAACTCCGTCCGCTGCCTGCACCGGCAAAACCGGTTGACACTAACGAACAGAGTTTTGTCGGCTATCGCTGGTCAGGTGACCGCACACGCTTTCTCGAGCAGGCGACGTTTGGCCCTTCGACTGCGACTGACGAACGATTGAGACGTATCGGGTTACGTGTTTGGCTGAATGAACAATTGGATGCTCCATATCCGTCCATCCCTTTGCCGAATCCGCCGCAGATGCCGACCGTTGTCCCTGCGGATTGCACGCAAGCGTTATTTCCCGCTTGCTACAACGACCGCTATACGATGATCCCGCTCCAGCAGTGGTTTTTCCGCGAAGCGTTTTACGGAGATGCTCAATTGCGACACCGTTTCTCGTGGGCGTTGAGCGAAATACTGGTGACCTCAGGCGTTGCGACCCAGCAAGCAAGCCATGCCATTGCGTATCACAAGATCCTGATGGACGATGCATTTGGCAACTATCGCAAGCTGATGTTCGATGTCACGATGAGCCCGACCATGGGAAATTATCTGGACATGGTCCGCAGTACCAAGACCAATCCGAACGAAAATTATCCGCGCGAGATTCTACAGCTATTCTCGATCGGCCTTTTCATGCTCAATCAAGACGGTACGCAAAAACTCGACAATCTGGGCAATCCGATACCGACATACGATCAAACCACGATCGACAATTTCTCAAAGGTTTTCACGGGCTGGACCTTCTGCAACACCGGCAGCTGTCCGAATGCTGTTCCCGGCTCGGTCAACTACAAAGACCCGATGGTTCTGACACCCGCGAACCATGATCTGACGGCTAAAACACTTCTTTCTTATCCGGGAGCGGTCAATCAAAACATTGACGCGTGTACGAATTGCACCGGAAACGTCGAGATCGGCACATACGCGGGCGACTCGCTAAACAAAGCTCTCGATAACATTTTCAACCACCCAAATGTTGGCCCGTATATCGGCAAACTGCTGATACAGCACATGGTCACCAGCGACCCGTCGCCAGCATATGTCTCGCGGGTCGCGGCTGCATTCAATAATAATGGCAGCGGCATTCGCGGCGATATGAGAGCGGTGGTTCGTGCGATCCTGCTCGACCCTGAGGCTCGCGGTGATATCAAGACCGCACCTCGCTACGGCAAACTCCGCGAACCGGTTCAGGTCATCACAAATCTCGGCCGCATCTTTCCGGCGAAAGCATTTAACGGGATCGACACCAGTGACGGTGCAATGAGCAGTTGGACGGCGACAATGGGACAAAATCCATTTTATTCGCCGACAGTTTTCAACTACTTTGCTCCGGACCACATCATTCCCGGAACTACGATCCTCGCCCCCGAATTCGACATACTGAACACGGGAACAGCTGTGAAACGGACAAATTTCCTTTCCGTGCTTACCTTTGAAGGGGTCACCGCGAACGCTACGGATTCGCTGCGAGGCACATCGCTCGACTACAGCGAATACATTCCCTATGCGGAATCCGATGCAAGCGGAAACCTGCTTCTCGATATGCTCAATTCCAAGATGATGCACGGCACACTCACGCCGGCACATCGCGCCGCGATATTGACTGCGGTTCAGGCCGTGTCGGCGGCGGATTCGAAAACACGTGTAAAAACAGCGGTCTATCTATTGGCGGTTTCGTCACAGTATCAGGTCCAACGGTGAAAATATGAATAATTCACGACGAGATTTTCTCTGCAAATCGGCTTCGGCACTCACGATGACGGCTCTGGCGTCACAAACTGATTTTTTCGGCAAAATCACGGCCCTCGCTCAGACCAGTGATAAGGAAAGCGCGGTTCCCGATGATTACCGGGCCCTGGTGTGTATCTTTTTCACCGGCGGTAACGACGGTAATAACATGATAATTCCGAACCACAGCGACACTAGTGTCAGCAATTATGCGGACTATTCGGCCGGTCGTGCGGCGCAGGGGCTCGCTCTCGCTCAGAACACGCTCCTTCCGATCGCCGTTCCACGCATCGGCGGACTTACGTATGGATTGCACCCAAGTTTCGGCCCCGTCGCCGGCGGTCTGAATAATGGCCTTCATGAACTCTGGGCACAACAAAAGATGGCGGCTATCACAAATGTCGGCACACTCGTTCGCCCGATCACCAGACAGCAATATCAGGACAACTCGGTACCGCGTCCGCGCCAGCTTTTTTCGCACACCGATCAGTCAAATCAGCAGATGAACGCCCGTGCGGACATGGTTGTTTTATCAGGCTGGGGCGGCCGCATCGCCGACCGCATGACTATCCCGGCAAATCCGGACCGCTTGATACCAACGATCGGGTCGATAAACGGTACCCGAATGTTCACCATCGGCGAATCGACCCAGCCGCTATCGATCGGCCCCGCTCCGGCTCCGCTCAGCAGCATACTCTCACTGACCGGTTATAACGGCACGCCGGCTGCAAACGCCCGGCTCGCCGCTCTCTCGGCTGGTATGGATATCGTTGATGTAAACGAGCTGATCAATGAATCGAGCAAAGTTCACAAAGAGTCTATCCGTATCGCCCAATCGCTGAATAATAGCTTGGACACGACAGTCAACTTCCCAACAAGTGAGATCGGTAAGCAATTAAAGCAAGTCGCACGCCTCGTCAAAGCTCGTTCTGCTCTGCACATGAATCGTCAGATCTTTTTCTGCACAGTTGACGGGTTTGATACGCATTCGGGTCAGCTTTTAGGTCAGGCAGGGTTGTTCTCGCAATTCAGCCAGGCTGCACGGGCTTTCTATGACGAGATGGTTGTTCAGGGCGTCTCGGACAAAGTCACGCAGTTTACCCTTTCCGACTTCGGACGCACATTTGGCCCGGGCGGTAGCGGAACAAATGTGGGCAGCGACCACGCGTGGGCAAATCACGCCTTTGTTATCGGTGGTTCGGTGCTTGGCGGTAATTTCTATGGAATGAATGCATCAAACGGCACGCCTTTTCAAACGCTGGTGAAAAACGGCCCAGACGACCTCGATCTCGGAACCGCCGCCCGCGGACGTTGGATCCCGACTACCTCGGTCGAGCAGTACGCTGCAACGATCTCAAAATGGTTTGGTTTACCGGATGCAGACCGCAACTACGTTTTCCCGAACCTGCCAAATTTCGCAGTCAGCGATCTAGGATTTATGCAGCCTTAAGAGAAAACTCGAACCAGTGCGATATTGAAAAAAGACACGAAAGATTATTCTCTCGTGTCTTTTTTTGTGAGTTTTAGTACTTCTTACAAAGTCGGATAACCAGTGATCTCAAAATCCTGACCGAGAGATGTGATCGTCAAATCCGTCAGCCGCAATGCATCAGCCAATGAATTAGCCCCGCTTCCGCCGATCGCATTCGGAGCCTCGCGGCCTCCGATGATGATCGGCGCCGCGATGAACGTAACCTTGTCGACCAGACTCGCATCGCAGAACGCTCCTGCGACCTCAGTTCCGCCTTCGACCAAGACGCTTTGAATTTTTCGAGTTTTCAATTCAGATAAAACGCCCGCGAGATCGCGGCCGCCCATCTCCAGTTCGATAACATCGACCCCTCGATCACGAAGAGCTGATTTTTTATCGGTATCTCGACTATTCGTAAAAATTATTGTCGGAGCCGATCCAGTCGTCGTCCCCAGGATCGAATCAACCGGAGTTTGCAGACGATTGTCGAGTATGACGCGTGTAAGCGGACGCCTTCGAGGCTTTCCACTGCGGTCGGTCAGACTCGGGTTGTCAACTGCCGCGGTATTCCCGCCGACTAAGATCGCATCGTGTTCGTGGCGCAGATCCTGCACACGCTCGCGGGCGATATCTCCTGACAATGCCGTCGAAACGCTGTCCGACAGCGATATTCTCCCGTCGAGCGACATCGCCAGTTTCAGATGAACAAACGGCCGGGCATTTCGGTGCCAGCAAATAAATTTCTCGTTTAGCTTCGAGGCCTCGTCCGCCAGAATACCCGTCACGACCTCAACCCCGGCATTTCGCAAAGTTGCGAATCCACGCCCCGAAACGAGCGGATTCGGATCTTCGATCGGACAGACCACGCGTTTGATACCCGCATTTATCAACGCATCGGTACATGGTGGCGTTTTCCCGCGATGGTCGTGCGGCTCAAGGGAAACGTAGGCCGTCCCGCCCTGGGCTTGAGCTCCCGCTTTCTCGAGAGCGATAGCCTCAGCGTGTACGAGATCCTCGTGGATATACGTCCCCTCGCCGACTGTCTTACCGTCGGTGGAAACAATAACACATCCGACGAGCGGGTTCGGACTCACGAGGCCAACCCCTAAGGCAGCGATGTCGAGGGCCCGGCGGGTGTATGCTATATCTTTGGGATCAAAAGACATCTAGTTAAACAGCCCGTTCACGTAAGTCTCCGGATCGAACACCATGAGATCGTCGACCTGTTCACCGATGCCGACGTAACGGATCGGCAGGTTTAGTTCCTTTGCGATGGCGACGGCGATGCCTCCTTTAGCGGTGCCGTCGAGTTTTGTCAGGACGATGCCGGTAACGTCCGCGGTTTTCATGAACTGTCGGGCCTGTTCGAGCCCGTTCTGGCCGGTGACGGCGTCGATGACGAGCAACGTCTCGTGCGGTGCTCCGGGGACCTCACGGGACGAAATTCGCTTCATCTTTTCAAGCTCCGCCATCAAATTTGCCTTGTTATGCAAACGCCCGGCGGTATCGACGATCAAAACGTCCGATTGACGTGCCTTCGCGGCCGCGAGAGCGTCGAACAAGACCGCAGCAGGGTCAGTTCCCTGTTTTTGTTGAACGATCTGCACACCCGCACGCGTCGCCCATATCTCCAGTTGGTCGCTCGCCGCTGCTCGGAATGTGTCAGCCGCACAGATAAGCACGTCGTTGCCTTCGTTCTTGATACGCTGGGCGAGTTTGCCGATGGTCGTGGTCTTGCCGACTCCGTTGACGCCGACGACCATCAGGACGTATGGTTTGATCGATTCGTCGACACTGCGTTCGTCCGCGACCCCTTGCTCGGTCGAATGATGCAATATGCCGAGCAATTCCTGCTTCATCGCCGCCTTTAGCGCGGTCAGATCGCCGATCTCCTGTCTTGAGACGCCGCGGCGGATCGAATCGAGAACTTGCATCGTCGTCGCAACGCCGATATCTGTTGAGATGAGCATTTCTTCGAGCTCATCGAGCAACTGTTCGTCGATCTGCTTTCGCCCCTCGAATATCGTATCGAGACGGTTATTGATCGAGTGCCGCGTTTTCTCGATAGCCTTAGAAAACCGCACGCCGATCTCGCGTTCGACGGCCTCCTCCTGTGCCTTTAGTTCCTCGACCGATTTGTCCAGGCCCAGCACCGAGCTCGAAAATGTATCTTCTTTCTTTCTACGCCAAAAAAACGCCATATAGTTAGCCTACAACCACCTTAGCAAACTACTGAGTATAAAAAAATACCGCCCGTTATAGCAACGTGCGGATGGATACGAAAGTATACGCGATTTTCCTACGACGGCAGTTTCAGTTTATGAGCGTTTTTGTATAGGGCAAATCCGATCATGCACGAGAATACGACTGAGAAATAAAATCCGAAAAGAGCCCCGATCGCCCTGGCCGGGACGTTTCCAACGCCTGGCATGTCAAACGCCGCAAAGATCGACCCAAGCACACCGCCGACCGCTCCGGAGCAAAATGCGATCAACAAACCAAACGCGAGGATCTTAACGTAATCGCCGCCGAGCCGTTTAATGGTGTCAAATCCAACCGTCGGGTTGAGCGTTGCCATGAACGATCGCGTGTAACCCGCAACAATATTCGCTGCCGGGAAATAAAACAGGCCCCACAGCAGACAAATGCCGCCTAACAATAAGAACAGAAGGCCATAACCTAGAATTTGTTTGACAAGAGCGTCTCGCTCTTTAGCGATGGTTTCGGGAGCCTTTCCGAGTGTAGATTCCAGCTGAGCTTTTCGCTGTTCCTGGATCATCTGATTCACCTGGTCAAAATTCTGTTCTTCCGTAGGAACCTGACGAGTCACAGGACCCGTCTGGTCGCCATCGATCTCACCATTTTCCATCGCTTCGATCCGCTCTTTTTGCTGGTCTTGGGTGTTTTTGACAAGCCCCTTCAGTCGTTCAGCCTGCTGAACCGAATTCACAGCGTATGCGGTCCCCGGATCGATCATCTTCGCTCCATCGGCTCTGATCTGATTCACGCCAGTATTATATGTGCCGACAACGGTAAAAAAGGCGATCACTCCGACCGCAAGCAGCGGTCCAAACGAAACGATATATACGCCAATGCTCAGAAAGAACGGGTGAACAACATCATCCCAGATCGAGAAATCATCGAACGAAGGCATAAAATTAAG
>Ga0209023_10001210_pt1 | contig 35511 bp, 30 predicted proteins | sample LakOneMetagenome_FD_187468 | JGI IMG/M metagenome (GOLD analysis project Ga0209023, IMG submission 187468) | Freshwater and sediment microbial communities from Lake Erie, Canada (SPAdes) (version 2) | ecosystem: Environmental > Aquatic > Freshwater > Lentic | place: Lake Erie, Canada...
GACCTGCTCCGGTGTCTGCGCTACCGCGAGCGACGGACGCAGCTCCAACCGGCACTTCAGGTCAAGGCGACGAAGCAGCGCAGCCCCGTCGAGGGCGGCGCGACGCCACGCCTGGAACGCATGCCTTGCCGCCCGGCGACCCACTGCCACATCGAGGTCGCTGAACGACACCGGTGGTTCGTCGGCCAGCCAGCCGCTGCTCCGGCCCGATCCCGCCCGTCCGATGCGGTCCGCTTCGAAGAGTGCGACGTCGAGGCCGGCGGCGGCAAAGACGTACGCCGTCGCACATCCGGTGAGGCCGCCTCCCACGATTGCGACATCGAGGTCAGCGTCGCCCGAATGCGTCGGATACGACGGCACCCGCGATTTGGGAAACCCATCGATCCAGGGCGAGCGTCCGTAGACGGGTCGCATGCGGTTGGGGATTCTACAAGGAGTCGGGCATTCCCGCGTCGCGGCGTGCGCGTTCGCGCTTGAGGCGCTCCAGTGCCATATCGAGCTTCAGCCTCGCCTCAGCCAGGCTGCGCGCGAGGACGGCCCTCTGCTCGGGGTCCGTCTCGGCAGCATGCGCGGACTCCAGCCGATTGGCTTCGCGCAGCAGTTCCACTTCCTCGGGCACGCAGCTCGCACTCTTCAGGATCGAGTACGCCATGCGCCAGTCTTCCGGTGTCTTGAAGTAATCGTCGAGATCGATTTTGCCCCGTTTCGGCAGATGATCGAACCTGCCTTCGCTCATCGCTTCACGGATGCGTTTGTCGGCAATCTTGTCGAACACGTCACACCGCCAGTCCAAACCAGGGACGCAGCCTCGTCCCGAGAATGTTGCCGCAGAACGCCGACGCCAGCCACACCCATCCATGCAGGCTGGTGGAGGCCACCCCGCTGAAATACGCGCCGATGTTGCACCCGAACGCGATGCGCGCGCCGTAGCCGAGCATCATGCCACCGACGATGGCGGCGGCGAGGGAACGCATGGGCACACGCCACACAGGCGCAAAGCGACCGGCCAGTGCTGCAGCCGCGAGCGCGCCGAGCATGATGCCGAGGTCCATCACCGACGTCACATCGCGCAGCACACTCGATTGCAGATCGGCGGCACGCGCCGGCACCTGCCAGTAGGGCCACGCTGCGACGTTGAGACCGGCAGCCATCGCGAGTTTCGAGCCCCAGAGCGCGAACGCCGCAGTGACACCCCACGGGCGACCCGCCAGCACCAGCGTCGCGATGTTCACGACCGCCAGCCCAATCGCACCGGCAACCATCGTCCAGGGCCCATATAGGAGACGCGACCGGCCCGCGGCAGGATCCGCGGTCGGCACGTTGCTGCGCTTCTCAGCCACGGTCACCATCAGCCCGACCAGCGCAAATCCAGCCAGGCTGATGGACAAGGCCGGCACGGCGCCGAATTCGCCAATGAGCGAGATAGGCCGCAGTGCAGGCGCGTGGTCCCAGATCGTCGTGAAGCGGATGCCAAGCACAGACCCCGCGATGAACGCCGCCAGCGTCACCAGCATGCGGACGCTGCCGCCACCGGCACTGAAGAGCGTGCCGGAGGCGCATCCACCTCCGAGCTGCATGCCAATCCCGAAGAGCAGCGCCCCGGCAATCACCGGGATACCCGCCGGCGCCACAGACCCGCGCACGACCTGCCCGGCGATGGACCCTCTCGCGATGAGTGGCACAAACACCAGGGTCGTGACCGCCAGCATCACCATCTGCGCGCGAAGCCCGCCGCCTCGCCGATACACGATGAAGTCGCGCCACGACGAGGTGAAGCCGAAAGCCGCGTGATACAGGACGAGACCTGCGGCAACGCCCACGAGAAAGAGCGCGGTCTGGCGGGCCGACACGCTGACGCTGATCGTCGCAGCAACAGCGCAGATCAGCACCAGCGCCGCGCCCAGGGCGCCACGATGCAGAGGGAGAGACTGTTGTTGTAACGGTCGTGCCTGGCTCACGTGAGACTCAATCCCAACTCAAATCTTCAATCTAAAATCTCCAATCTTCAATCTCGCTGTCACTTAGCTTTCTTCCCAGCGGAAGCGCATGACTGCCAGCGCACCAAAGAGGACGGCAAACCCGAGCATGACCGCGACGGGGGCCACCGCGGCACCCAGGCCGAGGCCTCGCCACGTCATGGCATCGAAGCCGTCCACCGCCCAGCGTGCCGGAATCACCACGGTGAGACGCTGCAGCCAGGCCGGGAAGATGAAGCTTGGAACCCAGGCGCCGCCAAGCATCACCATCATCAGCACGGCCAGAATGGCGATGCCGCGCGTGCCGCCCGGCGTCTTCCCGAGCGCGGCGATGAGCAGGCCGAAGGTGGATGCCATCACGGCGGTCGCCACGGCCACGGCCGCAAACCCGATCAGGCTGCCGTGGATGCGAACCTTGAACACCACCATGGCAAAGGCAAACGACACGACGAGTGTCAGCAGTGCGATGAGCGTGCCGCTCGCCGCCTTGCCAAGCAGGAGCGACAGGCGTGACAGCGGCGCGCTACGCAGCCGCTTCCACAGACCGCGCTGACGTTCGAGCAGGATGCCGACGCCGAGATCGATGGACGCAAACAGCAGGAACTGAATGCCCATGCCGGCAAACGAGTGCGCGTAGCCGTTGTAGGCCACGTTGTCGCCCGAGGTCACGGCCTCTTCGTTCAATGTGTAGGGCAGCGTGAAGCCGCGCGGCGCGGTCGACGAGGCTGTGGTCGTCGTACTGTTCGTGTCGGTGTAGAACTTGCGCGCCGACTTCAGCAGGTCGCGCAGCATCGACTGCTGCGAACTGTCCAGGCCTGTCACCGTCGAGGAGTCGAGCTGTTGCAGCGTCTCGTCCACCAGTTTGCGCCCCTGCTCGCCCGTGAACATCTCGGCGCTGACCGACTGCATCACGTGTTCGGTCATCACGCCGCGCACGAGTCCCAACTCGGTGCCATGCGACGGGTCGTACAGCAGGCCAAGGGTTGGCTTCGCCGTGGCCGAAAAGAACGCGCGACCCGCCGCGTCTCCAAAGCCAGCCGGGATGACCACAGCAACCGTGATGTCGCCTTTCTTCACGCCAGCCCGTGCCTCGTCGGCCGTCGGCGTGCTGACGGTGAAGTACTTGTCGCCCTGGATGCCGCTGATGATGCCTTTCGAGACGGCACTGTTGTCCTGGTCGACAATGGCCACCGGTATCCGGGCGGTTTCGCCGTCATTGTTGCCGGAGAAAATCGAGCCGAAGAATGAGGCGATGGCGATCGGCGCGAGCAGGCTCATGATGACGGCGCGCCGGTCGGTCGCGAAGATCTGCAGATCCTTCCGGATCATGGCGAAGATGGGTCGCATGGCGTCAGTCCCTCAGTGTCCGGCCGGTTAACGACAGGAAGATCGACTCGAGCGAGACACGGCCCGTCGACCCGGGCGGCGCATGCTTCTGCAGTCCGTCCAGCGTGTCGGAGGTGATGACGCGGCCGTTGTCCACGATGACGACCCGATCGGCCAGTCGTTCGACCTCCTCCATGTAGTGCGTCGTGTAGAGCAGCGCCTTGCCGCGAGCCTTGAGCGTCTCGAGATTCGAGAAGATGGCGTTACGGCTCTGCGGATCGACGCCGACCGTCGGTTCGTCGAGCAGCAGGATGTCAGGGTCGTGCAGGAGGCTGGCTGCGAGGTTCAGGCGTCGTTTCATGCCGCCGCTGAAGGTACCAACACGGTCCCGCGCGCGGTCAGTCAAGCCGACCAGTTGCAATGCGCTGTCGATGGCGGCCTGAAGCGGCGCAGGTGCAAGGTTGTACAGCGAGCCGAAGAAGCGCAGGTTGTCGAGCGCCGACAGTTCGTCGTAGAGAGCCAGGTCCTGCGGAACCAGACCAATCTTCTGTTTCTTGGGGTCGGTATCCCCGCCAAGTGGCGCGCCGTGAATCAGCACCTCTCCGGCAGCCGGCGTGACCAACCCGGCAATCATCGCGACCGTGGTCGACTTGCCAGCGCCGTTCGGCCCAAGGAGTCCCAGCACCTCACCGGCCTTCACGACGAACGACACGTCGTGCACTGCCACCAACTCGCCGTAGGTTTTTCGCAACCCGCGCACTTCGAGCATCACGTCCTCCGAGCGCAAGCGTCTCACACTCGCGGCGGCACACATCCGCCTGCGAGACGAACGGTGCATTCCACTGGATGAACGGCGGCCAGGCGAGAGTGGGAGGGACAGCTCGACAGCCGCGGGTGGAGGCCGTCGAGCATCGAACGTCGGGTGGCTCGGCGCACGGCGTGCGCCAGACAGCAACGTGAATTTGCAGCGCGCTACCGACGACGGTCGAGAATGCGTTCCATTTCGTCCATCACCGTCGACATCTGTCGCATCGTCAGATCGAGCGGCTCATCGGTGGTCATGTCTACGCCAGCGTCCTTCAGCAAGTCGATTGGATACTTGGAGCCACCGGCTGAAAGGAATGCGAGATAGCGTCGGGCCGCATCGGTATCGCCAGATTTCACACGCGCGGCGAGCGCCTCTGAAGCGGTGAACGCCGTCGCGTACTGGTAGACGTAGAACTCATGGTAGAAGTGCGAGATGAAACTCCATTCGTGCTGAATGTAGTCGTCAACCACACACACGCCCGCATCGTGGCCGTAGTACCGCCTGGTGATGTCGAAGTAAATCGCGGCAAGGGCATCACCGGTGATCGGCTGCCCGTTGGCTGCCATCTCGTGCATGCGCAGTTCGAACTCCGCAAACTGCGTCTGCCTGAACACCGTGAACTGAATGCCTTCGAGGTACTGTCCGAGCAGTGACAGTCGCGCGTCATCGTCGGTGAGCGTGCGCAGCATGTAGTCGAGCAGCAGCGCTTCGTTGAAGGTCGACGCCACTTCCGCCGTGAAGATCGGATAGTCGGCCGTCGGAAACGGCTGGTGCTTGTTCGACAGGTAACTCTGCATCGTGTGACCCAGTTCGTGGGCCAGCGTGCTCACATCGTCGAACTTCCCGTTGTAGTTCATCAGGATGTAGGGGTGCACGTCGTAGGCGGCACCCTGCGAGTACGCACCAGACCGCTTCCCTTCGTTCGGGTACATGTCGATCCAGCGTTCGCCAAACGCCTGCGCGACCACGGACTGGTACTCGGGACCAAGCGGCGCCAGCGCTTTGACGATGATCTCCGCGGCTTCTTCCGGTGTGTACGACAGGTCCACGGACGCGACGAGCGGCGCATAGAGGTCGTAGTAGTGCAATTGCTCGACACCGAGCATCCGCTGACGCAGACGCAGGAAGCGGTGAAAGGTCGGCAGGTTGCGATTGATCCCTTCGATCAGACGCATGTAAACGGACGTCGGCACGTTGTTCGGGTCGAGCGCCGCTTCGAGGGCGGAGCTGTACTTCCGCGATCGCGAGTAGAACAACACCTTCTGCGCCTGCGCGTCCATCATCGCGCCGAAGGTGCGCCTGAACTCGCCAAGCGACGTGAAGTAGGCAGACTGCACGGCGTGTCGATCGGCACGCACCGGCCTCGCACGCAGCTCGGTGTAGCGCGCGTGGTTGACCTTCGCATTCTGCCCATCCGACAACGTGACGACGGGATACGCGAAGTCGGCATTCGACAGGATGTTGTAGATGGCGCCTGGGGAAGATGCGAGCGGGCCGAGGTCGGCGAGCAGCTTCTCTTCGGCATCGCTCAGCGTGTGCGCCGCACGACGCATCAGATCGCGCAGTTCATGCGTGTAGTCGCGCAGTCGCGCCTCAGCACCGAGATACGATTCGATCGTGGACCGCTCGGCGCGCAAAATCTCGGGCTCGAAATAGGAGCATTCAGCAGACAAGGCGGCGGCGAGCTGCACCATCTCCTGCGTCATACCCTGATGCACTGAATCGCGCGTGTCCTGATCGGACAACATGTCGGCGTAGACCCACAGTTGCGTCAGCGCCTTTCGCAGCCTGCTCCGCAGTTCCAGTGCGTCTGCAAGGGCGAACGCCGAAGCCGTGAGCGTGCCGCGCCAGGCACCAACGCCAGGGATAGCCGCAGACAGTCGGTCCTTCTCCTCGCGCCACGCTTGTGTCGTTCGATACAGGTCCGCCAGGTTCCATGTGTATCGCTCCGCGACACTCGCGCGGTCTCGTTCAGTGACAGTTGTCGTCGTCATGTTCATATGGTGCCCCGATTTTCTCGCGGCGCGCCCTCCTTGCACAGATCCGAACGGACAGGGTTAGCTCATCAATAAAAACGGCTGGATTTCAGAGATAGCGTTGTCGACGATATGTAAGAATTCCCGGCAAAACAGGACCGATTTGAAGTCGACTTGGCGCTCCAGATGACACACTGAGTCAGTGGAGACCGAGGTAGCCGTCCGCGCAAGGTCATCGATGAATACCCTCCGTCGTTCAAGACAGATCACGAGATTCGCCGCAGCGTTTGCAGTCGTCCTGAGCGGCGTCCTCTTCGGCCCCGTCCTCGGCAGTCCGCATCTCCCATCCGTTTCGGCAGCCACGATCGACGTGCTGATGAACCTCGGCGATGTCCGCCAGGCCATCGATGGCTTTGGCGCGAGCGACGCCTGGAGCGACAACGCGACGCCGGGGTTCAGCGACAGCGAGATGGACCTGTTTTTCTCGACGCAGAACGGCATCGGCCTGTCGTTTCTCAGGCTCGCCATTCAGCCCGACGGCAGCAATAGCACCTCGTTGTGGATCGCGCAGCGAGCGGCGGCGCGCGGCGCCCGTGTCTGGGCCGCACCGTGGACCGCGCCGGCAGCGTGGAAAGACAACAACAGCAGGATGTACGGGGGACACCTGTGCGCGACGTCGGGCCAGGGCTCGTGCGACGGCTCGCATGTCGCAGACTGGGCTGCGACACTCTCCGGCTTTGCGTCGAACTTGAAAGCCAATGGCATTGACCTGTACGGCGTCTCGGTGCAGAACGAACCCGACGCGGCCGCTCCGTACGATTCGATGCAGTACACCAACCAGGAGATGGTCAGCTTCGTGAAGGCCATCGGTCCGCGGCTCGCTCAGTTGAGCCCGCGCCCGAAGCTGCTGGTCGGCGACTTCGCCGACTGGGGCAACATCTGGAATCTCGCGTCCGCCATCCAGTCCGATCCGGTCGCCGCCTCCTACACCGACATCTATGCCGTGCATCAGTACGCAGGGCACACCTTCTACCAGGGTCAGTTGTCCAGACCGCTGTGGCAGACCGAGATGTCCGACTTCAACAGCTTCGACCCGAGCGTCGACAACGCCATCACGGTCGCCGACTGGATCAACGACGCGCTCCTCAACGGCAACGCCAACTCGTGGCACTACTGGTGGCTGCGCGGGCTGAACGAAGACAACGAGGGTCTGGTGGGACATGCCTCCAATGTCTACGCCATGACCAAGCGCCTCTACGCGATGGGCAACTACTCGCGGTTCGTGCGTCCCGGCTGGGTGCGTCTCGGCACGAGCGGCAACGCCGCGAACATGACGACCCTGGCCTTCAGAAATCCGTCGAGCAATGACATCGCGTTCGTGGTCGTCAATCACGGTGGAACGTCAACCGCCACGTTCGGCGTCTCGGGCACGTTCCAGTCCGCTGTCACGCCCTACCAGACCTACGATGATGGGAGCGGCAACTTCAGCCTTGGTTCGCACGGCAATCTCGAACCTCGCGCGGCCATCAGCGCGGCGGGAAGCAACGCGTTCACGGCGACCGTCCCGCACGGCATCACGACCTTCGTCGGCACGGCGTCCGCCGGGCAAGTTGCGACGCCGCCGGGCAGCTTCAACAAATCAGCACCCGCCAATGGCGCCACGGGACAAAGCACCGGGCTGACCCTCAGCTGGGGCGCGTCGTCCGGCGCGACCACCTACGAGTACTGCATCGACGCGACCAACGACGGCGTCTGCAGTAGCTGGATCAGCACCGGCGCGTCGACGAGCGCCTTCGTGAGCGGGCTCACGCAGGGAACGACCTACAACTGGCATGTCCGCGCCAGCAACAACGGCGGGACCACTTACGCTATCGGCGGCAGCGGCGCGTTCTGGACTTTCACGACGCAGGTGTCGCAGCCGGTAGCGCCGCCCGTCGTCAGCACTGGCTTTGCCGTCCGCGGCAGTTCGCCGGAGACGACGGTCACCGGCACGGTGAACCCGATGGGTGGCGTCACAAGCGCCTGGTTCGACTACGGCACCAGTTCCGCGTACGGGCTGTCGGTCAGCGTCTCGTCCGCCCCAGGCTCGGGCACCGCTCCGGTCTCGGTGAGTGCCACGCTCAGTGGTCTCTCCTGCGGCACGACGTATCACTTCCGCATTGTTGCCTCCAACAGCAGCGGCACGGTCACGGGAACGGATGCCACGTTTGTCGCCTGTGACGGCGCCTCATCGCGCGGCGGCGTCAAAGGCGATGTCGACGGTGACCTCAAAGCCGACGCGAGCGTCTACCGCGCCTCGACCGGCGACTGGTTGCTGTTGAAATCAGCTGATGGTTCGCGCAGCAGCTATCCGTGGGGCCTCGCGGGTGACGTGCCAGTTCCGGGCGACTACGACGGCGACGGCAAGATGGACCTCGCTATCTACAGACCCTCAACGGGCGGCTGGTGGATCGCGTGGTCTCATAGCGCGTTCCAGACCTACAACGGCTATGCGTGGGGAATGGCGAGCGACGTGCCCGTTCCGGCAGACTACGACGGCGACGGCAAGACCGACATCGCCGTCTACCGACGGTCTACGGGCGGGTGGTGGATTCTCACCTCCGGCAGTGGTTTCCGCAGCTACGCGAGCCATGCATGGGGACTGCCCGAAGATCTGCCCGTACCTGCGGACTACGACGGTGATGGCAAGGTGGATCCGGCGATCTACCGTCCGTCGACCGGCGGCTGGTGGATCCTCAAATCGAGCAGCACCTACGTCTCGTACTCGGGCGTGGCGTGGGGGCTTCCCGGCGACGTGCCGGTGCAGGGCGACTACGACGGCGACGGCAGGACTGATCTCGCGATCTTCCGTCCGTCAACGGGCGGCTGGTGGATCGCCTTCTCGCACGCGAACTACACGACCTACGCCGGACATCCGTGGGGCTACAACACCGACGTGCCGGTACCCGCCGACTACGATGGCGACGGCAAGACCGACATCGCGGTGTTCAGGCCTGCCACCGGCGAGTGGTGGATTCTCACGTCGAGCAGCAACTTCAGCACGCACAGCAGGCTCGTGAACGGCGGTCCATCCGATTCGCCGCTCACACTGGCCGATCCACCAACCACTCCGTAGTGGCGTCGGTCGTGTCGGCGCGGCCCCCGTCGTCTGTTGCACGCCGTGCCGACGCCGCGCGCTGCTGTAGCATGGCAGCATGTCCACAGAAGTCTGGCAGCGTGGCGCGGTTGACGGTTACGCGCCGCTGCTCATGCCCGTCGCGCACTCGTTTCTCCAGGTGAAGGAGGAACTCGTCGTTCTCGCCGCTGATCTCGACGATGCCCTGCTCTGGATCGATTCAGCAGGAGCGGCGTCCATTGGATTTCATATCAGGCACATTGGCGGAAGCACCGACCGGCTGCTCACCTACGCGCGCGGCGAGCAGTTGACGCCTGCTCAGCTCGCGGCGGCGCGTGCTGAGTCGACCGAACGACCGTCGAGAACAGCGCTGTTCAGCGAGGCACAGGACGCCCTCGACCGGGCGCTCCACCAGGTCCGCACCACATCGGTCGACGCGCTTCTCGAGACACGCAAGGTCGGGCGTGCAGGCTTGCCGTCCACGACGCTGGGGTTGCTCTTCCACGCAGCGGAGCACGCCACACGTCACGCCGGCCAGGCGCTGACGACGGCGAAGCTGCTCACGCAGAGACGCTGATAGTCGGAGGGCGGATGAGAAGGTCGGCGGCGCCTGACAGCCTAGCGGCGATCTTCGGCGCCGCGAACACGCAGCAGATTGCGTGCGGCCAGGGCCCGCTCGCGCGCTTCGTGTGCCGTCGGCGACATCACGGTGATGTGGCCCATTTTCCGGCCTGGGCGCGGGGTGCTCTTTCCGTACAAGTGCAGCTTCATGTCGGGCATGGCCAGTGCGCGTCGCCAGTTCGGTTCGCCGTCCGTCCACAGGTCACCGAGCAGGTTCACCATGGCCGCCGGCTGAATCAGTTCGGTACCACCCAGAGGAAAGCCGCAGATGGCGCGCAGCTGCTGTTCGAACTGACTGGTGCGACACGCATCGAACGTGAGGTGTCCTGAGTTGTGCGGACGCGGCGCCAGTTCGTTCACCAGCAGACGTCCGCGACGGGTGACGAAGAACTCGACACACAACAGACCCACGTATTCGAGCTCGTCGAGGATGAGGCGCGTGATCTCGAGGGCGTCGGCCGCCAGATTGATGCGGATACCGGCGGGCGCGATGGTGACGTCCAGAATGTGGTTGGCGTGCACATTCTCGAAAGGTTCGAAGAATGACATCTGGCCGTCGATGCCGCGGGCCCCGATGACCGAGATCTCGCGTTCCAAATCGACAAACGTCTCGAGCACCGCTTCCTGGCGTCCAAGCTGTTGCCACGCCGCGAGCGGATCGACACCGGGACCGATCGTTACCTGTCCCTTGCCGTCGTAGCCAAGTGCGGCGGTCTTGAGCACGCACGGTAGGCCGAGCTGCGCGACGCCGGCAATCAGGTCTTCGTCTGTCCGAACTTCGACATACGGCGCGACCGGGATGCCGCTGGATGTGAGGAATCGCTTCTCGCGCAGGCGATGCTGCGCGATCTCGAGCGCTTCACCGCTCGGCCTGACCAAGGCGAATGGTTCGGCGGCCGCGACGGCCTCAGCCGGCACGTTCTCGAATTCGAACGTGATGACGTCGACGCCTTTGGCGAAGTCGCGGATGCGATCGAGGTCGTCATAGGGCGCGACGATCTCGGCGTCTGCGATCTGGCCCGTTGGCGTGTCGTGCTCGGGTGCGAACGTGTGGACGCGGTAGCCAAGGCGACGCGCCGCCATGGCGAACATGCGTCCAAGCTGGCCGCCGCCCAGTACGCCGATGGTCGAACCCGGATTGATTGTGTGAGACATCAGGTCAGCGAGTCGCGTTGAACGGCGGCCGCAATGTCCGCGCGGTACGCCTCGAGTTTGTCGCGCAGGTCATGCCGCGTCGTCGCCAGGATGGACACGGCCAGCAGCCCGGCGTTGGCAGCACCCGCTGCGCCGATTGCCACCGTGGCAACCGGTACACCTTTCGGCATCTGGACGATGGACAGTAGTGAGTCGAGACCGTTCAGTGCCTTACTCTGCACCGGCACGCCAATCACGGGCAGGATGGTCTGCGCCGCCACCATGCCCGGCAGGTGCGCGGCTCCGCCGGCACCGGCAATGATGACCTGCAGTCCGCGGGCGACAGCGCTCGACGCGTACTCGGCCATGAGCGCGGGGGTGCGATGCGCGGACACGACGCGGCACTCGTGAGGGACGCCGAACTGGGTCAGCACGTCAGATGCCTGGCGCATCGTCTCCCAATCCGACTGACTCCCCATGATCACTCCGACGAGCGGCTGCGACTCCGGCATCCTCGTATTTCATCATAGAATCGGCAGATGAAGCTTGCGGTCGCCACGTGCCTTGCGATGCTCTGGTCCGGGTCGCTGCTCGCGCAACCCGCCGCGCCCCTGCAACTGCCGTACTCGCAGTTCACCCTGCCGAACGGACTCCACGTCATCCTGCACGAAGATCACAGCGTGCCGATGGTGTCGGTGAATGTCTGGTATCACGTGGGTTCTGCGCGTGAGAAACCGGGACGCACCGGGTTCGCGCATCTCTTCGAACATCTGATGTTCATGGGATCGGGTCATGTGCCACCCGGCGAATTCGATCAGCTGCTCGAAGAAGTGGGTGGCAACAACAACGGCTCGACCGAGAACGACCGCACCAACTACGTCATTGACGTCCCGGCAAACGCCCTCGAGCTCGCGCTGTTCCTCGAGTCGGACCGCATGGGGTATCTGCTCGATTCCATGACGCCGAAGACGGTGGACGCACAGCGTGACGTCGTGAAGAACGAACGTCGCCAGAGCGTCGAGAATCGTCCGTACGGCATTGCCGACTCGGTGGTCCTCACCGAGATGCTCTATCCCGAAGGTCACCCGTATCACTGGCCGGTCATCGGCTACATGCCCGATCTCACGGCAGCCAGTTACGACGATGTGGTGGCGTTCTTCAAGACGTACTATGCGCCCGGCAATGCCAGCCTCGTGGTCGCCGGCGATATCGATTCCGCGAAAGCACGCGCGCTCGTCGAGAAGTGGTTCAGCGATGTGAAGGCTGGCGCGCCCGTCACGCCGATGACCATTCCCGGCGTCTCGCTGACGAGCGTTCAGAAGAAGACCATTACCGACCGCGTGCAGTTGCCGCGCCTGTATACGGCGTGGCTGACGCCTGCGTCGTACGCGCCGGGCGACGCCGCGCTCGATGTCGTCGCCGACGTGCTCGCTGGCGGGAAGAACTCGCGACTCTACAAGCGCCTCGTCTACGACATGCAGATTGCGCAGAGCGTGTCTGCGTTCCAGAACTCGCAGGCGCTCTCGTCGTATTTCGTGATTCGCGCGACGCCGCAGCCCGGACACACGGTCGACGAACTGCAGAAGGTCATCGACGAAGAGATCGTCACGCTGCAGAACGAGCCGCCCACCGCGCACGAAGTGCAGCGCGCGATCAACCAGTTCGAAGCCTCGTTCTACAACCGCCTCGAGCGCGTTGGTGGCTTCGGCGGCAAGGCCGACCAGCTGAATCACTACTACACCGGCACAGGCGATCCCGACTGGTTCAACGAGGACCTGGCGCGCTACCGGGCCATTTCTCCGAACGACGTGCAAGCCGCCGCGCAGGCGTTCCTGCCGCGCGACCGACGCGTCGAGTTGACCGTCGTTCCTGAAGCCGCCAAGCAGCCCTGAATCGAACGAGCCCACGAAGAATACGGACTGCAGTCGCGGCACGCGAGCGCGGAATGTTCACGTCCTCGCAGTGACACGCACATGAGTCGAGATGAGTAACAACATGCGTACGCGTCTGGCCTTCACCGTCTGCCTGCTCGCTGTGGCGACATCGCTGTTCGCCCAGCCGCCCGATCGTTCGAAGCCGCCAGTGCCCGGCCCGGCGCCGGCGCTGACGCTGCCACGCATTCAGAAGCAGACGTTGTCCAACGGGCTGCAGGTCTGGCTGGTCGAACGGCACGAAGTGCCCGTCGCGCAGGTCGACCTCGTCGTGATGAGCGGGACGACCGACGATCCGACCGGCAAGTTCGGCGTCGCCAGCCTGACGGCCGCCATGTTGATGGAAGGGGCCGGCGGACGCTCGTCGCTCGAACTGGCCGATGCGATTGATTTTCTCGGTGCTGATCTGAACGCCAGCGCCACGAGCGACATCTCTACCGTGCGGCTGCACACGCCCGTGGCGCGACTCGGCGAGGCACTGCCGCTCATGGCCGACGTCGCCCTTCGTCCCGCATTTGCGCCCGCCGATCTCGACCGCGTGCGTCAGCAGCGCCTGACCTCCATCGTCCAGTCACGCGACGACCCGAACAGCATCGGCGCGCTCGCCTTCGCACACGTGCTCTACGGAACGGCCAATCGACTCGGCACGGCCACCATCGGCACCGCGCAGTCACTGCGGACGCTGACCGCCGACGACCTGCGTGCGTACTACGCCGCCCGTTTCCGCCCCGACAACGCCACGCTCGTCGTCGTGGGCGACGTCACGACAGCGGCCGTGCTGCCACTGCTCGAGAAGAGCTTCGGTACCTGGAAGGTTCCCGCTGGTCCGGCACGCACCAAGCAGCCGGCGCCTCCGCAGCGCACGAAGCGCGAGATCTATCTCGTCGACAAACCGAATTCGCCGCAGTCGCAGATTCGCATCGGCACGGTAGGCGTGGCGCGCTCTACACCGGACTTCTTCCCCATCGAAGTCATGAACACGGTGTTCGGCGGTTCGTTCTCGTCGCGCCTCAATCTGAATCTCCGTGAAACGCACGGCTACACCTACGGCGCCCAGTCGTTCTTCGACATGCGGCTCGACGCCGGGCCATTCACGGCCTTCGCTGGTGTGCAGACAGACAAGACCGCGGACGCGCTGAAAGAGTTCTTCAATGAACTGGCCGCGATTCTCCAGCCCATCTCCGCAGAAGAGCTGAGCCGCGGCAAGAACTACCTGTCGCTCGCCTTGCCCGCTGACTTCGAAACCTCTGGCGACGTCGCACGCCGACTCGAAGAAGCGCTCATCTATCACCTGCCAGACGACTTCTTCTCCAGGTATGTGGCAAACGTGAACGCCGTCACGACGGCCGACGCGCAGCGTGCCGCTCGTACGTATGTGCAGCCTGACCGCGTGGCGATTGTCATCGTCGGCGACCGTAAGTCTATCGAGGCGCCCATTCGCGCACTGAACCTCGGTCCGATCAACATCCTCACCATCGACGACGTGTTCGGACCGTTCTGAGCGGCGAGGCGCAACGCCGGCCGTGACGGAATCCATGCATGGCGTCGTGCGGGCCACGCCGCCCTCGAGAATTCTGGTGGGTCAGGTTCTGAAGCGAAAGAAGTGCGTGCGTCGAGATCGTGACGAAGCCGCGTTGCCTACCTGGAAAAACTACTGACAGCCAACCCGACGATGACGACGACGGCGGCACCAATCAGGTTGTGCCAGAGGAAGGCGATCCACGGAAGCCCGAACGCTACCGAGAGCACGACGACCATGCCCGCGACGAGGCCAACGAACGCGCCGGTTGCCGTGGCGCGCTTGGTGAGCAGCGCGAGAATGAACACGCCAAGGATAGAGCCGTAGAAGAACGAACCGTAACGGTTCACCACCTCGATGAGCGAGCCCTGGTTCGCGGCGTACATCGCGACGAAGCATGAGAAGAGTCCCCACGACGCCGTCGCAACCTTCGATGCCCTCAAATAGTGCGCATCGTCTGCATCCGTGACGAAGTGGCGCTTGTAGAAATCGATGATGGTGGCTGACGACAGGGCGCTCAGCTCACCTGAGGACGCCGACATCGCCGCCGCGAAGATCGCCGCGATCATCAGGCCGACCAGACCGATGGGCAGCTGCGTGGTGATGAAGGTCGGAAACACGTAGTTCACATCTGAATAGCGCGAGTCTCCGGTCGCCTTCTTCACGATGTCGCCGGCGCTGGTCCGCAGTCCCTTGAGCCGCGTGTCGGCAGCGAGGAACGCCTGCGTGTCGTTCGCCTTGCCTGCGTCACGACGCACGACGACTAGTGTGTCGAACTCGCGCTGAAGATTGGCGTACTCCGACGCGTATGGACTCGCCGCCACCTGCGCGTCGTAGGCGCGGTTGAAGAGCATCGGCGGCGGCTGGAAGCTGTAGAACAGAAACACGAGGACGCCGGTCGCGAGAATCAGCAACTGCAGCGGAATCTTGACGAAGGCGCTCATCAGCAGCGACTGGCGGGCCTCGTCGATCGACTTCGCCGTGAGGTAACGCTGCACCTGACTCTGATCGCAGCCGAAGTACGACAGGCTGAGAAAGAGTCCGCCGAGCAGACCCGACCACAACGTGTAGGTTTCACTCAGGCTGAAACGGGTGTCCACCGCCTGCAGGCGTCCCGTGGCGCCCGCGAGATCAATGGCCTGCCCGAGGCTGACATCCCGTGTGATGCCCCAGATGAGCACGCCGACCGACGCCGACATGCAGAAGACCACCACGAACATCTGCTTGACGTCGGTCCAGGCCACGGCCTGAACGCCGCCAAACGACGTGTAGAAGACCATCGGAATGGCGATCACCAGCACCGTGACCGGAATGCTCCAGTTCAGGATGGTGGAGATGACGACTGCCGGCGCCGCGAGCACGACGCCCAGTGAAAACGCGCGGCCGATGAGGAACAGAAAGCTGGTGGCGGTGCGGACCCTGACATCGAACCGGCGCTCGAGGTACTCGTAGGCGGTGTAGACCTTGGCGCGCGTGAAGAATGGCACCACAGTGACGGACAGAATCACCATGGCGATCGGCAGGCCGAAGTAGAACTGCACGAACCGCAGGCCCGTCGCGTACGCCTGGCCAGTGGTGCCAACGATGGTGATGGCGCTCATCTGGGTGGCCATCACCGACAGACCCACCGCCCACCACGGCAGCGAGCGGCTGGCGAGGAAATAGCCTTCCACCTTGTCCGTGTTGGTCGAACGGCGCAGGCCGTCCCAGATCATCCACGTCAGATAGACGATGAGGACTGCCCAGTCGAAGGCTCTCACGAGTAGATCCGTCCCAGCGCCCAGAGCGACGCGATGATGATGGCCTCGAGGACGATGACGGCGACGTACCGTCCCGTCATCGGCGTATCGCGTTCGTGATGCTGGGGATCGGATGTGGTCATAGGGCCGCAGCTCTCTCCGCCAGACGCCGCTGCGCCGCCGAGAGTGCCTCGCCGGTTGCGGTCAGCCACGCCTGGTCAGCCTCGAGGCGTTCGTTCGATACACCGGCGGCGCGCCTCGTCTCGTCGGGCGCCGGACCGCCGTAGGTTCGACGAATCATAACGAAGTGGCGCGGGCTCAGGATCTGTTCGAGCCGATCTTCTGTGTACTGCAGAGGCGCCGGGAGCAGTTCCGCCGACGCATCGCGAAGGATGGACGCGAGCGGCTTGCCGGGATCGAGATGGCGTGCTGAGACGAAGCGAGCCGAGATGGCGTGCGCCGCACTGAACGGAATGCCCTGTTCGCGCACGAGCGTGTCCGCCAGTTCGGTCAGCGTGGTCCAGCCTTCGCCTGCCCTGGCTTCGAGTCGCTCGGCATCGAACGACGCCGTTCCCAGTGCCGCAGCCACGATCTTCACGGCACGATTCGCGTCCTTGAACATCGAGAACACCAGCGGCTGCAGATCGTCTTCGGTGTCGTTGATGTCGCCAAACGGCGTGTTGTGCACCGCGGTCATCACCGCTTGCGCCTGCCCAACGGCCTTGCTGCCGATGACGCGGGCGTGCTCGAGCGCCACCGGGTTTCGCTTCTGCGGCATGATGCTGCTGCCCTGCACGAAGCCGTCACCCAGACGCACGTAGTCGAATTCAGACGTCGACCAGAGCAGCAGATCCTGAACGAAGCGGCCCATGCCGGTCACGAGCACCATGGCCGCGGCTGAACTCTCGAGCAGGTAGTCAATCGTGGCGATGCTGGCGTACGTGTTTACTGTCGGTCCGGAAAACCCGAGGAGGTCGGCCGTAAGCGTGCGGTCGATATCGAAGCCGGTACCGGTGATTGCGCACGCGCCGAGCGGGTTGACGTTCGTGTGGACGTAGGCGCTCTTCAGCCGCGTGGCGTCGCGCTCCACCTGCTCGACGACGGCGAGCAGATAGTGCGCCACCGTCGTCGGCTGGGCGCGCTGCGTGTGCGTGTGCACGGCGAAGACGGTATCGTGGTGCTTGGCCACCAGTGCGAGCAGCGAGCGCCTGAGATCGAGCGTCGCCCCCGTCAGCTGCAGCAGGCACTCGCGCTGGCGCATGCGGTAGGTGGTCATCGCAATGTCGTTGCGGCTGCGAGCGGTATGGAGTCGGCCCGCCACGTCGGCTCCGCATGCGGCGATAATCAGGCGGTCGATGTAGAAGAACAGATCTTCGTAGGACCCGTCGTAGTTCACCTTGCGAACGGCGTCCTGGTCGACCTGATCGAGCGCGACGCGAATCGCGTGGGCGTCGGCGCGGGAGATGATTGCCCTGTCTGCGAGCATGACGAGATGCGCGTAGTGCAGGGCCATGAGAGGCGCGAGGAAGTTCGCCTTCGCGTCCTCGAAGTTTTCGTTGAGTACGTAGGTGACGTACTCCGGTGCAAATCGCATGAGGTCGAGTATATCGTCACATCTGGCACAGTCGCGGGTGCCGCGCGGCGACCATGGGACGGTTGATCGGGCAACCGATGCCGCGTCCATTGCGCCGTTCCTGGAGGATGCGGCGCATGTGCCCGGCGGCTTTGCCACGGAGGTGGCGTTCCCACGCAGCGAACAGGACGTGGCCGATGTCGTCCGTTCGGCACGCACAGTGCTGCCCGTCGGTGCGCAGTCATCGCTGACGGGAGGGGCGACGCCCCGCGGCGAGGTGGTTCTGAGCACGGCACGGATGCGCACCTTGGACGCCGTAAGCCCCACACAACTGCGCGCGGGTGCCGGCGTGACGCTCGTCGAGGTGGGCACGCGCCTGCGCGCGTACGGCGCACTCTATCCGCCTGCCCCAACCTATCTGGGCGCGACGGTTGGCGGCACAGTGTCGACGAATGCCGCGGGCTCCGCAACCTTCAAGTACGGCACGACACGCACCTGGGTGGACGCGTTGACCGTGGTCCTCGCAAACGGCGAGGTGCTCGATGTGCGCAGAGGCGAGTGTCTCGCGCATGCGGACGGCTATTTCGAGATTGAGCGTGTTGCCGACACCGTGCGCATTCCGGTTCCACGGTACCGGATGCCGAAGGTGCCGAAGCTCTCTGCTGGCTACTTCGCGGCGCCAGCCATGGACCTCATCGATCTCTTCATCGGGTCCGAGGGAACACTTGGCATCATCACCGAGGCCACGTTGCGATGTGTATCGCCGGCGCCGGCGGCATGCCTCGTCTTCATCACTTTCGATGACAGCGACCGCGCGCTGGCCTTCGTGGATGCTCTGCGGGCCGAGTCTCAACTGACGTGGCAGGGCGCGTCATCTTGCGGCCTCGACGTCTCGGCGATCGAGCACATGGACGCCCGCAGCCTGGCGCTGCTGCGCGAAGACGGCGTCGACACGCGCCTGGGCGTGGCGCTCGACGAGCGGGCCACGATCGGTCTCCTCGTCACGCTCGACCTGCCTGCCGGGACATCAGCGTCAGATGTCTATGACGCGTTTGGCTCAGGCGAGGACGGGGATCAGGCGGCGTCGGGGGTTTCGCGCTTCGTGGAGTTGCTCTCCAGATACGGTGCGATAGAGGACGCCCTCGTCGCACCGCCCGGCGACACGGCTGGAGTGGAGCGCCTCACCGCGCTGCGCGAGGCGGTGCCTGTTGCGGTGAACGCACGCGTCGGTCGTGCGCGGCGCGACGTCGACTCGCGAATCGAGAAGACCGCAGCAGACGTCATCGTCCCCTTCGAGCACTTTGGTGCCTGGCTGGCGTTCTGCGAGCGCGAGTGGAAGGCACGCGGGCTGGACGGCGCGATATGGGGTCATATCTCCGACGGCAACGTGCATCCAAACGTCATCCCCAGACGCTTCGACGATGTGGTGTCGGGGAAGGAAGCGATGCTGGCGTTCGGTCGTGAGGCAATCCGCCTGGGTGGAGCGCCACTCGCAGAACACGGCGTGGGCCGTAACCTGGTCAAGCAGCAGCTGCTCGTCGAGCTGTATGGCGCAGAGGGCATCGAAGAGATGCGCGCGGTGAAGCGCGCCCTTGACCCCGACTGGAAGCTGGCGCCCGGCGTGTTGTTCCCGCCGTCCTGACGCCTTGAAAGGTCCGCCTGCGCGGAACCAACAACGCTGCTCAGGCCACCAGAACGGCGAGGCAGGCCAGGGCGAGTCCTGACAGCAACAAACCCAGTGCGATAGGCGCGTTGCCGCCCGTTAATCGCTCCGGTGCAAGCCGGTCGTCCCCGAGGGCCAGACGTCGTGAGATGCGTCCTTGTTCCGCGGAGGACACGGCGATAGAGACGAGCAGCAAGGCGACGGCAAGTCCTAACGACACCTTGCCGCCGGTGCCCGCCGAGCCGCGGACGAAGACCACGAGGAGGCCGAGCACTGTGACCAGCGCCGCGATGAGCAGCGTACGCGCCCGATCGATTTCGCGATCGCCCGCCTGGCGCAATAGCTCGAGCCGCATGGCGCGCTCGGCGCGTTGGCGCTGTTCTTCTGCGCGCAGCCGTTCCTCTTCCACTCGCTGACGTTCGAGCTCATTGCGGGTGCTGTCGCGATCGAAGACTTCCTTGAGGGCGCCCATCATCACGCTGGCGAGGCGCGCATCCCGCGGGCGAGCGGCTGGTGCAGCCAGCGACAGCTCCGAGCGGGAGGCAGCGGCGCCGGTGCCCCGTGCCCGTCGAACAACATCGTTGAGACCGAAGGCGACGTCAATCAGTCTGAGCCAGGGAATCGCCATCACTACCCTTTCTTCCCGAGCCAGGCATTTCGAAATGCCGTCTGCGCGGGTGTGGCACTGCGCCCCGTGTTCTCGACAGGTACGACCTCGAAGCGCGGGTCCTCCAGCAACGTCATCGTCGTCGTCCTGGGCGAACCGCTGCGATCGACGTACTGCACGGCGATCTTGTCGCCCGGTTTATGCCGACGGACGATGGTCGTCACATCGTCGGAGATGGTGACCTTCGAGCCGTCGACCGTGCGAAGTTCATCTCCGGAATCAAGTCCGGAAAGGTAGGCCGGCGAGTCGGCGCGCGGCGTATCGACAAGCAGCAGACCCGTACGCGTTTCGAGGCGCGGATCGCCCCACCAGGCCCGTCCCGGATTGAGGCGGCGCATCACGAGGCCTGCTGGTTCGAAGAGCGCATTGAAGTCTGGCAGTTCGCGACCGTGGATGTGCCGCTCGAAGAACTGATGCGCGAACGCGGGGTCAGACACCTCGGCGAGGCGGCGTTCGGCATCGTCGATGGTGTAGGGCTGCGCGACGTAGCCCGGTCGTGGAGCTGGCGGCTTGCCGTGCACACGCCACATCGCACGCATGAAGTCGTCGAGCGTCGTGCGTCCGCCGGAACGTTCCCGCAGCGAGAGGTCGAGCGCCAGTGCCGTGACGCCACCGAACGGATAGTACGAGATGTAGCTGTTGTACCAGTTGGTGCGGTCGATGGTGCGTCCACCGTCGGTGAACGGTGCCATGCGGCTCATCTCTTCCGGCGAGCGAAGGGTTCGACCCGGTGCGAGGATCACGGCGGTGAGCTGGTCGGTGAACTCATCGAGTGTCTCGCGGAGGTCGGCGACCCCGGCCCTGCTCATGGCGAGTGGTCCGTAGTACTGCGTGAACCCTTCGGCGAGCCAGAGTTCGCCGGACATATTGGCGTGCTCGAAATCAAAAGGCTCGAGGGCCTTGGGACGGATCCGCTCGACATTCCAGTTGTGGAAGAACTCGTGCGCCACGGTGCCGAGCAGCCCCGGCCGATTGGTCCTCAGGGAGCTGGACGAAGTGATGATCGTGGAGTTTCTGTGTTCCATGCCGTCGCCGTTCGCATAGGGCAGGTAGTCGGCAATGAAGGTGTACGTGCCGGGTTCGTAGCTCGGATACTCGCCGAAGACGGCGCCTTCCGCAGTGACGACCTTCTGCACGTCGACGACGAACGAATCGAGTTCTGCGGCGGTACCTGTGTGGTGGGCGGCAAACCTGAACGTGCGCCCGGCAACGGTGAACGTCCGCATCATGACCGGTCCGAGTTCAGTCGGACTGTCCATGAGGTACTGGAGGTTCGGCGCACTGAAGCGGGTCGGGTCGCCGCTCGGAAAGAGCTGCGAGGCCACGGTCCACGAGTTGCCGGCTAGCGGTGTGAACGTCACGTCGATCGGACGGTCATCCTGTCCGCGCGCCCACATGATCACGGCGGGCATATTGAGGTGCGCGTGCGTCGGGTCGACAGCCAGATACGTGCCGTCGACACGGTCACCAAAGACCTTGTAGCGAACCGTCACCGACGACTCGTGCACAGGCACCGTCCATCCGTACGGGTCGGGTCGCGTCGTGGCCAGCGGCTTTCCATCGGCACCGACCGCCTGGACGTCGTAGACGTTCTTGGCGAAGTCGTGAAGCGAGTAGCGACCGGGAGAAGCGCGGCTCATACGGAGTTCGAGCGGCGCTGCCGGGAGGTCCGTGAACGTCGCCTCGACTGACAGCCAGTGGTGCTGCGGTTCCGGAAACGTAAACCGGTACGAGATGGATGCCTCGGTGCGCGCGACGTTCGCCAGTGCCAGCACTCCGGCCGCGACCAGCAGGAGCTGACCTGCGCGGTGCCTCAACGGATTGACGCTCACGCTTCACCTGCGCGTTCGACGGAAGCGAAGCCTGCAAGGACTTGATCGACGAAGTCCTCTTCCGGCACGGCTCCCAGAATCTCGACGTCGTTGACCACCGTCTTGGGCACGCCCGTTACGCGGTATTGCCGGGCGAGGTCGGGATACTCGGTGGTTTCAATGCCGAAGGCCGTGACGTTGGGGTTCGCCCAGGCGATCTCGTGGGCCAGCATGATCGCGCGGGGACAGTGCGGGCATGTCGGTGTCGAGAACACACGAACGGTCAACGGCGTGTTGATGGCTTGTATGCGCTCGTGACTCTCGGCCGACAACGTCGGTTCAGCGCCGCCGGCCAGCATGACTGCGCGGACGAGCGCGATGAACTCGTAGCCGGATGGGAGCCCGAGGAACCGGATGTGCGAATCTCGCCGGCCAGCGTCGTCTTCCACCTCGATCGCGATGGCGGGTGCACGGTCGATGCCGTATTGCTCGGCGCGTTCGCGGTCGAGGATCAGGTTCACTTCCTCGACGGTGATGTGGTCGCTGAGCGGCGGGAGCTCGTCGATGATTTCGCGCGCCTGCAGGCACGTCTCGCAGCCAACCGCTTGTGTAAAGAAGACAAGGTGGACCCGACGGGTCATCGCAGCAAAGTCCGTCGTGAGTCGCTGCTGGTCGGCGGGAGCTAGTAAGGACATGGGTCAGTGCTCCGTTCCTGCGTGCGGGCGTGACGTAGACCTGCCGGATGCGCTGTGAGCAACCATTCGTGACGCTGGCTCCTCTCAGCCCGTCTCATCGTCAGCCTACTTGAAGAGATCGTCGAAGGCCTGTCGCGCGGAATTGGGAGCGACCTGCGTGGACGTCTGCCGCTCGACGGTCGTGCGAGGTTCGAACAGGGGGCACATATTGCTCTCGTCCTTGGCAACGACGCGCGCGGTCAGGCTTTGCTGGGTGCACTCGAAGCGAGCGCTGCTATCGAACGACATGCAGTTGATGCACGCGTGGACGCCGGCTCCGCAGCGTCCGCAGCGGTCTGCGGCGCCGACTGGCGTCGAGAGCTTGTTGCCGCAGCGTGCGCACTTGAACACCTCATGCGACGCCATGAGATTCGGCGTCTTGGGTCCGGCGGCGTCCTGCAGCTGCCTGCCGGGTGCGCGCTGCTCGGGCGGCTTTCTCGGCCCTGCTCCTTCGCCTCGCGACCGATCGCGCGGACCTTCGTCCTGGTACCCACGCTGTCGGTATTTGCGTTCGCTCATCCGTTCCTCGCTACTCTGCCGGTGACCGCAGCGGATCTCCGTCTCATTCTACGGTGCACACGCTTTTTCGCGTTCGTCTGCTGTGGAGGTGGAAGGGCAGGTGGGTCTGAAAAGCGAAACGGCCAGGCGTCGAGGGGTACTCGAGACCTGGCCGCGGCTGGTGTCGTCCGTCGCGTCGGTGTTCAGCCGAAGGTTGCCGCGTTCCGGAAGAGGTAATCGTTCAGCGTCAGCACGATGAGGATGAGCAGGAAGAAGATGCTTCCGCTCACCACCACCCATGTCAGCTTGCTGCTGTACTTCACATGCATGAAGAACAGCACGACCAGCGACGCCTTCGTGACGGCAATCGCCAGCATGATGACGTTGTTGAGCGGGCCGAGGTCGATAGTGGCCACCCACCACGTGAGAGCTGTCCCCACCATCAAGGCGAGGAAGATCGTGTAGTAGACGCTCAGCGGGACGATGTGATGCTGGTTCTCGTGGTTATCCGACATGATGCACGTGACGTCCAATGAGATAGAGCAATGGGAACAGGAAGATCCACACGATGTCGACGAAGTGCCAGTAGAGCCCAGCGATTTCGATGGGCGCGTAGTACTCCTTGTCGATCGTGCCGTTCTTCACCCAGATGAACATCCACGTCATGATGCCCAGACCGATGATCATGTGCAGGGCGTGGAGTCCGGTCAGGACGAAGTAGAGCGAGAAGAAGATCTGCGCCGGACGGTAGTACTGCTCTTCGAAGCGGAAGACCAGGCCCAGACCGGGGATATGCCCCTCGACGTACTTGTCGTGATACTCGTAGGCCTTGATGCCGAGGAAGGTGGCGCCAAGGATCATCGTGATGACGATGAAGAAGAGCACCTTCTGGCGCTCGCCCTGCTGCGCCGCGTGCACGGCCATCGCCATCGTCAGTGAGCTGATGATGAGGACCGCCGTGTTGATGGCACCCGGGAGGATCGCGATCTCGCTGCTGGCGTAGGCAAAGGCCTCCGGATACCAGATGCGGTAGACCATGTAGGCGGCCAGCGCGCCGCCGAAGAACAGGATTTCCTGCGCCAGGAACAGCCACATCCCGAGCATCGACGCTGCGGTCTGCGCCTGCATCGAGTCGAAGTGGTGCGCCAGCGCCGGATGGTGGTGATGCGCCGAATCCGAGTGCTGATGGTGCGCGTCCTGCGTGACCGCCGCTCCGTTAGACAAGATGACCCTCCGCCGTCGTCGGCTGTTCGTAGGCTTCCCACGTCACGACTGGCTGGTACGTGAAGTTCTCGGTTGGGGGTGGCGACGTGGTGTTCCACTCGAGGCCAACCGCGCCCCACGGGTTGTCACCGGCGAGCGGACCGTTCTTCAGCGACCACGCCAGGTAGAACAGCGGCATCGTGAAGCCGACCGCGAGCACCGTCGCACCGGCCGTCGACAGGACGTTCAGCACCTGGAACTCGTCGGCATACGCGTGATAGCGACGCGGCATACCGAGGTAGCCGGCGACGAACTGCGGGAAGAACGTCAGGTTGAAGCCGACGAAGATCAGGCCCGCGGCGACACGACCCATGAAGTCGCTATACATCCGGCCGGTCATCTTCGGCCACCAGAAGTGGATGCCAGCCAGGAAGCCCATGATGGCGCCACCCACCATGACGTAGTGGAAGTGCGCCACCACGAAGTAGGTGTCGGTCACGTGGATGTCGAGGCCCATCGACGCGAGGAACAGACCCGTGAGACCGCCGATGGCGAACAGGCCGATGAAGCCTGCCACGTAGATCATCGGGGTTTCCCACGAGACCGAGCCCTTGTACATCGTGGCCGTCCAGTTGAAGACCTTCACGGCCGATGGTATGGCGACGATGAAGGTGAGCACCGAGAAGACCAGGCTCGCGTAGACCGACATGCCCGCGACGAACATGTGGTGGCCCCAGACGAGGAAACCAACCACCGCGATACCGAGGCTCGAGAACGCCACGAACTCGTAGCCGAAGATCTGCTTGCGCGTCATGCCCGCGATGACTTCGCTGATGACGCCCATCGCCGGCAGAATCATGATGTAGACGGCCGGGTGCGAGTAGAACCAGAACAGGTGCTGGAAGAGCACCGGGTCACCGCCCACCGCCGGGTTGAACAGTCCGAAGCTGAAGATGCGTTCCGCAGCCACGAGCACGATGGTGATGGCAACGACCGGCGTGCCAAGCACCTGAATGAGGCTCGTCGCGTAGATAGCCCACACGAACAGCGGCAGACGGAACCAGGTCAGGCCAGGTGCGCGCATCCGGTGGATGGTCACCATGAAGTTCAGACCGGTCAGGATGCTCGAGAAGCCGTTGATGAAGACCCCGAGCGCTGCCGGGACCACCGCAGACGTCGACGCGACGCTGCTGAACGGCGTGTAGAAGGTCCAGCCGGTGTCGAGGCCGCCCGACACAATCGCCCACATCGTGAACATCGACCCGATCAGGTAGATGTAGAAGCTGGCCAGGTTCAGTTTCGGAAACGCGACGTCCTTGGCCCCGAGCATCAGAGGCAGCAGGAAATTGCCGAGCGTGGCAGGCACCAGTGGAATGAGGACGAAGAACACCATCATCACGCCGTGCATCGTGAAGACTTTGTTGTAGTTCTCGTCGCTCAGCAGGTCGCCAACCGGAGTCACCAGTTCGAGTCGGACGAGGCCAGCGAAGAAGCCCCCGATGCCGAAGAAGAACGTGATGCCCGCGATGTACATCAGCGCAATGCGCTTGTGGTCGCGGGTCAGCAGCCACGACATGAAGGTCGTGTCGTTATTGAGGTACGTCTTGGTCGGCGCTACGGCCGTAGGGGTGGACATGATCTTCTTCCTGCGCTAGTTCCTGGTCGGGGGCTGGACGGCCGCAGTCTGCGCGACCGGTTGTGACTTCAGCGACTTCACGTACTCCACCAGTTCGAGGAGTCCTTCTTCGCTGACCAGTCCCTGGAAGGTCGGCATGATGGGCTGATACCCATCGGTCACCTTGGCGCTTGGCGTGAGAATCGACTCGCGAATGTAGGCTTCGTCGACCACCGCGTGTTCGCCGTTGGTGAGAGCGACCTGCTTGCCGAAGAGGTCGTGCAGCACCGGCCCGCGTCCCTGCGCATCCTGACGATGGCAGGTGTTGCAGGCGAGATCCTGGAACAGTTTCGCGCCCGACGATGCCAACGAGCCGTCCTGGGCGCCGCCTGCAAGCCAGGCCTGGTAGTCTTCTTCTTCCATCACGACGATCTTGCCGATCATCCCCGAGTGACGGGTGCCGCAGTATTCCGCGCAGTAGAGCGGATAGGTACCGGCCTTGATGGCGTTGAACCAGACGTGCGTGTAGCGACCCGGAATCACGTCGGCCTTGACGCGGAACGACGGGAAGTAGAGGTCGTGCAGCACGTCTTCCGACGTCATGATGATCTTCACGTTCCGGCCAACCGGCACGTGCAGCTCGTTGATCTCGCGCTGACCATCGAGATGCTGGAACTTCCACATCCACTGCTTGCCGACCGCGTAGACGTTCATCGTCTCAGCAGGCGGACGCGAGATGCTCAGGTAAATCTGCGTCGACCAGACGAAGATGCCCATCACGATGAAGAGGGGCACGATCGACCACGTCACTTCGAGAATCATCCCGCCGTGAATGCGTGCACCGATGCTGTTCGGTTCCCGCCGCCGGTACTTCACCATGAAGAAAATGAACATGGCGAAAATGAGGACCGTGAAGAAGGCCGTCAGTCCGACGAGGAATAGGTAGAGCGCATCCACACGTGAGGCAACCGTGGAAGCGACTTCGGGCATGAACTGCGTTCCGGACCGCATAGATAAGGGCCTAGGCTGAGGGCTCAGTGCGCGGGGGACTGCTGGGATTTCTCCCGCCGCACCATCACCAGGATGAACATTCCGATCGACAGGACGGTGAGCACACCAGCCACGCGCAGCGTTCGCATGATGTAGATCCCGTAGCGTCCCGTCATCGGGTCGTAGTGGTAGCAATACAGCAGCAACTGGTCGGCGTAGCTTCCCACCTTGCCGTCCGACGCTTCTACCAGTGCCAACTTCAAGTCACGTGGTCCGTATTCGATACCGAACAAGTACTTCGCGATCCGGCCTTCCGGCGTCGTCACCATGATTCCCGTGGGGTGCGCGTACTGCTGCGTCTGCTCGTCCCACGCGTAGCGGAATCCGGCCACCTTGGCGACACGCTTGATGTCGGTCTCCTGACCAGTCAGGAAGTGCCAACCGGCATCCGAGCCGGGACGTTTGTAGCGGTGCACGTACTCCGCTTTCTTCGCGGCTGCCTGCGCCGGTGTCTCGCGCGGGTCGATGCTGATGAGCACCAGGTCGAAGTCCTTGCCCGCATCGAGCGACAGCATGCTGATCGTCGCCGTCATAGCATTCAGGACCTGCGTGCAGAGCATCGGGCAGGTGTAGTACACGAACGCCAGCAGTACCGGCTTCTTGCCGCCGTAGTAGCTGCCGAGCGCGACCCCATTCCCTTCGTCGTCGACGAAGCGCGCGTCGAGCGGCAGCAACTGGTCGAGATTCTGATCGAAACCGATCTCTCGCAGCGCCGTCGGCATCGACTGCGACGGAGCGCCGGGCGCAGTCAGGAAGCCCGGTGTCGGGGTCCCTGTCATCTGCGCGAACGCGGGCGTCGCAACGAGGCTGGTGGCTGCGATGAGAGCAGCAGCGACCGCCGTGGTGAGGCCTTTCACGTGAATTCCTTACTTCCGTTCCTGTGTGACCGGCGCTGCCGCGGCAGGAGCCTCGGCGGCGGTCTGGGCACGCGACGGCAGACCACGCTGAAGCGTCAGCTTCATCGCGTCGGCCACCGGGATGCGCACGATCTGGTTGTTGTGGTCGACCCACGCGTAGCCCGTGAGGACAAGATCTTCCTCGTCGTGCAGCGCCTTCAGTGCTTCGCGGACGCCGAGGTTGTGATCCAGCGTCTCTTCCGCGGGACGCAGTCGGCCGCCGTTGTCGGTGACTACGCCGTCCTGCAGACGCGGTTGCGGTGGTCGACGCGATTCCTGTGTGGCGGCTGCAAGTGGATACAGGCGCGGTGTCTCAGGCAGCGGGCCCACCGTGTAGACCCTATACACCCAGAACATCGCGATGTGCGCGATGATCGTGATGACGGCCAGGCCGACGCCGAACTTGTAGATCGCTGCGGTGTCGACGTAATCGGGTTCAACCGTGCCCGAGGGGAGCGCGGTCCCGTGGTTCGCAGAGTGTGATGAATGCGACATGGCTTAGTGCGCCGCTCCCGAGTGGTGTGCGTGAGCGAACGCCGCTCCGAGCGCTTCCTCGAATTGCGGATCGTTGACCGCCAGCAGCGGACGCTGCCGCAGCTGCATCATGTAGAGACCGAGCCAGATACAGAGGAGCGACGCGGGAATCACGATGTCCATCCAGCTGAAGGCGAAGCCTTCGTGGTGCGTCTCCGGTGCAATCAGCCAGAACAGGTCGATGAGTCGCGCGAAGATGATCAGCATCGCGACCTTGCTGACGAGCGCCGGGTTGCGCTTGATCCCGCGCATCAGGAGCAGGAAGAACGGCACGGCGAAGTGGAACACCACCAGCGTGATGCCGAGCGGAATCCAGCCTGGCTGCTCACGGTGCAGGTACCACATGATCTCTTCCGGCAGGTTGCCCGACCAGATGATCAGGTACTGCGAGAACGACATGTAGGCCCACAGCACGGTGAAGGCGAACATCAGGTTCGCGAGATCGTGCAGGTAGGTCGGCGTCAGCGCATCGCTCATCGGCTTGCGCTTGGCCAGCCAGGTCAGCAGGATGATCTGCATCGCCAGCGTGCCGAGGCCCATGCCGACAATCATCAGCGCGCCGTAGATGGTGGAGAACCAGTGCGGGTCGCGCGACATGATCCAGTCGAACGACGCAAACGTCGTGCAGATGGTGAAGGCCAGCAGGCCACCGCTGCTCAGACGCTGCATGCGAAGCGGCAGCGACGGGTCGCCCGTCTGATCCTGTTCCTTCGACCACTTGTTCAGCAGGAAGACCAGGCCGTTCCACACGGCGAAGTAGATGGCCGCGCGAATGATGAAGAAGGGCGTGTTCAGGTACGCCTGCTTCGCCTGCAGAATCGGGTCTTTCGCGACCACGTCCGCATGCGTCCACTCATAGAGATGCGGCATGCCGATGATGATCGGCACAAACAGGATGGTGACCACGGGGAGCGCGCGAGTCGCTGCGCCGAGTGACTGGCGCGCGACGACGCCCCAGGCACCGCCCGAGAGCTGGTGGATCATCGAGAAGCCCAGCGCTCCGAGCGTCAGCCCGAGCATCAGCATGTAGCCCATCAGGTAGGAGGTGAAGAACTGCTCCTGATTGCTGACATACCCAATCGCGGACAACACCAGTCCGGCGGCTCCCGCGAGAAGGAACGTGCGCTGCTTCTGCGCAAGCTCCGGGAAGATTTGGTCGGCGGTCTCCCTCAAGCCCATGATCGCTACTTTCTTTCGGTCTCGGCGGCGCGGGTTTCAGCCGCACGCGGCGCTTCGTCAAGTCTTCCGCGCTCGCCGGCTGGAACGGCCTCGAGCGGCGCATAGGCGCTCAGCTGCAGCGCGCGAACGTAGGCCACGATGGCCCAGCGGTCGTCGGTCGGCACCTGCGACTGGTAGTCAGGCATCGCGCCAAAGCCGTTGGTGATGACGTCGTAGAAGTGACCAACCGGTGCGTTGCGCAGCCGCTCTTCGGTCAACATCGGCGGACGCCGGAATCCGCGGCGCACAATCATGCCGTCGCCAGCACCAGTGCGGCCGTGGCACGGCGAGCAGTAGATGTTGAACCGCTCCTGGCCGCGCGCCATGACCTGGTCGGTCACGGGAAACGGAAACACGGTCGTGTCGTTCTGACCGTCCTTGCCTGTCACGCGCAGCGTGTCCTCGTTCAGGTGTCCGCGCGCCACGGTGTTGGCAATCAAGGGACGCGCCGACTGACCGTTCTCGAAGAAGTCGCTGCCGCGCAGGCCGCGATACTTCGGCTGGTCGTGCATGTCCTGGCGGCAGGCGGCCAGCGTGAGGAGGAGCGCCGAGGCGCTCATCAACCGGCCGGCGCGGCTCTGTGTGAACTGCTTCAGCATGGAAGACCTATTCCGCAACGGTGGTCACCTCGTACGCGCCGAGCGTATCCAGGAAGGCCTTCGTGCGGTCGAGATCGAACTGCCGATCCGTCGACTCGATGCACAGGAAGAACCGGTTGCGGCTTGCCATCGCAAAGCGAGGCACGTTGAAGACCGGGTGATAGGGCTGCGGAAGCTTGTTCAGCGCAAACATGCCGAACACCGCGGTCAGTGCAGCGCCCAGAATCGTGCACTCGAAGGTCACCGGAATAAACATCGGCCAGCTGACCAGCGGCTTGCCGCCGATGTTCAGTGGATACGCGATGGCCGACACCCAGTACTCGAGCGAGAAACCGCCTGTGCCGCCGAGGAGCCCACCAATGAGCACCATCAATGGCAGCTTGGTGCTCTTGAATCCAATCGCGTGATGCAATTCCTCGATTGGAATCGGCGAGTAGGCGTCGACGTCGACGTAGCCCGCTTCGCGCGTCTTGTTGGCCGCAACGACGAGAGCCGTCGGGCTCTCGAATTCGGCCATCAGGCCGTGAATGCCGGAGGATGCAGTGCTCGCGCTCATCTCAGTGCCCGTGTCCTTCCCGGACCTTGGCTTCCGGAACGATCGTTCGCATTTCGAAGATCGAAATGGCCGGCAGCAGGCGCACAAACAGGAAGAAGAGTGTCAGGAACAAACCGATGGTGCCGAGGTAGGTCGAGAAGTCCCAAATCGTCGGACGGAACATGCCCCACGACGAAGGCAGGAAGTCGCGATGCAGGCTGAGCACGATGATGACGAAGCGCTCGAGCCACATGCCGACGTTCACGACGATGGAGATGATGAAGAGCAGCACCACGTTGGTGCGCACGCTCTTGAACCACAGCAACTGCGGGAAGACGACGTTACAGAAGATGAGTGCCCAGTACTGAACCCAATACGGCCCATAGAGCCGGTTCAGCATCATGAAGCCTTCGTAGTAGTTGCCGCCATACCACGCCATGAAGGCCTCGACACCGTAGCCGTAGGCCACGATGAGCCCCGTCAGCAACATGACCTTCGCCATGTTCTGCAGGTGGCGGCTCGTGATGAAGTCTTCGAGCCCGTAGACGGCGCGCATCGGAATGGCCAGAGTCAGCACCATCGCGAAGCCGGAGTAGATAGCGCCGGCAACGAAGTAGGGCGGGAAAATCGTCGTGTGCCAACCTGGCAGAATCGACACCGCGAAGTCGAAGCTGACCACCGAGTGCACGGAGACGACCAGCGGGGTCGAGAGGCCGGCAAGCAGCAGGTAAGCCGTCTCGTAGCGGTGCCAGTGGCGGGCCGAGCCGCGCCAGCCGAGTGCCATCGTGCCGAACGCCTTCTGGGCAAACGGCCCCTTCGCGCGGTCGCGCAGCGTGGCGACGTCAGGCACCAGGCCGACGTACCAGAACAGCGCCGACACCGTCGCGTAGGTCGAGACGGCGAACACGTCCCACACCAGCGGGCTGCGGAACTGCGGCCACACCGCCATGGTGTTCGGCAGCGGGAACAGCCAGAACGCGAGCCACGGACGACCGGTGTGGAACAGCGGGAAGATGCCCGCGCAGGCCACCGCGAAAAGCGTCATGGCTTCTGCGAAGCGGTTGATCGAGGTGCGCCACGTCTGCTTCAGGAGCAGCAGAATCGCCGAGATCAGCGTGCCCGCGTGGCCGATGCCGATCCACCACACGAAGTTCGTGATGTCGAAGGCCCAGCCAACCGGGATGTTGTTGCCCCAGATCCCGATACCCTTGACCACCAGGTATGAGAGCGACAGCAGCAGCAAACCAGCCGTGGCTGCCGCTGACACCAGCGCCAGATACCAGCCAATAGGCGTGCGCTGGGTGAGGACGATGGAGCTGATCTTGTCAGTGACCGAGGTAAACGTATGCCCCGGCGCAATGACGACTGGCGTGCCGGACCCGGCGACCGGCTCCATCCGATCGGCGAGGGGCGGGTTGCTCTGTGCCATCTAAGCGCTCAGTTCCGGATTGACGTTCCGCACGGCGGCCGAATAGGTCGTGCGCGGCCGCGTATTCAATTCCGCGACTAACGTGTAGTTGCGTTCTTCAGCCTTCATCTTCGCCACGCGACTGTTCGGATCGTTGAGATCTCCGAAGATGATCGCGTCGCTCGGGCAGGTCTGCTGACAGGCGGTTTTGATTTCGCCGTCCGCAATCTTGCGATTGGCCTTTTCCGATTCGATCTTGGCGGCGTTGATGCGCTGCACGCAGTACGTGCACTTCTCCATGACGCCGCGGCTGCGAACCGTGACATCAGGGTTGCGTCCAAGCTTGTAGCTCGCCGTATCCCAGTCGGAGTACAGCAGGTAGTTGAAGCGGCGCACCTTGTACGGGCAGTTGTTCGAGCAGTAGCGCGTGCCGACACAGCGGTTGTAGACCATGTCGTTCAGGCCTTCGTGGCTGTGCACCGTCGCACCGACCGGGCAGACAACTTCGCACGGTGCGTTCTCGCACTGCATGCAGGGAACCGGCTGGAAGTAGGTCTCGAGGTTGCCGGCTTCCGCGTGGTCGCCGTTGAAGTAGGCGTCGATTCGGATCCAGTGCATCTCGCGGCCGCGCAGGACCTGGTCCTTGCCAACCACCGCGATGTTGTTCTCCGCCTGACACGCCACCACGCAGGCATTGCAGCCGATGCAGGCGTTCACATCGATCTGCATGCCCCACTTGTACCCGTCGTACTTGAAGTCGGGATACAGCGTGATCATGCGCGGAACTTCCTCGAAGCCCTCGTGCACCGACTTGGGATCCTTGAGGAATTCTTCCTTGGTGACCGAGCGAACCATGCCTCGGCCTTCCATCAGGTGGTGATACTGCGTGCAGGCTAGCGGGTAGGAATCGCCCGTCGCCACAACTTCAGCACCAGCGCCCGACCACAGCGCGTCCGAGGTGCGCACCGCATACGCGTCGAAGCCAGGACCGTTGCCGATATGTCCAGCGCGCGTACGGCCGTAGCCCAGATGCACGGTGACGCAGTCATCAGGATGTCCGGGCACCGCGAAGATGGGTCCCTTGATCGAACGTCCCTTGAACTTGATCTCGACGACGTCGCTGTCAATCGTGCCGTGCTCGCCGCCCTTGCTCGAGATGACGTTGCTGGCCTTGATCTTCTCGGCGGTCGCCGGGCTCGCCATGACGGCGTTGTCCCAGAGGATCTTCGTGATCGGCTTGGGCAGTTCCTGCAGCCAGGCGTTGTTGGCGAAGCGACCGTCGTAGACAGCCGGGTCGGCGCGGAACGAAAGCTCGAGGCCTGAACCGGCAGCAATCTGACCGGACGCCGCATCCGCCGTCAGCGTCACCGCTTTCGGTTCGAACGCCGTGCCCGCAATCACGCCTTCATGCAGCCAGCGACGCCACGCCGCGTCGAAATCGCTCGACGGCTTGGCCTCGGCCCAGTAGGCACGAACCAGGTCGTAGGACGAACGCTCCGGACGCTCGCTGAACGCGGCGAGCACCTCGTGCGCGGTGCGGCCACCGTAGAGCGGCGCAATCAACGGCTGCACGACCGACGCGGTGCCGTCGTGCGCCCGTCCGTCACTCCACGATTCGAGGAAGTGCGCTTCGGGAATCTGCCACTGGCAGCGTTCGGCGGTCTCGTCGAGGAACTGCGCGAGGTAGATGCGCGTGCCGACCTTGTCGAGCGCCTGCGAGAAGTTCAGGTCGGCGGGTGCGTTGTAGACCGGGTTGCCGCCCAGGATGAGCAGCAGATCGACCTTGCCGGCGTTCATGTCGGCGACCAGCGTCTTCAGCGAGTCGACGTGATCGACCGGTTCGGCGTCCACGGTCTGCGTGTAGACCACCGTCTGGCCCACGTTGCCGAGCGCCTGATTCATGGCGTGCGCGAGCGCGTGCACCGCTGCCGGCTGCGACGCGCCGGCCACCACGAGGCTGGTGCCGCGGTGCGCCTGCAGATCCTTCGCAATGGCCGTCGCCCACTTCTGAACATCCGCGCCGGCGGCAGCTGCCGACCCGACACCGACGCCTGCCGCAATCGCGCGAGCGGCAGCACCAATCTCGCTCGGCTTCAGCGCAAGCCGGTGATCGGCGCGCGAACCAGTCGAGGTCGGCATCGTCTCGAGGACGTACATGCGGTTCATCTTCTCGGCTTCTTCGGGGCGGCGACGCGACGCGAACTGGCGCGCGTAGGCGAGTCCGCCCGGACCCGAACCGAGGAAATCCGCATCGAGCGACACGATGACATCAGCCTTCTCGATGTCGTAGCGCGCTTCGACGAATTCACCGAAGGCGAGCTTGGAGCCGAGCCGCGCGTTGTTGCGGCCAACCGGTTCCCACTGGTGCCACCTGGCCTGCGGCAGTCGCGCCATCAGGTCCTTGATCTGCGCGCCGAGCGTCGGCGAACCCACGGTCTCCGACAGAATGCGCAGACCGGCGCCCTGCAGCGGCATCTGTGCCGCCATCACGGCTTTCATCGCCGCGAGGAAGGCCGCCCATGACGTCGTCTCGCCCGCATTGGTCAGCGCGCGAGCCCGGTCAGGGTCGTAGATATTGAGAATGGAGGCCTGCGCGAACACGTCCGCCGCACCGAGACTGCTCGGATGCTGCGGATTGCCCTCGATCTTCGTCGGACGCCCTTCGTGGCTCTCGACCAGCAGGCCCGTGGCTACGCCGCCAAGCGTCATCGCTGTGGCGTAGTACATCGGCTTGCCGGGAACCAGTTCCTCGGGCTGCCTGACGTACGGGACGATCTTCTCTTCCGGCTGCGTGGTGCAGGCGGTCACGCCTGCGAGTGCCAGCGAGGCACCCATCAGCTTCATGAAAGACCGACGCGTCGTCGGGTCCGTGATCGCTTCGACCTCGGAGGGGAATTCGTTGTGCAGACGCTCGACAAACGATGGATCGTCCGCGAGTTCGTCCAGCGTGCGCCAGAATGCTTGTCCGGTCTTCATCGGTGACACGTGGAGCAGCTCGTAAGCTTCTGAATCTGATATTCGGCGACCAGCACCTTGCCCATTTCAAGCTGGTCGGTGTACGTCGTCTCGCCAACCTTCACGGGATGCTGAGAGGAAGGCTGCTGGTAGTCAACACGGAACACCGAATCGCGCGGTCGAACGTTGCGCTCGGGATTGCGGTGGCAATCGAGGCACCAGGACATCTGCAGCGTGCTGGCCTGCCACATGAGCGGCATCTTGTCGACCTGACCATGACAGGTCGTGCAGCCAACGCCCTTGCTAACGTGGATGCTGTGGTCGAAGTAGACGAAGTCGGGGAGGTCGTGCACGCGCGTCCAGTGGATCGGCGTGTTCGTGTTGAAACTCGCCCTGACCGGCTCGAG
>Ga0209023_10001211_pt1 | contig 35504 bp, 28 predicted proteins | sample LakOneMetagenome_FD_187468 | JGI IMG/M metagenome (GOLD analysis project Ga0209023, IMG submission 187468) | Freshwater and sediment microbial communities from Lake Erie, Canada (SPAdes) (version 2) | ecosystem: Environmental > Aquatic > Freshwater > Lentic | place: Lake Erie, Canada...
CCGGCCGAGTGCGAGCCGCAGGCGTCGACCAGCGCACTGACCAGATGTCCCGGACGTCGACCCAGCAGCTGGTAGGCGCGATCCAGTTCGGCCACCGCGAGGGGTTGCTGCGTGATCGTTTGGTAGCGGGTGGCGCACTGCGGCAGGAACTCCGCATCCGGGGGTGGCAACTCGCGCGGGTGCATCACCGCGATGCCACTGCGAGCGCTGCCGCCGGTGCGCCCAGCGACCTGTTGCATCAGCGCGAAGCTGCCTCGCGTGGCCGCGCTCAGGACCAGACGAATACGCGTGGGAAACCGCCCGAGCTGCTGAAGAAAGGTATCCCACTTGAGCTCCGCGTTGGCAGTGCGACACATCTGTTCACAGTGATCGACGATCAGATTGATCGGCGCGCGGTTCGGGTTGATTCAATCAGCCCACGCGCACCCTCTTCAGCCGTTTGTCTTGGGGTCACTGCGAAACCGTTCCCACAATCCTCGGCTCACACCAGGCAATCCCCTCGTCCACCCATCCCTGAGCGAGCATCGCATCACGAATTTGCAAATCTTTGGAATACCGATGATTGCCCTGAATGCGCGAACCGTCGGCACGCGTCCGCGTTCCTTGCTCATTGTTATAGAGACGAAACACCGGCGTGCCGAGCGTGACACCGGTACCGCGATACGAGGCATCACACGTCGGCACGAATCGTTTGATCGCAAGCGAAGGGATATCGCATTCGTAGCGCATGAGGGGCCCCCGGAAATCAATGCCTTCGAAATGCAAGATCATCGGATCGCCCGGATGGTCGGCTTGCAACGCGCGCAACGTCTCGACGCTGTCGGGCGGTGTGTCGGGATGGTAGGTGGCCGCCGTACAGCCCCAACCGGCGATGCCTCGACTGTCGCTCGTGCCGCCGTAGAAATGCGTGTTCAGCCCCTCGGGGGAACCGTAGAAGCGATAGAAGCGATCAATCTCGCCGCGCCCGAGCGGTGGCTGCAACCACTCCGCGCCCATGATCGGCAATTCACCCCAGGCACTGATCGCCTTGATCGTCTGACCGGTCCGCGTCCATCCGGTGGCTGCCGGCCCCAGTCGATCAAGGCTGGCAATGTTTTCTGGGGCGGCGGTCATGTAGTACTGATTGAGGCCCGCGTGGTAGTACTCCACCACCTCCACCGGCCACGGTTCGAGATCAGGGATCGTTCCCAGCGCGAAGCTTCGCAAATCAACGTTGAGCGCACGCACACTGTCGGCCCGATCCGCCTTGCCGAGTACGAAGTGCTGACTGCCAAGCGCCGAGGTGGCATTCGGATCACTGAAGCGCGGCACCGGGGTTTCGCTGGGCGAGGTGTACGCCATCATCGTGCTGATACCGCCGTACGGCTGCGGACTGCGGAAACCCATCGCAAACGGATGGTTCACCGTCAACCGGTACTCGCGTTCGTCCGCCACATAGTCTGTCTCAATGCCGTGGCGCTGCCCCATCACATGGCCGACTTCATGGGTCATCACCCGAGGGTCAATCTCGTATCCGGCGGCCACGTACGTCGCCGTCGCCATCAGCATCCACGGCGAGCCGCCATAGCGGCCGCTGCCAATGAAGGCCATACCGCCAGCCCCCTCGTTCAAATTCGGCGGCACCAGCAACACCAGGATGTTGGCTTTCATCTGTTTCTGGTGGGCAAGCGTTGCCGAATAGTTACCCGGTACGGCATCGGGATTGGTACTGCCTGCAGTCCAGGTGCTTGTCAGCCGGTTCCACAACGTGCGCTGTGAATCGCCCGCGGCACTCTCCCTCGCGTCACCGGTATACGCCTGCACGCCCGCGAGTTCGAACGCAGCGGGCACCCCGGAGCCTTGAAAGATGTCGCCCATCGCCGTGAGCGCTTGACGCGCCGCCACCTCCAGTTGCGCCAGCGTGTGCACCCGCAGTTCACCCGCCGTCGCCACGAACCCGACGCGCAGCACCACGTGACCCGCCGCATCCGTGCGCACCGCCACCGGCGAGGGCGGCGACGTGGCGCTCGCCTTGGACTGTTCGGACTTCGTCGACGCCGACAGCGACTGTCGCGCGATGCGATGCGCCTCCTCTACGGCTGCCATCACATCGGCGCGCTGCCAGAACGCGGGATTGAGCTGCACTTCACAGCGGTCCGTGCCGGTGAGGTAAGGCTGGTTCGAAGGCAGGGACGAAGCCCGGTCAGACCGTGCCACTGCAGATCGCTCGGCGGCGGGTATCCATTCCGCCTGCGCCTGCGACGGCACCACAATCGCCACAATCCAGCCTGCGAGCAAGACTAGAAGACCGCGTCGTACGCCGCGCTGCAATGCGGTCCGCACCAGACCACCGGTGCTCATGGTTCCACCTGCAGCAGTTGACTGATACCGGCACACTGTTCGATCAGGGCGTCCATCCGTGCGTGTTGCGCCTGAAGCTGTGCGAACGAGACGATCCGCACGCAATCGGTGTACGGTCCTCCCGGCGTCAGCGTGGCGCGTTGTACCCAGCGGGCCGACGGTTCGACCGAGCTCGGCGACGTATCGATGCCGCACCACTGGCCCAATCGGTAATCGGTGACTTGCTGCAGGTAGCCACTCACCGCATCCAGCCATTCAAGAATCGCAGACGGATCGGACCGCCGCTGCCGGCTCATTCGCTCGACCCGCGTGCGCAGTTCCAGCCACGCTGACGGCGGCAGTTGCGACCAACGGGTGCCGAGCGGGGGTACTGATCCGAGACGCTCGTAGCAACCGGTCGCTTCAGCGAGACGATCCAGCGCACGATCAAGCCAGCTACGCGCCATCAGCCACCGGCCGAGTAACCGCTCAAGTGCCTGCTCCCGCTCCGTCGTTGCTGGGTCGGTGCCATCCACCTGATCGACGGGTTCGTACGTGGAGAGCGGGCGACCGCGGTCCACCACCGGCAACCGGGTACCGGCCACGACGTACATCGACACGCGGGTGCGCCGCGACGAACTGCGCTGTCGACGCAGGGGCAATGGCGGGATCGCAGGCAAACCGTGCTGCAGGGGTCGCGCTGCGTGCGCGGATCGTGAGGTCTTTGCGGGCTGCGACCGGGAATTGGCGCGAACGCGCGACGAGGCGCAGGGCGATGGCACAGCATCGGGGAAACGGAGGGCGGGACGAAGCGGCATGGCGTCGGTTCCTTATGAATGAGGTGAGGGCCAGGATTCGCACTCAACGTGCGAGGGGATCGTGAGGGCGGAGGTGAAGGTGAAGGTGAAGAAGAGAGTGAAAGTCGTTGCTTTGTTCTTAATGACGCTGACAGACGTTGACTGATGCTGATTTGTACTTGTCGTAGTGTTTTTATACGTTGTGCGTGTATTTTGTCAAGCGATCGGGAATCCTAGAATGGGGCCCGTTGTTGTTTTTTGCGGCGACGCCTTGTGGCTGACGCGCCGTACCGTTGATGCCCTTTCCCCTTTCTGCTGCCCACTGGCATGGTGATCGCAGTGCGCTGGCACAGGCGTATCTGAGCCAGTTGCTGTTTGATGCGAACTACGCGCTGGTGCTCTATGCCCCGCCGGGCAGCGGCATGCGCGCGTTTGCGGAGATTGATTTACCGACGGCGGCCACTGTGTTGTCGTTACCGTCGCGTGGGTTTGTGCTGTCGCGGGATCTGAGCCTGGGTGGCGTGGTGCCAGACCGGTCGCTGGTGGGTGCGGTGTTGCGTACGGTGCTGGACGGTCTGCAGGCGGCGGCACGACATCGTGGCGCGGCGGACTCGGTTCAGCGCTCGCTGGCGAGTGCCGCCGAGCGACTGGCACAGGATGAGGCGGGGTGGCAGACGGTCTGGCCGTCGGTGGTGGCGGCGGTTGCTGCTGTTTCTGCCGATCCGTCGGTTTCTTCAGGTGCGGCCGCTGCCTCCGCTTCCGGTACCGGCGGTAGCGCGCGTGACGTTTTACTGTTGTTGGTGCTGCACGGCGCGGAGTCGGTAGCGCGCACGGAGGCGCGGATTCGCGACTGGGGGATGCTCATGCAGGTGCTGGGTTCCCTGCGTGAGGCGGTGCGGGTGGTGGTGACCGCCTCGACACGGGGCAGTCTGGTGCTGCTGAGGGACGCGCCCGCGACGGCCGGATTGGGTGCCGGCCTCGGTGCGGGCTTGGGTGGGGGGGCCGGCAAGACGGCCCTGGCGTTGGATCGTGTTCGGGTGTTGCCGCCGCCGGGGCCGGAGTGGGTGGATCAGATGCTGGCGGCGTATGCGAAGGCGACCGGTCGCACGCTCTCGCGAGCAGCGGTGGTTGGGGCACTGGCGATGCTGGATGATCGGTGTGAGAGCCTGCAGGCGGCGCTCATGGATATGGCGGCGAGCGGGAATACCGATCTCGATGCGGCGGTGGCGCGGCAACTGCGTTTACGGCAGCACGGGTACGGCGCGTCAGACGGTGCCGGGCGCCATGGCGGGGATGGCGCCGGTGGCGCGGTGGATCGCGTGCAACTGCTGTGGCCGGCCCTGACCCGACTTGAGCAGGCGGTGTTGCAGCGCGTTCGCGATGGTCTGGATCTGTTTGGTGCGCAGGCGCTCGCTGAGGTGACGCGGGCGTCAGGCGCAGACGGCTTGCTGACCGGTAGCTTCGTACAACGCGCAGCGCGCAGCTTGCAGCGCCTGGGGTTGGTGTTTCAGTCGGCGCGGGGGCGTTTTGAGCTAGAGCAGTTGCCGCCGCCGTCATCGGGGGTGAGGGCGGGTGAATCGAGCGCACCGATACCCGTCGATGGCGTGAGCGCGCGGGAAGTGGCGTTGTCGTCGCGGGTGCGCGCGAGTGTCAAGCCGCAGTCAGTGGCCAAGTCAAAGCAGCGCACCAAGGCATCGCTAGTTGCGAGTCGCAAACCCGCCAAGGTCCGCAAAGCGCATTGATCGGGCGAAGCGCGGCTAGGCCACGCCATAAATCTCGGTGAGGGTGCTACGGCCGCAATCGCTGCGATGTGAGCGGTTCCGCGGGCTTGTTCCACGCGGCGTACCAGTAGAGGATGGCAGCGATGGCCATCCACACACATAGCGCGAGTTCGCTCAATAGATCGGGTGCTAATACGAGCACTATCGCGGTGCCGTTCATGGTCCAAAGGCTGAGCGTTTCGGCCCGACGCGCGGGAAACGCTCTCGCCCACGAACGTTCGGATGGATGTCCGGCAGGCTTGACGCGCTGCTGGATGATTAGGCCGCCCAAGACTGTGAGCAAGAATCCGAGTGTGAGGAGGAAGTAGGGGTTTGAATCCATAGCAAATCATTGCGCCAAACGGCTTGACAAGGTGAGTCGGACTTGCACAGGCCGCCAGCAATGCAAATATTACACTACCTATGTGTATTTCTTCACATAACTCGTACTACATGTGCTGCGATCCCGTACCAGCAACGACGACAGAAAGGTCGCCTGGGTATCGGTTGGCCACCGAAGTGGAAATTTTGTTAATACTTGTTGCAAGTAATTTTCGAACCGTACCGAGTCGCCAGCATCGCTTGCGACCAACCCACAAATCGGGAGGCGGAAATTTTCCCATCTTGATCCAGTTTTCGATAGTTGATTTACCCGAGTTGAAAAGTTCGGCGATTTCGCGAATGCTAATCGGCGCGTAGTCGGGCAAAGTGTTCAGGTCGCGTTTCATGGTGAATCTCTCGAAAAGTGAAGAGATACGAATTGTGTAGATCGAAATTTGATTCGACGCGCGAAACGAGTGCTATTTCGGGGGTAAATCGGGCCTCAACTTGCTTTCGCCGATGTTGACGTCCCTGGGACCTGCAAACGCCCGCATGTGGTCCGAATGCAGGCGCACCGCCGCAGCAGTTTCGTTACGGCAACGGAACGGTAACCAGCCTAGACTTTTTCACACACCCAGAAAAAAGGGTTAGTGGTTACAAACCAGCTAACCCTTATTGAATATGGTCGGTGTGAAAGGATTCGAACCTTCTACCCCTTGCACCCCATGTAAGTAATGGATGATTTTAGGGAGTTCCATAAAAGCCTGAAATCGAGCCTCAGCCCTTATTCCATGCGCTTTTCCAGCTTCCACTAGTTCTTCTGCGTCCAGCAGCGTCCACCAAAATCCAACTAGAATTCGGTACACATACGGTACATACGGGCAACGTGTACCTAATTCGAGGATGGAACTGCATGGCGCGTAAACCGCTTGAAACCAGACAGCTGACCGCGCTAGATGTGGAGCGTCACACTGCGGACGCTGCGAGTACGCAAGCGCTCAACGACGGCGGCGGGCTGTATCTACGCAAATCGGGCTCGAAGTGGTACTGGTACTTTCGCAGCACGTCTCCTGTGACGGGGCAGCGAGCCTGGCTACCTTTGTGCAACGGCAACCCTTATGCGTCTGGTCGAACAGCGTCCACTTCATCGCTGGCTGCGGCGCGCATAGAGGCAGAAACGCACCGCGTCAAAGTACGTGCGGGCGCAGATCTTAAGATTGAACGGCAACAACGCATCGACACTCAGCGTGCTGCGATTGAACAGAGCGCAGAAACCGCGCGCCGTGCACTCACGGTTCGCTCGCTCTTCACCCGGTGGCAGGATACAGACCTCAAGCTAGTCGTCAAAGGCGACAAACGCAGCGGGCGTAAAGACAGCGGGCTATACGCACAACAGCAGTTTGAGCGGCACGTCTTTCCGCAAATAGGCGATGTCCACGCACCCGATGTGCAACGCGCTGATGTCATGGCGCTTCTCGATAAGCTGAAAACTCAGGGCAGCAACCGAACTGCGAATGTGATTCTCGCGCTGCTTCGACAGATGTTTCGCTTCGCGGCCAAACGTGACTTGGTACAAGGCGATCCAACATTCGGAATCGAAAAGAAGGACGCGGGCGGAAAAGACAACGAACGCGAACGCGTTCTGAAAGAACAGGAGATTCGCGAACTCGCCCGCAAGGTGCCAACTGCCAATCTCAACCCCCGCACCGAAGCAGCGTTGTGGTTGCTCCTCGCCACGGCAGCACGCGTCGGGGAATTGGTCAAAACCAAGTGGATCGACATTGATACGACGGCACGCACCTGGACCATCCCCCCAGAGAACTCAAAAAACGGCAAGGCACACGTCGTACATCTATCCGATTTCGCGATGTACTGGATTGACCGTCTGTCCGGCTTGCGCAGTAATCCGACTTGGGTGTTTCCAAATGTGAGCGAAACAGATCACGTCTGCACCAAAACGCTCAACAAACAATTCAGCGACCGACAACGCGACGGCAAGCCCATGTCAAACCGCGCGAGCAACACGACCGCGCTCGCTCTCCCAGGTGGAAAGTGGGTGCCGCACGACTTGCGCAGGACCGCCGCCACGCGGATGCAGGCGCTTGGCGTATCGAGCGACATAATCGATCGCTGCCTCAATCACTCTGAAGCCAACAAAGTAACGCGCACCTATCAACGCGACGAACTACTGCCACAGCGCAAAGAGGCATTCGACGTACTGGGAGCCCATCTCGACGTACTGGCCATCGCCGATGAAAATGTCATCACGTTGACGAGCCGGCGAGCCTAGGATTGCAGCATCAACACGAGAGCATAGACCGCGCCACCCGCCTCGTCGAGTCGGCCGAGACGCTGATCCTAGCTATCGGCAAGCGTATGGGTGTGGGATTCCGAGTTATCCAACTTTCGCAGAAACGAAGGCCTTTGGAAGGCATGCCCTGCTCTGGAAAAAGCTGGTATCGATTTCTATTCCATTGCCTGCCCTGATGCATTCCTGAGTAAGCCACGGCGCGCCGGGGCTTTTACGGTCACCGGCTCAATCTCTTCCGAGGGATGTTTGCCCATTCGGAATTCGACATTCTCTGATAGTTCAGAGAGGCGTTGCATATTGGATTCCGTCACGCATAGGATTTTGGTTCGATGCACCAAATGAAAGATTGCACGTCGATCATGTCTCGGGGCGGCATCCCTCGACGCGTCAGTTCTTCGGCCAGGTAACCTGCCAACTTTTCTGCATTGGAAAGCGTAATCCAGTTCAAGTCGCTGTTGTACTGAATATCCCAACCGCATGCTAATGCTGCGAACTTGGTTACTTCCGGTTTGATGAAGATTCGCGAATGAGGCAGGAGCAAGAAACCGTAGTAAGTAGCAACCGTCCACTTCGCGCAACCTTCCGCTTCACCCAACACTTTTTTGAGTGCCTCAAAACGGTCGCGTCGATCGCCGACACCGTATAGGTCACCAAAGATCGCTTCTGCCAAAGGGCGCTGTAGACGCTTGTCGCGCAATGCACTTTGCCACTTTATTTTTTCGAACGTGTGCAAAAGATTGGTTTTCGACTCTACCCTTCCAAGGCGAAGGCAAATCTCCTCGAACTGTCCAGCGTCGCTGAGTCGCCGCCACTCCGCTTCAGCCAAAAGCTCTTTTGCCAATTCGCTAGCTGCGAGCTTGTATTGGCGCTCGCCGACGGCAACATCCGAAGCCAAGTAGGCAGCGTCGTAAAAGCCTTCAGGGAAGATTTTCTTGAATCGCTCAACGCACTCTGATAACGGATGAAAGCGTTCCGTTCCTTCGAGTACCGACGGCGCTAGGTGATCGAAAAGTGCTGTGACCGGCGTATCGGCAGACACAACTGATATCGGAGCGTCCAATTGCATAAAAGTGCGTCGACCGGAGTCCGCAAAGAAGACGGTGAAGTCTTGGGAATTCGAATCAACGATCTTTCCCACACCCCACTGCGGCTTTTTGTCGTGCGTGACATACTGATCTTTACGCCAATTCATAGAAGTCCAGCGACAGGCAGGAATAGAGTAATACCGATTTGAACATATTGATCTCCGTGACGCATAACATCGCTCCTGCATTTTCGGGTGCTTGGTGGAGTTTGCCGACGTCACCTCTAATTACCTCTACGTTCAGCTGGCCCGATAACGCATTGCCGGATCGCGCTCGGTCGCGCAAGGTTTGCAACGACACAAGTTCGAGCTTGCCGATGCCGTAACTCTTTCCATTGACCAATGAACGCAGGCGAGAGCCTTCCATTTGTAGCCTCTTGCGAGTAGCAACGTATCAAGTTTCGCGAATCCCGGCGATGCGCTCAAACCAATCCATCAATCTTCCTGTTCCACATGGATGCGACGCTGCAGTCTCTTCGCAATGGTTCCGAGCGATACGGCATCAGTTGACAGTCCCGATGCTTGTTTGCCCAGCGCACAGCAATTGAAATACCCCAAGCGATCTGCTGCGCAGAGGAGCAGTAAGAGCCTTCACCCCTGACTTAACATCAAATCTTTCCGCAGGGTCGTCGAGATAGGATGCGGCTTAGATGTGCGGGGGTAACTGAAAGCTCCAGCGCATGAAATCTTCATCCGGCATGCACACAGCCATGGTGTAGTGTTGTTAATCATCCACCTGGACAACGATTCCCCCAAAACGCGCCTCCCGGGCATGGCACCTGACGCCGCGCACATAGCATTCGTGGCTGTGATACGCCTCGTGATTGTCTGCGTACTTGCCGGCAAAGCCACCCGATATGCTGACGTTAAAAAACTCCAGTGGCCTTCCGTCGACAGAGGCCGCACTCTCGGCACAAGTAACGCACAAATATCGCGGATATCGCGAACTCGGCTGGACTTCAACTTGGCAAATGGGGCAATTTTGTTGAGGCATGAGTTACGAGATTCCTGTTGACGATGATCGATCAGACCTGAAAAGCAATGCCTGTGCGTGCGACGAACGTGTAGTTGGTGATAAAGGCAGCTTCCGGTAGGCGGACTAGTACGGATACTCACATATGAAACACGCCTGCACCACAAGCCTTTTGGCGACGGAAGTTGTCGCCGCGCTAATCAATTCGCGCGTGTGCTTCCGACGTTGGCCGACTATTTCAACAGATCGAATCATGTGCGAATTCTTTGCGGAGCACATTCACGGCATCCCTGATTCCAGCCATGTGGCGGCTAGCCGCGTCTCGCCGGCCGAGCCGTTCGGCGATCTCCGTGAAATACCAAATTTGTTCTGCGGGACTTGAAGAAAACTTGTCGAGACAGCGCTTGCCATCGACAGCCATGTCTGCAACCGTTGTCCGGAGATTGTGCAATTTGTCGCTCGCGATCACCCTCACCGCATCGTCGGAGATGGTTTCAAGCGAAGCCACATATGCTTCTTTGCGGGGTCGCCACGCGGGTTTGGGATCGTCCACCAGGCAGTCCGAGCACTCGCGCACGATCCGCTGGACCCGTTCACCGAATCGCTGACCAATATCGATCAACCGCGCCTCGCCTCCCGCATCTTCCGCCGCATCGTGCAATAGTGCGGCGATCGCCACATCTTCATCGCCGCCCGCTTCCATGGCAAGACTTGCCACCGCCATGAGATGTGCCACGTAGGGCACGTCGCTGCCTTTGCGGACTTGGCTGGCGTGGGCTTCGCATGCGTACGCAAACGCATCACTAAATCGTTGACCAAGTGTGGCGTTGACGGTCGAATTCATATAGCTCTCCATCGCGGCCGGAACAACCACGGGAGCCCCCGAATCAATGCCGGCCGCTGAGATGAACCGGGAGATTTCTTGTTGGCCCGCTCGCGCGAGCCTTAGCTGAATTGGCCAGAACCGGCCGAGAACTTTTGAGGTCGTGGAGCGAAACCAGAATTGATTTCAGATAACTACTATCCACGCAAATATTGTAACGCTGCAGCGCAACAAATTCAAGTAGGAATCAGGCCTCTGCGGGTCGCATCGTGAATTACGGATCGAACACTCGCGGACTCGATCAGCGTCGAGAAATCTCAGTCTCGCTGCCTGAGCCACGCGCCCTAACGTTGGGGTTGCACCCACCTGCCCAGTTCACCCGGCACTGTTTGCCAGCTGCACCATGCTCGGCGTCGGCTGTCCGTAGCTTACGAGTTTCACATTCAGGTCGAAATCACGCGCGGCGCGGAGCGCGTCCCGCATTGCGGTATCGATCCAGTCATCGCTGTTGCCGAATGCGCCGCCGCCCAACCGCGTCAACAAAACGACGTTCGATGCACCGCGCTGGGCATTCAGCACGGCGGCCCACAGTGTGGCCTCATACGCCGCTTTGAGAATCAGTGACGCGAACGGTTTCCAGTGTTCTGCCGGCACATCGCTGTACGCCACCGGCAACGCCGAGCAAAAGATTTGCGAAACCGTCGGCCGGCTGGGATCCTCCGCGTCGGTGACCTCGACGTCGCTATGCAGACCTACACCAAGCTTTCCGGTAAGCGTGTTCATTTCAACGTCCGTGCGTAACGCAAGGTATCCGGAAATCGCGTTCAGGCCCGATTCGGAACACAAGGCGTAGCCATTGCGCATCGTCCACAGCGCCTCTACCGGTCGCGTCAACGCCTCGGCCACCGCATCACCAAGCTGTGACAGACCGTTCAACTGGCGCTTCGCCGTTTGGCCAATAGCATCGCCCACCGGCACGAAGTAATTGCGGTAGATAGTGGCCGCACCCGCGGCAATGGCGCAGGCTGGACCTTGCGTTCGATCATGTCGATAGCAGGTCACGCCATACTCAGGCGTCGCCTCCGGGGAGATCATCTCCAACATGTTGAACTGAGACGCGACCTGAAACAGCGCACCCGCATATTGCGGGACTTGATGAAGCTTTCTGATGTCGCCGGAAATAGGTTCGACCTTGATGCGTCCCGCAAAGCCCGGCCCTGCGGCTACTCTGTCACGCAAGGATTTCAATGAAACGACTTCGAACTTGCCGATACCAAAGCTCTGGCCATTGACAAGCGACCGCAACCGCCCACCGTCAACACTCAGCTTGGCACGGGTCTCCTCATAGCCTGCTTCCCGAAATCCCGTAAGGCGCTCAAACCAGTCCATAGTCGTCCCAGCGCTGACTGGTGAACCGATGGTTTAACTCCAAGCACAACGACTCGAAGCACCGATGCGCTTTCAAGCTCGCTCCTGCCCCGCCCCATCGGCTTGAGGCGCGGCGAGGCGGCGAACGGTCAAGGCGCAGCGCTGCTCGATCTGGGTGACGATCTGGTCGATGATCGGGTGGTCGTTGCCCCGGCTCTGAAACCTAGCGCCGGTGGATCGGGCCAGATCTGGCAGGCGCCTGGCAATGTCCAGAATCCGCTTCTTCACTTGTGCCGGTGACAAGTTCGCCTCGGTGGCGAACTGTTCCCAATGCCGAGCCTGCACTTCCGAGAACTTGTACTTGCTCCCGATCTTCATGGCCATTTTTTCAGTCAGCGTAGGGTAGACGGCGGTACACAACGCGTCGTACAGTGGTGTGAGCACGGTGCCTGCTGGCGTGTACAGCAGCGAGAAGTTTTTGCCATGGGCATCATGGTTACCAATCAGGGCGTTGAACACGACGTAATCGAGCAGCTTGAGCGTGTGCGGTGCACTGGGGCGGGTAGCGCTGCGCAGGAGTGCGAAGGACTGGGCCAAGCCGGGGCCACCTTCGTTTTCGTACTTGTGCTCCGAGACGATGCCCAATGCCTGGCAAAAATCTTCCTGGTGCAGGCGCTGACCAGGCAAATCGGATTGGCGGTCATAACGCTGTACCAACAGGTAGTGGCTCAGTTGATCTCCGTCCGTGATCGTTTGGATGTGGGTGCCAGCCACGTCCAGCTTTAGCGCCACAGCGAGTGCCATGCAAAAGGCTTCGTTGAAGACGCTGCCATCTATCCCGGCGATGGTTGGCTTGAGGATGTGGGTGCTGGGTGAACCGTTCAGCGGCAGGCCGATGCGAATACCGTCCGTGTCCAGCACCACGGGCAATTTGTCTTGCGCGCCTGCCAGCGACAGGCGTAAGCCGTCTTCGCCCGCACGCATGGGGCGCAGGGGCATTTCATCCAGCACCTGTAGCAGCTGCGCATGATCCAGCCAACGCACTTCACGGGGGGCATCCAGCGCTTGAGGGGGATGGCCTGGCTCCAGCAAAGTGACGGCACCGGCGCATTCGCCGCCGAGGCTGTCCAGCAAGGCGTAGTCATTTTGCGTGGAGACTTGCAGGGTTTTGGCGATCTGCTTGCGTTTGCCGCCCTCGGGTAGCAGGCCGGCAAAGAATGGTCGGGTCGCACGGTCGTCAAAGGGTTCTGACCGGATCGGGAGAGATTGCGACAACGGCGTGGTGGCATCGGGCGCATAGGCAAAGCTCAGCCGACCATCCAATTGCGACAGGACGCCAATGCGCGCACCTAGCAACCAGACGTCGAGATGGCGCGCCATGTTAGACCAAGCCTTCTACCGCCATCGAGCCACCCAAAGCGTGCAGCACTTTCAGCAGTGTCTGCAGGCGAACAGTAGGCTTGCCAGCCTCCAGGTCGACAATGAAACGCACGCCGACGCCCGCCGCCAACGCCAGTTGGGGTTGCGTCAAGCCTAGCCTCTTGCGGGCAGCCACAACGGCTGCGCCCAGCACTTCAGGGGAGTTGGTGGGGGTGATGGCCATATCAATTTCCTGTTCGGGAAATTATTACAAATAAGCTGGTTAGATTCAATATTTATTTCCCAATCGGGAAATAAATTTGCCTTCAACATCGCACAGCATTCAAATGACCCGAACGGGAAATCGAATCAAGCTGCTGCACTCGGGCGATTTCCCGGCGTTGGATGGCGGTCATCAGCTCGGCCTTGAGCTTGGCGATGCTGGCGTCGACGTCGGCTTCCGTATACCCTTTATAGGAGCCACAGCGAGACCGTAGTTTCCTCATCTCCTGAAATGCTCAACGCCCGCATCCTGCAGTCTGCGGACGAGCGCATCGGCCATGGCATCAAAGTCGTTGGGTGACGCCGACACAGGCTTCGCCAAGCCGCGGACAATCTCGCCCTGGCGGGTCGGTGTCACGCTCCCGTAGCTCAAGAAAGTCGTCAGCACCTGCTCGTGCCCAAGATTCTGGCTCCACGCCTTGAACTCTTCCGCAGACTTGCACATCGTTTCCCCGAGCCGCACCAAGGTGTGACGGAAACTATGCGGGTTAAAGTACGGCAGCTCCGCCCGAACGAATGCCTCCCGGAAGATCATGCGAATTCGCGCCGCAGTGCTCCAATGCGCACGTTCTACTCCGGCCGACTCGAACTGACGGTTCGCGCCCACGGCGATCCTGGTTGCAGGAAACAGGGGATCGTCGATGCCCCACAGCTTTTCCTCTACTAGATAGCGCACCCATTCTTCGACGATTTGGCGAATTTCGTCACCCACTGGAAAAAAGAAGGTCGTGAAGGTTTTACTGAACTTGGTCTTCACTTCGCGGGCGTCCTGATAAACGCTGCCTGCGGCAAGGTCAATGTGCTTGAGCTTCAGCGACGCGATCGCGCTATCGCGGGCACCAGTGAGTAGAGTAAAGGCGATCAACGCACGGTCGCGTCGCTCGATTTCCGTTCCCGTAGGCATTATCGCGATGACATGCTTCACCTGCTCCAGCGTTGGACCAACTTGTTCGCGTTTAGCCGTGGCAACGCGAACGTCCTTGTCGGACAGATTGAAATACTCCGCGTCCGAGTAGTTCAAGCGAGACTTGTAACCGGGTTGACCGGCCAGCCACTGGAAAAAGGTCTTGAGCTGACTCAGCGTCGAATGCAACGTCGCCTTGCTCAATTTTTCTCCGCTGCGTTCGGCCCGTTGCATGGACAAACGCTCCTTGAACGCTTTAGCTTGTTCAGGACGAAACGCATTGAAATCTCGGTACTTGGTATCCGCCTCAAATCGAGCCAAGGCCTTTGCGACGGCATCAACTGTTGCCTCGCTGTGGCGCCTCGCTTGCTGGAGGAACGTCAGGTATTGCCGCTTGATGCGTTCGTTAGATGGATTGTGCTTTGTCATGGTTTGATACTCCTTGTCCGAAGTCACTGTTCACGGAGGGTTTGGTGCTCTCACTTATGTGTGTCAGTGCCTGCGGCATCGCGACATCCAAACTGCCGCGAACTTGCTCCAGTTTCCCCAAGCTCACGCGGCGATACATCAACCGGTCGCAACTCGGACAAAGCCCTATAAGGTTGCCTGCCGTCGCGGTACGGGGTTGGTAGTCCGCCATGTTTCCTGCAGGCTCTTTCGGATTGCGACACGCCACGCAATAGATTTGTCCAGGCTGGCACGGCCGTTTGTTGCTTTCCCTCCGCGCCTTCAGAAAGTCGGACAGCGTGCGACCAAGAATCAATTGAGGGCGCCGGTCGTCACACGTTGGGAGTCCGTCCTTGATCCATCGCCGCACCGTGTTGCGGTGTGTTCCAAGCAAGGTAGCCGCCTCTTCCACCGTGTAGTTTCGGTGGGTTTTGACGAGCTGATAGTTCGGACGGCGGCTACTCATCGATGCGCCCCGACATGACTACTCGTCGACGGTCCGCGCGGATGTTTGTCCGCCGACGAACGACCGCTACCGAGTCAAACAAGGTGCGCATCGCGTCGCGAATCAAACCGCTGCCTTGCGACTTGTCAGTATCCGCCGTTCCTGCCAGGCGGCCACCGACGCCGAGTCCCACGCCACGGCGCGCGCGCTCAGCGAGATGGGCGCTGGAAACTCACCCCGCTTGACGGCGTCGTATATCCAGCTTCGGGACATCCCGGTCACCGCCTTGATCTGCTTCAAGCGCAGAAAGGTTCGCAGTTGCTCTGCCATTGTTCGTTCCTCACGAACAGGGCCGAGTGTTCCGCGTATCTTGCTGGCCCTGTCCGCACTATTTCGTGCTTTTGCGGATCACCTGCAAGAACAATAAAAAGCGGGAACAAGCGAATACCGAAGTACGGTTCGTCGTCCAGCAACGGCGCGGACTCCGCAAACTAACCGTAGTGCGACTACGGTTAGTGGGTACGGTTAGTTGACCGAGATCCGATCAATCGGGCAACTGCATGTCATCAGCGATCTGCTCGTAACCGGGGAACCTCTTGAGGCCATTGCGAATGCCAACAGGCGAGATCGTGCCGCGCGCGCCGTCTTTCTTTCCGAGCAACCAGCCAGCCACCAAGTCAGGCCGCCACAGCGATCCACCGATCTTGCCCCTCCGGGCCGCTCCTACGCGGCAAGCGTCTAGGCCATTGCGCTTCGCATCGGCCATTCTCGTATCCCACCACTTGTCGTTCGCGTCGTCGTCGTTCGCATACACTCGAAAATTCAGTTTGATGCACATGGCGCTCACCGGCTCCAGCGAACTCGTCCGACCGTCGCCAGCGGCTAGCAACTTCGTGTCCTCAGCCGCGAAGAATTCAGCTTCAACGGCTTCGACGTGCTCGACCGAGTAAAGCCCCGCCTGTAGTGGCGGATAGGTGTCATCGCTTGGGTGCGACGCCTGAGTGGCGATGGTTATCGGATGGATGTCCAGCAAATTGGATTCCCGAATCCTGGCGATTATGAACGCCTCGGGACGTCCGTCACATTTGTCTCGCCACCTTTCGCAGAGTGTCGCCCCGGTCACATAGCGGTCGCGTGCCGTGAATGCGGCAAGCTCCGCTTCGTCGAACCAGCATGCCATCAGCGGCGCGATGTAATCGAAGTCGTTGTTGGTGCTGGGGTCTCTGTCTTGGAAGGAGAACCTAGGCGGCGGATTAAGCTCGTTCGCGTTCAGGTAGGCGCTGAGCCCGTTGACTGTCGGCCCCATAAACACCCATGCCGCCATTTCGTCCGGGGTAGCACCATAGCGGTCAGCCAGATACTTCATTGCTTTCGGGTACGGCGTGTACCGAACCGCTTCGGACGGCGTCGATGCGACAAAGGCTTCGTCCTGCGTGCGCTTTCGTCTCGCTTCATCGCTGCGTTCCTGGCGATTCATCACCGCAAGCTCCTGTCGCAGCGCCGTGAGTCGATCCCTCTTTTCCGCTTGATCAAGGGCTGTCGGGGACGGCGCGTCGGCCAACGATGCAATTTCCCGTTCAAGCGCATCCTTCCGGACGTGGAAATCCCACCAGAACTTTCGCTCTGGTTCAAGTGCGGGATCGTTTCGAGCGTCGTTCTGACGCGCAACGCTGCGGCGCTGCGACTCCGCCAATTCATCCCATTGGTAGGGAAAGAACTCACGCTCGACTCGCGCTCGTACGGCTTCGGGCAATTTGACAAACGGGCGGTCGAACCGCCCTTCAAGCGACCGCGTCAGGCTCACCCACGCAGGAGTCTCCGCTGATTGCACCACCGGCGCAAGTTTCGCGGCCTTCACAGCGCGGGCCAACTCAGCAGGGAACACGATGGTCGAATCACCACTGGCCGCCATGTATTGGGCCAACCAGTCCAGAAACTCCTGCGCCTCGACGAAACGATCGTGCGCTCGTACCAGCAGTTTGGGATGATCCTGGGTGCAGCGCGTCGGGCCAAATTCTGCGAGCAGTGTTCGCTCATTGGCTTGCGCCATATGGTTCGTCGCTCGCAGAGTCGCGACTAGGTTCTGGTCGTCATCGCGAACAGGAACGTAGCCCGCCCCCAGCTTCACCGCATCGATCAATCGCCACCAAATACCTCCATCGTTTTGAGCGCGAAGGTAGTCAGAAAAATCAGCGTGCAGTGGATTGGACACGGTCGTTTTCTTGTTCATCGCAAATGGTTTTCAAATCGAATTAAGGTCCAGCCTCCACAGAATGTGTCTTGCGCTGTACCTCTCACTAGGCCGGCTCTGGACGCTACTGTACATTGCACGCTTGTCCGTTCAAGTCAAAAACAAGAGACAAGGACCACTGTATGAATTCAACCGTAGCATTGCGCGACGAGAACGCAGCGCCGCCCTCGAGCGCTTGGATTCGCTTCTTGCGCTCGTATGGTCCTACGCCCAACAACCTGACCCTCTTCGATGAGTTCGTCACGGATAACTTGGTCAAGGCCAAAGTCAAGCCGATCACGTTGTCGAGTCCTCAGCTTGAAAAGATCAAGGAGCGTATCAGCTCGGGCGAGCCCGGCTCCATCTTGATCGCTGGCACCGCAGGCGATGGCAAGACCTACCATTGCCGTGGGCTGTGGACCCATCTAGGCGGCGCAGAGAAGGACTGGACAGCCAAGACCACGGTGAAGCAATTGACGCTTGCCGATGGCCGCCAGGCGATGTTCATCAAGGATCTCAGCGAGCTTAGCGACGAGCAAAGCGACGCCGCGCTCACGCTGATGGAAAAGTCCATGAGCGGTGAGGAGACCCAATCGTTCGTCGTGATCGCCGCCAACCACGGGCAGATCCTCGAACGCCTGCGCGATCTGGGCAAGCGCCAAGGCCGTCCCCATCCGCTGCGCAAGCCCGTCCAAGATGCTTTCTTGCAGTATGGCCAGGCTCCCACAGGTCTTTCCATATTCGATCTCAGCCGGACCATCCGACGCGAGTCGCTCAGCGAAGTGCTCAAAGCTGTTGCAGGACATCAGGAGTGGGAGAACTGCAAGCGCTGCTCGCTCCAAGCCGATGGTCGCGTCTGTCCCATCTATGAGAACCGTTCGCGGGTGCTCGGCGACCTCGACAACGGCTTGTTCGCCAAGCGCCTTGGCGATGTCGTCGAAGTCTCTCGCGTCAACGGCTGGCATCTGCCAGTGCGAGATTTGCTGGCGTTGGCCTCCAACATGATCCTCGGGCATGGGAACGCGAAGCTGGCTAAGGAGGGCTTGATGGCCTGCTCCGACGTGGCCAAGATCCAGGAGAAGGGCGCCATTGAGGACGCGAGCCTGTATGGAAACGTATTCGGCTCCAACTTGCCCACCCGCAGAGCGATGAGCCGACCCGTGTTCCGGGCGCTTGCATCCTTTGGCGTGGGGTCGGAAACTACCAACGCTGCCGATGGCCTGATGGTCTATGGCGCCGACGATCCCAAGCTGCTCGATGCCTTCAAACGATTGCTGGGGAGCGATTCGGTTTACGGCGCCACACAAGGCTACTTGGCCTCCTTGCAGCGCTACCTCGAAGGCGATGAGGCCGCCCGCATCGACAACGGCGCACAAGAGTTTCTTGAGCGACTTCAAGCGCAGCGGCGGCGCCTGTTCTTCACCATCCCCGAGACGGAGAAGGAATACGACCATTGGCTGATGACGGCGTTCCGCTTCGCGGGCGACTACCTTGAAATGATCGACTCGTTGACTGATGGCAAGGGCGTAAGCGAAAGCACCCGCGCTCGTTTAGTCCGCGGCCTCAACCGCGTTATGACTGGCCTTTTGATCGAGAACAACGACAAGCTGTTCGTGGCCAGCTCCGGCGGTTTCACCCAGTCCCGGATCAGTGTGCTGTGCGACACGGAAGCCTCGGCTCGCCGCTCTGGTGGCGTGGGCATGCGCATCAAGCTCGACCCGTTGACTGAGAGGGTCGCCCTCGATGTGGCCTTGGCCGCAGGCGCAAGCCACTCGGCGAGCTTCACCCTCTCTCCGGTCCGATTCGAGTTCCTTTGCCGCGTCGCCGAAGGGGCGTTGCCGGGAAGCTTCTCCAATGAGTGCTTGGAAGACATGCTCGCCTTCAAAGCCAAGCTGCTGCGCAAGGCTGAGCTGCTTCGGGCCAGCCGCCAAGCCGAGGATGAGGAGCCCGGCGCGGACGACGGGGCGCTCACGCTCAACTTTATTGAGATGGAGCAAAACGGCCACGGGTTCTCCCGGCCAGTCACGGTGAGGGTCGGCGCATGAGGCAAGTCATCGAAGGCGTCGATTTCGCGGTTGACGAGCACATCTGGGGGCACCGCCTCTACGACGAGCAGTTGCCGCATCTGGCTGTGCTGGAATTTCTTGGCGTGCTCGGCTCCAACGCCGACAAGCCACTGCGCGAAGTGGAAGGGCAAAAGGTCCGCTACCGCCCGCAACGTCAAATCAGGCTTCGCGGGCTGCTCTTCAACAACCCGTATGTCGAGGCCGTCCGTGAACGGGCAATCTCCGACGAGGATAAATGGGCCATGTGGGGCGAGCGCTTCGCGGTCGACGCCGATCAGCTCGGCGACGGTGACATGTCGTATTTGCGGACGGTCTTCAACAGCTTCGATGATTTCGCCAAGGCCATTGAACTGCTGCGTTCTTCCTCCTTTGAAGCCAAGAGCAACAAGCGGTGGAGTTCGAAGTTCGTGTTCCCCTTCGGGCCGGACGCCATGTATGAGGATCTGCGCATTGACGCCGATGGCGGCGCGTCCAACGACCGGCGCTTCTTTGCCCGCAGCGGCGAGCTGCTTTATTTAATGCTGTGCCGCGCCAAGCGAGGTCCGGAGCTGGGCGACCAACTGGTCAAGCGTCTATTTGACGCCTCGGCGCCGATGAACCGCCTGGTGAAGGCCTTGCAGGGCAAGCCGCAGCACGCAGGCGACCACCGCGACGTGGGCTACTTGCCGCACGCGACCCATCCCCGCTTTGATCGCCTCTGCGACGACTGGCTGGCGATCCTATCCAGGGACATGCCGGTTTACGACGCGTTGGAGCATCTGATCACCAGCGCGGGCCTTAACCTGCTTTTGTATTTCCTCGAATGCGGCAAGGCCAAGGCCGGCGACGCAGAGCCCGTCGAAATCATTTGCGAGATCGTCTCGCGCGAGCGCACGAAAGTCAGGGCGCTCTCGGGCGAGTCCTACCAGTCCAATCAAGCCATGTCCCTGAGGGCCGTCCGGTCGTCGGTGGAGAGCATTCGCCTCAGCGAAGAATGGTTCTTGGCGGCGCAGTCGCAGGATCCCAACGGGGAGTGCGCGGCGCTGCTGCGCTCATGGTTCCAGTGGCCCCCGGCCGATGGCGGCGACGATGGCGACTCGGCCAACTCCACCGGCGAGCAGCTCATCCGCACACTGGTCGACAAAGCCGAATCGCGCCACGAGCAGCACTTTGGAAAAATCCATGCTGCGTGGTCCCGCGCGATTGGACTGAGCTCGCGCCGGCTTTCGCGCCGCACCCGCTACGCGCCCAACGACAGGCTGCTCAAGACCTTGGTGGTCGCGATGGTCGATGACCGCATGCAGTTCGACGAGTTTCTCGCCGAAGCTCGAAAGCGCTATGGCTTAGTGATCGGCGACGCCGAAGGCATCCGCTTGGTGACCGAAAAACTGGTGGACCAAGAGGCGCTCAGTGAAAACCGCGGCAACCTGGAAGCCAGGCTGGTAGGGCTTGGGCTTGTCAGGCGTCTATCCGATTCGTGCTCCTTTGTTGAAAACCCATTTGTCGACGAAGGTGCCGCATGACGCAAGCCGATCGAATCATTGGCCGCGTGGCTGCATCCATTCTTGCGAGCCGACTGGCCGACGCTAGGCAAGCCGATGGCGCTTTGCCCGACTCCGCCGCTCTTCTGCGCTTGGACAAGCTTTCGTCGAGCCAGATCGCGGCCATCGTGCGCGAGATCCTGAGCAACCCAACGCTGTCCGCCCAGGTCGATTTGCAGATCCCGGCATCCCTGGTCGAAGGCGAAGGCCTGCCCGAAGAGGCGTTGACCTCCATGAATGCCGGCGCCGTTCGAAATGCCGGGACCACCAAGGAAGCCTTGCTCACCGCCAACGGCAACGAGCACAACTTGGCTGATACCTTGGGGCATGTCACCGCGCTCGGAGCTAAGGAGCTGCGCGCAAACGAGGATGCGTGGGTCGAGGCAACTTGCCATGTGGCCTCCATCGCCCCCACCTTCGAGGATCGGTCGGTGTTCAAGTCGGCGCTGAGAGGGTTGATCACCGTCACCGACCTCTCGCTGATCCAGCTTGGCGAGTTCTGCTCAAAGATCAGCGAAGCATCTCTTCCGGCGCGAGGCCTGCCGATCCGCAATGCGATCGGTTGGTCGCTGCCTTACGTGGGTTTGCCGCGTGACTCCTCTTTCTTTGCCAGCGCTAAAACCTATGGCCAAGCCATCGGGCCGTGGCGCAAGGCATTCGAAAAACTTCTCACGCAGCGAGCTCCCTTGCTGGCCAAGCAGCGTTCCAACGGGCAGCCCATCGACCCCGAAGAGATGCGCCAACGCCTGATTGAGAACAGCGATGCGATCGACGCAGCCGCCCAGCCGACCTTGGAGGCCTTCATCAATGCTCCTATGGGCGACGACTCCATCACTTGGGATGTCGCGCAGCTTGAATGGGAGGAGCACGGTGTTCATTTCATTTTCGAGAAGCCACGCGAACGCCAGCAAGGCCTGGCCGACTCCACGATCTACTTCTTCGAACATGACTGCGCCGATTCCGAGGTGCTGGTCGATGGCTGGCGCAAACATCTCGAAGATCTCAAAACCCGTGAGCGCCGTTCCGACTGGAATGAAGAGGATGAGGAATTCTTCGAGCTCCATCGCCGTTACATCGAGCAAGACCCCAAGCTCCATGCGCGGTGGGAAAAGGTCATCTTCGGAAAGCCTATCGAATGCACGGATTTCTTTGAAGGCATCCTGAGCGTCGCCCATCAATTGGTGGCATCCGCCGCTCCGTCAACCACGGAGCGTTTCCTGCGCCTGACAGTCAACAAGGGACGCAAGGAGTGGCGCGAGCGTTTCAACCATGACGTGGGCTCGTATTTCTCGGCGATGTATCGCGGCCTCAAAGAGCTCTTAGGCTCAAAGGTCCAGTGGCGTGTCGAGAAGATGGGTGTAGCCAACCTGCCTGACCCACTTTTCAAATACCCCGAGTTCTTCGAGTGGGAGCGGACCAACCGCAAGGACAAGCCTAAGCCGGTGGGTTCCATCGCCAAGCAGGCTGTCCAAATCAAGTTTGAAGTCGTCCTGGTGGAGAAGAAGGGGCAAACCGAAGAGGTGATTGGCAAGACCCAACTGTTGTGGAACTACAAGCCCCAGGCGATTGGCCTGTCGCTTGTCGATGACATGGTCCGCCTCAAAGATAAGGGTTCGGTGGGCTGCACCGAAGTGCCCCGCCGATTGGTGAGCAAGAAGGGCGGGGTGCAAAGCGTCTCGCTGCTCGACACCGCGACGCTCGAAGCCACCTTTTCGCGCGATGCCGGTTCGCTGGTGCCGCCACCGGCCAAGCTTCGAAGCCTGCGGGCCGAGATCAAACGCCGGATCGAAGACCTCTCTGACGAGGGACGCTTGTCCGCAGAGCAGCGCGACATCTTGCGCGGCGCATGGAAGACCTTCGAAGAAGACTACATCAAGGCGATCGATGACTTCATCAGCGTGGGCCTGCACGGCGAAGCTGTGATGCGCCAGGCCGAATCTTTCGGAGCGTTGCTACGTGCTTTGGCCATCCATGCCCGTGGCGATGTGTGCCGATCCCGCTTGGTCGCCGAAGTGCTCACGATTGGAACCGTGCGCGTGTCCGGGGAGCAGCCTTGTTTGATCATTCCGCCATGGCACCCTGAGCGCATGAAGGCCTTAGCCGTCAAAACCCGCCGCGTCGCAGGCCTGGTCACTCACATCCTGGGCGGCGAAAACGTGATGTTTGGCGATCGCGGCATCTTTTTCCGCGAGTTTTCCGAAGAGCTGGCGCATCCCTTTTACCCAGAGGTCGCCCTGATTCAGCGCAACGGCGCTCCAATGCTGGTTTCCGAAAGCAGCACCGTCAACGGTTACAGCCTCATGGAACGCCCAATCCGGGGCGATGAGGACACGCTGACCGATGTCGATCCTTCCGCCGCGGCCAAGCAAGTGCAGGAGCTGTTGGGACGCTACGTCGGTTTGCAGCCGCATGAGGCCAGCAACTTGAGCGTCCTGCTCTACAACGCCGACGCGGCCGAGCTTCCCTTGGCGGTGGTGCGCGAGCTCGCGACCGTTCAAGCTGATTCTGATTTCCAGTGCGGCGTCTCGGTGCGCCATCGCGATCCGGCCAAGCTGCGCCGGGTCTATGCGGAGCTGGTCACCAAGGCGGGCGACGATCCTGATCTTCCCGTGGTCAGTGAGACCTCGGAGAACTTCATTTCCAAGCTGCGCATCTCAGTGGTGCCAACCTCCGCCACGCCAGCCAAGGCCAACAATTCATTCCGGCCCTACGACATCGCTTTTCTGCACGACGTAGTCTCGCGCACGGCTGGCGCGGAGTGGATTCCGGTGGATTGGACCAACGACAGGGCAAGCCTCGAGCACGCGCCGTCGCGCTGGTCGTATCGCAGTGTCTCGGGCGAAAACGAGTTGAAGTCCACGACCTTCCTCACCTGCCCGCGGCAAACCGCTTCCGGCTGGGCATATGTGGGGGCAGTGGGTTCCGTTGTGCGCCAAAGCGACCTGGTCGAAGGCCAAAACTTCCTTCCTGCCCGCCGCATATCGCTGCAAAGTGAGACTCTGAAAGAGACGCTCGACGACGCCCACTCTCTCGCTGAGTGGGTCGCCACCTACGATGAGCTGCTCGACAAGCGCCAGTTGCAGGCCAACGGAATTACGGTCGTTCGCTACCGGCGTGCTTCCACCAATGGCCGAAACATGATCGTCAGCTCAACTTCCGAGCTGCGCCTGTTGGGCGTGCTTGCTCGACGTCGCCTCTCGGAGCTGGGTCTTTCGCTCACGGCTGAGCAACTCGTCGAAGTTGGCGATCGCATGAAGAAGGATGCCCTGTCCATCTCCGGCGACATCGTTCTTCGTGCGGCCAAGCGCGGCGTCTCCGCTGGCGAGATGCTGGGCTTGGTCCTGAGCCGCTACCTGCTAGACCACGAGTTCAAGAAGATCTCGGGATCAGGCGCTCGCCAGTCATTCAACGTCTATTTCCTGCTCGACGACTATGCCGATTGGCTTGCCCAGCGCGAAAGCCGGATCGCCGACATCTTGGGTCTTTGTGTCGAAGAACGCGATGGCGTGCCTCATTTGCATGTGGCGGTTATCGAGTCCAAATACGTGACCAGCAATGCCGAGGCGGAAGCGAAGAGATCATCCAAGGCGCAGCTACTGGCGACGCTTTCGACCTTCCGAGAGGCTCTCTTTGGTGACCCTGGAAGACTTGACCGCGATGTGTGGCTCGCTCGTCTCGCCGATTTGCTCATTGACGCCGACATTCCTGCGGGCTGCTCTGGCTTGTTGGAGCGCGCGAGGGCTGCCCTGCGTGATGGCGAGGCACAAATATCGCTTCGTGGCTACTCGCACGTCTTCGTGCACAACGCCGATGCCTCGGTGACTCATCCATCCGCATCGGAACAGATCCTCGTGGACGAAACCGATGGAATTCAGGCCTGGCAAGAGGTGTTTGAACGTTCCGAGCTGCGAAGCCTTGTCGAGGCCTATGCCGTCAAGGGCGATCCAGTCCCGGTTCGCGTCAAACTTGGACCTGAGGAGCCTTGGGCGACATCCACTCCTCGGCCCCCAGCCGCTCGCGTGGCTTGGACATCGATGATGGATTTGCTCGCATTAGGTTCTGAGCAGGCCATCGAGGATGTGCCGACGGTGCAGAGCAGCTCTGCTCCCAGCGAGCCAACGGCAGCCGCGACTGAAAAGGCCACTGAATCCGAAGTCGTACCATCAGGCACTGACGTGCCAGTTCCCGCGCAGGCAATGGTGGCGCCGGCAGCGCCTGTCGCCCCAACATCGATGGGCGAAAACTTGGCAGCTCTGGTGGCCTCGAGAATCGGCGGCCAGGTGGGCGCTGTCGATGAGCGTGAAGCTTGGGCGGACGAGACCACGAAGAAGCTTAAAACGGCGCTCAATGGCTACGGCCTGCAAGCGGCCGTCCTTGGCACGCGCCTGACGCCTAACGGGTGCCTTGTGAGACTCGCCGGATCAGACCGCTTGCGCGTCGAAGACATCGAAGCCAAGCGCACGCAGCTTTTGACCACCCATGCGATCAACCTGGTAACGGTGCAGCCCAAGCCGGGCGAGATCGTGGTGACCATCGCCAGCGCGAAGCGCCAATCTGTTTCACTATGGGATCTGTGGTCTCGCCGCGGCATCAATCGCAACGCGGCCGGCATCAACACCTCGTTCGTGCTCGGCCTGCAGGAGATCAATGGCTCGCTGCTGTATCTCAATCTCGGCGGCGAATATGGTGGCCTTGCCTCGCATGAACCGCATTCGCTTGTTGCCGGCGCTACCGGCAGCGGAAAATCCGTTTTGTTGCAAGCGATCCTGCTCGACATCGCAGCGACTAATCCCAAGGATCTTGCTCAGATCATCCTGATCGATCCCAAGATGGGTGTGGACTATTCAGCGCTGGAAGAGCTGCCGCACGTTTGGGGTGGGAAAATCATCGTCACGCGCGAGCGCTCGACTGAGGTTCTCGGTGGTCTGGTCGACGAAATGGAGCGGCGCTACACGTTGTTTGCCGCCGCCCGCGCTCGCGATCTGACGACCTTCAACGCCAAGAGCCTTCCGGAGGCGCGGCTGCCGATGCTGTTCCTGGTCCACGACGAGTTCGCAGACTGGATGCTTGACGACGGCTACAAGGGTGCAGTGAGCGCCGCAGTGCAGCGCCTGGGGGTCAAAGCGCGCGCGGCGGGCATTCATTTGATCTTCGCGGCGCAGCGTCCTGACAAGGATGTCATGCCTATGCAGCTTCGCGAAAACCTTGGCAATCGCTTGATTTTGAAGGTTGCTAGCGAGGCAACCTCCAAGATTGCATTGGATCGTCCAGGAGCAGAGTTGTTGCTGGGTAAAGGGCACTTGGCGGCCAAGCTCAATGGCGAGCAGGGGTTAGTCTTCGCGCAAGCGCCATTTCTGTCGGACCAAGACATTGAAGCCGCAGTCGCGGCCATCAGCGCGGACAACAGCTCACCGATTTGAGCGCGAACTACGCTTTACGAACTAGGGGAGGAATATGAAGATCAAGCAGCACAATCGGGCGATTTCCAGGCTGGTGGCCGACCGTCCAAGCATCAACCTGAATCCGACTTGGCAGCGAGGTGCTGCATGGAAAGATCCCCGGAAAATTTTGCTGATCGACTCGATCCTTCGGGGCATGGACATCCCGAAGGTCTATCTACGCAAATTGCCTGCCAATGGAGCACACAAGCACGACGCGGTCGATGGTCAGCAGCGGATTCGCGCTATTTGGGAGTTCAGGGCCGGAGCGTTTTCTCTCAACTATCCCGACCCCCTTCCAGCGATTGGCGCGCATTCGATCCATGGACTGAAGTTTTCCCAACTCCACAAGAGTTTGCAGGATCAATTCGACGCCTTCCAGGTCAGTGTCGCCGAGATCACGTCGGCGGACAACGATGAGATCACAAACCTCTTCGCACGACTGCAGCTTGGCGTCGCCTTGAATCCAGCGGAACTTCGCAATGCAATGTTGGCGCCCGCTCGACACATCATCGACTCGATCGCAACCGGCCATTCATTCTTCGACGCCACCAAGATCCCGAACACGCGATACAAGCATCAGGATTACGTTGCCCACGTCTTCGCAATGGTGGCCTACAAGGGCCTGAAGAACATCAAGGCGCCGGATCTCAAGAAGATGATTCTTGAATTCGGTCCGGACAAGGCCCCTGATCTCTTGGTCATTTCGTCGGCAGTGAACGACGCTTTGACCGTGCTCGAAGAGATGGACGCGCAGTTGAAACGTCAAATAACCCAAAAGTGGCTCTTTGTTGACTTGGTCTGGCTGATAGTTCAACAGCAGACGGCGGGAATTGACGTCAATGCCGATGACTTGGCCGAGAGCTTCATGGAGTTCGATGACTTGCGGAGAAAATACACGAGCAAGCCTGAGGATCTGTTGCAGGCACCAGGAATAGCTAAGCAACTCCGCCTGAACAAGGCTTTGTATGACTACATCATGGCCTTCCGCGCGCAGGGTGCGACGCTCGCCAATTTGAAGACTCGAAACGCGTCGCTTCGAGCCTACTGTCTATAAGGAGGTTCGACATGACATTTGATCCAACAAGAATTCCTGATGCTCTCCGGAAGACCTATGGGGCTGGGCGTTGCGCTGTGCTGGTGGGTGCAGGCGCTTCAAAGGGGGCGGGGCTACCCCTGTGGGGTGAGTTGCTGACCAAGATGATCGATTCAGCGGTTGCCCATAGACTGATCAACCATGCGAAGGAAACTGAGTATCGAGCGCTGGCGACTCGGACAGATAAATTCCTTATGGTGGCCTCCGGTCTCAAAGATGATTTGGGAAGCTACTTCGATCCGTTCATCGAGGAGACATTTATCGCGCCCAAGCCGGCGCCGACGGCTTTGCATGCGGCGTTAGTAGCGTTGGACAAGCTCCAATTTGTCTTGACGACTAACTATGACACCCTGCTCGAGCGCGCCTTTCGGAAGCGCGATGATGATGTCTCGGTTTGTTCGTTCACTGATGTTGGCGAGGTTCAGCGCCGCTTGTCCAGGCGCGAGTTCTTCATCCTCAAAGCGCACGGGGATGCAACAAAATTAGGCAATAAGATCATCTTGACGGATGTGGACTATCGAAACTTGCTCTTTGGGCGACGGGCCTATCAGAGCCTGCTTTCCGCCATGTTCACGATGTTTACGTTTGTCTTCGTCGGCGCATCGATGACCGATCCCGAGATCTCGCTGCTGCTTAGTTACATCGCGGACTCCTTTTCGCCGAACTCGGGACCAACCCACTACGCTTTGATGGCAACTGAGGACGTGACTCAGGTTGAGAAGGATCGTTGGTTCAGGGATTTCAAAATCCAACTGATCACCGTCAGCAAGCAAGACAACTATGCTGAACTCACCGAGTTTCTGCGCGAACTGGGAGCCTCTGCCGCTGCCGCTCCGGTGGCCGCCCACTAGGAGTCAGTTTTGACTACCGCCAACAGCCTGACGCAAAAGTTACACGAGTTCGTGATGGGGCAGCCATGCGCACAAGAGCGACATGATCCATTTGTGATCGCGGAGGAGACTTCGGAACGCGGAAGCATGGTTTATGGCTACGTAAGGACGAGCTCTTATCACCTGGACGGATGTGGCGGACGAACCGATGTCCATGACGTGTTCTCGCTGCTGTGGGCATGCGTCATGCGTGCATCCGGCGCTGCATCTACGAATTTATTGAGTGAAGGCGGCTTTGGCGGGATTGAGGAGGAGATCTACGCCAGATGGTTAGTTTTTGAGCAGATTGGCGAGTTCAATGATGGAAGCTCGGCTAAGCAACGGCTTCTCGCGCATGCTGCGAATGCTTATCACCTTCTCGACGATGTACTTGGCTGGGAACGCATCAAGTATCCAGACGCGAAATGGAAAGATCAGCATGGGGAGGCCGATGACATTGTCAAGTCGCTTAACGCCGCGGGCGAGTTCAAGGATTTCGGCGAGATGGCCGGGAGAAGAGAGTGCCCTGAATGGGTTTACGCGAAGTCCCACAAGGGACGGATTAGCGTTGTCGTCTTTCCCGTCGAACGCATGTTTGCGTTGCGCGGCGCTCTTCTCGGCTATTCGCCGAGTTGGACCGAGGGGCGGGTTCGAACGTCAATTCTGGCCGGCGGATTGAAGAATGCGATCTCGAAGAAGGTCGTGGCGACAGGTCTCAAATATGTTCGCGCAGTTGAGACTGACAAACATCAGCTTGCGTGGCGGGGGTTTGATGCTTCATCTCTGGATCGGGCAATCATAGCTATGCCCTTGGAGTCTCATTGTGTCTTCTTGGGTGCGCAAACGCTCGTGGCGGTCGAGAGCGAATGTGGCCTTCGGCAATTCGAGGCTGAGCGAACCAAGTTTCTCGAGCGTCGGGCGAAGGACAACGCGGTCTTCGCAGCGGACTACATTTTTCACTGGCCACAGAAGTTCGACGGCTCGAAGTTTGAGGACCTGATCTATGCGCTTCTGGAAAGGGAGCCTGGCGTCATGTGGATTAGACAAGCGAGTCCCACGAATGAAAGGGATGGCGGAAGGGACTTCATTGCGCACTGGGTTGTGCCCGTCGGCCATGGCATGCAAGTGGAGGGCTCCTCCCCGGAGGCGGAGGTTCGGACGCCGGCAAAGGAACTGAATGTCGTCGTTCAGGTGAAAGCGCGGAATCCTTCGGTTGGAAAGTCGAAGGTTCAAGACATCAGAGATACCGTTGACGTGCATGATGCCACCGGATACTTCCTGGTCGCATTTCCCCAGCCGGCAAACTCGCTAGTCGAACATCTGGCTGCTTTGGCGAAGCGCGGGATATGGACCAACTGGTGGGATCGAGCACAAATTGAGACCCGTCTAAGGAAGCATATTGATCTAATCGCAAGGTTTGCCGACTTGGTCAAGGTAGAGCCTCGGCAGCTATAGGCCAAGGGTGGCCTATGGGCAGCATTCGACGAGGCTATTTGTGGCAAACGACGCAAGCGCCACCGCCTTCGTCCTCGCCAAACAGATCATCAATGTCTTCGATGTTCTCGATCGGGCGCAGCGGGTTGACCGGCCTGTTGGCTAGTTCGCGCTGCTTCCTGCGTTCGTAGTCTGTGACGATCTGGATCACGCGAGCGGGCTTCTCTAGATCGCCGAGCGGCTCACCCTGGGTCCATGTGAACGGTGAGCCGTGCTCCAACGCGTTCTTCTCGTATTGCTTGGCTTCTTCGAAGGCCTCGGGATGGCGCTCCTTCAAGCGGACCCATTCGATCTTCTGCTGGAAAAAACAGAAGGTGCAGCCGCTGCGCGAGCGCCAGTCGTAGTATCTTGGGATGCCAACGCCTGAGGAGTCCAGGATGTCGAACACGCCACGCTTGTCGACGCCATCGTCGCGGAACGGCAGCTTGACCGTCAGGTTCTCATGCTTTGAGGTGTAGCCCTCGCGATATTCTTCGTCTGCTCGGATCGCCACGTAAGAGGTAACCATGTCGCCTGCGGCCAACATGGGCCGAATCCACGCTTCGAATGGCGCGAGTTTGAGTTGGCGCGTGCACCAACGCGTTTGCGCGGAGGGAAGGAAGTGGTTGTATTCGCGCAGCCAAAAGTCAAAGTCGCGGCGAGGGTTCAGTCGGGCGATCGGCTTGCCCAGAAAGCCTTCCAAGCGTCCCAGGAACTCATAGACCTCGGGAAGCTCTTTTCCGGTGTCGGTGAAGAAGTAATCGACATCGAGGTCGGGGTAATGCTGTCGCACGTAGACGGCAAGAGCGGCGCTGTCCTTGCCGCCAGAAATTCCCAATACATGCCGATCAGCCATGTGACTTCTCCTTGCGTGCATCCTCTTCCACCGTCAGGCGCATGCCAACCTTCGCCAGCGCGGCCAGCAGCACATCGGTGCTGTATCCCTCGCCCCTGAGCGTTTTGGCCAAGCGATCCGCCATCAACTCGACCTCATCGCGATGGCTGTCCGAGATCGAAAATGATCTCGATACCGTACGCGTTTGCGCTCCCGCGCCGATCACCACGGCGAACGCTTCGCTGGTGGGCTTGCGTCCCTTCACGGACACGAAGGCCTCGGTCTGCCGGAATCTAAGCGCAGCTTGGGAAATTTCGAGCAAGGCTTGGTCGATGTCGCGGTCGTTCCAGTCGCGAGGTGGCTTGTTGGCTGCCAGGCTTAGGATGCCCTCTATGCTTTCCTTGCTGCCGTCGTGTTTGGCCAGGCGGGTGGCGAAGGCGTCTTGGCGCAGATCGCCGGTTACGCCCGACACAGCCTGCGCTCGAGCTTGCAGGCGATCCCAGCGACCCATCGGGGCATCCAGAGCTTCGAGCATCGATGACTGGATGCGGTTGAGTAGGGCGTCGTAGGCTCCGGCGATTTCAATGATGGGGCCTCGAAGCGCGTCGACATACGACTGGCCGCTCGTGTTTTCGAGAAGCGCCGCCAAGTCGATAAAGAGCACCTTGTGCGGATCGCTTGCTTTGAGCAAGGTGTCGCGCACGGCTCGGGCCTCGTCGCCGATCGTGTGGGTGCGTTGGCTCCATGCGGGCAAGCCGAAGACCAATGCGACCAGGCCGCGAGCGGCTTCGAGCGGATCGCGAGTGCTGGCAGTCGCGCCAACCTCAGAAAGAATTTCAGCGATGCCTGCGAGGATGCTGGTCTTTCGAGCGTCGATGACGATCCATCGCATGGAGAAGTGCGACGGACCTTGCAGGTATTCATCCAGATCCGCATCGTCGACGCGCGGGATGAAGATGTTGTTCTTGTAGAGAGCCAAGTTGGCTTTGTGGGCCATCAGGAATGCTGTGAAGATCACCGGCATGACGCCCTTGCGCAAACCGTATGGAGGCGCGGCCCACATGTCTTGGATGTCGCCGACATTGACGCGAGTGTTCGCATCGACAAACATCGCTCGGGTGGCCTTCCACAAATTGACGAAGGTCGGAGCGTGCTTGGCATCGGGAGGCATGAAGCGCCAAGCGCCATGGGCGTCCTGACGGTGCAGTCCTGGCCCGCTGCCACCGCCCAGCAAGGTCGCGTAGAGACCCCGCTCTGCCGGATAGCCGTCGATGCCTAAATTCTCGGAGTCCTCATTGGCGAGCATGCGGTAAAGCAAATCGCGCCGCGCCTTTACGCTGTTGCTCGAAGGGTTCTCGCGGTTGACCAGTTCGCTCCACAGTTCGGGCGCGGCATGGAAGACCTCATCTGCGAAGTCAGAGGCCAGCGGCGCGAGCCTCGTGCCGCGATCAAACTCTTGTTCGCTGGCAACCCATTTGGCGTGGGCCACGGCTTCTCGGAGCTGCTCTTCCAAGTTCGCGCGGACGGCCGAAAGGCGAGCCTGCACTTCGCGCCGAGCCACCGGATCACCATTGAGCTCGTGCCGGGACTGAACGCTTTGCAGGGCCAACAGCTCCGCGCCGAGATCTTCGATGCGGGCATGGTTCTGAGGCAGGCCCACGACGATGGGCCAAGGCTCGACTGACGAATATTCGCGGCACTTGCGAAGCGACACGGCATTGTTGGAACCCGGACCGGGCAACGCCAGCAAGAAGAGGCCGAACTCGCCTCCCTTGGGCTTGAAATTGGCCGCGATTTTTGGGACGTCCTCCACGCGGCACAGCGCCATGTTCATCCACCGCATGGTGCCGGTGTCGTGATAGTGGCGCTTTGCTATCACCGGGTAGAGGTTGGTCAAGCTCTCGAGGAGATCGAAGTCCACGCCAGGCATGGTCGAGCGAGCTTGTTTGATCGCGCTGTCGATGTCGAAGTCGGAGCCTTCGAAGACCGACCAAGCGCCGATGTGCTTTTTGAGGAGCACGACGCGCCACTTCGTCAGTTGTTCGAGGGCATCCTCGACCTTGTCGCGGAAGTCCGGGTGCACCAGTTCTTTGAGGACGGCCGTTTCCGCCGCCAGTCCAGATCCGTTGCGGAACAAATCGATGATGGCGATGTTCTTGATCAATGCGACATGCAGCGGGTCGGTCGACTTGGCTTCGGTGCGCTCGACAGCCTCCACGGCCTGCGCCCAGCGATGTCCATCGTTGGACGCCAAAATCGCAGGCTCCAAATTGGCCCTCAGATACTCCCAATAGTCATTGGGGCGATACCACGGAGAGTCAAATTTGCTGGTCGATTCCAGGTAAGAGCGAAAGCCATGAGGCTCGACCGAAGCCAAGAAGCCGAAAGTGCTTCGTTCATTTTGGCCAAACTGTCGCTTGGAAATTGGGCCGAGCAGCGCTGCCATGGCCGGGTGCAGGGGCCAGCAGGCCTCCAAGGCTTTGGCGAAACCATCCCCCACTGCGGGGCGGCGAGCCTTGATTGAATTGGCGATGGCGAGCGAAGCCGGCGCAATCCACGAAGGCGTGTCTTTGGATTCGATCGCCCGTCCGATGAGCTCGACCACCTCGTCGCTCGCGGCCACCAGCGGAATATCGGAGAAACGGCCCTGAATCTTGGCCCAATCATCCCGCGTGTCGATGCCAAGCCGGGCTGCGTATTGGCCAAACGACTGATGCAAGATGCCAATGACTACAACGCGTCCAGAGGTTCGCGCGGCGGCTTCGGCGAGCTCTTGGAAGAAATAAACATCGTCGCCAGACCCCAAGGCCGAGGCTTCGAGGAACTTGCCCATTTCGTCGATGATGATCACGACACCGTCGTGCTTTCGACTGTCCGCACACTCGCATATCTCGCCAATCAGCGAAGATGCGGTGACTTTGCGGCCATCATGGTTGAAACCTAAGGCTTTGCGCAGGCCCCTCGACAGTTCGCCAACGACACTCGCGCGCTTGCCGACGATGGGAATGGTCAGCCAACCCTTTTTGTAGGGCAAGGCGCGATCAAACATTGGCATGCCATCGAGGTGAAGCGTCTCGCGAGCCTTGCGTCGCAGGCTCTTGTCGGCGCTCAGAGCACTCGCGAAGGCCACGGCGAGCGACGATTTGCCGCCCCCAAAAGGGCCGGTCCAAGTGAACGCGCGTTGATTGCTCTCCAAAAGCTGCTTAGACATGCTCTGCAAGACCGCCTGAGCGGTTCCGTGGCAGATGTAGCCATCGAGCGCGTCATGACGCCCCAAATCGATATCGATTTTTATGGAGCGTTGATAGTGACGTGAGATCCGAACCATCTCCGACAATTTGATGTCTGCGTGGTCAGGCATATGCTTTTTTGATCATTCGGTCGCAAAGTTTCTGTGTGAGATCGCCTCTTCTGTGAACTTGGCGAAGCCCTGCCGTGTCTGTCCACGAGAGCTCCTTACGGGTGAGGTCCTCGAGGCGCAAGAGGCGCTCGGCGACCGAGTCCTCATCCAACTTGAACACGCGCCCCGGCGAGCCTTCTCCATAGGCGATCGCCTCGAAGGCCAGCGAGCTAGCGCCCGGCGCGGTGCTCTTCCAGAAATCAATCAACGCATAGGCGAACATGCCGTCATGCAAGGTAGGTTTGGGCCCGCGGCGAAACGAGAAGTGCCCCTTGCGCTCTTCGTAGATCAAACCCAATTCGCCAAGCATGGGCTCGGCATAGTCCTCAGGCGATCCACCGGCAGAGCGCGGAGCATAGCCTCGGATGCAGGTCTCGATGTCGCGCGAGATCGTCGCCATGGAGAGCTTGCGATTGGCATCGAGCGAGCGGGCGTATTCGGCCAACGGGGCTTCAAGATCCTCCCGCGAGAACGTTGGCGAGGTCACGAAGTTGAAGAGCCACCACCATGTGGTCGCCCGGTGTCCGCGTCCGGCTAGCCACCAATGCGCATACCAAGCTGTAGTTGGATTCTCAGCGTAGGGATCGAGGCCTTCGTCGGCCAACACTGCTTTGGCGTGATCAGTGATTGCATAAGAGCCTGTAGGCGCTCCCTCTTCGGTGATGACGTTGCATGCGAGCGCCCAATGGCGGATCGATGCGACCATGTTCTTGCCTACGCCGAACTCGGCGATGGCGTCTTCATTGGTGAAGGTGGCCTTGTTGATGTACTCGCACGAGTTCGATCGGTCGTAGACTTTTTTGAGCCACATTTGGCGCAACGGGAAGGTTTCGTGCCCCGAAAAGTGGGCCGTTACGCTTTCAGATGCTGTGTTTTTTCCCATGCATTTGATTCTACTGGAGAGGTTCGCCAGTGGGTTTCTCAAACACGGATCCTTCGCTGAGATCGTGCCCTTTGCTTCTCGCGGCTGTACGCGAAAGCTAATAGTTGGGGCGCCGCATGTATTGAACTCAAGACGACAGAAGCATCGTCGCGATGCGCACAAGGTTGATCACATGCGCGTCAAATGGTGCTGCACGATCGTATCGTACTGAGCAAGCCTGCTAATCCCAACCGTGTGACCGACCAACACTTTGCTGGCAAACCGCGCGCGCAGCGTGCAAATCGAGCGTCGAGCTTGAATTCGGTACACATACGGTACAAGAAACTCACAAAAACAAAAAGGGTTAGTGGCTACAAACCAGCTAACCCTTATCAAATATGGTCGGTGTGAAAGGATTCGAACCTTCGACCCCTTGCACCCCATGCAAGTGCGCTACCAGGCTGCGCCACACACCGAAGCTTTTAATTCTAGCAGTCGGTGCGATCGCGACTGCGGGCGCGC
>Ga0209023_10001212_pt1 | contig 35461 bp, 26 predicted proteins | sample LakOneMetagenome_FD_187468 | JGI IMG/M metagenome (GOLD analysis project Ga0209023, IMG submission 187468) | Freshwater and sediment microbial communities from Lake Erie, Canada (SPAdes) (version 2) | ecosystem: Environmental > Aquatic > Freshwater > Lentic | place: Lake Erie, Canada...
CGGATTTCCCGGTCGATGCCGCGGGATCGGATGCCACGAGCAGGCGGGTGCGCATGGTGACGGCCGCTGCGACCCGAAACCCTCGAGCACCGAGTTCACGGCTCCAATCCGTTCGTGATCGGGCCAGCTCTCCGGTGAGCACCACGATATCGCCGTGCTGCAGCGTGAAGTCGTGCTGCTTCGGCTGCGGAACGGCGCGGCGAGCCGGGCTCACCAGATGCGGGGAGGATGTGACGTGAGAGTCCGGCACACCGAGCATGCGGGTCACCAGCAGAAGATCAGCCTGGTCTACGGCGCTGAGCGTTCCAGCGCCCCAGGCCACCCGGGCCAGCTCATCGCAGTAGCCGGTGTTCAGTTCCGCGCACGTCGATCGATCGATCCCCCGGGCCTCCGCCATCTGCATCAACGCATTCCGGTCTCGGTCGGAGAACTGCCGGTTCAGCAGGCACAGGTCGAGCATGGCCAGGTAGTCCAGGCACTCATCCGGTCCGGTGTAGTCCGATAGCTTGAGTGAGAGGCGTTCCAGGAAGCCGGTTGCGGGTACCGCGCCCGTGGGCTGCACGGCCCGGGGCATCCACGTTGCCCTCTCCCCGAGAAGCGGCGCCCAGGGCGACGCGGCGGCTCGGTCGAGGGCATCCGCCCACGATTCCTGGTCCGGTACGCATTGCAGGTAGGACGAGAGCAGGTGCGCGGTCGCCGTGGCTTTCCCGAGCGAGCGATGCGCGTCGCCGACCCCGATGTCGAAGGCCGCGCAGCAATCCACCAGCGAACGGCCGGCCCCGGGGAGCAGATCCCGTGCGAGCTGCATGGTGCAGATGGCTTCCATGCCGCGGCGCGGCCGGTAGCCCATCCGGGCGAATTCGGCCATCAGGAAACCGGTGGTGAACTCGGCGTTGTGCGCGACGAGCGCCCGACCGGAGAGCAGCTCCCAGAGTCGCGGTGCGATCTGCGGGAATGTCGGCGCCGAACGGATCTGCTCCGAACTGATCCCGTGCCGCAACCAATCGCCGGGATTCAGGCCCGGGTTGACGACACTGTGCCAGGATCCGGTGATGTCCCCCGCAGAGCTGAGGTGCACCACAGCGACCTCGACGACACGTTCACCTTCGGTATCGAAGAGTCCGCTCGTTTCGAAGTTCAATACGGCAAATCCGCAGTCCGGCATATCCGTCCTTCACCTGTCCTTAGGTGAAAGTATCCGGAACCCCTCCCGGACCGCGAGGACCATTTCGGGTGCCCTACGTTTGGGGGCTGCCCGACGACGGCCGTGCCGGGTGAGGAATCAGACCGGCAGGTTCTCGGCCTTCTGCGCCTTCTGCGTCTTCTTTGCCGCATTGCGCGGCGGAAGCAGGGTATCGGCCTGCTCCAGGGACATGCCGTTCGTCTCGGGCACCTTGGCCAGCACGAACCAGAACGACAGCCCGGCGAACAGCGCATACATGCCATAGGTGATGGTCAATGAGAGGTCCGCCATCGGCGGGAAGCTCACCGTGATCAGGAAGTTGGCGATCCATTGGGCTGCAGCCGCCAGGCCCAGGGCCTTGGCGCGGATGGAATTGGGGAAGATCTCGCCGAGCAGCACCCAAACCACGGGACCCCAGGAGGCGCCGAACGAGATCACGAAGACGTTGGCGGCCACCAAGGCTATCGGCGCCCAGCCGCCCGGCAGGCTCAGTGCTCCGTTGATGGTCTCAGACTGGCTGAATGCCACCGCCATCGTGGCCAGTGACGCGGTCATGCCGATCGAACCGGCCAAAAGGATAGGTCGTCGACCGATCCGGTCCACCAGGGCGATCGCGACCAGCGTGACCGCGATGTTCGTCACCGAAGTGATCACCGAAATAGTCAGCGAGTTCTTCTCTTCAAAGCCCACTGCCTGCCAGAGCGTGGTCGAGTAGTAGAAGATCACATTGATTCCGACGAACTGCTGGAAGACCGAGAGGATGATTCCCACCCAGACGATCGGTTTGAGCCCGAAGGTCTTGCCGCGCAGGGACCCCGACTGCCGGGAACGCTCATCGTCCGTGATCGACTCGCGCATGTCACGGATCTCACGGTCGACATCTCCGGAGGGCCACAGCCGGGTGAAGACCGACCGGGCATCCGCTTCGCGATCCTTGAGCACGAGGAACCGCGGTGACTCCGGAAGCATCAGGGCCACGGCGCCGTAGACGATCGCGGGCACCGCGCCGGCGAGGAACATCCAACGCCAGGCCGCCAAGCCGAACCAGAGCGTTCCGCTGGCACCGTCCGCGGCATTGGCGAATACGGCGTCTGAGAGCAGTGCTGTGAAGATTCCCAGGGTGATCGCGAGCTGCTGCAGCGACCCGAGGCGCCCGCGCATCTGTCGGGGTGAAATTTCCGCGATGTACGCCGGGGCGACAACGGATGCCAGGCCGATGCCGAGCCCGCCCACCACGCGCCACAGGATCAGGTCGGCGACGCCGAAGGCGAAGCCCGATCCGATGGAACTGATCAGGAAGACCACGCCGCCGACGACCATCATCGGGATCCGACCGTAACGGTCGGCGAAACGGCCTCCGAAGAATGCTCCGGCTGCGGCGCCGAGCAGGGCGCACGCCACCGCGAATCCGGTCAACGCGCCGCTGAGGGCGAATTCCTTCTGGACCGCATTCACCGCGCCGTTGATCACGGAGGAATCAAAACCGAAGAGGAAGCCTCCGATCGCGCCGGCAGCGGCCAGGATGATAACTTTGCGATTCGAGCTCGGCTTTGTGCTGACGGTCACTGGTGCTCCCTGCGTTTGATGCAACCAGAAGATCTTACGCCCCGTATACCCCCATCTTGGTACCACCAATCCGTCAGTCCCTTGGCGGGAGCACCGGGCTACTGCACCGGAACCCAGCGCGACTTCACCCGCTCGGTCACCTGCGCACCGGTCACCTCGGCGACCGCCAGTGTCGCCGCCCGCACCTGGTGTCCGACCTGCAGCGCCTCTGCGGCCCCCTCAGCAGCGAAGCGCACCACAACTCGCGCGGAACCGGCCACCACAGCCAGCTCAGCGGCCTCCACCGTGGTGAGCGCAGAAGCCGCTCGTGCGGCGACCGGTACGACGGAGTCGGCGGCGACACCGACCCGGAGCGCTCCGACGGTCAGGGTTATTCGGAAGGACGGCATACTCCCAGCCTAAAGAATCCGGGAGCCGGTCGCCCGGCTGGTGGCCTCGGCCGACCTGCCCGTCCCGGCCTCGGGGCTGGCACACAGCCGTTGACCGACTCCCGGCACTACGCTCGGCACATGAGCAAGTTCGCGGACAGTTGGCGGTCACATCTTCTGACGACCCTCTCCGGGTCCGGCGACGGCCACCCGCGCTGGGTCACTCAGATGGAACAGGGTGACGACCGCGGCTTCTTCGGTCCCGGCTCGGCATCCTGGGCGGTGCACGGCGGGATGGCCACCATGGTCGCCGGTATTCGCGCTCTCCTCATGCAGACTCTGCACCCCGGCGCGATGGCCGGCGTGCACGACTGGTCCCGCTACCACGAAGACCCGCTGGGTCGGCTGTCCGGAACCATCCAGTGGCTGGTCACCGTGACCTTCGCCGACACGGAGCTCGCCACCCGGGAGTCCGGGCGCGTCGCCCATTTCCACCACCGGGTCACCGGCACGTACCGTGACGCGCAGGAGCGGGAGCGGCCCTACGCGGCCGGCGACCCTGAGCTGTTGTCCTGGGTGCACGTGGTTTTCACGGATGCCTTCCTGGAGTCCCACAAGATCTGGGGCGGAGCCATCCCCGGCGGCGCTGACGGATACGTGCGCGAATGGGCCAAGGCCGGCGAGCTGATCGGAGTGAAGAATCCACCCCGATCCGCGGCCCAGCTCAGTGCCCAACTCGATGAGTTCCGTACCGCCGGTGTTCTCAAAAGTGATGCCCGGGTGGCTGAAGCGGTGCGCTTCATCCGCAACCCGCCACTCCGGCGCTCGATGCTTCCCTTCTATCGCATCATGTTCGCCGGCGCTGTGGCCTCGCTCGCACCGGAGTACCGGCGCATGCTCGGCCTGCGGCGCTCACCCCTGCCCGTCATCTGGGCGACCGGAGCAGTGCTCGATTTTGTGCGGCTGCTGCTGGGCAAGTCCTCCTCCTCAGAAGATGCCGCCTGGGTGCGCATCCATCGGGTCGAGGCCGCCGAGCGCTCTGCTGCCGCCGAGAAGAAGGCCGGCGAGAAAGCCGCCGAGAAGGCCGCCACGACGCCGACGGAAGCCCGGCCGCACGGCGACTGACCGCGAAGGGGACGCCGCCGTGCACCGAATCGGTGCCGACGCCGATCAGTCTTCCGGTACGAAGAACGCGCCGATCGCGCGCGAAAGCGCCGGCGGGTCGTTGACATGGCACAGCTCTCGCGCCGAGTGCATGGACAGCAGCGCCACACCCACATCGACCGTGCGGATCCCCAGTCGCGTCGCCGTGAGGGGACCGATGGTGGAGCCGCACGGAACCGTGTTGCTGGAAACGAACTCCTGGTATGCCACGCCGGCCTGCGCACAGGTCCGGGCCCAAAGCGCCGCACCCACGGCATCCGTGGCATAACGCTGGTTGGCATTGATCTTGAGCAGCGGGCCACCGCCGATGATCGGCTGGTTGGCCGGATCGTGGCGTTCCGGATAGTTCGGGTGCACGGCGTGACCGGCATCGGCGGACAGGCACCACGACTGGGCGTAAGCCTGCAGCCGCTGGGAGACGGACGCCCCGAGCCCGGCGCTGATCCGGGTGAGGATGTCGTCCAGGAGCGGTCCGCTGGCACCGGAGCGTGACTCGGAGCCGAGCTCCTCATGGTCGAAGGCGGCCAGCACACTGATCGAGCCGGAGCCGGCTGCGTCGGCGGCAGATGCGTCGGCGGCAGATGCGTCGGCGGCAGCGATCAGGGCGCACACGCCGGCGTGCACGGCGGACAGGTTGTCCATCCGGCCAGCCGCGAAAAGCATGTTGTCGAGGCCGAACCGGGCCGGGGCAGCGGTGTCGACGGTGAGGATGTCGTAGCCGGCCACGTCGTCAGCCGAGAGTCCGGCAAGCCCGGCGAGGTGGGCCACCAGGTCGACTTCGGCCACGTCGCCCACTCCGAAAACCGGGGTGAGGTGACGCTGCCGGTCGAGCACGAGTCCGTTGTTGACCTCACGGTCCAGGTGCACGGCGAGCTGTGGAATTCGCAGGAACGGCCCGGTGCGCACCAGGTGTTCGGTGCCATCCCGAGTGACCAGTCGACCGGCCAATTCCAGCTCCCGGTCGAGCCAGGAGTTCAGCAGCGGACCACCGTAGACTTCCACGCCGGCCTGCAGCCAGCCATGGGAGCCGATGGTGGGCCGGGGCTTGAGCTTGAAACCGGGGGAATCGGTGTGGGCGCCCAGCACCCGGTACGGCGTGGTCGGCTGCGCGTCGGCGGGCTGCAGCCAGGCCACGACGGCGCCGTCGCGCACCACGACATATCCGCCGGCTTCCCCCGACCAGGCCTCGGACTCGGTCAGCCGGGTGAACCCCTGTTCCTCGAGTCGACGCGCCACCTCAGCGGCCGCGTGGTACGACGATGGCGAAGCACTGAGGAAAGTGGCGAAGTCGTCGATATAGCTGGCTGTGGCATCCATTCCACCATCCAACCACCGTTGCCGGTACGACTTAGACTGAATCAGTACACCTGATTGGGGCCTCATGACCGATTCACACAATGATCTGACCTCGGAGCCGGGCTGGTATCCGGATCCGTCCGGATCGTCGATGAAACAGTGGTGGACGGGCACGGAGTGGACCGGGCAACGCTACGACCCGGCGCTCGAGGCCTACGGGGCGACTCCGCCGGCGTTCGCCGGTCGCGGCACAACCGTGGACAACACCCTGCTGTGGGCCATCGTGCTGCTGCCCATTGCTTCGCTGATCGCTCAAATGCAGTTCGACACGACCGCGTACCTTGCTCGAAGCCTCGGCTCCGACACTCCCGTGGTCGACCCGATGTACGTGCTCATCCAGCTCCTCGGCTTCGGAATCCTGGCGGCCAGCATCGTGATGGCCTTCCTCGACTACCGCCGCCTCAGCCGCCTCGGCGTGGCTCGGCCCTTTCACTGGGCCTGGACGTTCCTCTACAGCGGAATCTACGTGATCGGACGCACGGTCATCGTGCGTCGGCGCGTCGGCGGTTCCCTGAAGCCGGTCGCGGTGTGGGCCGGCCTGCTGGCGATCACCACGATCGTGTCCGTGGCCAAGGCATTCGCGGCCATGTCGGAACTCGGCCCGGCCCTGACGGGTTCTGTTCCCAGCTGATCCGCTCTCAGGCCTCGGCGACCGGTTCGACCGGGGCGTGGGTCTGCAAGGCGGCACGCGCGAAGGCCGCACCGCCCACGGTGGCGACAAAGGAAAACCCGAGCCCCTGCTGGTTCGGCAGGAACACGCCCAGCCGGTTCATGATCCGTTTCTTCTCCCTGACCAGGTGGGCCACGCGCTCCGGCAGCACCGGGCTGCCGTCCGCCTCCGCCCAACCGATGGTGTCCAGCCCGCGCGCCACGGCCACGAGGCACTCCTCGTCGCTGTCCAGACTGCGGGTCGCCACGAACAGCAGCAGCAGCCGGGTCGCATCGCTGACCACCTGCTTGCGATTCCTATGGACCGTGGCGGCCAGATGCCACCAGAGCTGCCGGGGTGCTTCGGCGAGCGCGTGCCCCTTCAGTGTCTGCAGCAAAATCCCCCGGCTCACCCGCAGCAATCCACTGTCGCGCATGTGCGTGCGCAGTTCCAGCAGGGGAATGATCTGGTTCTCGCGATTGGCCGACACGGGCCAGCCCCAGTCGAGTTCGGTCGTCGCATCAAGAACCACGGCTGGAGGCAGCCAGCCGGCCGTGGTCAAGCGGATGCCGCTGTCTCCGACCCGTCGCAGCAGCCACTGCACGTGGGTCACCATCCGGCTCATCGCTCGTTCGTTCAGCAGCACCGGGTCGCTCACGCGGGCTTGCATGATCAGCCGCCGGAATCCCGGAACTGAATCGGGGTGCATGCGAGGCTCGAATTGCTGGATGACGTTCACCCTCCGAGCCTAGCCACGGGCGGGGAACGTTCCGGTGACGCCACGCAGAGGCGTCGTGCAGCCTTGAACCATGGCTGGAGGCATCGCCACGAATACCGTCATGAGCTCACTGAACGGCTCGATGGGGTGCGGCCCGGGCACCGGATGCTGGCGGCCACCACCCGCGCCGACGGCCGTCCCCAGGTCTCGCCGGTCTCCGGAAGAGGTTTCCCCGCCGATGTCTCCGAGCGCCTGGCTGCCCGCTGATTGCGTCGGCACTGTCAGACGCTTCTGGCACCCTTGAACCATGACCGATACCCGCTCCTCCGCCCTGGCCATCCTGCGCACCCTCGTGGGTCGTCCCGATGCGGACTTCCATGACGGTCAGTACGAAGCCATCGAGACCCTCGTCGACCAGCGTCGTCGTGCCCTGGTGGTACAGCGCACCGGATGGGGCAAGTCGGCCGTCTATTTCGTGGCCACGCTGCTGCTGCGTCGACAGGGTTCGGGGCCCACCATTCTGGTGTCACCGCTGTTGGCGCTGATGCGCGACCAGGTCGCCGCCGCCGCCCGGGCCGGTGTGCGCGCCGTGTCCATCAACTCCGCCAACGCCCATGAATGGAGCGATGTCCTGCACAAGCTGCAGCGCGATGAGGTCGACGTGCTGCTGGTGTCACCGGAGCGCCTGAACAACCCGGCCTTCCGGGACGAGCAGCTGCCGGCGCTCCTGGCAAGGGTCGGCCTGCTCGTGGTCGATGAGGCCCACTGCATCTCCGACTGGGGCCACGATTTCCGCCCCGACTACCGTCGGCTGCGCGACCTGATCGCCGAGATGCCGGTCGGCGTGCCGGTGCTCGCCACCACGGCGACGGCGAACAGCCGGGTGGTCACCGACGTGGCCGAGCAGCTGGGCGTGTCCGGCGCTTCGCCGGCAGGCCAGGACCACGCCGACGGGGTCGTCACCATCCGCGGTCCGCTCGCACGCACATCGCTGCGGCTGGGAGTGCTCAGGCTGCCCGATTCCCGAGCCCGGCTCGCCTGGTTGCTCAGCCACCTCGGCGAACTCCCCGGCAGCGGCATCATCTACACCCTCACGGTGTCGGCAGCCGAAGACACGGCCCGGCTGCTGCGCGACGCCGGCCACGTGGTGCGCGCCTACACCGGCCAGACCGACACCACCGAGCGTGAACAATCCGAGGGCCTGCTCAAGAACAACGAGGTCAAGGCTCTCATCGCCACGAGCGCGCTGGGAATGGGCTTCGACAAGCCCGACCTCGGCTTTGTGCTGCACCTCGGGGCGCCCTCCTCCCCCGTGGCGTACTACCAGCAGGTGGGTCGCGCCGGCCGTGCCACCGAAACGGCGGATGTGCTGTTGCTGCCCGGCACCGAAGACGAAGCCATCTGGCAGTACTTCGCTACCGCGTCGATGCCGAACCGGGCCAAGGCCGAGGCGGTGCTCGCCGCACTCGTGCACAACGGTTCTGCCCCCTTGTCCACGCCCGCCTTGGAGGCGCGCGTGGACCTGCGCCGAACCCCGCTCGAGCTGCTGCTCAAAGTGCTCGACGTGGACGGCGCGGTCCACCGGGTGAAGGGCGGCTGGGTGGCCACCGGGCAGCCGTGGACCTACGACGCCGAGCGGTACGAACGCATTGCCGCCGCGCGGGTGCAGGAACAGCGCGCCATGCTCGAATTCGAAACGACCACAGGTTGTCGCATGGAGTTTTTGCAGCGTGCCCTCGATGATGAGACCGCTGTTCCCTGCGGTCGCTGCGACAACTGTGCCGCAGCCTGGTATCCGAGAGACGTGCAGCCCGAGGCGGCTCTGGCAGCGTCGGCCTCCCTGGACCGGGTGGGTGTCACCCTCGACGCCCGCGCCCAGTGGCCCACCGGCGTCTCGGCCCTCGGCGTCCCAGCCACCGGTAAAATCGCCCCGGGTGAGCGAGTGTCCGAGGGCCGCGCGCTGGCCCGACTGACCGATCTGGGCTGGGGCGGGGCGCTGCGCACGATCTTCGAGTCACCGCTTGCGGATGCCCCCGCGACCACGGCGATGACCACCGCCTGCATCCGCGTCCTCGCCGAGTGGACCTGGTCCGAGCGGCCGGCCGCGATCGTGAGCATGCCATCGCGGCGGCATCCGCTCCTCATCGGTTCGGTCGCACGAATCTTCTCAGAGGTAGGGCGGCTGCCCTGGCTCGGCGCCCTCACGCCCGCCAACGGCGGCCCCACCGGCCTTCCGGGCGGAAACAGCGCGTACCGTTTGGCCAATGTCTGGGATCGATTCGAGGTCGACGCCGATCTCGCAGCGGCCCTTCAACCCTTCGCCGGCCGACCGATTCTGCTCGTCGACGATGTGGCCGACAGCCGGTGGACCCTCACCGTAGCCGGCCGCGCGCTGCGCCGACACGGCGCGTCCGCGGTGTTGCCGTTCGCCCTCGCCCTGCGGTCGTAGGGCGAAAGACCGGCTCAAGCTCCAGGCGGCACGGCGCCTGATCGGAATATTCGATGGGCCGGCTGCCTTATAGAAGTAGGAATATCGCCACCCGCGATTCAGCATCCTGCAGAATTCAGATTCTTCACAAAGGCACACGCACTCATGACACTCAAGTTCACGCTCACCTCGGCTGCCCTCTTCACCGCCGTCGCCCTGGCGCTCACCGGCTGCTCCGCAGCCACCGAGAAATCTGCGGGCACCGGAACGGACACCTCGCTGTCCGCCGTGCAGGACGCAGGCGTGCTGACCGTGGGCACGGAGGGCACCTACCGGCCGTTCTCGTTCCACGAAGACGGATCCGGCGCACTCACAGGCTTCGACGTGGAGGTCGCCACCGCCGTCGCCACGGAGCTCGGCGTCGACGTTGCCTTCGAAGAGACCCAATGGGATGGGATCTTCACCGGCCTCCAATCCGGACGCTTCGACACGATCGCCAACCAGGTTTCCATCACTCCCGAGCGCCTCGACGCCTACACATTCTCGGCCCCCTACACCTACTCGACCGGCGTCATCGTGGTTCCGAGCGACAACACGTCGATCACCTCCTTCGAGAACCTCGCCGGCAAGACCACGGCTCAGTCACGCACGAGCAACTGGTACACCCTCGCCACCGAGAGCGGCGCCACCGTCGAAGCCGTCGAGGGCTGGGCACAGTCCGTCGCCCTCGTGGAGCAGGGCCGGGTGGATGCCACCGTCAACGACAAGCTCACCTTCCTCGACTACCGGAAGCAGACCGGAGCCCCCGGCATCAAGGTTGCTGCCGAGACTGAGGACCGCTCCGAAAGCGCCTTCGCCTTCGCCCAAGGCGGTACCGCCCTCGCCGAGGCTGTGGACGCCGCACTGGCCACCCTGAGTGCCAATGGCACCTTGGCCGGGATCTCCGACACCTATTTCGGGGCGGACGTCACGAAGTAGGGGTTCACCTGCTCGGGCGATTAGTGTTGATGTGACCGAAATCGATAAGCGGAGCCGATGATCCAGCCGAATTGGGAGCTGTTCTTCAGCTCTTTCCTGCCCCTCGTTGAGGGGGCCATCCGGGGCACCATTCCACTGGCCCTGATCTCCTTCGCGATCGGACTGGTCCTCGCCCTCACCCTCGCCCTGATGAGGCTGTCGTCGAGCCGATGGCTCTCAGGAATCGCCCGGGTGTACATCTCGATCGTGCGCGGCACCCCCTTGCTCGTGCAGCTGTTCGTGATCTTCTACGGCTTGCCCTCGATCGGCCTGCTGATCGACCCGTGGCCCAGCGCAGTGATCGCGTTCTCGATCAACGTGGGCGGCTATGCCGCCGAAGTGATTCGGGCCGCGATCCTGTCTGTGCCCAAGGGGCAGTGGGAGGCGGCCTACATGATCGGCATGTCGCGGGCCCGCGCGCTCAGCCGCATCATTCTCCCGCAGGCCGCGAGGGTCTCCGTGCCGCCGCTGTCCAACACCTTCATCAGCCTGGTGAAGGACACCTCGCTCGCGTCGCTCATCCTGGTGACCGAGCTGTTTCGCGAAGCCCAGCAGGTGGCCGCGTTCAGCCAGGAGTTCATGCTGTTGTACCTGGAAGCAGCCCTGATCTACTGGGTCATCTGTCTCGTGCTGTCCACCGGCCAGGGCGTTCTCGAAAAGCGATTGGACCGTTATGTCGCCCGCTGACCTTCCTGCTGAGCCTTCGACCGAGTCGGAAACCGATCCGCTGCTCACCGTGCGCGGTCTGGAGAAGAGTTTCGGAAAGAACCGAGTGCTGTCCTCGATCGACCTGGATGTGATCCGCGGCGGCGTACTCGCCCTCATCGGGCCGTCCGGATCCGGCAAGACCACGATTCTGCGTTGCCTCAATGGATTGGAGACGGCCGACGGCGGAACGATCGCTGTGATCGGCGAACTCGAGCTGTCTTTCGCCACCCCACCGTCCCCGAAATCCCTTCGAGGGCTGCGCGATCACTCAGCGATGGTGTTCCAGCACTACAACCTTTTTCCGCACAAGACCGTGTTGCAGAATGTCATCGAGGGTCCGGTTGTCGTTCAGAAGCGCCCGATCGCCGAGGCCCGCGACGAGGCGCTGGCCCTGCTGGCACGGGTGGGCCTCTCCGACAAGAGAGACAGCTATCCGTTCGAGCTCTCGGGCGGCCAGCAACAGCGGGTCGGGATCGTGCGCGCGCTCGCCCTGCGACCGCAGTTGCTGCTGTTCGACGAGCCGACCTCTTCCCTGGACCCCGAACTCGTCGGCGATGTGCTGCGCCTGATCAAGGAGCTTGCCCGTGAGGGCTGGACCATGGTGATCGTCACCCACGAACTGGAATTCGCCCGAGAAGTGGCCACGGAGGTTGCCTTCGTCGACGGCGGAACGATTGTGGAGCGCGGGGACCCCGCACACCTGCTGCGCAACCCGCAGAATGAGCGCACACGCCAGTTCCTGCACCGGCTGTTGTTCCCCTTCTAGCGGCAATACACCGCCCGGCCGGCCGTGCGCGGTGCCGCGCCCCGGCGTCGCCGGGTTACGCTGGGCCGGTGAACTCGCCAACACCCGCCGCACGCAATCTCGTCCCTGATGACACGGCACCTGCCGCCGCCCGCGGCTCTGCCGCCGGCACGACTTTGGCCCGGAGAATTGCCGGCGTTCTCCGCCTCGTGATGGGCGTCGTGCTGCTGGCGGCCGTGGTGACGCAGGTTGTCGACGAGTCCGTCCACGACGCCTTCATCCCCGGTGAATACTTCAGCTACTTCACGATCCAATCGGCGCTGATGGCCGGAGCGGTGTTACTGGTGGCCGGAGTGCTCGCCCTGCGCCGTCGCACCGACTCGGTGGCGTTCACCAGCGTGCGTCTGATGATGCTGGCGTACATGGTCATCACCGGTGCGGTCTACGCGGCGTTGCTGCGCGGCGTGCCCACCGATGGCTATGCCGGAATCAGCTGGCCGAATGAGGCCCTGCACGTGTGGGCGCCGATTTTCATCGCCGCGGATTGGCTGCTCGCCCCGGGGCGCGCCGCAGTGGCGTGGAAAGCCCTGCGGCTGGCGATCATCTTCCCGCTGGCCTGGCTGGCGTTCACCGTGATTCGGGGCGCGACCACCGGTTGGTACCCCTATCCGTTCCTCAACCCCGGGCAGCCCGCCGGCTGGACCGGGGTCGGACTGTATATCGTGGGCATCGCCATTGTCATCCTGGCTGTCACCGCCGTCGGGATCGCATCGGCACGCCTCGCTGCGCGAGGCGAATTGAGCAGGTAGCCGAACCGAGCAGGTAGCCGAACCGAATTAGATCAGTCCAGCCGGTAGGGCGGCCGGACTGATCTCTGAGCAGATAAGTTCATTCTGCAGGGGAAAAAGAACGAATCCGAACACGAAAAAAATACAATATTCCGCCGCCCGGATCAAGACTTTCTGTGCAGGAATTTTCGGAGCGCGTCGGCGCGGTCAGCGGGCCTGCTGAATCCGGCTGTAGCCCCCGTCGGCGATCACCACATCGAGGGTGGCCGATATCTGTTCTTTCATCGACTCCACATGGCTGATCAGCCCGACGGTGCGGCCACCGGCCCGGAGGGCGTCCAGGGTGCCCATCGCCGTTTCCAGGGTTTCGCTGTCCAGCGAACCGAATCCCTCATCGACGAAGAGTGTGTCGAGGGTGATGCCGCCGGCCTGACCGGTGACCACCTCGGCGAGGCCGAGGGCCAGGGACAACGAGGCGAGGAACGTCTCTCCACCCGAGAGGGAGTTCGTGGCCCGGGCCCGACCGGTGTGTTCATCCCGGATGGCGAGGCCGAGTCCGGACTGGCCGCCCCGGTACTCGGCCGAATCGTCGTGTTCGAGCGTGTATCGGCCACTCGTCATGGTGCGGAGCCGGCCGTTGGCCGCCGATACGATCTCTTCCAGCTGGGCCGCCAGCACATATGTCTCCAGGCGGATGCGTTTTGTATTGGGCTCGTCACCGTGCACGACATCGGCCAGTTGACGCACCTGGGAGTGCCGGGAGAGCAGGCCGGCGGAGTGCGCGAACTGCTCGGTCACCTCGCCGACGAGAACGCTGAGCTGGCCGGAGCGCTCCGCGAGCGAGTTGCGTTCGGAGAGCGCCTCGTCCCGGTCGGCGTGTGCGGTTTCGAGGGCCCGGGTCGACGGCAGCCGGTCGACCGGCTGGTGCCCAATTCCGATCAGCTCCGGGTCCGCCGCCGCTGAACGTGCTGCCGCCAACTCGTCATCGTAGGCACGAACCACTGCGTCGATCCGGTTCACCTCGGCATCATCGACCCGTGCGCTCACGACCGCCGCCTCATCCACAAAGCCTTCCCGCCGGACCTGCGCCTGCAGTGTGTGCGCTGCCTCGTTGCGCGCTGCGGCGCGTTCCCGGCTGACAGTGAGGGCGAACTGCAGCGCTCGCGCGGCGTCGAGGTGCTGCTGCAGGTGATCGACCTGGGATGCGATGCTCTCGAATGCGCCTCGTCGCGCGGAAACCCGCTGCGAGAGCAGATCGCGATGTCCAACGGCTGCACCGTGCTCAGCCAGCGACGCCTCGCGCCGGGCCCGCAGCTCGCCCGCGCTGAGCTGCGCCTGGAGAAGTTCGGCGCGCAGCTGGTGCAGCTCGGCACTGTTCCTCTCGAGCAGCTGCAGTGCCTCCCCGATCCGGTCCACGAGCGCCTGCGCCGTGCTCACGCTCTCGGTGAGTTCGCCGACGCTTCGGTCGGAGGCCCGGGCCCTGGCCTCCGCGAGTCGGGTGGCGCAGCCCATCACCGACTCGTGGGCGGCGTCCAACGCTGCCTGCCGACCGGCCATGGTTTCTCGGGCCTGGTTCAGGTCATTCTCGGTGACCGGAACCCCGTCAGCCACCGCAGGGTGCGGATGTTCGATTGCGCCGCACACCCCGCAGGGCACCCCGTCACGCAACCGGCCGGCCAGTTCCTGCGCCTGGCCGGCGAAACGACGTGCCAACAGAGCCTCGTAGTGTGCCGCGGCCGCAGAGTTCTCCGCACTGCGGGTGAGCAGTGCCACACCGGCCCGCGAGTGATCGGCCTCGCAGCCGACCGCTTCCGTGGCAGCGCCGAGAGCCGCCCGCACGCGCGCCAGCGCCTCAGCGGCCTCCCGTTCCCCTGCCGCCACTAGGGCCGCCGCCGCATGGCGGCCGACCAGCTCATTGATCGATTCCGGGAGATCCTCGAGGCGTTGCTCGGCCTGCTCAAGTGCCGCACTGCGACGGGCGAGGTCGTCGACGTGCACGAGAAGCCGAGCGTCCAGGCCCGGCAGGCTTTGTTCATCGGCCAGCACGGATTCGAGAGCTCCGAGCGTGCCCAGCAGTCCGTCGAGCACCGGCTGCAGTGCCTCGGTGCTCTGGACATCGGTGTTTGCGGGCCCGTGCTCCTGCCATCGGATCCGGGCCTCCGATTCGGACCGCCTGGCCGCGACGAGCGCTGACTCGGCTGAACGACTGGTGAGAACCTGCGTCCAGATCCGGGCCGCACGCGCGGCCCGGTTCAGGTCTTCGCGCTGTTCCCGCACCTGCGGCTGCCGTTGTTCCAGCGCCTGAAGCAGCGCAGCAACGCTCTGGGCACGTTGCTGTCGACGCTCGGTCTCGGCCATGGTGCGCTCGATGACGGCGGCCTGGGCCAACCGGATTTCCGCCGCCTGCGTCCGGGCAGTCGCCCGGGACAGGTCGGATTGGATCTCGGCGAGGGCGGCGGCGAACCACTCGAGGTCCGGGCTGTCGTGCGCCGCGCTCGGGGCCGGTGCGTCCCGGCGCAGCAGGTGACGCGCTGCGGTGGCGCGCTCGGTGATAGCCCTACTGATGATGACGATTTCTTCATCGAGGGCCTTCCGACGCAGGATGAGGTCCGTTTCCAGCTGCTCGAACCGGCTCGTTCCGCAGAGGGTGCGCAGCACGGCGCGTCGTTCTTCGGTTTTTGCAAGGAGAAAACGCTGAAAGCGGTTCTGGGCGAGCAGGATCACCTGCAGGAACTGGTCTTGCTTCAGCGGCAGGATCACCGCGAGTTCCTGACCCACGGCCCCGGGCTTCGCAGCGATTCCTCGCCAGTCGTCGCCGTCACGAATGTGCAGCACCGCCGTCGGTGCGGCGACGGTCACCCCACTGCTCTTCTTCTTGGCCCGTTCATACTGCGGGCTGCGAAAGAGTCGGTAGTCGTGCTCGTTGACGCTGAACTCGAGTTCGACGAAGGTGGGATCCTCCGGCGTGCAATGGTCGCTGCGCAGCTGCTGTTCGCTGCCGCTGAAGCGGGGGACCTGGCCGTACAAGGCAAAGCAGATGGCGTCGAGGATGCTCGATTTTCCGGCACCGGTTTTACCGGTGATCAGGAAGATGCCGTCGGAATCGAATCGTTCGAAGTCGACGGACTGCTCGTTCTTGAACGGGCCGAACCCGGCCAGCCGCAGTCGCTTGATCTTCATGACTGCGCCTGCGCCTGCGATTGTTCGCTGAGGAGCTCCGCGATGAGTGCCGTCTCGACGTCGTTGGGCCCTACCCCGTTGCGCACGAAGGACAGGAATCCGGACACGATCTCGGCATCCGTCGCGGCCGAGCCGAGCCGTTCGGTGTAGGTCTGGGCATCCGCGGCCACCACAACGGCAGGCCGGTGCTCGAGGGTGACGCAGTGCGGGAAACGTTCCTGCAGGGTGCGCATGCCGTCCAGCGGACGCACCTGATCGGTGAGAACGGCCTTCACCCAGTCCTGCTCGCACCCGGCGTACCGTTCATCGGCCAGGAGCTCCTCCAGGGGACCTTCAAGCACGGTGAGCCGGCGCGGCACGGGCAGTTCGACCCATTCAACCTCCGGCGAACTGGATTCTGTGCGGTCCGGGGCGCCGAGTTCGACGAGCCAGGCACCGCGCGGCTTGCCCGCTTCGCTGAAGGAATAGTGCAGCGGGGCACCCGAGTAGCGCACGCGGTCGCTCAGCCGGGCTCGGCCGTGGATGTGCCCGAGTGCCACATAGTCAGGCCCGTCGAAGACACGCAGCGGCACCACGTCAAGGCCACCCACGGCGATGTCCCGTTCAACGTCGCTGGCCTCGGCGGCCGCGGCGATTCCCGCGGCGAAGCAGTGCGCGAGCACCACGCTGCGACCACCTCGTGCCGCCATGTCGGCCCGGACCTGATCCATGGCCACACCCAGGGCCTGCTCGTGGGTCTTCACCTCGACGCCGGGATGGAAGTGACGGATCAGCACCGGCTCCAAATAGGGAATGCCGTAAAAATGCACCGGTCCGAACTCGTCCGTCACGGTGACCGGTTCCCGATACTGGTCGTGACGGGTGATCACATGGATTCCGGCAAGGGTCGCCCACTCGGACTGGAATCCCAGCCGCGCCGCCGAATCGTGGTTGCCGCTGGTCATCACCACCACCGCCCCCGCCGCCTTGATCTGCCGCAGGGCCTCGGTGAGCACCGCATAGCTCTCCCGTGACGGCATTGCGTTGTCGAAGATGTCACCGGCCACCGCGACCACGTGCACGTCGCGGTCGCGCACGACCTGCACCATCGAGGCCAGTACCAGGCTGAGGTGCTCGAGCGTCGGGTGCGTGTGGAAGGTTCGGCCGATGTGCCAATCGGACGTGTGCAGGATCTTCATGCCCTTCACGCTACCGCCGCCCACCGACACCGCCACGCCGCGGTGTCCCGCTCCGACGAGCAAATCTTTATTCACCTGTGTTTATATTGTAAATGAGAAGATACAAAGCTAAAGTCGTGTAAACCAACTTATTGTAGCTTTCGTCATTGGCTGTCAAGGAGGCATCATGTTCGCCGAAGAACGTCAGGCAGCGATCACCGCTCTGGTAGCCGAGTGCGGCCGGGTCACCGTGGGCGAGCTCGCGCTGCGATTCACGGTCACCCCCGAAACCATTCGCCGCGACCTCGACGCACTCGAGACAGCTCGGCTGCTGCGTCGCGTGCACGGCGGCGCCGTTGCCAGCGACCGGATGAGCATGTCCGAGCCCAGCATCCAGGAGCGTCAGGCACAACGCCTCGACGAGAAACAGCGAATCGCCCGGGCCGCCCTCGCCCTGATCCCCACCAGCCGCACCGGATCGATCATTCTGGATGCCGGAACCACCACGGAACGCCTGGCCGACCTGCTTGCCCCGTGGTCCCCTCCGGCTCCCGGAGACCAGTTGCTCATCATCACCAATGCCCTGCCCATTGCCTGGAAGCTCTCCGACAACACCGCGATCCACCTGCATATCCTGGGCGGTCGGGTGCGCGGCCTCACGAGTGCCATCGTCGGCAGCAGCGCCATCGAACAGCTGAGCGCGCTCCGCCCCGATATCGCCTTCGTCGGCGCCAACGGTCTGAGCTCCGACTTCGGGCTGAGCACTCCCGACTCCGTCGAAGCAGCCGTGAAATCCGCGATCGTGCGATCCGCCCGTCGGGTCGTGGCCCTCGTGGACTCCTCCAAGCTCGATCAGGAGACCCTGGTCTGCTTCGCCGACATCGCCGACATCGACACGCTCATCACCGACGCTCCCCCCTCCGCGGAGCTCGCAGCCGCCCTCACTGCTGCCGGCGTGCAGATCGTGATCGCATGATCGTCACCCTGACTCCCAACCCGAGCCTGGACCGCACCATCGAGTTGCCCGGTTTTCTGGCCCGGGGCGAGGTACATCGAGCGCTGCGGGCGCACCACGAACCCGGCGGAAAAGGTGTGAACATCTGCCGCGCCCTGGCAGCCGGCGGCGTGAGCAGCATCGCCATCCTGCCCGGCGACGTCGACGACCCCGTTCTCGTGGCCCTGCGCGATCAGAAGATCCCGCACCGGGCCCTGCCGATCGGGCACGCCCTGCGCAGCAACGTGGCGATCACCGAACCCGACGGCACGACAACCAAGGTGAATGAGCCCGGAGCCGCGCTGACCGCACACCAGCAAGCGGCACTGATCGAACTCGTGCTCACGCAGGCTGAGGGCGCCAGCTGGCTGGTGTTGGCCGGGTCGCTGCCACCGGGCGTTCCGATCGACTTCTACGCCGACATCATTGGCCTGCTCCGCGCCCGCTACGGCGCGGCCGCACCGCGGGTCGCCGTCGATTCCTCGGGCCCTCCCCTGGCTGCCGCGGTCCTCGCCGGACCCGACCTGATCAAGCCCAACGCCGAAGAACTCGCCGAACTCACCGGTTACTCCGACGCCGCCTCCCTCGAATCCGATCCACGACGCGCCCTGGCTGCCGCCCGAACGCTCGTGGCCGACGGCGTGGTCACGATTCTGGCGACCCTCGGCGCCCAGGGCGCGATTCTGGTCACCGCGGACGGCGCCTGGCTCGCCCAGACACCCCCGATGAGTGTCGTCAGCACCGTCGGCGCCGGGGATTCCGCACTCGCCGGTTATCTGCTCAGCAGCAACGCCGGAGCGCTCCCCGAGGGCTGCCTGCGCCAGGCCACCGCCCATGGCGCGGCCGCGGCCGCCCTCCCGGGTTCCACGGTCCCGGCACTGAGCAATACCCATCCCGCAACGGTCGTGGTGACCGTGCTGGACACACCGGACGACCACACAACCGCACAACCACAGGAGGATGACACGTGAGCGCATTGATCACCCCGGAGCTCGTCGCCCTGGACACCGCCCTCGGCGACGAACCGGCCACCGTCATCCGACACCTTGCCGGCCTCATCGTGGCCGCCGGCCGGGCGACCGACGTCGAGGGACTCGCCGCCGATGCCCTGGCCCGCGAAGCGAAAACGTCCACCGGCATCCCGGGCGGCCTTGCCATCCCCCACTGCCGCTCATCGGCCGTCACTGAACCCACGCTTGCACTGGCACGATTGACACACCCCGTGGACTTCGGTTCCACGGATGGCCGTGCCGACCTGGTCTTCTTCATCGCCGCCCCGGAAGGCGCCGACCAGGAGCACCTGAAGATCCTGTCGAAACTGGCCCGATCGCTCATGAAAACCGGTTTCACCTCGGCACTGCGCGCGGCAACGTCGGCCGCCGGCATTGTTGAAATCGTCTCCGCCGTCGCCGTCCCGGTGCCTGTGGCGGTGACTTCCGCCGCCGCGCACGGTCCCACCGCATCGGTCGGCGCCCCCGCAGCCGCTGTCCCGGCCACGAAACACCTCGTCGCCGTCACCGCTTGCCCCACCGGAATCGCGCACACCTACATGGCTGCCGACGCCCTCGTCGCTGCGGCCCAGGTCGCCGGCGTCGACCTGCAGGTGGAGACCCAGGGATCGGCCGGACTCACCCCGCTTGACCCCGCCGTCATCGCCGCCGCAGACGCGGTGATCTTCGCCGTCGACGTCGACGTACGCGGCCGCGAACGTTTCGCCGGAAAGCCCGTGATCAACGCCCCGGTCAAGCGCGGCATCGACGACCCGGACGGTCTCATCCGTGAGGCCCTGGCGGCCGCCGGGAATCCCCAAGCGCGCCGAGTCGACGGCGCTGCCGAAACAACGGAGACGGCGGAGACCGCGGAGACCGGCGAGAACTTCGGCCAGAAGCTCAAGCGCGCGCTGCTCACCGGCGTCAGCTACGTCATCCCGTTCGTGGCCGGCGGTGGCTTGCTGATGGCGCTCGGTTTCCTGATCGGCGGCTACGAGATTTCCACGAACGCCGATACGGTGGTGCTGCAGAACAGCCTGGGCGACCTGCCACCGGGCGGCCTCGCCAGCTACCTCGGTTCGATCTTCTACACGATCGGTTCCCTGTCGATGGGCTTCCTCGTGCCGGCCCTGGCCGGGTACATCGCCTTCGCCATCGCGGACCGCCCCGGAATAGCGCCGGGTTTCGTGGCCGGCGCTGTGGCGGGCCTGATGGGAGCAGGATTTCTCGGCGGAATCGTCGGAGGCCTGCTGGCCGGCGTCGTGGCCGCCGGCATCGGCAGGCTCAGCGTGTCGCGGTGGCTGCGCGGCCTGATGCCCGTGGTCATCATTCCGCTCGTGGCATCGATCGCGGCGTCCGGCCTGATGTTCATCGCGCTCGGCGGACCGATCGCAGCCCTGACCATCGCCCTGAGCACCTGGCTGAACGGACTGAACGGCGCCTCGGCGATCATTCTCGGCCTGATCCTGGGGCTGATGATGGCCTTCGACCTCGGCGGCCCGGTGAACAAGGTCGCCTATGCCTTCGCCGTCGCCGGTCTCGGCGCCGCCAGCCTTGCCAACCCAGGTCCCTGGCAGGTGATGGCCGCGGTGATGGCCGCCGGCATGGTTCCGCCGCTGTCGATGGCCCTGGCCACGGTCCTGGATCGCACGCTGTTCAGCGTCGCCGAGCGCGAGAACGGCAAAGCTGCCTGGCTGCTCGGCGCATCCTTCATCTCCGAGGGAGCGATCCCATTCGCCGCCGTGGACGTGTTCCGCGTCATTCCGGCTTCCATGCTGGGCGCCGGCGTCACCGGTGCGCTCTCCATGGCCTGGAGCGTCACGAGCCGGGCACCGCACGGGGGCATCTTCGTCTTCTTCGCGATCGACAATTTCCTGCTCTTCGCCCTCGCCATCGCCATCGGTACACTTATGTCGGCATTCACGGTCGTGGGACTGAAACGCTACGTCGGGCGCAAGCCCAGGATCAGCGCCGACGCTTCCCTCGTCACGGCCTGACCTGCTTCGTTCCACGAGAGCCCGGCCGCCGACCACTCCAGACCACGGGCACCGCCACCGCCAGATCGACCGACACTCCAATCGAGGGAATCCCGTGCAGACGCTTCCAGCCAACACCTTCACCGGCGTCGGGGTCAGCCCCGGACGGGTGATCGGACCCATCCGGCAGATGTCCCAGCCGGTTTCCGAACCCCCGCTCGGAGAGCGCCTGGCCGTCGAGACCACCCCGGAGGCGGCTTCGACGGCGCTGCGGGCCGCCGCCGCCGCGGTGCAGGCGAGCCTCGTCTCCCGCGCCGCCGGAGCCACCGGTGCCGGAAAGGACGTGCTCGAGGCGACGGCACTGATGGCGTCCGACCCGATGCTGATCACGGCTGCCGTCACACTCATCGAGGCGGGTTCCTCCGCCGAGCGGGCCGTCTGGGATTCGGCGGCATCGATCGCACAGATGCTGCACGATCTGGGCGGCTATATGGCTGAGCGGTCGACGGATGTGCTGGACGTGCGTTCGCGCATCGTCGCCGAGCTGCGCGGAGTGCCGGCTCCGGGCATCCCGAGCAGCGACACTCCCTTCGTCCTGGTCGCCACCGACCTGGCACCCGCCGATACGGCCACGTTGGATCCGGCCCTGGTGATCGCCCTGGTCACCTCCAGCGGCGGGCCGCAGTCCCACACGGCGATCATCGCCCGCGCCCTCGGCCTTCCGGCTGTCGTCGCCGCCGCCGGCGTGACCGACCTGCCCGGCGGCTCCCTGGTCTTCGTCGACGGCACCGCCGGCACCATCGTCGTTGACCCCGGTCGCGCCGACGTGGAGGCGGCCACGGCCTGGGCCGCGACCGCAGCCGGCCTCGCGGCCTTCGACGGCAACGGGCACACCCTGGACGGCCACCTCGTTCCGTTGTTGTGCAATGTCGGCGACGCCGCTGACGCGGTGCGGGCCGCCGCCGCCGGCGCCCAGGGCGTCGGCCTGCTGCGCACCGAATTCTGCTTCCTCGACCGCGACACCGAGCCCACGATCGCAGAGCAGGTGGCCGCCTACCGCGGCGTGTTTGATGCCTTTCCCGGCCGGAAGGTGGTGCTGCGCACCCTCGACGCCGGCGCTGACAAGCCCTTGCCGTTCCTGACGGACGCTTCAGAGCCGAATCCGGCGTTGGGTGTTCGCGGCTACCGCAACACCGTCACCTCCCCCGGCGTGCTCGAACGCCAGCTGAGCAGCGTCGCCCAGGCCGCCACCGGCTCCTCCGCGGACGTCTGGGTGATGGCGCCGATGATCTCCACCGCGGACGAGGCCGGGGAATTCGCTGCCCTGTGCGCCACGGCGGGGCTGAAGACCACCGGAGTGATGGTGGAGGTCCCCTCCGCCGCCCTCACCAGCGAGGCCATCCTGAAGCGCGTGGACTTCGTGAGCCTCGGCACGAACGACCTCACCCAGTACACGATGGCCGCCGACCGTCAGTTGGGCCCGCTGGCCGCCCTCAACACTCCCTGGCAACCGGCGGTGCTGCAGCTGGTGCGGCTCACCGTGGCCGGCGCCAGAGCGGAAGGCAACGACAAGCCGGTCGGCGTGTGCGGCGAGGCCGCCGCCGATCCCGCCCTGGCGGTTGTGCTCGTCGGCCTGGGCGTATCGACGCTGTCGATGACGGCGCGGGCCCTGTCGGCGGTGGCCGCCGTACTCGCCAGTGTGACCCTGGCGCAGGCTGAGGAGTTGGCCGCCGTCGCGCTGGCGGCGCCGAGTGCCGCGCAGGCCCGCACTGCGGTTCGGTCCCGCCTGCCCATCCTGAATGAGTTGGGCCTGTAGCTCCGCAGGCGCGTCTTCCCACTTACCGTCCGCACCGTCGTTTTACCAGGAGGAATCATGTCCGAACGTACCGCCGTCATCGCCAGCCGCGTGGGGCTGCACGCCCGTCCCGCCGGAATCTTCGTGGCCGCCGTGGGCGCACTCCCGATCGGGGTCACTATTTCCTTGCCGGGCGAGCCCGAAGATGAGGCCATGGATGCCTCGAGCATCCTCTCGATCCTGAGCCTGGGCGCCGCCAACGGCGACACCGTCGTACTCCGCGCCGAGGGTGAAGGATCCATCGAAGCCCTCGAATCGCTCGTGAAGATTCTGGAAACAGACCTCGACACGCAGTAGCCGCCCGCACTGAAACCGGAGAAAATGGCCGCACGTCGCACCTGAACGCCGGGTGGCCGGACGTGTCGGGGTTTCTCCGGTTCCGCGTGGACAAAGGGTGTCGTCATGAACGAAAGCCGTTGGCAGGGCATCATTCAGTGGCCGCTGACGGCAGCCTCGCTGATCTTCCTGGTCACGTACAGCCTGCGGGTGCTCGGAGATTTCCATGGAGAGCTTCGAACCGTGACGTGGTTGATCATCGTCGCCGCCTGGCTGCTCTTCCTGATGGACTATGTTGTGCGCCTCGCACTGGCTGCGGATCGCGGGCACTGGTTTCGCACCCACATTTTCGAGCTGCTCGCGGTGTTCCTGCCCCCGGTGCGTCCGCTGCGCGCCTTGCGCCTGATCACCCTGCTGAAGGTCTTCCAACGCACCAGCGGCGATGCCCTCCGCGCGCGCGTCAGCATCTACCTCACCGGTTCCATCTCCTTGCTCGTCTACCTGGCCTCGCTGGCCGTTCTGCAGTGTGAACGATTTTCTCCCCGGGCCAACATCACCAGCTTCGGCGATGCCCTCTGGTGGGCGTTCGTGACGCTGAGCACCGTGGGATACGGCGACTACTACCCCGTGACCGCGGCCGGCCGGCTCGTTGCGGTCGCGCTGATGCTGGGCGGAATCGCGCTGGTCGGCGTGATCACGGCCACCCTGTCATCATGGATCGTCGAGCGGGTCATGGCCATCAGGCCGCACTCCTGATCCGGTCAGCCCACCGGCAGCAGCGCCGGCGCGCCGACCAGGGTGATGAAGGCGCTCAGCTGCGCGAGGCCGGCCGCGCTCCCGGGCAAGTAGTCGGTGAGCGTCGGTGAATACACCAGGTAGGCGGCCCACTGGGCACGCGAGACAGCCACATTGAGTCGGTTGGCCAGCAGCAGAAATTCGAGTCCGCGCGGCACGTCCTCCGCCGACGACGCGGCGAGGGAGACGATGGCCACAGCAGCCTCCCGGCCCTGGAACTTGTCGACCGTTCCCACCGCCACCCGGTCATAGCCGGCGGCGCGAAGCGCCGTGCGCAGCAGTTCGACCTGCGCGTTGTACGGGGCCACGACGATGACGTTGTCCTGCTCGAGGGGGCTGGTGCGACCGGCGGATGTCCACGACCGAGCCAGCACATCGCCCACCAGAGCGAGCACCGCTGCTGCTTCCTCCGGCGAGGACGTCGAGTTCGAGCGGTGCGGCACCGGCACCGGATGCAGCCCGGGCGTGATGCCTTCGAGCTGCCGGTCGGAGGGGTGCGAGCGCAGTTTGCCCTCGTAGGACAGCACGGACACCGGAGCGCACACGTTCGGATGCATCCGCCAGCTGGTCGCCAGAAAATAGCCGAACTCCGCGGGCAGCACATGGTGTCCGTCGGTGAGCCACCCGAGTGCGGAGGTATCGACAGGTTCCGGATGGGTGCCCTGGCTCACCTGCGGAAGCTGTTGCGGATCACCGAGCAGCAGCAGCCGCTGGGCCGACACCGCGGCGGCGATGGTGCTCGCCAGGGAATATTGACCTGCCTCATCGACAACGAGCAGGTCAAGCGAGCCGCGCGGAATCCGACCGTCGTTGGAGAAGTCCCAGGCGGTTCCGCCCACGACGAAGCCGTTGCCCTGACCGGTGAATCGGGCGAACGATCCGGCGTCGAGTCCGGTCCACGGCACCGGTGTTTTCTCCTCACCCTTGCGCGGCTTCTTGCCCACCTGCTCCGGGTCCAGGCCCGCCGCCAAGACCGCGCGCAGCATGTTCTCCACCGTGGCATGCGACTGCGCCACGACGCCCACCTTCCAACCGTGGTCGCGCACCAGGTCTGCCACCACCCGCGACCCGACGTAGGTCTTGCCGGTGCCGGGAGGCCCCTGCACAGCGAGGTAGGACCGGTCCAGTGCCAACAAGCCGTCGCGGATAGCGGTGCGCACGTCCCCGTCGATCACCGGGGGCAGCCCGGTTGCGGCCTGCTGCTGTCGTGGTGCGACGCGCCTCAGGATGTCAAAGGCCGCATCGGGAACCGGGTTCGGGAAGGATTCAAGCACTGTCCGGCCCCACTCGGAAATGGCGTCAACCTGGGTGCCGGCCGGCGGCGGCGTGCCGGGGGTGAGCGCCACCGGCAGCTCATCGTGGTGCGGAGCGTCCCGTTCCAAAATCTCGTCGATCAGGTACTCACCCTCCTCGGTGACCTCGACGATGGTGGCCTTGTTGTGCGCGGTGCGTGCCCCGGGGTCGGTGCCGCGGCTGATCGGTGGATACGGCGGGCCGTACACGAGGAAGGGCTGGTCGCCGGGTTTGAGCGAGCTGCCCGGCGCCAAAGTGCCCGACACGCGCAGCAGTCGGCGATCGAGGCGCTGGCGCCCCTCGCGGTGCCAGCCGGTGTCGATAGAGGCCTCGTCGACGATGAGTACGCCGCGGGTGTCGGCCCAGTCGTCGACCGGTGTGCTGAGCCGGGCGAAATGGTCCCACCAAAAGGACTTCTGCTCACGCCGGTGGTAGTTGATCGCCGCCGAGGCCAGGGCCAGGGCCGTCTGGTCGGCCGTGCGTTCGGCGGCCGGCACATCCGCCAGGAGAGCGGCGAGTTCGAGGTACACCGGGTCCGGTTCCCGCAGCACAACGTCGAGGGTGAGATCCAGCGCCGTGGCGAGCGGAACCTCGTGCTCGCCGGCCCGGGCGAGCAGCCAGTCCCGCAGGTTGCGGGTGGAGCGGCAATCGTAGGAGTTGTACCGGGCGATGTCCTCGAGAACGGCTGCGGCTGCTTCCGGTTGGCCGGCCGCGAGCAGCTCCCGGGACCGGGCGTACTCCGTGATGGAGTCGGCGGCGTTGGCGACGCCCTCGCGTTCGTCGCTGCCCATGTAAAGCGGTTCGAGCTTTTTCAGCGAGTAACTGCGGCTGCCGATCCGCAAGCCCTGACGAACTACAGGGTAGAGATCCACCAGCACATGGCTGCGCAACAGGTCGTCGACGATCTGCTCGCCAACCCCGTGACGGGCCGCAAGGGACAGCAGATGGGTGCGTTCGTAGGCTGCGTAGTGATAGATATGCATGCCCGGATGACGTGCCCGCCGGTCCTGCACCCAGTCGAGGAAGGAGATGAGCGCCGTTCGCTCCTCGAGGTAGGAATGCGCCCAGAAGGCGTGGAACGTGTCGTCGTTCTCGACGAGGCCGAACAGATAGTCCAGGCCCCACTCTGTACCGAGCCCAGACTCCTCGGGCCGCTCGCCGACAGCTTCCGCATACAACGGGTCTCCTTCGAAGTCGAAGAAGATGTCGCCGGGATCGGGCACGGGCAACGCCGCGAAAGCACTCGGATTGATCACCGTCCAGTTGACGGCTTGGCCGGGCGGCGGCGCGCCGACCTGCATCCGGGCCTGCTCACGCAGCGTGGTCAGTGCGCCGGCGCTGAGGCCCAAGACCTCCGGCGGGGCCGCGGCGAGCTCGTCAATGGTGCGCACGCCGGCCGCGCGCAAGCGGACGCGCTGGCCGAGACGGAGGTTGGCCACCAGCAACACGTCCCGGTGGGCCTGCACCTGCGGTTCGCACACCGCGCAGCGCCCGCAGGCCGTGTACCGCGGGTCGTTCCACGGCGTGGGCTGCGGGTCGGCGAGACGGTCGGATATCAGCTGTTCGAGGCGCGCCCGGCGCTGCCGGTAGACCGGCAGGATGTCCCGGAGCAGGTGCGAGCTCGTACGGCCGTCGCCGAGCAGCAGGTGCACCCGATCGCCGAGCGGGATGCCCTGGCTCAGCAGCTGGTCGCTGTAGGCGGCCAGCTGCAGCAGCGCCGTCACCGTGGCGGTGCGCGCGAGCTTGGTGTCATAGATCTCGTAGCCGCCCACGGTGTCCTCGTCGGTTGTGGCGCGGATGACGAAGTCCGCGTAACCGAGGAACCGTCCGTCGAAGAACGCCGCCTGATACACGACCTCGGCGCCGGCCCGCAGCGCAGCCTCGCTCTGTGCGGCGGCCCGGATGATCTCCTCGCGCGCCGACGTCGCGGATGCGGAGCCCGGGCCTGACGGTCGTTCGATCTCCACGACCGTGCGATCGGCTCGCAGGCGCTCGAGCATGCGCCGCTCGTGCAGGTCGCCGAGTGCTGCGGCGCGGGCCAGCATGGCGTCGTCATCCGCCCTCGTACCCTCGATCCGGCCGAGCCGGGCGTCCAGGCTGCGCATCAGCGCCCACTCGCACTGCGCCGCGGCGCTGAGATCGCTCGCCGAGTAGACGAGGCTCGCTGAGCCGACTGCGGGGTCGAGCAAATACACAGGAAACTCCTTGAACAGGGGGCATAGCGGGCACCGGTGGAACCCACGATCAGAGGCTACCGAAGGCCGCTGACACCGACTAGGATCGCATTTACAACCATTGCCCTGAACCGAAACTTAGCCAGTTAAGGACCCAAAATGCCAGAACGTCAGAACTATCTTGGAAACGTCGAAAGCGCCGAAGAGCCGCAGGAACACACCATCACAGACTGGACCGATCTCGGCCAGGAAATGTGGTCCTACCTCACCGGTAAGGGTGCGGCGATCAATTACACCTTCATCGACATGGCCATTGAGGTGCCCCGTGACATCGGGCCCGACGCCCCTCGCGCCACCTGGAAGGTGGACGGCACCCTGCGTGTCACCACAAGCGACTCTCAGAGCCCGGGCGCTGACCCGCACCGCAAGTAATCATGGACGACACTGAGCAGCCCCTGGCAGTGCCGGCACAGGTACGTCCGAAGGTGCTCCCGAAATCTGCGGCGCCAAGCGCCGTGCAGTTGCACATCGACCTTTCTTTTTCGTTGTCGGAACCCGTGAACGGGGAATCTGTCGAACGCATGCAGGGCACAGTCACGGCCGAAGGCACCGACGTGGACGTGTTCGTGAGCAATGCGGCGGTGCTGGCCCCGGGGCGGGACATGAACCTGGCGGGCCTTCGCACAATAGCCGCACTGGTCGCTGAGCGAGGACTCACGGTCTCCCTCCGCGGTCCTAACGGGCTCATCGCCAGCATCGGCGACGTCGAGGCACCGCTGGTTCAGCGACTGCTGACGAAGTCGCCGAATATCCTGCTCGGCAACCGGGCGGCACTGGCCCCGCTGATCAAGAGCAGTGCGCGCAGCCTGCTCAAGGCCGCCCCCGCGGTGGTGCCGTTGCCGCCGTCCACTCTCTTTCCCTTGATACCCACCCTGGATCGTCGGCTGCGTCGAAGGGTCACCACAACCCACTACGCGCACGGCGGCGGTCGGCCCCGGCTGATCTTCGTCGTGGGCTCGAAGAACTGGAACGGCCAAATGCCGCGGGAGTTCGACCTGCTCCCCACCAAGACGACGATCGGTTCCGCTCCCAATTCGGACCTGGCCCTCGCCGGGTTGAAAGCGTTCCACGCCGAGATCAGGCATGACGAGAACGACGAGTATGTGTTGTACGCGCTCGGAGACGTCAGTGGCAGCGTGCGCGCGGTTGACGAGACCGCACGAACCAACGGCGGTGGCATAATTCTGCGCACCGGCTCGCGGGTTGAGATGGGCAACTGGCGGATGGCCTTCTTCCGTGAGGAATTCGCCGATCATGGCCGCCCCTTCGGCGGTCGCGTCGGTGGCGAGTACTCGGTTCAGAAGTCGCAGGCCCCCCGTCCCCGGTCCAAGCAAAGCTGAGCAGCCACCGAGCGCACGGGCCGAACCGGAATCGGTGCGTGCGCTCGGTTGTGGCTAGGCTGCGGGCGGAGGAACGGATGCCACGTCGCTGTCGAGGCGGACGGACTCCGTTTCCTCGTCGCGGTGGACCCGGCCGGACAATCGCAGCGTGGCGAGGAAGCCGAGCACCAGGAACCCGGCTGCGGCGAACGCAGCGTTTCGCGTACCGTCGCTGAAGGCCTCGCGAGCGGCGGCGGCCACGGCGGGACTGCGCTGGTCCAGTGCCGGGATGGCTGCGCCGGCGCTGTCGACCACGGCATCCACCACTTGAGTGCGCACCGTCGCCGACAGCATCGGCACGTCGGCGAGGCGGGATTCCAGCGAGGCCCCGACCGAGGTGAACAGAATGGTGCCGAGCACGGCGATGCCGAGGGCGGATCCGATTTGCCGCGCGGTGCTTGAGGTACCCGATCCCTGACCGCTCTTCTCCAGCGGCACATCCTTGAGCACCACTCCGGTCAGCTGCGCCGTGGCCAAGCCCACACCGAGCCCGTAAACGAACAGGAACGGCACCACGGAGAGCCAGGTGGCCTCCGCCGAGATCATGAAGCCGAGGCCCACCACGCCGAGGATTTCGGCCAGGATGCCCGCGCGCACGATGGTCACCGGGCTCACCCGGTTGCCGAAGGCTCCGGCGACGCCGCTGGCCAGAAACGCCCCCGCCGCGAGGGCCAGCAGTACGAATCCGGTCTGCAGCGCGTCGTAGCCGAGCACGTTCTGCAGCCAGAGCGGCAGCGAGAGGATGATGCCGAATTCGCCGAGCGACACGATGAGCGCGGCGATGTTTCCGTTGCGGAAGGACGGAATGCCGAAAAGGGAGAAGGCCAGCAGCGTGGTCTTTCCTGCTTTCTGGCGGGCCAGGCCCCACCAGATGAAAGCGGCGCCGGACAGAACCGTCACCAGGAAGATGACCGGAATGACGGACAGGTCATACGGCCAGGTGAAATCCCCCACCACCACGGGCTTGGTGGCGAGCCACCAGCCGTAGCTGCGGCCCTCGATCAATCCGAACACGAGGGTGCCGCTGGCGATCACCGAGAGCAGCGCGCCCACGACGTCGACGCGACGCGGGTCGGCGACGTCTTTGGACTCGCTGACGAAGATCAGGATTCCCACGATGATCAGCAGCCCGAGCGGAACGTTGATGCCGAAGGCCCAGCGCCAGGAGTAATAGGTGGTCAGATAGCCGCCGAGCAACGGGCCCACCGCCACCATTCCGCCGATCGTCGAGCCCCAGATCGCGAAGGCGATGCCGCGTTCGCGCCCTCGGAAGGTCGCGTTGATCAGGGACAGTGTGGTCGGCAGCACCATCGCCCCGCCGACACCCTGAATGATGCGGGAGCCGATCAGCTGATCGCCGGTCTGGGCGAACGCGGCCAGAACGGAGGCCGCGGCGAAGATCACCACGCCCAGCAGCAGGATGCGCCGGCGTCCGTAGCGGTCGGCGAGGGTTCCGAACACGAGCAGGAGGGCGGCGAAGACGAGGGTATAGCTTTCCTGCACCCACTGCACCTGCGTGGAGGTGATGCCCAGGTCGTCCACGATCGACGGGATCGCCACGTTCACGATCGTGGAATCCACGATGATCAGTGCAACGGCGATGCTGATGAAGACGAGCCCGGCCCAGCGGCGGCGCGCTCCGTTCATGCCGCGACCCCGGATCCGCGTGGAGCCGCTGCCGCGCCGGTCCGGGCGTGTAACCGGGCGACGGCCGTAACGGCGAACACCGCTACCCCGGCGAGGATCGCCGTGATCGCGGTCGGCGTCGACACAAGATCACCGGTGAGCCGCGCACTCGCAACCCAGCCGAGCCCCCAGCAGAGGGCGATCGAGGGAGCGAAGCGGCCTCGATCGTAGATTGCGAGCCCGACGCCGACGAGTCCGGCCACGACGATCACGGCGACGCCCCAGATGTCCGGGCTCACCCCGAACCCGGTGAAGCCCGCGGCAACGAGTACCGCGGCCACGTTCGCCGCCGTCGCGACACACACCCAGCCCAGGTAGAGGCCCATGGTCACATCGACAAGACCCAGCTCGACCCGGTTCTTCGGCCGTGTTTCGCGCATGATCCGCAGCACCCACACCAGCACGACGAGCAGCGCCGCAATGATGGGCACGCTCAGGGCCAGCAGGTCGAATTGCACGCTCAGGATCCAGGCGGCATTCAGCAGCAGAGACAGTGCAAGCGGGTAACCGAGTCGACGCTGGCGGGCATCCGTTCTCTGTTTCGGCAACAGCTGCCAAACGGCGTACGCCATGAGCCCCGCGTAGATCGGGGTCCAGATCGCGAAGGCCGGCCCGCCCGGAGCGATCAGGGTGGCATCGGCCGCCAGCGCGCCGCCGGAGACCTCCGGCATCGGCGTGCCGCCCGCCGCGCCCGAGCCGATGAAGGCGCCGGCGAGTCCGAGCACGGCGCCGGCCATGACGACAGCCTGCCGCAGCGAATCGTTGTGCGGCGCAGCATCCTGCGGTGCCGGAATGTGCAGCGCCGTGCGCTGCCGGGAATCACCTTGATCCATGACACGACTCCTAACCATCAGCTAGCTGACGAATATCAATTTAGCATTAGATTGGAGTCATGACCACGCCTATTCCGAGGCCGCCCGCGGAGGAAAACCCCCTGGCAGACTGGCCCACCGGCAGGCTGCTGTCCACGGCAGCACGCCTGGTCGAACACGCCTGGATCGAAGCCCTTGAAAAACTCGGACTCAGTCATGCCGGCCTCATCGTGCTCCACCTCCTCGAGCCGGGACCGCTCAGCCAGGCTGAACTGGCGCGCGCCGCCCGGGTGCAGACCCAGACCATGTCGCGCACGCTCGAACGGCTGGAACGGGATGGCTATGTTTCTCGCGTGCGTGACGACCGTGACCAGCGTCGCCACTCGGTCACCCGAACGGATGCCGGCACCGCCGCCTGGCAGTCGGCACGAACTCTCGAGGCTGATGTGTTCCCCGACCTGGACAACGGATCGGCCTTGCGGGAAGCGCTGCTGGGCATCATCAGAACGTCCTCAGCTCCCCGCTGGTAATCGTTCACGTCAGGTCACGTTTTCACTGTTCAGCCCGCTTCGGGGGCCACTCGGACTGGGGCGGCGTGAACAGGGGTATACAGTCCCCTTCGCCGCTAGCGTGAAGGCAGAGAAACGGGGGACTGAATGGTGTCGACATCGCGCATCGCCAACAGCCTGCGGGGGCGTCACCAGGAGTCTGCACCCTGGCTGATTTGCGCAATGTGGTTCGCCCTCGCAGCCTACGCGGCGACCCTGCAGTTCCCCGATCACGGTCTCGGCCGGCAGGCGGACGCGTGGCTGTCGGTGCTTGCCGTCTGGATCCCGGCCCTGGTTTGTTGGCTCGCCGCAGCCCGAACCCGTGCATTGATCGGCGAACTCTCGCTGGCCGCGGCAGCGGTCACGTGTTACGCGCTCGGTGCCACGTATAGCGTCGTTGCGCCCGCCGTGCAGGACGAGATTCCTCTCCCCTCACCGGCCACCGTCGGTGTCCTGATGTTCTATCCGGTCATCCTCGTCTCAGTGGGTCTGCTCGTTCTGCACCAGCGGCGGGGCCTGCCCTGGTCCGTCGTGCTCGACTCCGGCGTCTGCGCCCTGGGCTCCGCCGCCGTTCTGACCGCGGTACTGGCCCCCCTGGTGGCTTCCACGAGGCCCCGCGCCGAGGCCGGGCCCACCGCGATCGTGCTCGCCAATCCCCTGTTCGATATCTTGCTGGTCGCCGTCCTGGTGGGCATTGCCGCGTCTCCCGAATTTCGGTTGGGACGGTCCTGGGTTCTGCTGGCCGGCGGTCTCCTGGTCTTCACAGCGACCGATATCACCTACGCCTGGCTCGTGCTCGATGGGACCTACCAGAGCCGAACCCTTCTCGATACCGGCTGGGCCTTCGCACTCACCATGATCGCCGTCTGGGCGAATGCCCGAACCAGGGTGGGCTCGTTCGGGGCGAACCCACCGTGGAGAATTCGCGCACTGCTCGTGCCGACGACCGCGACGGCGGCCGTCATCGGCATCTTGCTCTGGGCGACCCAGGTGCACGTTTCGCCCGTGGCGGTGCTGTTGGCCGGGGCCACCCTGGCCATCGCGGCAGTTCGCACCCGGCTCGCCTTGCGTCAGGCCGGGGCGGTAGGCGCGCTGCGCCGCGTGATAACAACCGATGACCTGACCGGACTGCCCAATCGGCGAGCCCTCGGCCGCGTCGCAGCCACCCGGCTCGCGGCCCGACCCGAGGAGCCCGCCGCGTTGCTCATGCTCGACCTGGATGGTTTCAAAGAGGTCAATGACAGCCTCGGCCACGATGTGGGTGATCTTCTCCTCACTCACGTCGGCACCCGGCTACTCCAGGAAATGGACGGCCCCGACACCCTCGCCCGTCTGGGCGGGGATGACTTCGCGGTGCTCCTCGACAGGGCGGACGCCGACCAGGGGATGGAAACGGCCCAGCGGCTCCGCCGGGCACTGGCCGCGCCGTTCACCATCGACGGGCTCACCCTCGAGATCACGGCGAGCATCGGCATTGCCGTTGCACCCGGGCACGGCGATGATCTGGCGACGCTGCTACGCAAGGCTGACATCGCCATGTACAAGGCAAAGGCGACTCGCTCGGGGCAACACCTCTACGTCGACGCCGACAACGCTGAGGGCGAGCTCAAGCTGCGTACCCTGCAGGAACTTCGGCAGGGCCTCCGCTCCGGCCAGCTCGTGCTGCACTACCAGCCCAAGGTCGACCTGGTCACCGGTGATGTCCCCGGAGTCGAGGCCCTCGTGCGGTGGAACCACCCGACCCGCGGTCAGCTCCCCCCGTCGGCCTTCCTGGCCCTCACGGAGAAAGCCGGGCTGATGCCCGACCTCACCGACGTCGTTCTCACCCTCGCCCTGGACCAGGCCGTGAAATGGGGCAGGCAGGGACACCTGGTCTCGATCGCCGTCAATCTCTCAGCTAGCTCCCTCACCGATGTGCAGCTGCCCGATCGCATTGAAGCCATGCTCACCGCGCGTCAGCTGCCGGGCGCCGCCCTGATGGTGGAGGTCACGGAGGAGTTCCTGCTGGTGGACCATGTGCAGGCCAGCGTCATTCTGGGTCGGTTGCGCACGATCGGCGTTCGCGTCGCCCTCGACGATTTCGGTACCGGGTACAGCTCGCTGGGATATCTCCGCGACCTTCCCATCGACGAACTCAAACTCGACCGATCTTTCATCCTTCCGATGCGAAATGACCCTCGGGCCGCTGCGCTGGTCTGTTCCACGATCGACCTCGCCCACAACCTCGGCCTCACGATGGTTGCCGAAGGGGTCGAAGACAGTGTGGTTTACGCGGACCTGGCCCGATACGGCTGCGATCAGGCGCAGGGCTTTCTGATGTCGCGCCCGGTGTGCGCCGAGGAACTGAGCAATTGGCTCGCCGGGCGCCGGCGTACCCTCATCGCTCCGGTTTCCGGCTTCACCGACTTCCGCTGGTGACCACCCGGTAGGCCGCAACGGCGGTGACGACAGAGACCTCACAGTTAACACAATCGTTACAAATGTATACAAACGGTGAAATACGTGGATGATTGTATTCAATCTAAGTAAGCTGCGATTTGCCGATCATTGGATTCACATGTCCCGAACACTCTCGCTTCTGAGCTCCCGCCGCACGCTCTGGATCCCGCTGTTTGCCGCCGGGCTCGTGCTCTCCACCACCGCCTGTCAGGCCCAACAGGTGCAATCCGCCCCGGATTCCAGCTCTCGCGCCGACGTGACCAGCGCGCCGATCGGGGACCGGACCATCGTCGAGGGCGGCGATTTCGTGATGGCGCTCTCCGCCGAGCCCGACCGCCTCGATCCCACCACCTCGTCGTCGCTGTACACGCGCTACGTGATGCAGACGATGTGCCAGAAGCTCTACGACCTCGACGCCGACGGGGCCATCGTGCCCCAGCTGGCCACCGACCTTCCCGAGTTCTCCGCGGACGGTCTCACCGTGACGATCCCGGTGCGCACCGACGCCGTCTTCGCCGACGGAACGCCCTTCAACGCCGAAGCGGTCGCCACCACCCTCAAGCGCCACCTCACCCTCCCCACCTCCGCGCGCCGGAGCGAGCTCGGACCGATCACCGCCGTCACCGCCGTCGGCGACGACCAGGTGCAGGTCAGCTATTCGGAGCCGTTCTCGCCGCTGACCGCCGTGCTCGCCGACCGCGCCGGCATGATCATGTCGCCGCAGGCACTCGATTCCGCCGGGGACGCCTTCGGCGACAGCCCGGTCTGCGTGGGACCGTACAAGTTCGTCGACCGCGTTCCGCAGACCTCCATCACGGTGGAGCGCGACCCGCTCTACTACGACGCCGCCAACGTGCACCTGGACACCATCACCTACCGCATCATGACCGACTCCAACATCCGTGCCGCCAACCTGCGCTCGGGTGACGTACAGGCGGCCGATTCCATCTCCACCCAGGACGTCGATGCCCTCGCCGGTGAGGACGGAATCGGCATCCTGCAGGTGGGCTCGTTGGGCTACCAGGGCATCACCGTTAACATGGGCAACACCGACGGGATCGGCGCCGCCACCGGCACGATCGACACCCCCCTCGCCCAGGACGCCACTGTGCGCCAGGCGCTGTCGATGGCCGTCGACCGCACTGCCCTCGTGCAGTC
>Ga0209023_10001213_pt1 | contig 35458 bp, 36 predicted proteins | sample LakOneMetagenome_FD_187468 | JGI IMG/M metagenome (GOLD analysis project Ga0209023, IMG submission 187468) | Freshwater and sediment microbial communities from Lake Erie, Canada (SPAdes) (version 2) | ecosystem: Environmental > Aquatic > Freshwater > Lentic | place: Lake Erie, Canada...
GACCACGGTCGGTTTATACGTGGGCTGGAACGGATAACTCCTAGCGGCAACGGCCTCAAGGGCTGAATACAGCATCAGCTTGTAATGCTGCGGCTCTATACGCCACACATCCCTATTTGGCTCATTGCAGACTTCAACGGCACGACAGTGCCCTGTCGTGGGAAAGCTTGCGAAGTGGGCCAACGTCTCAGCCACGAACGTGCCGAACTGGGGGAGCTTCTCCTCTCGTGGGAATCCGTTGTATATGGGCACATAGTCAGGGGGAGGATTCGGGGGATTTGGGTCTTCGCCCCTCGCCCAAAGAGGAGCATCAACCACGTGCGGCAAGAGCTGGAACCCGTAAAAGAAAGCCAACGCCGCAAGAGCGTTGTAGTCAGAGAAGTCGAGCGTATGGCCAGGCTGCCCCGGTTCAATCTTCTCAACTTCGGACCATTTGACTTCGAAGCGGAGCATTCGGCCGTTGAATGCATTCCTCGCTTGATCGAACATGGCGAGGACCCGTGCGGTGGTGATCGGCGCATCGGGGGCTGCAGGATCTTTAACGGCTCCGTTTGCCATAGCCGCGAAGAAGTCACTAAACCCTGGGATGTAGGTCACCGGACTCATTGGCATCGCCCTTGGCCACGGCAGACCACGCCCTTACGCAGAGTGGCGATTCCATCACGGCCAAAGCTGGTGTCGCGGCCGTCCTCGGTCAGGCGGGTCAGGGTCGCCGCCTGACAGCGCGTCCCGCCCGGACGCCAAGGTGGTTGGCAGCGGTCCGACAGAAGCGAACCCGCGACGACGAAGCCTTCGCCGTAGGCTGCGACCGCGCTGTTAAATCCCCGATAGCCCCCAGGAAGGGTTCGGCGTGGTTCGGCAGGACCGAGTTTGGCTGACTCGGTCCGGTCGAACTGTCGCACCCAGGGATGAGGCCATCCATCCTTGTAGTTGTCGTCGTAGATAGTGCCGGCGGCGACCAGCCCGTCGCTGACCCGGACTGCATCGGCGAGACCGATGCAGGGGACCTGCAGGGACTGGTCGGGACTGTTCTCAAAGAGCGAGCCCGGGTAGGACCCGTCGGGGTCCAGCGCGTGGACGCCGTAGACGTCGCAGGCGGCCGCGATGCCCTCCTCGCCGAACGGAACTATCCCTCTAGCGGAGAGTCCAATCTGGGCGGAAGACAGGAGATCGAAGCGGGTAATGCCGTCGGTCCCGAACGTCGGGTCGAGGCTGCCGTCGAACTTGAAGCGAGCGGCAGTCATGGCATGGGCACCTGGATGAGGAATGGTGTCGCCGAGGGCGAGAATCCCGCGACCGCGCTGGACTGCGACGGCGCTGGTGTAGCCCTCGAGGGGGCCGACCGGCGGGCCAACCGTCGCAACTCCCCCGTCGCCGAAGCCGGTGTCGACCTCTCCGTTTGCGTCGATCACGAGGGTGCCGAACTCGCCTGAGCTCGACTGCCCCGGAATTACGGTTCGACCGTCATCAAGCGCCACCAAGCCACGACTGGCCGGGTTGAACAGAGTCAGAGGGAACTCGGTCCCACCGCTTTCGCCGAAGCCGCGGTCGAGCTTGCCTGACCGGGTCAGGCTAATCAGCTTGATGCTGCTCGCTGTCCTGTAGGCGATCAGAAGCGAGCGGTCGGGCCTGACCACGACTCCGATGATCGCGTTGTAGGCCGCCTCATGGTCAAGCAGGCGAAAGCCTTTGCCGTTGAAGCTCTTGTCGAGCTTGCCTGACTGCGTGTAGCGGGCGACCAGCGGCGCTCGCGGCGCAAAGTAGTATCCGCAATCGCCCTGACTCCAGCGGCAAGTCTGCGCGGCCCCCGCCGCAACGACCTTGCTGCCCGACGTTGCGACGGCGTTGAACGCGTCCCCCTTGAACTTCATCAACGGGTTGGCGGGCTTGGCCTCGGCGCTTGTTGCAAGTGTGGAGATAACGACCACAAGGATGGCGGCAACGGACACTCTGCGACGCTTCACAGGAGTTCCTGCCTGCCGAGGCTCCTAAGGTGATCCCGGTAACGGGGGAAGACTGCGAAGGAGAGAGATGGCACAAGCGCCAGGAACTTTCGGATCTCGGGTGTGAAGACTAGGTCGCCTCGATCAACAGCCCCACGGAAGCTTTGCTCTCCAAGCATCAATTGATGTGCGGTCTCGGTCGACAATGTCATGACAGCGACGATCGAAGGGTCCGGCTGACCAAAGGAGACTTGGAGGGAGCTGGCGTACGGGCGAACCACGATCGTAGCCTCCGGATCCGTGAACTCAAGCTGAACCGGTGTCGACATGTCGCTGATAGCGCCCCCGAAGCCTCTGGACTCGGTAATCCGACGTACAAAAGTTCCGAATGCGTTATAGAAGGCATCTGGGGTGCTGAACCGGGTCATTACGTGCCCCACACCGTTTGTGCCGCCGCCAGCGCGGGGCTATCAGGGCTCATCCGTTCGCCTCCTGTTAGGCAGGCATCGAAAGAGGCGCTGAGATCCTCATCGTGGAGATCTGTATGAACCAGGAAGCCGGCGCAATTAGGGTGCGCAACCAGCTGTCCCCAGCCGCCGACCAAATCGTCGATGTCTTGGTCGGTTGCGCCTGCGGGAACCGCGGTGCAGACCCACACCCGCCCGATTCCCGCGCTACTGGCTTCGTCGATCGGGCCCATGAAATAACTGCCCAGGGACGCATCATCAAGGCTTTCCGGGGGCGGTATGTGTAACGCCACTTCGACTGCATCCCCCAAGGATGCGAGGCGCGGAAGGAATCGTGCCCATGTTCCGGCCTCGTCAATTGCCAGGCCGCCTGCAATTGCGGGAGCACCAGCGTCGTCTCCCAGGCCCACGCCGACCTCCGCCACTGAACCGACCGCGTGCTGGAGGTCACGCGACTTGAGTGCGGTCTCCGGGTCGGGTCCGTTCGGCTCGCTCCAGACCTCGATACCCCCGAGCTGGGGGCCATAGCGGCTGAAGAAGCCGCTGAGAGCGAGCGTGAGTGATTGGAGGGGGTCCTGGATATCGGTGATCCCCGTGTCATCGTTATTGAAGCGGTCCAGTCCATTCGAATCGGTGTTCACGATCACCGGAATCGCCTTCATGCCATTCCACATCAGTTCGCTGTAGAGCGGCTCGAGCAATCCCCATTCGAACTCGCCGAGCTTGGACTGAAGAGCTGACCAGTCGACCGGGAAGCGAGCGACAGTGGCACCAGCTCCGGCGACGGTGGCGAGTAGTTCCGACAGCTGATCGGGAGAACGACGGGCAAGCAAGGCGAAATCCCCACTGACCCCGAACACGGGATCAGCGGGCATCGCGGTCTCCCCTCCTGCATCCGCACCCACCTCAGCCTGAGCTTTCGCGCTGCCGATTGAACCGACCACCTGGTAGGTCAACATGGAAGCGACCGCCCCCTGCATTGCCCGTCGCCGGGTGAAACGCATGTTCTCTCTCTCGCCTCCAACCCCCATCAGCACGAAACGTAACACATGGCATTTGTGTCGTGGTCAGCTAAAGCGCATGAGGGCGTCGGCTCACGAGTCTCGGCAAGCTCACTGGATCGCTGTGCCTCCGCGCAATCCTGGATTGCGCGCCTCTTCGCGTACTACGATCTAACGCGTCCTACGATCTAAGGTGCAGGGAATCGAGGGGGCCTATGACCGAAAAGATAAGAGCAGCAACACCGGCAACCACGCGACTGCGTGTTTGCTCGACCCTTGATGACGGTGTCGAGCTAGTCGATCGCATTGCCATCGGAACATCGCGCGGCCAAAAACCGGTCGTCGTTCTGTCCCTTGGCGGCGGTGCTGATCCAATGCCCGATCTTCGCGCTGGAGATCGACTTGAAGCCCTAGCGGAGGTCGAAGTAACCGTAGACCTGACGCCTGCGGAGCTCGCCCTTAACGCCAAGACAGGCGGCAAGGCGACGGGGAAGCCCTACGACTTCGCGCCGGAGGTCAGCGCACAGTTGCTTCTCTCATCGTCGCCGGCGGCAACGACCGTCGGCGGTAACGCGGTGCCGATCGGCAACGTGGTCCGAAAGAAGGTGAACCACGACCTCCACCATGCCGTGTTCATCTTCAACGGCGCCGGTGACGGCGCGTTCATCGACATTCCGGCTAAGGGTCTCCCATGGACGGGGCACACCTACGTCAACCTTGTCCTGAGCGCGAGCCACTCCGACGCCAAGACGGGCCAAGTCCTAATCGTCGGCCAGAATAACCCTGACGGGAAGCCGACCGGAAAGATGGCCAGCATCGCGCTGATGCGCCGACGGCCAGGGGCCCAAACAGATCCCGCGCCGACGATCAAGGCGCCGGCAACCGCCAGCCTCCCCTTGATCACCAGCACCCCCAAGGTCATCTATTCGGTTCCGCTGACCGGACTGAAAGCCAATGAGCAGATCCGAGTTCAGGCGGTCACCGATGCCAAGGTGACTAGCGGGATCCGAGGTCGGCTGAACACCGAAATCTTCCTGGCAGACAGTCCCGGGCAGGACGAACCGGTCGGCAAGAGCGATGCGGCGTCGATCTCCAGTGGGAAGGGAAAGCTGACGCGAGGCAATGGCTTCAACAGCCTGCCCGGCGTAACAACCCGCTACAGAAAAGCTGGTGCGATTCGAATCACGAAGGACGCGTCCAAGACCGTCTATCTGAATGTGGTCTGCACGCCAGGTAACCCGGAAAAGTCCGCCAGCCCGGGATCCATCCTGCTGTCGAGCACGAGCCGCTTGACGGTTCACCGGTTTTCGCCGGACCAGTTCGGTTAATCGACAGAGCTTCCACGTTGAAGCCCGTCCCCCGATCACCTCGCCACCCGTTGTGCAGGTGCTTGCGCAGGCTGGCGCTAGGTCAACTCCGTTCAGGAAGCTGGGAGGGCGTACAGTCGATTAGCGCCTCGATGGTGCGAGTAGGGCTCACGGCAAAGCCTGAAGCGCTTCCCTGTCGCCTTCGAGACCACCTCTGGGGGCTTCGTCGCCCTGCGAAGACTTGGTCTCACGAAGCAACCTCAGCGCGCTTGATGTGACCCCTTCCGGTGGATCTCGAACGGCGAGAGCCCGAGCTCGCTCGACATCAAGCGGCGTCGTTCCTGACATCAAGGTCATGCACGGCCTGGCGGAACTTCTCGCCCCTGTCGAACTCGTTGCTGAAGAGGCCAAAGCTGGCGGCACCAGGGGCCAAGAGCACTGTATCTCCGATCGCCGCCCGGGCCCGGGCATCGCTGACAGCCGCGGCCATTGACGAGTGCGGGCCGCTTATCGCGCCGTAACCATGCCGACGGAGACGATCGATCATCGCAGCGGTGGCTGTGCCCTTCAGGAAGCTGACTCCCGCTACATGCTGTGCGATGGCCTCGACCAACGGCGTGGTGTCGAGCGCTTTGTCGGCACCTCCGGCGATCAGATAGATGTAGCCAGAGGGGTAGGAGGAGATCGATGCCGCCGCGGCAGCGGGGATGGTCGCGGTCGTGTCATTGATGTAGCTGACGCCGTCGACCACCGCCACGGGTTCTTGGCGATGGGGGACTAGCTCAAGCGTTCGAAGACGCGCGGATACGCGCCCGGGCGATACGCCTGCCGCAAGCGCGGCGCAAGTTGCTGCGGCAACATTGCTGACGTAGTGATCAGCGCCTAGCGGAAGTTCCTCGACTGGAAGCAGCTCGAATTCGCGCTCAGCCCACCGACTACGAAGAACTTCTCCCGACCTCCAAACACCGTCGGCACCATCGGGGAGCGGGTGGTCGCGGACCTGGAAGTAGGCTCGCCGGCCTTTCACCCGAGGCCCCAAGCGCCCCCGCTCGTAGGGGCTACTCGGCAGAATTGCCCAGCCGTCAGGGCCCTGGCCGTCCAGCAGGCGCGCCTTCGCCTCGTGGTAGAGCTCGATGTCGTTGTCGTAACGGTCGAGATGGTCCTCGAGCAGGTTGGTGACAACCAAGACGCTCGGGGCCAATCCCTGCTCCGTAAGACCCTCGGCCTGGAAGGATGAGATCTCAATCGTGGCCACGCCATTGGCGGGCATGTCAGCGTGTTGCACAGCCGATACGCCCATGTTGCCAAGGGCTTTAGCCCAGGCGTATGAGTCCGAGACGATGTGGTGAACAATTGAGGAAGTAGTCGTCTTTCCCTTGCTACCTGTTACGCCGATTGTCTGCCCGCGAGCGCTTTCGAAGAAGATGGCCATCTCGGTCGTTACCGGAACCCCGCGTTCACGAGCTTGCGCGAGGATCGGAGCGTGGTTGGGGACTGCGGGGCTGCGTATAACCACGTCGGCCCAGTCGAGATCGGCTGGGTCGTGACCTCCCAGTCGATAGCGGATCGGCAGTCCTTCAAGCTCAGCCAAAGCCGGGCGTAAATCGCTTTCGCTGGCTAGGTCGGTAACGACCACCTCCGCACCGCCCCTTACCGCCCACAAGGCCGTGCCTATGCCTCCGCCGTGCCGACCGAGACCGAGCACCAGCACTCGCTTACCCCGCACGCGGCCCTGATTCGCCGTCGGTAGCTGGCTTATGGGAGGGGGAGTGGGTTTGCAGGACCGCCCACGCGAAGTCTGGATCGGTGATGAATGTCGAAGCGAAATTCGCTCGCAGCGCAGCGAGTGCTGCCTTTCGCCGCGCGGGGCCGTTGTCTACGCCATTGACGAGGATTACTTCCGCACCAGCCTCACGCCGCTGGCGCAATCTCTCGAGGGAGATGCCAACCTGTCTGTAGGAATCGCTCTCGCGCGCCTCTCCGTTCTTCTCAAGGTAAATCGTCCCCACCGCGCCCGCCGCGCCGTCATAGAAGTCGGCTAGATCTGTGGGTAGGGCCGTTGTGATCGCCGCAGTCTTCGCCGTTCGCACCGGTCGTTTCTTCAGCGGCGCCGCGTTGGCCAATACGACATCGAGTTTGTCCCAATCGGCCTCGGGAGCGCTCCCGCTGGCGTTCTCGTGGTGACGCATCGCGTAAGCCGATTCCGGGAAGTGGACCGGAGTTCCTCCTAGCACTTGGGCTGCTTGAGTGGCGAGCGCGTGAGACTCAAGGGCACGATCGCGGGCCCCGACAACGCCTACGGTGGAGATGATTCTCAGCTGCTCGGCGTGAAATGGAGCAGGCCATGGCTCGGTCGGAGCGGACGGCCAAGTGCCCAAGCGGACCGCGGAACTGCGCGCGACAAACAGATCCGCCGCCGCATTTTGCTGAACAAACTCGTTGATGCCAACGGCGGAGGCAAAACCCCCCTTAAGCGGAGTTGGAGAGGGTGACGCGTCGCCCACCACTGGCACGGCACCGATAATTTCCCTAGGTGTCCCGCCCCACGGTATTCCTAGCCGTAGCGGCTCGGCGCTGCCGGCCTTGGTCCGCTCGACCGAGATCTCCTTCAAGAGCCCGACCACATAGGTTGCCGCGGTGAGGGTGATCTCGCTCCAAAGATTTCTTTTCTCCTCGCCCCCCTCGTCCGTCCTTCGCCTGGCGGGTGGTGGGTAGGCCAACACCAGCTCGACGCCAAAGACCCGCCTGTATGCCTCCACTAGCGTGACCGCACTGGCCCCGCCCGGCTGGCGGGCCAGACTGAGATTCTCGGCCCATCGTGAGGCTGAGCCGCGGTCATAGAGCATTAAGCAGTCGCTGGCTGGGAGCTGGGCCGCGCGGTCGAGAACCTGGATCTCCATGTCGTGTTCGCGCGGCGTTTCCGCGTCCTGGAAAAAGATCACGGTCCTGCACTCCCCACCCAAGACTTTGCGCGCCAGCTGAACTACCCCGCCCTGTCGTCCACGCGTCAGTTGCTTAATCCACCCCAGGCTTCCTGGGCCTTGTCCTCGGTTCTGCTCCTGCCAGGCGAAGCTCTTGGCCTCAATCTCCGCGATTAGCGCGTCACGCCGTTGACCACTGACGTCGTAGAGGATGTCATCAACATACTGACCGTCGTAGAGCGAGAGACCGTTGAGAAGGTGGCCGGTGACCCTCGTAGCCCAGCGCTCCCCAAAGCCACTGCCCATCAGCTCCCGATGCTCGTCAGCGAACTCCATCATGGCCCGCTTATGGCGGTCATGGGCGGCCAGCGCCAGCGCTCCAATGGGCTCCTCAAGCCCGCTCCCCGCCGAAAACCCTCGGGCCGGATGGCCGAGAAGCAGCCGGGACGCCGATGGCCCGGGCCGCTCGCCGACACTTCGGGCCCACTCTAGTCGGAACCAGCTGGCGGCTCCGGTGTATGAAGTCAGGAACGGAGTCTGGGTGATCAAGCACTCTCGCTTGATGGAGGCGGTCGCCGGATAGATCGAGCTGATGTCACGCGGATCAATCAGGTAAACGACGTGACATGGCCGCACCGGCCTTGCTTCCGCCGCGGCCACGACGATCTCAGTGGCGTGAACCAGACCGCCATCGAAGCCAGCGGGTAGCGCGGCGAAGTGCTCATAGTCGTGAAGGAGCCCAGCTCTCCAAAGCTCCCGATAGGAGCCGTCAAGGGAGTAGATGATCGTCTTGGTCTCCCGCCAGTAGGGCTCGAACTCACGAACCAACTTGGCCAGGCCACTGCGCGTTCCATGGCGCATCTGCGGGGTCGCGATCAAAATGACCACCTCCTGCGAAGGGCCGGGTTCGTAATCCGGAGTCGGCCACGGTGGACGAGGCAGGTCGGGAAGGTCTTGCGGTGTCGTCAGACGCTGCGCAGTGGCCCCGGACTGCGGCGCGAGATTGAGCAGGTGGCTCGCAACCGCCTCGTAGACCGACTTCTCGCTGTTGTTTCTGAAGGCGTCTCCGCCGGCGAATGATTTTTGACCGCGACTCGCCCTCGTCTTCCAGCGGGCGGCGATCCAGCTGCGACGCTCACCGAGTCCGAGGTCTTGCCCCTCGCCCAGCCCGAGAAGCGTCTCCATCGCCAAAGCTATGGATTGCTGAAAGCGAGGAGGGCTGGCTTCCTCTTCGGCCGCGATCGCATCCCTTACGTCGCAGAGACGATCGCGTAGCTCCTGAACCCCCTCCGCACCTTCGGCTAACCCAAGCTGCTCCGACAATTCCGGGAAGTCGTCGAGATTGATCCGGTCGGCTTTGCGCCAGTCGTGGTGTGCGAGCCGGGGGAGCTCCTCGGCAATGGCCGCAACGTTAGGGGGAACTTCTCGTTTCGGGCTCATGTCGTCCAGTGTGTCGCAATTCGAACTTCGAGGTGAATGTGAACCGTATATGCACGCGGCTTGCTTGACCTGTGACGCACATGCCCGCTCTCATGGAAGTCGAGGTTCGACCAGGAGGAAGCATGCATACGACACCGAGTCAGACGATCGACAGCCCGCCCGCCCCACGCCTGGATGTTCGGGTGGAGGAGTACAAGGTCCTAGAGCGCCCCGAGCTGACGGCAGATGATGTTCTAGCCGTTGCAACCGGGCGCATTCTAGCCTTGGTAATTCGTGGCTACTACGCCCTGAGCGACTGCGAGGAGCTGGCTAAGCGCCTAAGAGCCGCGCCGGATCTGTGGACCCACTATGCGGAGGGCAGCGGTGCTGAGCACATCGCCACCCTCGGAAACCCTCTCTACGGGTGTGTGGGCTCTGAGCTGTCTGCGGACTGCGTCGACTATTTCGCGCAGGCACCGAGGCTCAATCGACGATTGCAGGCCAGCACTGCGCCTTGGCTCTATCCGGCAGATCGAGTCCGGCTCGAGCTTGACAACTCGTGGCCCGGAGGGGCGACCCTGCTGCGGGTCGGCGGACGACCTGCCTTCTTCGGCTTGGCCCGCTTCGTGTCTTCTGGTGGAGGAATCGAGCCGCACACCGACCGCGCCGACTGGGATCTGCCGTGCCCCGAGACAAGCCTCTTCAGAGCGCAGCTGTTCCTGAATGTTTATCTGACGCAGGCCGAGCATGGCGGCGACCTAGAGCTCTGGGACTTGGACATTCGCACGCGAACCGAATATGACCGCATGCGTCTCGAGAGCTCCTACGCCCTTAAGCGCAGCCTGTTGCCTGACCCCGACACAACGATCCGGATCGATCCGGGCACGCTGGTGATCGCCAACGCGAGCAAGCCGCACGCAGTCACGCCCTGCGCTGGCGTCGGCGAGCGGCTAAGCGTTTCAGGCTTTCTCGGATACAGCACTCCCGACCACCCCCTTCGCGTCTTCTCCTGAGGCGCGGCAGACCCAACCACCGATAAGGAGTATGACCATGACTGAGCTGCTCTACATCTCAGCGCCCGATGAGACTGCAACCGAGGTCACCATCGAGTCAGCACACGTCGATACCAAGGGGCCCTACCTGGTTCTCGACCGCACACCGTTCTACCCGCAAGGGGGCGGCCAGCCGAGTGACACCGGCAGCATCGAAGCCGAGGGCTTTACCTTCGAGGTCTCCAAGGTCGTGTTCGCAGACGGCGAGGTTCGGCACTACGGCGTCGTTCACGGCGAGCCGACGCCAGGTCGGGCCATGGCCCGAATCGATGAGACCCGCCGCCAGCTGCATGCTCGACTACACACGGCGGGGCACCTAGTCATGACGGCAATGTTTGAGCAAAGCAGCCTTCGCGCCGTCAAGGGCTACCACTTCCCGGACGGCGCCTATGTCGAGTTCGACGGCGTGATTGAGGATGAGGAACGGGAAGACGCCATCGAGGCGCTCAACGCGCGCCTCGCCGAGATGGTCGCCATCGACGAGCCGATCAGCGTCGAGTCGACCACAGTCGCCGAGTTGTTGGCCAGCGGCGTCTTCATTCCGACGGAGCTGCCGCCCGACAAGCCGACGCGGGTCGTGAGCACGTTTGGCTACCGCTCGCCGTGTGGCGGCACCCACGTTGAGAGCACGGGAGAGCTCGGCGGCCTGGCGGTCAAGCGGATCAAGACCAAGTCTGGACGCGCTCGCGTCGCCTACAGGCTGGACCATGCCTAGACCGGCGAGCATCGCGGCTGGCCAAAGCAAGCAGCGCGAGGCGAAGGCCTTTGCAGAGGGGATGCAATTGCCCTCGGAGGCCTTCGCCAAGGCGACGGTCGAGGAGCTCAGTGAGCTGCATGTGGAGCTGACCTCATTGATGCGCCGGGTGGCGTTGATCGAGCACGCTGACAACGAGCGTGGGACATTTATCGTTCTTGCCCCATCTCCGACTCAGCGCGCTGCGGCGGAGCTCTTGCTTGACCGCTACCGGGACTGGTTCGAGCGTGTCCGCCCCTTTTTAGAACGCTCAGCCCCTTCGAATGTCGCGGCATTCGACGAAGCCTTCGCCGTGCTTAGCACCTACTTCTCGCTCCGTCGAGTAGGCGCCGGCGTCAGCGAGCCAATCTGGCGCGAGCTCTTCTGCGTCGAGTCGGGCGAGGTGATCCGCCAGCAACTGCTTCTCCTTGGAGACTCGCGGCAATGCTTTGGTCTGCTTGATCCTCGTCCTCGCCGGAGGTTCGAGGATCTGGCCCTGAGGATCTCGTCCACGGGGTCGAATTACCGCGTCTCAGCCCACTCTGGCCGCGGCGAGGCAGGCGCCGCGATGGAGTTCCCCTTCGACGAGCGCGACATCGAGAACTTCATGCTCCGCTGGTGCGACCCGCACCGGGACGCTGTCCGAGGCTGGACTCCCCCCTCCCTCGCGCCTTACGTTGAGTTTGGCCAGACGCTGTTCGAAGCGCTCTTCAGCGGAGACGTCCGCGATCTATATATGAAGCACCGCGCTGAAGTCGACCACGGGCGGGTCAGGCTGCGGATTAGCCTCTCCGTCACCGAGGCTCCACGCCTAGCTGAAGTCCCCTGGGAGTACTGCTACGACGGCAGCGACTTTCTCCTGTTGACCGGCACAACTAGCCTGACTCGTCGCTTCGACGCCGCGAGGCGGTTGCGGCCGCTACGCGTAAATGGACCGCTTCGAATTGCCGTCACCGCTAGCGCCCCTGCCGACCAAGGGACGCTCGACGTTCCTGCCGAGATCAGCGGCCTGAGAGCAGCGCTCGCTCCGCTGGTCTCAGCTGACCTAGCTCAAATCACCCTCGCTCAGGATGGAACCCTGGCCACGCTGGCAAGCATGCTGCGCGACGCCGAGCGAATTGGGCAGCCATTCCACGTTTGGCATTTCCTCGGCCACGGGAACTACTCGCCCGTTGACGGAGGCGCATCGCTGGCATTCGAGACCGAAAACGGTGGAACCCGAATGCAAAGTGGCTTTGATCTGGGAACCCTGCTGAACGGACACCCATCCCTAAGGCTCGCCATCTTGAATGCCTGCGACGGTGGGCGCGGCGCCCCAGAAAATCCGACGGCCAGCGTTGCCGCTGGCCTGATCGAACACGGCCTGCCGGCATGCGTGGCCATGCAGTTTCCAATCACGGACACCGCCGCGGTTGCCTTTGGGAGCGAGATCTACCGGGGTCTCGTCGAAGGAGACTCGATAGACGCCGCCATCTGCGATGCGCGGCGCTCCATCTTCTTCTCGGCGAATCAGAGCGAATGGGCCACTCCGGTTCTCTTCCTGCGCTCGCAAGACGGCGCCCTCTTCAACCCGGCCCGGCCCGGACGTAGGTCCGAACGATAAACATCGCATGATCGCTGTCGCCGGCGCTGCACGGATCCGCCGGGTCTGATGGCGACTGCGCCATCGCTCGCAACGACGAGACCGGCACCCTGGCTGATTGGTAGCAGAGTAGGTGTCGCGCTCAACTCCTAGCCCAGCAACCCAAATGTCGCGGCTAGGGTTCGAGCAAGAACCGGGCGACAGCACAAGCGGCACCGGCCGCTATGCGAGCCTCTGCGCCAGCCACCTGATCGAGCTCGAGGCGCCCATGGCCTCCGCCGACGGAGTTGCGCAGGCGTGCCAGTCTGTCGACGATGGCACTGAGGGAGCGGCCGATATCGGCGTCGGAATGTGCCGAACAACGCCTAGCGGCCGAGAACAGCGCCGGGAGCGAGGCACTGGCTGGAGGCGGCTCGGCGCCGCTCCGGTCCAAAGCACCCTTGCAAGCCGCCTCGACCAGATCCTTGGCGGCGGCGACCGCCGCAGGGTGGCGCTCTTGGTCAAGGGCCGATCGCAGATCCACCAAGGGCCGCATGATGCCGCCCGGCAACTCGGCCGGACTGGTGTCCAGCCAACCCTCCAGAAGTGCATCGGTGGCAAGCTCTCGGCGTCGGCGGCGCTGACGGTCGACTTCTTCGCGTCCCCCGAGCGTGAGCCGATAGCCGTCACGGCTTTGGAGTTCCCGGTCGGTCCAACGCACTCCCGGTGCGAGGTCTGAAGTGCCCGGGTATTTCGATCGGTAGGTGAGGCACCCGTCTGCCACCAGATCGCCAACCCAGCGGGCCGCCTGCGTAGAGCCGTGCTCCAGTAGTTTGGCGGCCTGCGCAACTCCGTGGACTTCGTAACCGGACAGCTCGTCGCGGCCGTCACTGAGATAGTGATCTAGCGCCTCAAGAAGATCGAACCGATTGGCCATAGCCGCATTGATCATCGCGTGCAATCCGGCGTTGAAACCGCTGGCGGCGGGCGACCAGCGGCCACACATGTGGGTCGGCTCCAGATTTGGGACCGCGGGTCTGTTGATTGCGCCATTGAGACCTCGGTTCGCCGCCACTTCGTGGCTGGCACAACGATGTTGCGTCACCCAAAAGCGTGCCCTCATCACGGGTGCTGGAACGACGGTCGGCATTGTTTACCAGGTCGCGGCCCTGCCGATTAGCGAGGGCGCGGATGTGGTGATCACCGGGCGCGACCCTGACCGAGGCCGGGAGACGGCCGACGCGCTAGGGGCTTAGTCAAGCTTCATCGCGACGAATCTGACGACCTCGGCCAGGCCGGCTCTCTGGCTGGGGTAGCCGGGTCGGTTGACCTCCTGGTCAACAACGCCGGCGCCCTTGCGATCGGGCCGACAACTGATCAGGACGCACGCCTAGCGCGCCCGGGTTGTGGATCGAGCGCCTGAGCAGCACACTCACGCCGCCACGCAGGATGAGGGGGTCGCCTTCGCGGTGAGGAGGTCGCCTTCGCGGGCGCGGACCGGATCAGCCGGACGCTCAGGTCGTCTATCCGTTTGTTGCAGTGCCGAGGAGGAACGCGGTGGATCCTCGCATTTCAACTGATCCCGCCCCAAGGCGCTCTGGCAGAGCCCGCCCTCGATGATGAAACGTTCCTCGCGGCGCACTCGTATTTGAATCAGGTGGCTCCGACCAGGTCAGGCCGGGTCGCCCCCGCCCAGCGCCGCTCAGACAGACAAGGAACATAGGATTGGAAGCCAGCACCACCCTCGCCCTCGATGAGATCCAGGGAAACCTCGTCGGGTTTTTCAAGCCCTTTCAGCGCTTCGTCTTCTTGCGCTTCCGGGATCGCGTGTCGGCGCAAGCGTTCTTGCGCGTAATCAACCGTGAGATCGACACCTGCAAGGACGTCCTTGAGTTCAGGGAGGAGTTTCGCCGCTACCGCGACCGCGGGCAAGGCACGGCGCCCACGTCCCGGTGGTTCAACCTGGTTCTCTCGGCACGCGGCCTCGACCTTTTGGAAGCTCCCGAACGCGAGTTGATGGAGCAAGCTTTCAGGGAAGGGATGCGACCTCGGGCGGCGGTCCTCGGCGACATCGATGAAAGCGACCCCGCACACTGGATCTCAGCTTTCGACGCCGACGTTCACGCAATGGCCATTCTCGGGGCCGATTCCGCCGAAGACCTGGAGCGAGTCCATGCGGCTCTGCGGCGACACCTCGAGGCCGATGCACACCCCGTCGACACGATCGGGCAAGTGGACGGCGTCGCGCGGGAAGGAGATAACCACGGGCACGAGCACTTTGGTTTCCTCGACGGCATTTCTCAGCCCGCGGTCGCGGGACTTACGGAGAACCCACTGCCGGGCCAGAGGGTTGTCGCCGCTGGCGAGTTCATCCTCGGAGCCGCGCCACAGGAGGGAGAGCACCCCTCACCTGTTACATCCGCCGGTTACGGGGCCACGCCGCCTGCGCCCGCGCCACAGATCCCGAGCTGGAGCGCAAACGGATCCTTTGTGGTCTTTCGGCGGCTCCGCCAAGACGTCGGCGGCTTCAACCAATTCATTGCCGAGCAGTCCGGCGCGGACGGCCTGCGCCCAGATCTACTTGAGGCCAAGCTCGTTGGTCGCTACAAGAGCGGAGCCCCGCTGGAGCGAACCTTCGACCAAGGCCCGGAACTAGATCCCCAGAGCCAGGATCCGGCGAGTAGCGATCCATCGATTCGTGAGCCGGAGAGGATCAACAACTTCGTCTACGAACCCGATGACGCAGATGGACATCTGGTGCCGCGGGCAGCTCATATCCGAAAGACCTATCCACGGAACCAGAACCCGCCGGGCGAGGCTGATGCGGAGCGGCGGCGAATCCTGCGGAGGGGGATAACCTACGGCCCCGACTTCCAGCCGGCCGAGGGTCCATATCCGAATCCGTCAGCGCCACCGCCGAACGCCGACCGGGGATTGGTCTTCGTCTGCTACCAAGCCTCGATCGAGAACCAGTTCGAATTCATTCAGCGTCAATGGGTCAATAGTGATGACTTTCCCCAGGCCGGAGATGGCCGCGATCCGATCATTTCCCAGGATCAGGCAAATGCAAACTTCTCGATTCCTCCGGACCGTCACCTCGCCCTCGCACGCTGGGTCATCACCACCGGCGGCGAATACTTCTTTTCACCGTCGGTCAGCGCCCTGCGAGCGCTCTCGGACGCCCCTTCATAGCTCCTAAAGCCCAAGACATCAGCGAACGTGGTCTTGGCGAGACCTGCACGGATACGGGGAGGCTGAACACAGCAAGTCCATTCACGGCAGGCGCCGGTCTAAAGCCAATCTCCGTTGCAAGTCACGCCCCACTTCCGGCACCCCGCCGGCGCTCCTGCTGGGCCATCGTCTCGAGACTTAATGTGGGTGACGAGAGCGCGACGCCGCAGTAGAGCGCGATCGCGGCCAGACTAGCCGGCGGCCTCTACCGCACAACACGTATCCGCGTGGCGGTCTCCCCACATGGGGATGCGTCCTAGCGACCTGGTCGATCGTGTCTCGATTGGGACTGCTGAACAAACCGATTCGGTGTATCAACGGGCTCCGCGTCGATCTGATCAACGGGATAGAATGTTCACCGTCGTTCGCACTTTCGTCTAGCGCTACCGAGCATCGAGGACAAGTGCAGGACGTTTGCGAACCTCGCGCAGCGAATTACTTGCTTAGAAGTACGACAGCTGTGGCTGGTTGACGCTTATAGGGGTTGACAACCGCGTATCAGCGGCTACGTTGCCCGAGTAGGCAAACCGAGTGGATGGGGAGGATCATGGACGATGAAATGAAGTTGGCTCTGCAGCCGGCTGATTTCAACCGCAACGAAGTCGGTGAGGTACTGGAGGCTACGGAGGGCGTCGAGGCCGAAGTCAGCGTCGAGAACCTCGACCCGATTACGGGCGCAATCATCATTGGCGGGGCGCTCGCCCTTGGGAAGTTCTTGGTGAGCCTGTTCGAGAGGGTTCGCGGAGGGACTGTTATCGATATGACGCAGTCCCCTCCAGAGGTACGGCGGGACCACGACCTGAACTATCTCTTCTTCATGATTATTGCGAAGGATGGATCGGTAACGGTCAATGGAAAGGACGAGCCGAAGGAGGGCCTCGAGCGGATGATTGAAGGTGTCTTAAAGCTAGCCACTGACGCAACCGTCGAGACAGCCAAGGCTGCTATCGCGGCCGTAACAAAAGACGATTCCAAGATCAGCACGACACAATCCAAGGGGTAAGGATCGGATTTCATGACCATCGTCGTCGCCACGGCGGCTCCGGACGGGTTAGTGTTGGCATCGGACAGCCGATCGACCTTATTGCAGGGTCGGCGCCATCGAGTAGCTACAGATCACGCCCGCAAGGTCTTGGTCCCTTACAAGGGCGTGGCGATAGCCACCTATGGCCCTTCACTCATAGGTGACAGGACGATCGCGGGAATCGTCGACGATTTTGCGGGCCATCACAAGAAGAAGGGCTTCGTAGCAGTTGGCGAGGTGAGCCAAGAGATTGCAAGCTATTTCGATGAGTGCCTCGCAGACCATGCTGCGTCCCAAAAGCGAAACGTTCCGGTTGGTGCCCTCGGTCTAGTGGTGGCGGGCTATACGGGCGAGGGGGTTGGGGAAATTCATGAGGTGAGGCTGCCTTCAACATCGGGGGTCGGCTCCGCCATCAAGCGTGAGATCGGAACGCGCGAACCTGGGGTGCTCTACCGTGGCCGCACCGGCTACATAAGGCGGATGGTCGAGGGGTTTGATGTTGATGGGATCCGCAGTTCAGACGTGAAGCTGCCTAGCGACGCAGAGGAAAAGTTGCGCGGGCTCGGCTACTACCTGAAGGATCTGATCAGTCTTCAAGACGCGGTCGACATGGCGGCTTTCATTGTTCGCATGACAATCGACATGGAGCGCCTTACCGATGGCACCTGGGCCCAGCCCGGGGACGTGCCCGGTTGTGGCGGCAAGATCCAGCTGGTCGCCATCTCGCGCACGGGCACCGAATGGATTTCAGAACCGAAACTGCGCGCTAGCGACGCTGGGCTGTCTGAGTAGGGCGAGGAGTGGTGCCCTGTGGAACCGCAGCTCGCCTAGCCGTGATGAGCGCGGCGCATCATGCGCCGACGCGAGGGAGTCAAAGTATCCCGCGCGGCGTCGGCGTCCGAAGTCGCCGACGACTCATCCCAGAGCGAATCGTCGAGGCTTAGCTCAGACTGAGGCAACTCGGCGGGCGCGGGCGTGTCGGACTCGTCCCTCTCATGGTCTTCCGCTTCACTCATCTCGAAGAGAGTCTAGGCCCTGGAAGGGTCTTTCGCAACTCATTCGCATCTGATTCGCATCTGAGGGCCCGGTCCCTCGCTACTCCGCAGTTTGCAGGATTCTTCGCGGCGGGGGTAAAAAGCCTGCAAATGGCAACAATACGTGAGATCGTCCCAGTTCGTAGCACATATTCCAGCTTGCTAGCCATGATGCTTCTGAGCTAGCATGATTCTTTATATTGGCTTGCAGAATTCATGCAAATCTGCTATGCGCATGCACTTCGTTGATCGAAGGAATCTGAAATGACCGTAGCGGAACGGGTGAAGATCGAGAAGGAACTTAGCGAGGAGCTAGAAAAGTATGCTGGGCACTGGGTAGCGGTGCGTGGCTCAGAAGTCATTGCTTCGTCAGAAAGGCCTAAGAAGCTTCTTGCTCTCGTCAAAGATGGAAGAGCCGAGCGGATCTTCCGCGTCTCGAGCAGCGCCGGCGCGACGCTCCTCTAGCCGTGCCCTGAAGTCGAAGACGTTCCCTTATCGGGCTCTAGGGCCTGATCGACTAGGCCCAGTTGTGTCTCTAGGCCTGAGGCGGCCTGATGGCACCTATTACGGCGACACTGGCCTGATCGACACGGGCGCCGATGGGTCTGCATTCCCGTCGTTTCTGATGGCGGAGTTCGGACTTCTCAAAAAGCACTGCCGCGAGGAAGAATTTGAGACTGCAGGCGGGATCGCGACGCAGTGGATTGCAAGCGAGCGAATCGATGCCTGGTTCATGGGTCGGTCGTTTTCATTGGAGCCAGTCTTTTGCGATACACCAATCACACTCCTTGGCCGGGATGACTTCCTCATTCATTTCCGCGCTACTTTCGACGAACGCGCCAATAGGGTCAGATTGCAGCTGCAATAGGGATCAGCCTTGGAGTTCCGTGTCTTCGATCGCACGAATGGCTGGCTCGGGATGTCATCGCGGTCGGGAAGGATCGCAAGAGGCATGAGGAGATCCAGCCTGGGTCCGAAACGTCGCGGACCTGAACAATGCGGGTGTGGCCAGGAGGCGGACGATGCGTTCCAAGTCTCTGGACTCAAGGCTGCGCACACTGAAGCCGGGGCTCTTTGGGTGATGAATGCACGGCGAGTCGCAGTTCAGATCGGATCAACCGATGTCGTCGCGGCCGGCCGGTCGCTAAGCCGCAACCTAGGCCGAGCAAGACGGCCGCTGGCGGGCCCCGTCGTTCCCTAGAGCTCCTCAGAGGCCCGCTCAGCTGTCTTTAGATCCCAGTGTACGAATGCGGGCTCGAGAATGTTTCAGCAAAAACCCCGCGCAGCGCGCTCTCATCGTTGTTGACGTTCCCTCAGTGTCCATATAGGACCTATATGTCCATATTGCTGAACGTGGGAGATGGGAATGAGACTGAGCGCAAAGGCGCTTTTAGTGAGCACGCTTGCCCTCGTTGCGGGCGGGGCCTTGGCCGCTGTGAACGCGCCGGCGGCAGATGAGCCGATCGGATTCAACGATCAGCTCTCGGACCAAGAACTTGCGATGTCACTGGCGGCTTGCGAGACATTCGGCGATGCCACTTCCGATGTGTCGTGGTGCGTCGAAGCCGCTGCCGCGGCCGCAAGCGATGAGGACATCGAAGATCTTGCAGGAGATGTGGCCATCGATGTCGATGGCTCTGACGTGACCGCGACATTGCCCGGTGAGAACACGGTGCTGGTCACCAGCGTCCCGGGGGAGGCGTAGCCATGAGTCGTCGAAGGTCGGAAGTCCTGACCCTGCTCGCCTTTGCAGTCTGCTTCTTCTCTGCGGGACTCGCCACCTACCCGATGCTCTCGGAGGCCATCAACTGCAGCGGGAGCCAGGCCTGTAACGGCACCCCTGGTAACGACAGTATGGACGGCGACAGCGCGGCCAACAAGATCTACGCCGCCGCCGGCGATGACACCGTCCATGGCGTGGGCAACGATGACACCGTCGATGGCCAGGGCGGAAACGATGCCTTGTTCGGAGGCCCCGATGACGACGATGTCTTCGGCGGCCAAGGAGCCGATGACATTGCCGGAGGCGAGAATCGGGACCGCGTATACGGCGAGAATGACCGGGATGATCTCGAAGGCGATGAAAGCGACGATTACCTGACTGGCGATCAGGGGGAGGACGACATCTACGGAAACAATGGCGACGACACCCTGCGCGGTGATGGCGACAGCGGCGATGCCGACCTGCTCAACGGGGGCGCTGGAACCAATCGCTGCCTAGCCGGTAGCAACGACGTCCAAGTCAACTGCTAGGCACGTGGGCGTTCGGCTCCGAAAGCTCGACGGGAGAAAGGACTGCGATCCAGGCGTTTCCAAGCACAATGCTTCCATTGGGGCGCAGCACTGGGATCAAGCTGCTCTTGCCTGGCACCGTTGGGCGCGGGCCCGAGCTCAATTCGCTTGCGTGAACTAATGGAGCACGGCGTAACGGTGCCAGTTCCCGCAGTCTTGGGCTCCGCAACATATGCAATGCTTCCGTGTTAGACGAAGCATGCGTGAATTTCGGAAGTCGATGTCGGTTCGGATCCTTATTCTGGTTCTGCTATGCGCCTGCGTAGCCGCAGTGCCTCCGACTCTCGCATCAGCGGACGATTATTTCGCCGGCAGGATTCAGGGCCAAGATCATTCCCGTCTCCTCATTCAACGCGAGCCCAAGTCCTTGGTGCAAGCGATCTACCGAGTGCGCAGCCATTGCAGGCTCAAAGGACATTCCGTGGGCTCGGAATCGGGGTCGACGGAGATCCGTGACCTGAAGGTCCGTAGTAAGCGATTCCTGCGAGATCGCCGGATTACGTGGCCTTCAAACGGACTGGAGGGGCCAAAGCACAAGTATCGCACCTTCTTTCGGGGTCGCATTTTCAACCGGTCTGTGAAGGTCGAGCTTGAGGAGGCTTACGTCGATCGCCATCAGGGGTTGCGCAAATGCAAGTCCGGGCACCAGGTTGGGACCTTGCGTAAGGTCTCACGGGCTCGGTATCTCTCACTGCTGGCAGAGACCCCATTCGGACCGCGGTAATGATGCCGCGCAGCACATTGGCCGGCGGGTGGTTGTCGACGGCGATGGCCTTGGTTTGCTTCATCATCCCCTCGCCAGCGCACGCGACGGGTTCTAGCATCGGTGTCTACGACGTGCGGCCTGCAACGCCAGCAACGGGACTCTCATCCGGCCAGATTCTTGGGGCGAGTCGAACCTGCACGAAGCATCGACGCTACAAGCTCGTTGCTCGGGCCCGGAATGGGCGGACCTCCGTATTGGACCATGGCGAGACGAGTTCGGAGGGCGTTTTGGCCGGCTTCTTCCTCAATAGAGATGCCCTCGCGGCCCGCAGTGTCTATTTCAAGGTGCCGGCCACGGCAACTTGCCCTTCAGTGATGGCGTCCCTGCCTGATCAGGGCCGTCAGCTGGCGGCGAATCGATCACGCAGCGTCGGGACCGAGGTCCAAGTGATTGGGGTCAACGGGCTGGATGGGAATGGCGCGATCATGGGTTTCCTGGAACTAAAGAAGCAAGCGGAATGCTTCGCAGGCCGCAGGATGAAGCTAAGCGAAAACGGGCGTGTCTTTGATAGCGGTCGCTCGAGCGCAAATGGAGCCTGGGCATTGCACCTGACGCGGCACGAGTATGAATCCAGCGATCAGGTTAGGATCGGAGTGTCGCGTTCGAAATCCGAGGACCGTGGGATCTGCCAGGCAGCAGGGGTGACTGTGCGGCCCTCGAAAGTCGATTAGCAGCATTAGATTTGCGGTCTCCGAAGTCTAATGTTAGGTTAGCCTCAATCTATAGATAGCCGCCACCGAGTTGCGGCTAATGTTGAGGAGGTAGAGATGCGAAGACTGCTTGTGGCATTCGTGGTCGGGGGATTGATCGCAATGCCCGTTGCGGCCGCTGTCGGTTCGGATGCTCCGGTGCCTGATGGGAGCGTGTCGGCATCTGATTGTCCGGATGCGGTCGCAGCAATGGAGGCGGCAGGGCTTGACCCAGTCGACACCTTTGCACCGAGTTGCCCTGATCCGTCGACGGTCAAGCCGGAGGTGCCGCGCGATGTCCTAGAGCGTGATGCGGCATGCGACGAGTACTACTCCGAGAATCCGACGTGGTGCCCGAGCGCCGAGGCGGTTGCAAGCGCCGAGGCAAGGAGAGCGCAATGAGAACTATGCGAAGCATGATCAACTGGAGGGTTCTCCTTTCCGGCGCAGCCGGCTTCGTTGTGATGTTCGGTGTTGGCACGGCGCTCGCCACATTTACGTGGAACGGGGGCCCAGGGAACGACCAGTTCTACGGGACCAGCGATGTCGATGATGCCAGTGGCCACGGAGGTCAAGACACCGTCAAGGGCGCTACCCAAGGCGACTTCCTCTACGGGGACGACGGTCAAGACACCATCAATGGCGAAGAGGGCTGGGACTACATGGAGGGAGGCAATGCCATGGACGAGATTCGCGCCGGCGAGGGTCACAACGAGGCCCGAGCCGCTAGCGCGGACGACGTGATCTATGGCACGAGCAGTTCCAGCAGCAACAACACGCTGAGGGGCGGCGATGACGATGACTTCATCGACGCTCGGAACAGTGCCGCCGACGATGCGGTCGACGGTGGTCCTGGCGAGGACACGTGTTGGATCGACAATGCCGACCAAGGCTCTGTCTCGAATTGTGAGCACATAAAGCCGTAGCCGTTTCGTGGACACGTGCACGCTGGCGCTTCGATTCGTTGGCGTGCACGTGGCCCTACGGCTGCCGCCTGGTCTATGGCTCAGGTGCCGGGTATTGCCTGCGGGCTAGATGGCCGCAATCCGATGGTCAAACCTGGCAAACCGGGGGCGTATTGCTGCTATCCGACTCGGATTGGAAGACGGGCGAGTCAAGGTTTCTTGGCCTCGGCTTCGCTACCAGCCGGCGATCCTCGAAGCTGTTCGATCTCTGATTGAGCACTTCCCGGAGCTGCAACTGTCCTGCCCCAGATATGAATTGGGTAGTCCACATCCTCGTCACTGATTGACGGATCGCTGGTGATCACCACGGACCCGTCGGGCGATCTGATGGCGATCACCGGACCCTCGGTAAAGAGTTCGTAGCCCCGGCCCTCGAGTAGTTCGGTGACCTCGTCGTCGGTGGCGCCTTCCCTTTCGCACCAGGACACACTTGCAGCCGAGTCCCCGAGTTGCGCACATGCCAGGCGGCTCATTGCGATCTCCTGGGCGGTGAGAGGCGGCGCGGTGTCATCGCCGGAGAAGAAATCCGCGACCGCCTGTCCCGCCGGCGAGATTGCGATCAGGCCTCCGGCGCCGAGCGAGAGCAAAAAGCCGAAGCGCTGCCGCCTCCGTCTCTGGCGACGGCGGAGCTCAACCCCGGCCAGGATCCTGGGGATCGCCCGCTCGCGCACGGCCTCGGCGTTCGGAAAGCCAACCCGGCCCAGAATCTCCTCAATCGTTGCTGCCATCTTGATCCCCTTCCCCCAGCAGTAGGCGCAGGCGAATCCCTGCCCTATGGATACGCACTCGCACAGTCGCCGCCGGCATGCCGAACCATTCGCCAATCTCTGCGGCTTGGTAGCCGAGGACGTGACGAGCAACAAGCATGGCCTTGTCCTCGGGTTCGAAATCCGAAAGTGCCTCCAGCACCTCGGCACCCCGATCATCGGGTTCGTCGCTGCTGATCGTGCCAGCACGCACGGCAATCTCGTCGTCAGCCATGACCGCCGGGTCGATGGCGACTTTGCGAGCTCGGTCGATCGCCTTGTTTATGGCAATCCGGTGGAGCCAAGGTCCGAACGGTCGACTCGGATCGAACTTCCTCAGCGAACTGAGGGCCGAGATTAAAGCTTCCTGGGCGACGTCCTCTGCCAGATACTCGTCGCCGATGATCAGAAGTGCAGATCGTGCAGCCTCATCCCAGTATCGGCGGACCAGCTCCTCCTCCGCGCGGCCATCCCCTTTTCGTGCGGCCCTGATGATTGAGGCATCGGACGATCCCGCCAGGGGACCAGTCTGTGCCGCTGGGGTGGGCGGGGTGACCGCGAAGAGGACCTGCGCGATTTCCATCTACTGAACCTACGAGGTAACCACCCCCTGATGTTGCAGCGGCGATCGATCTGCTCAGTTCAGGCCGACGACTTTTGGCCCTGCTACCAATTACCTTGAGGTCCCGAAGGGTCGAGCTCTACGCCGTCCCTATTCGTTCACTCAGAGACCTTCGTTCGGTGCCGCCGGCGTGCACCCCTTGCTGGATTGGCTGATCTAGGCTCGACGGCGACCCGCAGTGCCCTAGGCCTTAGCGATGTAGCCGCGCCCGTCTTTTGCCACCTTGCCGTCCTTCACCAAGACCGCCATCACCTGGTAGACGTAATTTGGCTTGATCTTCAGCTTCTCCGCGATCTCTGATCCGGTGATCCCGGGCTTATCCTGAACCGCCTTGAGGGCGTGCTCGGCGCGTGTGCCCCCGCGTCGGCGACGTCGACGACCAGTCGTTGTTGGGGTGGATGTATGCGAGCGGCGGGCATGCTTGGGGTCGCCGTTCAGGCTGGCGAGGGCTCCCTGCAAACGCGCTTGCTCCTCACCGAGTTCGCTGAGTCGCGCTTCGAGCATTGCTTTCGCTTCATCAAGCGTGGGCGCATTGTTAGCCATTAGGTCTCCTTCCGAACCCCCGTGCTACTTACGACTGACCGGTTCATCGTATACGGCGGCGTCGAAATGTACGAGTCAGCCAGCAAAACCGTTTCAGGCTCTTTCGAAACGCCTGGGCCGACTGGCTACGTATAGGAGATGGAGCGCCAAAAGCTGGAGACCTTTCGGCCCCGCACCACTTCATCCAAGATGACCGAGTCGCAACCAACAGACGACACTAAGGACGAGCCGAAGACCTCTCGAGTGCTTGGACCCTGGGTTCGGGCTTCGCCGGGCTTCGTCTTGGTTCCCATCGTCGCCTACGGTCTGACGGAGCCATGCGGAGCTAGCTTCCTCGATGTCCTTTCGGTCGGGGTCGGAACCGCCGGAGCCGCCTTGATCGCTGGAACGATCTTGGGCTTCCTATTTGCCCTGCCAAGGACGATCGATCAAGGCCAGAAGTCGGGCTTGCTTGCGACCAACGACAACCTTGATCAGGTCTCGGACTGGCTGACCAAGATCTTGGTCGGCCTCGGCCTCGTCGAACTGGGCCGAATATCCGACGGGATGGGAGACATCTCGGCTTCGGTTGCTGCGGGGATGGGCGGGGGAGATGCGGCCCAAGTGATCGCCGCGGGCCTGCTCATCTACGGAGCCATCGATGGGTTCCTCGTGAGCTATCTGTGGACGAGGACCGCTCTCAGCCTTCATTTCATGGCTGCGGCCAAGGCCCTTGCCCAGAGCTCCGCGATCGATCATGTCATGGTCGATACGCCGCCGCCGCAGCCGCCACCCGGGTCAGACCCTCCGCCGCCTCCCAGCGCTAACCCGGCTAGGCCATGAAATCAGCGTCAGCGGTGATCCAGGCAGCCCTTGGACGAAAGCTGGACCACGTCGACACCGAGGACTACACTAAGGAGGTGGCCACATTGGGCATCGAGAGCTATAAGGCAAGGCAGGCGGAGTACGACCAGAAGGTCGAGCGCTACCGGCAGGATGAAGCGGCCTATTTGCGGCGCCGTGAGGCGGATCCGGATGGCGACGGACTCGAGGATGAATTCGCAGCTTTGGTCGATCTGCGCAAGGAACTAGCCGCCGACTACGAACGTGTGCGCGCGATGCGGGACGAACTTGCCCGTGAGCGCGACTCCGCGCTCGACCGCGCACTCGCTCTCTGACGAACCATTCTTAGGGTTCGGTGGATTACCTCTTCGCTCTCGGTTGCCCAAGTCCGCCGTCCCAGCGCTGCTCGCGTCGTGGCCAAGCGCGGTCACCCGCTCAAGTACACTGCGCCGAAGCTGGCCCGGGTCTAATGGGGGCTGGTGGAGCTCAGCCAGGCCGGACCGGGCGCGAGGCTGGCTACCAGCCGGCTTCCTTGAGGATCTCCAACGCGCAAGCCAGGGCCATCTGCGACTCGGCGTCTTCAGCGGCCCAGGTTTCTTCGTCCTCGAAGCTGTCCACGACGCAGCAGAGTAGGTAGCTGGCGAACTCGGCCTGCTGCACCGGCCCGAGATTGCGCTTGCCTTCGGCCAGCGCAATCCAGACCTCGCGGGCGAGCGCTTCCTCCGGGATGCCTTGGCGTTCTCTCATGCGCCAAGGCTGCCTCAGGGCCGGGGATTAGCTAGATCTTTCGCTTGGTTGCCGAACGGATAGTGGGGCGCGCACGCCCTGGCCGAGAGGTAGGTGAGCGGAGCATCTTTGGCTCAAGGCCGAGGAGATGGTTGAGGTTGAGTCTGCCGACTCGCCGCTGCTGCAGATCCCGCCCTCGAGGCCTGTCTGGCGCAGGCTGGTAAGCGTCGTCTGAGAGAGCCGAGGCGGGGCGGGGCGGTCAGGTCCGGTGGAGGTCGCATATTCGCCTGGCGAGCGGTGCATTGGGCGCGGCCGCCAATAGCGAGGAGTAGAGATGGCTCAAGACCTAGATGGGCGTCAGGTAGGAGTAGCCGCCCACCAATTAATCGCGGAGGTTCTTCGGCAGGGAGATCGGGGCTTGGACTTGGAACAGCTGTTTCGGGCAGTCGGCCAAAGCAGCTTGGTTCGAGAGCGGGTCGGCTCGTACCGAATGGCCGCTCGTCAGCGTCTTGCCACTGCGATTGCCGTCTATCTTCGGTTGTTCGCTCCCGGCGTCGAGTGGACCTTCACCGCCTGTGAGGTTCAGATCCCGGGGGCCCGGCTCGACCTCGTCTTTGAGCGCGAAGACGGCGCCATCCGAGCCGACGAGATCAAGAGCGGCCAGCTCAGCGCGCTAGAGCAGACCGCGCTTGAGGCGCAATTGCAGCGCCAGCTTGCGGGCGGCCGAGAGCACTATGGGCCCCGTTTTCTCGGGGTCCGAGCGATCCTGCTCTGGGCTCCGAGCAAGTCTTGGTTGGCGCGTGCCGATGGCAGCCGCGAGCCCCTGCACCTAAGTGGCATTGAGGATGGCTCAAACGTCAATGAATGAGCGCGAACTGCGAGAGCGGGACATGGCCGAGCTGCTCGAGATCAGGTTGAGGACTGGACGGGTCTCGGTCGCTCTTGTCGAGCAAGTAGCTCACCGTCATGGCGTTGGCGTCTCCACTGTTTGGCGTTGGCTGCGCTCGGGTGTTCCCGGCCCTAGGCCTGTCCGTGGCTACCGGCTTAGCGACGAGGCCATGACCCAGTACTTTGTCCATTGCGGCTCGGTGGCGGCAACCCATCGCGCGCTTGTTCGCTCCGGGCACGAAGTGCCGGACTTGCGCACGCTCCAGCGCGCATTCAAGCGAGAGCTCACTCCAGCCGAGCGCGCCTACGCCCGAGAGGGCGAGGAGGGCCGGCGCCGCTACACCTTGCATCGTCGCGTCGAAGCCACCCACCGCAACGAGATCTGGGAAGCAGATCACAGCGAATTGCCAGTGAAGGTTGTTCTTCCGCGGGGGAGCAAGCCGCAGAAGGTCTGGCTGACCATTTACTTGGACGCGTTCTCGCGCGCCGTGATGGGCTGGGCCATCTCGGCCTACCCGAGCCAGAGTGAAGTGCTGGCGGCACTTGAGGCGTCCATTCTTGAGAACCCTGAGCGGGGCCCGTTCGCTGGTGTTCCGGGAGCGCTTCGATGGGACAACGGTCTTGATTGGGTCGCGGACTCCGTATCGCAGGCGGCGACTCGACTCGGCTGCTTGGTGAGCGGGACCGACGCGTACGCGCCTCACCAGAAGGGCAAAGTTGAGCGGTTCTTCAGAAGCCTGCAGACGCACCGGCTGCGGGGCCTTCCCGGATACACAGAGGGTCCGAAGCGGGCGGACGGCCGCCTGTTTGGATCCTCGAAAGCATTGCTGACGATGGACACGCTGATCGGCGAGGTCGAGGATTTCATCAACGACTACAACCTCGAGCGCCCGCACAAGGGACTGGACGGCGAGACGCCGCTGCAGCGCTGGGAGGCGGATGCGACGCCGCTGCGGGTGCCATCGCGGGAGAGCCTGCGTTGGATGCTCTTGCCCCGCGAAGCTCGCAAGGTGCATAAGGACGGCGTGCACTTCAACCGTCTCATCTACTTCGCGGCGGAGTTAAACGGACTGGTTGGCGAGACGATCGAAGTCCGCTTCATGCCGCACGACCAACGCGAGATCGAGATATGGAGCGATGGCGAGTTCGTCGCGCTGGCCAAGCCTCAAAACGCGCTGAGCGCCGAGGAGGTCGAGCGCTTTCAGCAACAAAAGGCAGAGGACGCCAAGCGAATGAACCGACTTCGTCGAGTGGCAAGCAGACGCGCTCGCTCGCGCATGGCCCCTCGTCGTGGCACCGGAGATCCGGCACAAGAAGTGGTCCGCGTTGACCGCGACGAAGCCCGCCGCGAGAGCGCGACCCGCGTTGACGTTGAGATTAAGGACCTCGCCGCAGAAGAATTGCTGGATCTGGGTGAACTTGATGAACCAGTCGGTACAGATGGGCCGGTGTCAGCCGATGAGTGATCACTTCGCCAGGTTGGAGCGAGCGCGAGTCATGCGCACCCGAGGCTTCGCTTGGACTGAGCAGGCGATAGATGACATCTGGCGTAGACGGGCAATGGGTGTGATCTATGGGGAAGCGGGCCTGGGCAAGACATTTGCCGTCCGGAACGTCCTAGCGCAGAACGACGAGATCGCGCATTACTGGTTCGATTTCCCGGATAGGACTACGCCCAAATGGCTAACAGTCGATCTGCTCCACCTGCTCACCGGGATCGAGCATGAAGGGGAACACCGCAAGCTGAGAAGGGAGCTGGTTCGAATTCTGGCCGAGCAGCCCCGCTTCATCGTCCTCGATGAAGCGCAGCGACTGAACCGGACCTGCGTTGAGCACCTTCGCCACCTCCACGATCATGAGCAAAGCGAATTCGCCCTCCTTCTGGTCGGGGGAAACGGCTGCTGGAAGACTCTCTCACGCCATCCAATGCTTAGCTCGCGCATCTGGAGACGCGTTGAATTCGAGCCCATGAGCACCGCGACCGTGCTCAAGGTAATCCCGCGCTATCACCCGCTCTACGAGAACGCTCCAGAGGAGTTGATCCTCTTCGTCGACGACTACCTGACTCATGGCAATTTCCGTCGTTGGGCCGGGTTCACTGCCAGCGCGGTGGACCTTTGCCGTGGGCAGACTGAGCCGCGTCTCACCGAGGAACTAGCTCGAGCCGTCTTCGCCAAACATCGGGGTGGGGTTAATGCTGTCTGAGCCAAGCCTGAACGTCGTTCTCGATCCCGACGACTCAAGAGCAGCTCAACAGCTGCTCAGGCGCCTACACGATCCCGGGCGCGGTTGGTCTGTCGCCGAAGTCAATGTCGGTGATCGAACCCTCATCGGCCTTGCTCACATCATCCTCGAGGCCCTAGGAAAGAATCTGGAGCTTCCGGGCAGCGACCGAAGTGGCCGCGTCGCCTGGACTCAGGCGGCGATCTGGGTTAATGCCCACCAAGTCACCGACCTAATTGTTACTCGCGCCCATCACCTCAATGGTGGCGGCTGGCAATGGTTGGCTGAGCTGGCCGCAATCACAGGCGCACGGGTGTGGATCATCAGCCAGGTTGCCAGACTCAATCGGGGCCAGCGCGAGGCCTGTCAACGCTGGGGCTTGGTGGCTTGGGAATGGGAACAGTTTGTCGCGATCTGGGAGCGAAAGGTCGCCATCCCTATTACGTCTTCGACTGAGCCACCGGGGCGGCCTTTTCCCGAAGTTCCCGAGGCCGACTTTGCCTTGTTTCTCAGCTGCTGTCGGGCCAGCATGGGTCTGGACGAATTCGCTCTGGCAGAGCGAGCTTTTGCCGAGGGAGCGGCAGCGGCGGCCGGCGGCGTCAGCGACAGCGAGACAATCTGCCGCCTCCTCATAACAGAGGGCATGGCGGCGAGCTCCCTCGACGAGGCAATATGCCGCCTGCGCGGCCTCCAGACGCGACTCTTCTGGGAGGACTGGCTGATTCGCCTCGACCTTCCCTCGCTCCGCAACTGGCTGTCAGGACGCTTGGACCCGAGTGAAGCTGGAGATGTGGGTGGCTCGCAGATACTTTCTTATGCCAATCCGGTCCGGGCGGCGCTCGGGGCCCTTGCTTTCTACGAAAACATGGCGCCAGCCCAGCTCGCTGAGATGAGTGTGGCTGACCTCAGTCTGTGGCGAGAGCAGGCGGAGGTAAATATCTTGCGCGTCGCCTGCCATGCGCAGCTGCTCCTGCGTTTGATTGATGGAGCTTCGTCCGATGAGCCAGCTTTCGTTCGGGAAGAGCGCCCTGAGAATCCATCGGGAGCGCACATGATTCGCCGCCGCCTAAGAACTATGACCGAGGATCTTGGCCTTCCGCTAGTCCGGGGCTGGAACCCAGCCAAGCGCGAGCCCGCATCGACGCTCGCCCGCCGCGCTGGCTTCCGCGTCTCTCAGATCCACTCAGCTTGCGATGGCTGAGCCCCTACTTCATTGCCAGCGGATCAAGCAGCTCCGCCTTGAGGCGGGGATGACCCATATTGCCGTGGCGCGAGAGTTGGGTATCTCGATCCCGGCCGCACGTGCGCTTGAGAATCAAAGTCGCCCCAATCATCGCCAGCTGTCCCTTGCAGCGGCCGACCAACTCGCTCGCATCCTCGGGGTGCCGCTCAGTCACCTGATCGTCGGCGATCACCAGATGCAAGATGTGGACCCGAGCGCTGAGCAGGCAGACGACGTCGCTCGCCTAGGTGCACTGGTCGCCACCGTCGAAGGTCCATTGCGACGCCGCGATGTCGCTGGTGTCTTCGGCTGGCCCGAGCCTCGGGTCTGGGAAGCCGTCAGAGCCTTGAGTCCGCTCTTGGCTCGCGTTGGGCAGCGCTTACCCGCCGGCGGCGCAAGTCTCCGAGCTCTTCCCCGCAAAGAGCTGCTCAATGCCGACGAGGTGCTGGAGGTTGAGCGGGGCTTTCTCGCTCGCCAAGGCCTTCGCGTCAACGAAGCCAAGCTCCTTCGACGCGTAGCTGCCGGTGAGATTGACGCTCGTTGGGAGGGGCGAATCAACAATTCGCAGCGAGTGACTCTCAGCCGTCTCCTTCGACTGAGCTTGATCGAGAAACAGGATTCTCGATACCGACTCAGCGAAGAAGCGGAAATCAGCCTCCGTCCAGCTCGAGAAGGGTTCCGCCAGGCTGCGTCATAAGACGGGCAAGCGGACCGACCTCGGCTCTACACTCGCTCGCATGGAATCCGTCCACGATGTCGCCGCCTACATCCTTGCTCGCCAGGGGCCGATGGCGCCGACGAAATTCCAGAAGCTCGTCTACTACTGCCAGGCTTGGCACCTGGTCTGGCGAGACGAGCCCCTGTTCGATTCGAGAATCGAGGCCTGGGTAAACGGCCCCGTCGTGCGCGAGCTCTATCGGCACCATCGCCTAGAGCCCGGGGTCTCATCGTGGCCCAAGGGCGACGCCGAGAACTTGTCTGATCGAGCACAGACCGACATCGACGCGGTGCTCGGCTACTACGGCACGAAATCAGCGTTCTGGCTCAGCGAGTTGACTCACCGCGAGGATCCGTGGCGGGAGGCCCGGGCAGGGCTGCCGGCGAATCTGCGAAGTGATCAGGAGATCACCATCGAGTCGATGAAGCGCTACTACGGCGAGTTGTCTCAGCGCGGCGAGCTATCGGGCTGAGTTGCTCCCTACGACCTGAGGTTCGGAGCCCGGCACGGGATGCTTTGTCTTCTCGGCGGGCGCGCCCGAGATCAGGGGCGCTGCTCAGCTGAGGCCGGAGGAGCGGGCGAGTCCGTCGTTGACCTCTGAGAGGGCAGTAGCTCGCCCAGTGTCAGAGATGGTGCTGTCTCAGCATTGGGCAGGTCCTCGAGGCGCTGCTCAAATTCTGCCTCTACTGTGAGCCGGGCGCCCTCTCGTTCGTTGATCCGACCGGCGAGCAGGGAGACCGCCCAAGGTTCCTCGGCGTCGCGATCGAGCCAGCCCAGGAGCGCCAGCGAACTCTCGAGCGCGTAGCGGCGGGTATCAGCGCCGGCTCGCCCGTGCCGAACCTCGTGGGAGGTGCCGTCGAAAATTCGATTGCGCAACAGGCGGCGCAGATACGGGTCCATCAACACTCCGTGGTCGGGAGAAAGCAATTGCGCTGGCTGCTGTGCACGCGGGCCCCGCCGACCGTCAGGCCTCCTTCCGATAAAGAAGCGGTCCGCATCGATGACGTTCTCGGAGATTGCCGCGTCCCACAACGCGCCTTCCAGCGCCCGGTGGAGCTGGTCGCAGGCCAGGGTCCAATGCGCACCCGGCTCGAGCAGTCCTCGCAGGCCTTGCTCCGCGCGCTCGCGGTGGATCTCGCCGAGCGAGCTGACGTCTAGTTCGGCGCAGATCCGCTCAACCAATGAGCCATCGCGCAGCGCCCTTTCCAAACGGTCAAGGACCCGTTCTTCCGAGTTTCTCTCCTCCGTTAGTAGCGACAGACCAGGTCCTAGGCATAGATGCTCATACAGGAGTCGATAGTCAGAGCCTTCGATCTCAGCTGAGATCTCGGCGAGGCTCGTGAAGGCGGCGTGCGCCAACGCGCGGACCACACGAGCGGCGCCGTTGGCGAGATCGGCGAGCAAGTTCATCGCGTCGACTCCCGTTGGCTGAAATGCATCGAAGCCAGGAGCGGCGCGATTTCCCGTTCTGCGCCGAGGCAGGTCGGCGGCCAGTGGAAATTCCGGCGGAGCTCGGCTGGGAACAAGCGACTTGATGCCATCTGGCGAAGTTAGCGCTCATCTGGGACGGGCGAACTGTCTGAAAAAGCCCCAGCCCTCAACGGGCTCAGGAGTCAGCTCGGTCGCTCTCGCTGGCGGCTTCGGCGTCTGCTTTGGATCCTAGAGGCAGGCCCAGCGTCAGTGCTCGCAGGTCGATCTCAGCGTCGCCGTCGACGACGCCGAGCTCCCAGGCGAGCAGCCGCGTGTCGCCCGGCAGCTCCTCTACGGCGTAGGCAGCCAGTTTTTTCGCTTGATCAACGCGGCCGGCCTCGCTCAGCCTCTCGGCCGCGATCACTTGTAGCGCCATATCGAGCGCCGGCGCGATCCTCAGATGGTTGCGCTTCTGACGTTGCTCACGCCGCAGAACTGCAAGCGCTTGCCAGTCGTCCACCGACCATTGATGAGCTCGGTTGGAGAGAAGGCCCACTACGAACGACACGATGCTGGGCTCCTCGAGTACGTGACTATGCTCTGCCAGCAGATCCTCTGCGCCCAGTCGCTGATCCTCAACGCGGATTGTGCGATGCCACAGCGCGTAGATGCCAGCCAGCATCGTCTTGACGTCGCCGTCGGCGGTCCCAGGAAGCATTTGCTCAATCCGCTCGAGCACGCCACGGATGTCAGCCACCCCGTCCTCGCGTCCTGCGAATACATCGAGCAGGTTTTCGGTGAAGCCGGCGAAGTAGCTAGGGACTGAGGCGTGCGAGAACCGGGCGTCTTGCCAGATCCAGTACTTCGGGGCCATCCTCATTTCAAGTCGCCCAGGAAGGCTGCCTCGCCAATCGAACTCGGCGTCAATCCCGGTCGGCGCTCGCTCGACGTAGCGCTCGAGCAGGTGTCGCGTCAGCCGGGCGAGCCCCTCGAGGGTGAGCATCGGCTCATCGTCCGCGGCAACAGTGTCCGCGCCTCTGCCGAGCATCCATACTTCTTGAGGTAGCTGTTCGAGGCTGTGCACGCTGCTCGAGCGCATGTCGTAGGCACGCTTGAGAGCGCGCTCCAAGTCGGCGCTGCGAATCGGCCACTTGGCGCCTTCGGCTTCGGTGCGAAAGAACGATGGGGAGACTCCAGCGGCAAAATAGACGAACCGGCTCTTTGCACCCAGTCGCTCCGCGCTGATGACCGCTTGTCGGACGCGGTCGCGGGCGGCATCGTCGAGGTCGTCGAGTGCCTGATCAAAGATCCCCCGCTTGCGACCCTCGAGCCGTTCCCAAGCCACTGCCGGGACCTCAGCGCCTTCGCTTAGAGACTCGATCGCCGCGACAAGGTCGATATAGGCGGTTGTTGGGTCCTCCGCCGCTCTTCGCGTCGCGCGCACTGTATGCCGGATCGCACGCATCGCTCTCTCGAAATGCTTGCGACGGAGGCCGATCAGCTGCGTCATGAACTGGCGCAACTTCCGCCGCTCATCATCGTTGACGTAGCGGCCTGGATCGAAGGTGCGGCGGAAGAGAGGCTCATCCCTTCCCGCGGGTCTCCCGATTGTGTCGGGGACGAGCCGGCGCACCAGGTCGACGTTAGGGCTGAAGATGGCGTTGAGTCCGATCGACAGCACGTCGGCGATGTCGTCGATCAGCTCTGTGCCGCCAGTCGCAACCTGGATTGATCGTGTGCCGTCTGGCAGCTCTGCTTCGAGGTGCTCGGTCACCGAGATGGTCGCCGTGGAGATCGCTCCGGTTCCGGTCGAGGGTGCTAGCTCGCCCACCGGGAGCGTCACCGAGTCCTCACGAAGGAAGGTGCAGTTCGTGTAGAGCACCTCGCGGTGGAGCGTCGAGTAGAGCTCGACGCCGTCGCGGAAGTACATCTTGGTCACGATCTGGAGCATGCTGTGATCCCGATCGTTGGGGTCTCACTTATGCCGCTAGGGAGTCCTCTCGGCACGAGCTCAGTCCCCGTTGGGCGGCGAATGACTCTGCTGCGGTGGTGCGGGCTGGGCCTCGCCGATTGCGGCTGTCAAGGAGCGGTCCGCCTCGTCGAGCGCGGCAAGGATCGTGTCGAGATTGTCCTGCGGCTGGACTACGCGGCTGCTGGACCGAAACCGCATGATGCCGATGCTGGACAGGTTGTCGACGTGCTCGAAGGCGTCGGCGCAGGGCCCGACGACGCCCGCGGCCTTGGCGTACGGATGTTTGGCAAGTTCGCTCTTGTTCTTATCCCAAGTCGCGGTGCTGAAGGAGACGGTGCGGTCCCACAGCCGGCCCGTCTCGATCGCCTTAGCGACGTAGCCGCGTGCCTGGCGAACCGCGGCGCGCAGATCGATGTAGGTCGGGACGAACTGGTCGCGTTCGCCGCGCTGCTCCTGAGTGAGGTTGGCGATCTGCTCGCGCTGGTCGTCCGACTGCTCCTCCAAGTCTGCCACCCGGTCCTCCAGCTGGTGGCGGGGCGCCGTGATCAGCTGGATCAAGAAGATCACGGCCAACACCAGCAAGGCGCCGCCGATCGTCGCCCCGACCACGAGCGCAACCCTCCAGCCCTCGTCCCAGTCCTCGGTCGAGGCAAGGGCGGCGAGGATTCCGGTGGCAGCCGCCGGGATCAAGAACAGGAACACGTTCAGGATCGGCCGCTCGCGGACGAACGCGACCGTGTCCGCCCTGGCCCGGCTCAGGCTCGATTCACCCGACGTCTCATCCATGACAATGGCGACTAGGCTGGCCGAGAGGCCGGACCCGCCGATACCCCAAAACCTAGAAGACCGAGCACAGGGCTCGGTCTCAGGCGGGGGCTCCAGGAGCCCTGCTTGACAGCTCAGGCGGTCGCGCTCACCTCCATCGTCAGTGCCTGCGCGACACCGCAACAGCTAATGCTCTCACGCGGCTGTCGCGCCTGGTCTCACGGAGATGTCGTTTCTCGCTCATACGCTGTCGTTTTCCGTCTCGTCTTGCTGTCGTTTTCCCTCTCGACAGCTGTCGTCTTACATCAGCCGCAGCCGGTGTTGTTGCCGCAGCTGGTGCACGTGTAACACGAGCCCGTCCGCTGCATCATGCCGCCGCACTGATCGCACGCCGGG
>Ga0209023_10001214_pt1 | contig 35439 bp, 23 predicted proteins | sample LakOneMetagenome_FD_187468 | JGI IMG/M metagenome (GOLD analysis project Ga0209023, IMG submission 187468) | Freshwater and sediment microbial communities from Lake Erie, Canada (SPAdes) (version 2) | ecosystem: Environmental > Aquatic > Freshwater > Lentic | place: Lake Erie, Canada...
GATCTGGTGAAAACCTGTGTGTCGAAACTGGCCTTGGTGAGTTCGTCCCGGAAGCGGCTGCGCAAATGGCCGGGGCGCGCTGCCCAATAGGCCTCGAACGACTGGCCGGCGACGTTTGCCGACCAGCTCGCGGAGATTTCGTGCGCGACGACGATCCAGCCCGCGGCTTGCAGCGCATTTTGTAAAAGACTGACGCTTCCGTCGCTACCGGGCACCGGCGAGAATGTGAGCGAAGCGATGCGGGGCCGTGCCATTCGCAATCGCCGGGCGATCGCGACAAGCATGGCGCGCTGGCGTTCAGCGTCAGGATTGCCTGAAAAGACGGGCTTGAAGGCCGGGCTGAACGCGTTGGACAGCGACGAGGCCGCGCTGGGGCCTTCGCGCTTGAGAAACAGCCAGCACAGTGCGCCTTCGGAGGCCGCGCGGCAGATCAGCGGCACGTTGCCGTCATGACGCCAGACGCCGCGGAACCAGGCGCGGCGATCGAACGGAACGGGCTGTGCCGCCCGCTCCAGCTGGCCTGTCGGATCGACGCCAGGCGCGTCGATATCCGTCAGCAATTCACCCTTGACCCACATCATGCTAGGCAAACCCTGATTTACGTTCACAAGGACCAGAATTGACGGCCCCCAATCCCATTCCAAGGCCCCTAGATCATTTGACGGGCTTTGGCACGCCCGGTCATGCAGCCCTGATCGGGCGCGACGGAACGCTGGACTATGATGCCCTCGATGCCGCGGTGGGGCGGCTGGCTGCCGCATTGCTTGCTGGCGGCCTTGTTGTAGGTGACCGTGTCGCATCCTGGCTTCCCAAGTCGCGCGAAGCCTGCCTGTTGCCGCTTGCGGCGGCGCGTGCCGGAGTGATTCACGTGCCCGTGAACCCGGCGCTCCGTCACGCTCAGGCGGCGCATATCCTTCGTGACAGCGGCGCGGCGTTACTGATTACCGGCAAGCAGAGGCTCGACAGTTTCGAAAAGGATGAGTGCCCGGCAGGTTGCAGGGTCTGGCTCGAGGAGGATGTCCGGGCGGCAGGGTCAGCCGCAGAGCCTCTGGGCCCCTCAGGCCACGATCCCGATATGCTGGCGGCCATTCTCTACACTTCGGGCTCGACCGGGTGGCCCAAGGGCGTGATGCTCAGCCACGCGAACTTGTGGCTCGGCGCCATCGGCGTTGCCCATTATCTGGGGCTTCGGCCTGAGGATCGCACGCTCTGCGTCCTGCCGCTCAGCTTCGATTATGGCCAGAACCAGCTGCTCTCGACCTGGGCCGCGGGGGCGTGCGCTGTCCCGCTCGATTATCTGACGGCCCGCGATGTCGTTCGCGGCGTGGCGAAGCACCGGATTACGACGCTTGCCGGGGTTCCTCCGCTCTGGGTGCAGCTCGTCGAAGCCGAATGGCCCGCCGATGCGGCGGCCTCGCTCCGGCGCGTGACCAACTCGGGTGGCGCACTGACGCGTGACTTGATCGGGAAGCTGAAACAACTCTTTGTAAATGCAGATATTTATCCGATGTATGGGCTGACCGAAGCCTTTCGCTCGACTTGGCTTGAACCGTCGCTTGTTGACGCACATCCTGACTCGATGGGCCGCGCCATTCCCTTTGCTGAAATTCTCGTCGTTCGGCCGGACGGCGGCCTCGCGCGCGATGATGAACCCGGCGAACTGGTTCATGCCGGGCCGCTGGTCGCCAAGGGATATTGGCGCGATCCGGAACGCACGGCCGAACGTTTCCGGCCCGCTCCGCGTGCTTCGTCCTATGGCGGCACAGCCGTCTGGTCAGGCGATACCGTACGGCGGGACGCTGCGGGACTGCACTATTTTGTTGGCCGCGATGATGAAATGATCAAGGTTTCGGGCAATCGCATCAGTCCGACCGAGATCGAGGACGCGGCGATTGCGAGCGGCGCCACTGTGGAAGCGGTCGCCGTTGGTGCCTCCGACCCAAGGCTGGGGCAGAGGATTATTCTCGTTGCCCGAGGAGTTGGAGCTGAAGAAGATAAATTATTGTTATATTTCAAATCACAAATGCCTTCTTTTATGATTCCATCGAAGATCATCTGGCAGCCCGAACTGCCGAGAAATGCAAACGGAAAGCTCGATCGCGCCGCGATCCGGCAGGGGCTTGTCGCATGAAGCCGATGGGCGCCATTCCGACCGGGTTTGCGGCGGGCGCAAGCGGGCGGCTTGCCATTGGCGGCCGGGATGTCGAAGCACTGATTGCAGAGGCGGGGGATACGCCGCTGTTCGTCTATGATTTCGCTCTGATCCGAGAACGGATTGCGATGCTGAGGCAGGCGCTGCCGCAGCAGGTTTGCGTGCACTATGCGATCAAGGCCAACCCGATGCCAAAGCTGGTTTCGGCCATTGCGCCGCTCGTCGACGGGCTGGATGTGGCTTCGGAAGGCGAAATGCGCGTCGCACTTGCCTCGGGTGCCGGGCATATCTCCTTTGCCGGCCCGGGAAAGCGCGATCGCGAACTCGAAGCGGCGATTTTGGCCGGCGTCACAATCAACCTCGAATCCGAAGGCGAGGCCCGGCGCGCGCTTTCGATTGCCGGACGGTTGGGCCTGCAACCGAAATTGGCAGTGCGCGTCAATCCCGACTTCGACCTGAAGGGCTCGGGGATGCGGATGGGCGGCGGGGCCAAGCCGTTCGGCGTCGATTCCGGCGAGGCCGCAGCGCTAGTCCGCCAGATCCTCTCGGCAGGCGCCGATTGGCGGGGATTTCACATCTTTGCCGGATCGCAGGCGCTCGATTCGGCAGCGATTGCCGAAGCCCAGCGCCAGACGATCGAACTTGCCGGACGGCTGGCGGATAAAGCGGGCGCCGCGCCGCCGCTTGTCAATCTCGGGGGCGGCTTCGGCATTCCCTATTTTGCCGGTGATGCGCCGCTGGACATCGAATTCATCGGCAGAAAACTGGCAGAAGTTATTGAAAACGAGCCTGAATGCCTGGTGCAATCGAGATTTGCGATCGAGCTTGGCCGCTATCTGGTGGGGGAAGCGGGAGTCTATCTGACGCGGATTGTCGACCGCAAGACCAGCCATGGAGAAGTCTTTCTGGTGACCGATGGCGGCCTGCATCATCAGCTTGCGGCCTCGGGCAATTTCGGGACGGTCGTGCGCCGCAACTATCCGGTGGCCCTTGCCTCGCACTTCGCGGCTGAACCGGCCGAAATCGTCAATATCGTCGGCTGCCTGTGTACTCCGCTCGACCGCCTGGCGGAGCAGGTCCGGTTTCCGCATGCCGAGCCAGGGGATGTCGTGGCCGTCTTCATGGCGGGAGCCTATGGCTTTACGGCAAGCCCCGGTGCGTTCCTTGGGCATCCCGCGGCCAGGGAATTGTTCGTTGACGGGTGATGCCAGCCAAACGCCGCGCGAAAGGGCGTTGATCCGATGAGCGCGATTGCCGGGCTTTTCCATCTCGAGACGCCGAAGCCGGTGGCGCCGGGGCGGCTCCGGCAAATGATCGACGCGCAGACTCACCGCGGGCCGGATGGGGAGGGCCTCTGGACCGCGCCGGGTGTTGGCCTTGGGCACAGGCGCCTGTCGGTCATCGATGTTCAGGGCGGCGCGCAGCCGATGGCGAGCGAGGACGGCCTGCTGACGATCAGTCATGACGGCGCAATTTACAATTATCAGGAAATCCGGGCCGAACTGATCCGGCTCGGCCACAAATTCCGGACGGCGGGCGATGCCGAAGCGATTCTCAACGGCTATCGGCAATGGGGAACGGCGGTGCTTTCGCGCCTGAACGGCGTGTTCGCTTTTGCCATCCACGATGCCCGCGACCGGAGCCTGCTGCTCGCGCGCGATCGCTTGGGCGTGAAGCCGCTGCATTATACGGCGCTGGCCGATGGCAGCATTGCCTTTGCCTCCGAATTGAAGGGCTTGCTTGCCAATCCTGCCGTCCGCCGCGAACCCGACCTGCGTGCAGTCGAGGACTATCTGGCGTTCGGGCATGTGCCTGACGATGCCTGCCTCATTGCCGGTGTCCGGAAATTGCCCGGCGGCACATATCTCAAGCTGGTGCGCGGCAAGCCCTTGCCTTCGCCGATGACGTGGTGGGATCTCGACTTTTCGAAACGCGCCAAGGGCAGGGCGGCCGATCTCATCGAAGAATTGCGGTTCCATCTTCGCAATGCGGTTGCCGCGCGGATGGTGTCGGACGTGCCGGTCGGTGCCTTGCTCTCGGGCGGGGCGGCCAGTTCCACCGTTGTCGCGCTGATGGCGGAACGCAGCGCAGATGCGGTCCAGACCTGTACGGTCGGCTTTGACGAGGCCGCGCTGGACGAGGCGCGCCATGCTCAGGCTGTCGCTGCTCGCTTCGCCACCGATCATCGCAGCCGGATTGCCGCAGCGGACGATTTCTCCGCAGTCGACGCGATGGCGGGGGCGTTTGACGAACCCTTTGGCGATCCATCTGCGCTCCTGACATGGCGCGCCTGCCAGCTGGCGCGTGAAACAGTGACCGTGGCGCTAGCGGGTAATGGCGCGGACGAGGCCTTTGCCGGCCATCGCCGATACCAGCGCCTTCAGACCGGGGAGCGCATCCGCCGCCTGCTTCCCGCAGGGCTCCGGCAAACGCTATCCGCGTATTGGCCCAAGGCAGATTGGGCGCTCGCGCCTGACGGGGCGGAAGGCTATGCCCGCCTGGCCAGCGTCATTCCGGAAGAAGTGCGTCGCGGCCTCTTCTCCGATGCCTTCCAGCGCGGCCTGCAAGGGCACAGGGCCGAGGATCGCTATGTGAGGGCGATGCAGGAAGCACCGGCGCGAGAGGCGCTCGACCGCGCCCAATATGCCGATATGAAAATCAGGCTGCCCGGCGATATCCTGACGCGGATCGACAGGGTGGGCATGGCGGCAGGGCTTGAGGTGAGAGAGCCGCTGCTCGACCACCGGCTGGTCGAGTTTGCGGCGGCCTTGCCGGTCTCGATGCGGATCAGGGGCGGGGAGGGCAAGTGGCTGATGAAGCAGGCGATGCGCGGCCATTTGCCCGATGATATCCTATATCGGCCGGAAAAGGACTTCGCCGCGCCGGTCTCCGCCCGGTTTCGCGGGCCGCTGGCGGCACAAGCCGAAGCGCTGGTTGCTAAGTCGACGCTTCTGGAAACTGGTTGGCTACGGCCCGATGCGCTTGAAAAGATCGTACGCGATGACAAGGCGCGGCTTGCGGACAATGGGCGGCTGATCTGGCAGTTGGTGATGCTGGAGAAGGCTTTGAACGGATTATTCTGAAACCCAACCAAGGCCGCTGCGGGGCAGGAAGAGGCCTTTGGCTTAGTCCAGCAAGAGGCCATCCATCCAATCTGTTTCAATGAGGATATTTGAGCATTCCTCCACAGAGCAGAGTTCTGGCGCTGTGGGGAGGAGTGGAGGGTCGTCGGATTTCAAGCAGATCATTGCCTGTCCGCTTTCAGAATGTTGGACGGCGCGGCATGTTAAACGTGATTTGATGAACATCCATTCGCATTTTTTTGGCGATTGTATATTTGACAAATGCAAACTAGCGGAGGCGCGGAACTGAAGGGTCTTCCTTCACGCAATGGCCCTTGCCGCATTCGTAAGCGCTATTAGCGCCACCGGCGAACAACAATGCAAACAGCGCAGCCCCCAGTGCGAACTTCCATTGCCGCTGCCAAATGCCATTCATGGCTCCCCATATTGCCGCGCACGATCCTAGGGCTAGGAGCAAGGCGACGGCCCCATAAGCGGCCATTCTCATTTCGGCTTTGCGGCCTTTTTCTCTACTGGCGCTTTTGCAATCGCCCGTAGCGACCGCTTGAAGGCGTCCTCGTCCTCGTTGCATTCAAGTTCGTGGGCCGCTTGCTTGAATTTTTCGAGCTGTGCTTGTTGCGCTTCCGTTCCATTCATCTTTGAATCTCCACGGTTCGTCGCGGCTTGATACCGCATCATTGCAAACTTGATAGCGGCGCGCTATCAAGGGGCGTGCCCACATGGCGGAATGGTAGACGCAATGGTCTTTAAAACCAAAATCCTTGGCGGGATGTGGGGGTTCGAGTCCCCCTGTGGGCACCAGGTCGATCACTTCTAAGGAATATGACATGGCAAGAGAGAGTAAGCAAATGAGCATCATCAAAACGCAGCTTGAGGCTGTGCGCGCTCAAATCGAGCGTTTGAAGGTCAAGGAAGAAACCTTGATGGAGCTGTTGCGTGAACTCAATGGCGAACCAATTTCGGAGGAGAAGGCCACTCGGAAGCGAGCGCCCAACGTCAAGCCTATGGTTCTTGATTATATGCGAGAGGTTGGGGAACGCGGGGCCACAAGTGCGGAGGTTGACGAGGCGGTTAGAGCTACGAACCCGACTGTCGCTAAGGACACTATCGGTTCTGTATTGTCTCGCCTGAAATCGGAAGGCGCATTCGTGTATGACGGTGAGCGCTATTACGAAAAGAAATTTGCTCCGGCACCACGCCCTTTTGAGTCAGGGTTACGTGCCGTAGTCTAATGAAAACGCCGGGAGCTACAAACTCCCGGCGTTTCGCTTTTGTGGCCACCGTAGCTCAACTGGAAAGAGCAAGGAACCTCGTAAGCCTTTGGTTGCTGGTTAGAGTCCAGCCGGTGGCACATCAGCGGAATGAAGGAATACCTTGGCGGGATGCTTCGATCACTTCCGATTCGGTTGATACCAGAAAGTGTGAAATTTTCCTTGTCCAAGCTGTCGAGTCTGACAGGATTGATTCACTTGCCAGACGCCCGTCGCGCTTAAGATGCGTAAGTTAGCCGTTTCCCAACCACACCACGAAGCGCAGCGGTTGCCCTGTCGGCATCATTGCAGCCTAGCGCTTCCCGGTTGTTATACCGGAACTCGAACTCTGCCAGATAGCGGTGCAAGTGGCGTTCGGCGCAATGCTGATAGACGCCCTTCATTCCACGTTTGAAGATTGAAAAGTAGCCTTCCACGGTGTTGCTATGCACGGCTGGCATATCGTAATCGACATATTGGCCTTGGCTGTGGTTGGTTGTGCCGTGAGCTGCAAAGTGCTTGCCAGCGTGACGATACACATTGGACTCGTCAGTCATAAGGATGGCTTCGCGGTCAACATTGGCCTTCACAATCGGCATGATTGTCGCAGCATTCACTTGGTCAACAACCATCGTGCGGGCTTTGCCAGTGTCGCGGTCAACAAGCGCCAGAACCTTCATCTTGTGATGGTAGGCGCGCGCCTTGGGAACGCCCTTGATGCGGCCTATGAAAGTTTCGTCGGCCTCGACAATGCCACCGCCCTGACCGAACACTGATAGGTCTCCGGACGCCATAGCCTCACGAATGCGATGCTCCAAAAACCACGCGCTCTTGTAGGTGATTTCCAGCGTCCGATGCAGTTGATGCGCGGACATGCCCTTCTTGCTCGCGGTCATAAGGTAGATCGCTTGCAGCCACTTGGTCATGGGCAGGTGACTGTCCTCGAATATGGTGCCAACCTTCACAGTGAACTGGCGACGGCACTGGCCGCAGAATTTCAGGCCGTGGCGTATCTTCTTTTCAGGATTAGCCTTGATCGCGGAAATGCGCTCGCAACCGCCACAGTGAGGGCAGACCGGGCCTTCCGGCCATATCTCGGCTTCCACAAACCGGAAGGCTGCGGCTTCATCGTGAAATTGGGGGCGGGAGAGAACGGACATTGGCCTGTTTCCTTCGATGATCGGAAACTAGGCCAGCACGTTGCATTTGTCAAGTATATAATCGCCATTTTTTTTGTCCACCAGCACCCAAAAGAGCGTTGCGCAGCTTCTCGCGAGTTGAAAGCTCTACGAAATTCCACGAGCCCCATTTCCCGTCGGGCTTTGCCGTTGGGAGGTTAATTTCTCCGTCGCTCCAAACGCCAATATAGGTCGGGTCATCGTCGATCAGGAGGCTATCCAAAATCGTGTCAGCAATCGCCTCAACTATTGCAGTAGTGCGCGGATCGGTCGTGGAGAAATCGGGAGCCTCAATGATGGGCGACCAAATTGAATAAAGTTTCATAATTTCAAGCTGCACATTTTGATCGACGTCTGCAATGAGGTCGTGAGCGGACCGCGCCTCCAATCGCGTGTCATTCCCCCGCCAGCCTAAGCGGCACATATTCCCGCATATCCGGCGTATCGAGGACCTTCAACGGCACGCCGCGCGGCGTCAGGAACAGCCGCTCCATCTCGGGACGGGTGAAAGGCCGCGAGCCGAGCCGCCCGAAGACCGCCATCTGGCCACCGGTTTCATCGACGCCCCTGTCGCGGTCGAGCCCCTTAGACAGCGCCACTGCCGGTGAGGGCGTACGCGCCCAGGCGATCAGTTCGGGTTTGGGCGCGGGCGAGAAGCCATAGAAATTGGGCTGGCTTTCGGGGCTGGTCAGCTGGATGACCTTCAGGCCGTTCCGTCCGTCGGCGACATAAGCGAAGAGCGAGGCGTTGGTCGTCCCCACGATCACATCCTCCACATCGGTCATCTGCCCGCCGAAGGTTTCCTTGGCATAGATGACCGGCGCGAGCGGGCGCGTGATGTTGACGATCACCAGCCCTTCCTGCTTGCCCGCGACATAGGCGTAAGTGCGCGCCAGATAGATGCGCTGGGCGTTGGCCAGCGGCACGTTGCCCGAAGGTATGGCGACCGGCTTTCTCAAATCCGTGACGTCGAACAGCTTCAGCCCTTCGGCATCGCTGACCCAGAGATAGCGGAACTGGATGGCGCTGGCCCGCGCATCGTTCAGTGGGATATTGGCGGTCAGCTTCGGATGCAGCGGGTCGTCCAGGTCGATGACGGCAAGCCCGGTTCGCGTCGTCACATAGGCGATGTGGCCCGCCAGCGTGATATGCCGCGCGCCCGCAAGGACATTACCCTCGTTCCAGGTGACGGCGCGCCTGAAGAAATTGTTGCGGAACTCGCCATCGGCCAGCGTGTCGATATCGACGAGGATCAGCCCTTCGACGCTGTCGGTGATGACAGCATAGCGATAGATCGGATGGAAGGCCTGTTCCTGGTTTTCGGGAATGTCCTTCACGATATGGTCGTTGCGCTTGACGCTGATATTCTGGTTCGTCGGCAGCGCCATGCAAGTGGCATTCCTAGTCGCGACATGCATGTCTTGCCCCAGCGGCGAGAAGGGCGCGGAAACAATCGGCTCGGAAAAGCCCTTGTTGGCGATCGAGGCAACATCATAGGCGCGGAAGCCGCCCTTGCCCTCCGCGACGTACATATATTCGCCGCGAAGCTGGAGGCAGCCGACCCGGTCCCTCGTGCCCTGCACGACATTGCGGAATTGCTCATTGTGCTGCGGCTCGCCCGAAAGATGCTTGTCGAAGGTCACGCCGCGAGTCCATTCCTTCAGCTCGCGGCCATTTTTCTCGACATGAAGCTTCCACCAGTCGGGATATGCATATTTCTGGAGATAGGAGCCGATCACCGCTTGCGGCTCTTCCCATTCGGTGACGCGCACTGCCTCAAACCCGCCATCAAGGCCGGTCCAGGCGTGCAGCCCTACGAAGTTCACGAAATTGGTGCCGAGAAGGAACAGCTGCGACATGATCGCGTTATTGTCGTCATTGGCCGACAGGTGGCAGTCGGTGCAGGTCTTTGTCTCGGTCGTGCGCACCGTATGCGGGAAATGCGGCGCAAAGGCCTGGCTCGAAAAGCCCGCCGAAGAAATCGGCGGCTGCTGGATATAGATCCGCTCGCGGTTCACATTGGTCGACGACAGGACCAGCGCGGAGGTTGAGCGCACTGGCGCGATGATATTGCCCTTGGTCGTCTGGTGGCGGCCGAGCTGGAACATCTCGTCGCGAGCGACCTGGGGGTTGTAGGTCGCGAAGTTACGCGTTTCTTCGCCTTCATATTTGTGTGTCTGCGTCTTCCAGTTTGCCTCGATCGGCAAATGGCAGCCGCCACACGACGTCGTCCAGGACAAATGGCAGGTAAAGCAGGCCATCTTGTCATCGCCGTGCGCACGGTTCTCCTTGGCGATACCGGGCCCCCAGTTTACCGCGCCTTCATCGCCGATCTTTCCCATCAGCTTGGCGCGCGCGGCCTTGGCGTTGAAATGCGGGCTGTTCTTGTCGACACTGTCCTTGACGAGGCTCACCCGCCATTCGAGCTTCGGGTCGACGATCGAGCGCTGGACGAGGACGCGATTGCCGTCTCCGTCGAAGAACCATTCGAAGCGGCGCTGGCCGTCCGGATTGCGAAGCAAGGCAAGGTTCGTGCCGTTGGGCGGCGCTGCCGGGCCCGAAGTCAGCAGGTTGGGATATTGGTCGACCGTGCCGTGGCAGTCCTTGCAGCCGATCTCGATCGCATTGGCGACTTCGCCGAAGATCAGGCCGTTGCCGTGGCTGTCTTGCCCGAAATGGCAGTCGGCGCACTGAAGCCCTTTTTCGGCGTGGATGTCCATCATGTGGACAGTCTTGCCGGGGTTGGTGCCGGGCTCGACGAACTTGCCTTCGCCCTTCTTGCGCCACTTCTCGGGGTCGTCCGGCGAAACGATCTTGCCTTCGGCATCGAGGAGATTGCCTTCGCGATCGCGCTTCAGGATCGCACGGAAGTTCCAGCCATGGCCGTGATAATCCGCGAACTGGGTATCCTTCAGCTCGGGGTTCAGGTCATAGACGTTGCGAAGGAATTCGAGTTCGCTCCATTTGCCGCGCGGCGCAGCGGCCTCGGGATTGCGGTCATTGGTTCTGCGGACCTCGGCCGCCGTCGGATATTTCTGCTTCGCGGGCCACATATGCGGTGCATCGGACTCGTAGTCCCACATGGTGTAGCCAAGGAAGCTGTTCAGGAAGATATTCGGCTGGTGCATGTGGCAGTTCATGCACTGCGCGGTCGGGATCGCGCGGGTGAAGGCATGCTCGACCGGGTGGCCGCGCTCCTTGACCATCGGCCCGTCATGCCCCGTGCCTGCCGCATCGCCATAATGTTCGCCGCCGTGGGCCGGGGGCGGCCCGTTCTCCGGCTCCATCTTGGCGGCGATCGTCGGATCGACTGTGGCTGTCTGGCCGTCGCGGCCATATTTTGCCCAGATCAGGCTGTGCCGCGGCTCGCGGTCATTGGCATAGACGACATGGCAGCCCGCGCACCCCGATTGCCGATAGTCGCCCGGCTGGTCGTTGGTCCCCAGAAACCACATGAAAGGATCGTTCAGCCGCGTCTTGTGGATGTTGAGAATGGGAATGGCGACACGCAGGCCTGTGCCGGGGCCACGGTTCGATTGCTTGAGATCGGGCCGTCCCGGTTCTTCCAGCCTCTGGATGTTCCCAAGCGAATTGGGCAGGCCGACCTCGGCAAACTGCGTGTTCACATTGCGCCCGCCGCGTTCGAACACGCGGAATATGTCCCCGGGCATCACCGTCTGCCAGGTCGGCAGCGGATAGAGTGCCGGAAGCGCGCCGCGGGCTTTCTGTTCGGAGGTCACGGTCCCCGCCGGATCGCCGGGCGAGACAATTTTCGCCGGCTCACCGGCCCGGGTATAGGCTTCGCCGACGACATAGTTTTTGAAGGGGACGATGCCGTTATTATAAGCCGCTCCGCCCCAGAGCATTGCGCCCGATGCCATCAGCGAGCGTTCGGCAGCCTCGATCGTCTGGATATGACAGGCGCCGCAACTATCGCGAACGACGCGATAGTCGGACGGATTCACGAAGCGGATATATTGGGGCGATTCCCGGTTGAGGAGCGTGTAACTCCGTTTCGGGTTGGCGGATGAAGGCCAGCCCCAGCCTTCCGGGTATCGCGGGAGGACGTGGGCCTTGTCCCGAAGCGCGATATAGACCGGGTTCCTGAAATCGAGCGAGGGCGCGGGCAGCCGGACATTGGCATTGCCGCCGTGGCAATCGGTGCAGCCAAGCACGACGGCTTCGGTTCGGTGCATCGTCCAGGCGTCGGAGGCTGTATGGCAGGTGATGCAGCCTGCGCTTTTTGCCGCTGCCTCTTCCTTCGTCTGGGTTTCGGGCGCGGGGGCGGCGAACACGGCGGAATAGTCGCGCTTGACTGGCTTTTCGGCGTCCGACGCCAGTGACCTCACGCCGAAAAGCAGGGTCAATGCGAGCAGCGCCAGCGCCAGGAGCCAGAAGCGCAATCGCGAGGGAGGGGCGATCAGCCGGGCCATCTCAAAAGCTCAATATCCCGTTGAACAGCACCGAGTAATAAAGATCGTTGCGCCCGGCGTTGGTGAAGAGATCGCGGAATCCCTTGCCCGGATCGAGCAGCGCCCCCGAAAGCCGGAAGACGACATTCTGGATGGCCTTGGGGCGATAGATTGCTGCTGCAGAAACATCCCAGCCGATTGTCTTGGGAATGCTGCCTTCGACACGGAGTGCCTGAAGTGTCGCCGTATTCTGGAACCAGAGATGGTTGACGTTGGTCGATAGCCGCAGCTTGGGTGTGATATCGAAGTCCGCTCCGGCCCCTGCCAGCATTGTGCCGGGATTGTTGAAGTTCGACTGGCCCTGCTCCTTGGATGAGCGCAGCGAATTGAGAATGCCGTTGCGGCCGTTGATCCCGATGACGCGCCCGCCACCGGCAAAGGGAATGGTCTGGCGGATCCAGTAGCTGGTGTCGGCGCCGGCGAAGATCGGGTTTTCGAAGATCGCATCGAACCCGCCCTCCCTATTGTCATAGGGTTTTGAATCGCCGCTCGCATAAAGGCCCGACAGGCGAACGCGGATCCAGTCGAAATCCATGCTGGCTTCCACCGCAGCGAAATAGGCACGGATGTTCGCGGGTTGCGAATTGAACAAGCTGTTCCGGTCGCGCCCCAGCGCCAGATAGGCGCTGCTTGTGAGGTTGACCCGCGAGATATGCCCGTCGTTCGAATATCCAAGATAGACCACGTCATATTTGCGCGGCCGCAAATTGCCAAGCAGCGCCGGGCGGACGGGAAAGCCATTGTCGTCCACCTCGATCCGTGTTTCCCGGTTCATATTGTAAGTGACCGAGACTTGGCTCGTCATGCCCACGACGGGAAAGTCCTGACGATAGAGATTGGCGTGAAACACGAAATCGTCGCGCGGACGCTGGACGACCGAATTCAGGCCTGAATTGGTGTCCTTTTCGAGCCGCCAAAAGGCCGCCAGATTGTACTGGAAGCGGTTATTGTCGCGATTGCCGAAAAAACGGATGCCCAGTTGCTGGTCGTTGAACAGGAACCCGCGAAAATCGGCCTGGAAGGGCTGGATGCCGATGCGGACCGAATCGAAATCATAACGGTCGGAGACGTTGCGGATATGATAGTCGATAAAGGCTTCCTGGACGCCAAGGAAATGGTCGGTGCGGTGGCTGGGCTTTGACGGCTGGACGAACAGAACCCGCTTTTCGGGCACATTCACATAATTGCCCTGCAGTGCCAGCGCGACGCGATATTCTATTTCGGGCGGCTTGAACGCCGTCGAACCCTTGAGCAGCGAGGCGCTGAAGATGAATGTCTGCGCGAACACTTCGCTGTGGCTGCGCCCGAACACATCGACGCTGCCCGGGCGTTCGGTGGTCTGGACGCCGACGGGTATCGGAAAGGAGCGTGGCTCGACCACCGTGTCCGAGGTTGCCCCGAGGACAAGGAACCAGTCCTCGCTCTTGAGGCCGAGAAAGGCTGGTGTATGGCATTTCGGCAGTCCCGCCTTGGCGCGGCGCTCCTTTTCCTCCTCCGAAGGAATGCAGAGCGGGCGGTCTCCCTTATAGGTATTCTGATTGTAGGGATCGAAGAAATGCTCCTTGTGCGCAAGGCCGAGCGTTTCGGAAAGCCGCCAGCGGTCGGGAACGGGAAAATCGGGATCGCCCGGAAAGGCTTCGGGCGGCGGCGCGCGGACGGCCCCCGCATTCTCCTGGCGCACGCGATCGGGCAGGCGTTTTGGAACGCCCGGACGTCGCCTTCCGTCAAGGAGTGTTTCGTCGGCCGTGATGCCGTCATCGGCCGCAGGCGCCGCCGGTGTTTCGGCGGCCGGGGGCTCGGACGTTGCCGCACCTGGGGGTGGGCTGTCGGGCGCCTCGCTGTCGGCACCCGAATATTCAAGCGCCTGAAGGACGCTGTCTTCGCGCTGCGCGCTTGTCCAGCCCTGCTGGTCCGGCAGGTTCGCCTGGCCTGAAAGGGCGGCAAGAACGGGCAGGAGGGAAGGGCTGAAAGACATGGCTAGCGGCCCTGGCAGACATTCTGTTCGGTCGTGTCGAGGAACGGCGCGAACGGGCAACCGACATAACGCAGCCGCACCCCGGCACCCGTGATCTGCACGACCAACTGGTCCGAACGCGTTGCAAATGGCGCATTGCCGATCCCGCCGGCTCGCGTCCCGCCATTGTTTGCACCCAGGAACGAAATCATGTCGTCCTGGTCGATTCCGTCACCCGACACGCCGATCGCCCCGATCAGTATATTTCCCCGATAGACGGGCACCGCGCCGGGAAAGATCTGGATGCCATTCTGCAGTCGGTTCTGGCCCGGAACGACATCGGGGGAGAGGGTGCACCGCGCCGGCGTATCGGGGCTGCCGCCGCCGGTGAGCAGATAGGCGACATGGCTCACGACATTGTCGAAGATTAGCTCCGACTGAAGCCCGGTGTTGAATGGATTGAAGCTTTCGACTGGCGGCGAAAGCGGTCCGGGCGGGCGGCCGACTTCGCCGTCGGGGAAATAGGGGCGCGAGACGTTTCCGATCGCGCGGTCGCTCCACGCGGTCTTGCCTGTGAAGACGGCAGGATCGTTGAAGAAGGTCCGGGCGATGGGAACGCGGTTGCGCACCGCAGCTGCACCGTTCGCGGCCAGCTCGGCTGCTGCATTGGCGTTTGAGAAGAAGGCTGCCGTCCGGGCCTTTTGCAACGAGACATCAATGCCGAAGATCGGCGCATCGGGTGAACGCACAACGCCCAGGATCGAACCGAACGTATCGACCACCGAAATCGAGACCTGCGCCCGGCTATCGAGCGGTTGGCGGATCTGCGCCCGCGCACGGCTCATGACCAGAAAGGCTTCCTCGAGCAATGCGCGCGTTTCGGCGGCAGTGAGGGGCTGGCTGACGGCCGCGCCATCGGTGCCGGCGCGGATCGGAAAGCGATTGTTGCCCGATCCGTCGCTCAGGATAAATGCATCGCGGTTCGAAAATTCGGCCGCCGTCGATGCACGGATGCCAGAGGCTTCGCTCCCGTAAGGCGATCCGGCGGTGATCGTCCCGTTCGAATAGCCCGTGAGCGCGGACAAGGCGCCCGCCACGCCATTGATCGCCGAAAAGGCCGGTGCCGCGCCGGTCGCGCGCAGCTTGTCGGGCGTGGCATCGCTGTAGCGCAGCAAGGTTCCGTCGACCGAAATCCGGTCGGCCCGAATGGCGGCCGGGGCTTCGAAATTGCGCGTGCCGGCGAGCGCGATATATTCCTCATCGTCATTGTCGACATCGGTAATGTCCGGGTCGAAGCCATAGAGGCCATCGGCCATCACGCCGATCCCGCCGACCAGCACGCCATTCTTGTAGAGCGCCAGCCCGCCTGCATCTGCCGAGAGCCCAAGCGGCGTGCGTTTCGGCCCGATCAGTGCCGAAGTGCCGCCACCCGGATTGTAGCGGGATACAAGGTCCGAACAGGGCAGCGAGCTGAACTGGACACCGTAGAGCGGGCCGCTCTCAAGCCCGACCGCATTGGGCGCGGGTGGAAAGTGCTGCTGGACGATCTGGCTTGCCGTGCGGGTGGAAAAGGCATTGCCGCTGCTTGACAGATAAGCCGCCGTCACGGCCTTGGAAACGGCCCCCGGCAGCGCGGCTGGCGCACCAAGGCTGAGGCCCGGCAGGGTCCCGCCGATCGGTGTTGTGACGCTCGGGATCCTGAGCGTCAGGTCCGCATTGTTCATGACGAAGAGCGCGAGCAGGTTACCGACACGATCCACCACGGCAATGGTCGCAGGGCGATTGCGCGCCTGGGCTTCGGCAACGGCTTGCGCGATGACCTGCTGGACATCGGCAACGGTCAAGGCTTCTTGCGCAGGCACCTGATAGACCGTGGCCGGCGTCGGAGACGGGGGAGGGGTGACGACCGGCGTCGTGCTCGTGCCGCCTCCACCGCATCCGGAGACGACAAGCGCTGCCGCGGAGATGAGCGCAATGGAAGACCGGATACGCATCAACGCAACGTCCTGATTGTCCTGACGGCACTCCCCAGGGTCCGCCGGAATTCGGCCGGGCGATAGTCGTTCGGATCGCGCACTGCGGCATAGGCGCGGTTGATGTCCACGCGGATGGCCGCGGCGCTTGCTCCCGGCACCTGACCGGTATTGACCAGCGCATTGAGCAGTGTGTCGGTGGCCATGACGGCCTGCGCGCTTCCTTCATAATCGGTGAAGCGCGTGCTGATCGCTTCGCTTGCGACCAGATCGATGATGGCGAAAGTCTGGTCGCGGCCGAAACTTGCGGCCTGGAACGCACCCAGCAGCGCGTTGGCGCTTGCCTTGAGCTTGCCTGCCGCGGCAACGGCGCTTCCCCGGTCGCGCGCAACGGCGGCGTGGAAGGCCTTGCTGTCCGCCTCGAACCGCGCGGCAAGCGCCGGCGCCGCGATACGCGCGGCTGCGGACAGCATGATCATGTTTTCATCGTTGAAAGGCGGCATGCCGACCGGGATGGGGCGTGCGGGATTGTCCGCGATGGTCTGGTTGAACGTCTGGCTGTCGTAAATGCGCCGGTGGCAGCTATGGCAATCGAAGAAGTAGAATTCGGGGAAGGGCCCTTCGGTCCCGAGTGACGGATTGGCGTAAAGGCTTAGCGCCCGGTCGAGCGCCATCGCCTGGCCGACCGCCCAGACGCGGACGCCGTTCGAGCGGCCCTTGCGCTGCACATAATCTGCGTCCTCGTCATGATGCGCCTGCAGCGTCGTGAACAGGTCCAGCTCGAACGAAATGCGCGGATGGCCGGCGGCCATGATCCTGTGATCGACGAACTGCCCGCCATCTGCCGAGCCGAAATGGCAATCGAGGCAGATTGCTGCCTTCACGGCCGGGTTCTCGAGCGGCGCAAGTCCGGCCGCAAGGCTGGCGCGATGGTTTCCAGCCTTGTGAACGTCGATCCAGTTTGCGGCGCCAGCATGGCACGCTTCGCAGCCCACCCCATCCGACTGCTGGAAACGGACACCGCGTGCGGGCGCTGCATCGGAGTGGCAGCCGAGGCACATCGGCGCCGATGTGGCAGAACCGAGCCCGAGCCGGCGTGCGATCGCCTGGCTGCGGGCATTGGAAAGAACAGCGAAAGCGCGGCTATGCGCGCCGGTCGGCGATGACGGTTCCTGCCAGCGCAGGATTTCGTCCTGCCGCACAATTTTGCCGTCCGCCTCGGATCGCCCGTGGCAGGCCGTGCCAGCGCAACTTGCGACGCCCAAATGGGCCTTGTCATTGGGAAGGGCCGCATTGACCGGCGTGTTGCCCGACGCAACCCCCAGGAAAAACGCGACCAGGGCAAGCACCGCACATAGCGAAAGCGGCATCAGGGGCCGCCACTTGTTCCAGGCCTGTGCAATGGTCGTGCTATGCACCGCTTCCCCCCGTCCGCCCAGCGCAGCCGAGCGTCGCTCAATACAAAACCGCGATGCAACCCCTTATGTTCTGATACAGACTTCTTAGGCAGATTTGCCTGCGAGACAAGCGGGCATTCACCCCGTTCGTCAATTATTCACGGCGAATTCCTGCCATTTACGATCCAGTCTTCAGATGGATCAGGATCGGCGGCGGATCACCAGATTCCGGATTTCCGTCATGTCTTCCATCGCAAAACGAATGCCCTCGCGACCGAGCCCGGAATCCTTGACGCCGCCATAGGGCATATTGTCGACGCGGTAGCTTGGAACGTCGTTGATCACGACCCCGCCGACATCGAGCCGATCCCAGGCATCGAGCGTTTTGAACAGATCGCGTGTGAAGATGCCGGCCTGGAGCCCGAACTTGCTGTCATTGACGATATCGAGGGCTTCCTCGAATTCGGTGAACTTGATGAGAAAGGCAACCGGGCCAAAAGCTTCCTCGATATTGAGTTTGGTATTGCGGTCGACATTGTCGAGCAGCGTCGCTTCGAGCATCGCGCCGTCGCGTTTGCCGCCGCACAGTAGCTTTGCGCCCTTTGCGATCGCTTCCTGAATCCAGTTGTCCAAGCGTGTCGCTTCGCCTTCGGAAATCATGGGGCCGATAAAGACATTGCGGTCCTTGGGGTCGCCCGCGACAAGCGTCTTCGTCTTCGCAACCAGCATGTCGCGGAACCGGTCATAAATGTCGGCATGGATCAGGATGCGCTGAACGCCGATGCAGCTCTGTCCCGACTGGTAGAACGCGCCGAAAATGACTCGCTCGAGCGCATCGGCAAGGTCCGCATCGTGATCGATGATGACGGCCGCATTGCCGCCAAGTTCAAGGACGACCTTCTTCTTTCCGGCCTTCGCCTTCAGATCCCAGCCGACTGCGGGCGAGCCCGTGAAGCTCAGCAACTTCAGCCGGTCGTCCTCGGTGAAAAGGTCCGCCCCTTCGCGGTGCGCCGGGAGGATCGAGAACGCGCCCTTGGGCAGGTCTGTCTCTGCCAGCACTTCGCCCATGATGATCGCGCCGAGCGGTGTCCGGCTGGCCGGCTTCATCACGAAGGGGCAGCCGACGGCAAGGGCAGGGGCAATCTTGTGCGCGGCGAGGTTCAGGGGAAAGTTGAACGGTGAAATGAACGAGCAGGGCCCGATCGGCACGCGCTTCCAGATGCCCTGATAGCCCCGCGCACGCGGCGAAATGTCGAGGGGTTGGACTTCACCCGTCATCCGGACCGATTCCTCGGCCGCAATCCGGAAGGTGTCGATCAGGCGTGAAACTTCGCCCTCGCTGTCCTTGATCGGCTTCCCGGCCTCGACACACAGCGCATAGGCCAGTTCTTCCGAGCGCTCTCGGAACCGGTCGACACAATGTTGGAGCACGGCCTGCCGCTCATAGCTCGCCATCCGCGCCATTGGTTCGGCGGCTTCGACCGCGCCCTGGATGCCGGCATCGATCGTCTTCGCGTCCGCCTGCGCGCAACGGAACGCTACTTTGCCGGTATATTTGTCCGTCACCTCAAGGTCGGCATTCGGCTGCTCGGCCTTGTTGTTGAGGTAGAGCGGGTAGATGTCCTTGAGCATGCTCACAGCTTCGCACTCAATTCCTTGATGTCGCGGTTGAGGATCTTGTCATTGTCCGAATAGTCGACCGGGCAATCGATCAGGTGGACGCCGGGCGTCGCTAGCGTGTGCTTGAGCAACTTGTCGAGATGTTCTGCGCTTTCGACGCGATAGCCATTGGCGCCGTAACTCTCGGCATATTTGACGAAGTCGGGATTGCCATAGGTCAGGCCCCAATCCTTGAAGCCCATATTGGCCTGCTTCCAGCGGATCATGCCGTAACTGCTGTCGTTGAGGATCAGGACAGTGATGTTGAGCTTCAGCCGGACCGCAGTTTCCATTTCCTGGCTGTTCATCATGAACCCGCCATCGCCGCAGATCGCCATCACCTTGCGGTCGGGATAAACCATCGAAGACATCATCGCCGAGGGGAGGCCCGCGCCCATTGTCGCCAGCGCATTGTCCAGCAGGACCGTATTGGCGTGATAGGCATCGTATCCGCGCGCGAACCAGATTTTGTAGACGCCATTGTCGAGGCAGATGATCCCGTTGTCGGGCATCGCAGCGCGAACCTGCTTTACAAGATGCGGTGGATAGATCGGGAAGCGCTCATCGCCCGAAATGCTCGCGGTATGCGCCACTTCGGCCGCACGCGCCTTCAGCATGAAATCGAAATTCCAGTGCGGTTGCGGTGTGATCGCTTCCTTGATCTGCCAGATGGCATTGGCAATGTCGCCGATCACTTCTGTCTGCGGGAAATAGACCGGGTCGACCTCGGCCGACCGGCCAGAGATATGGATAACCTCGGCCCCACCCTGACGCATGAAGAAGGGCGGCTTTTCGATCACATCATGGCCGATATTGACGATGCAATCCGACGCTTCGACCGCACGGTGAACGAAGTCGCCCGCCGATAGCGCAGCGCAGCCCACGAACTTGGGATGGCGTTCGTCGATCACGCCTTTGCCCAACTGGGTGGTAAGGAACGGGATATTGGTCTTCTCGACCAATTCCTGGAGCATCTTGCTCGTCATCGTGCGATTGGCGCCCGCACCGATAACGAGGATTGGCGCCTTTGCGGCTTCCAGTCTTGCAACGGCGGCGGCAACGGCCTTCGGATCCGCGCTCGGGCGCCGCGCGACGCTGCGCCGGATCGGCAGGCTGTCGGTATGTTCGTCGGCAATGTCTTCGGGCAGCTCGATATGGACCGCCCCGGGCTTTTCCTCCTCGGCGAGCCGGAAGGCTTCGCGGACCCGGCTCGGGATATTATCCGAAGACGCCATCTGGTGGGTATATTTGGTGATCGGCCCCATCATCGCGACGACATCGAGGATCTGGAAGCGGCCCTGCTTCGATTTCTTGATCGGCTTTTGGCCCGTGATCATCATCATCGGCATTCCGCCGAGCTGGGCATAGGCGGCCGCCGTCACAAGGTTGGTGGCCCCGGGCCCAAGCGTTGCGAGGCAGACCCCGGCCTTGCCGGTATGGCGGCCATAAGTCGCGGCCATGAACCCGGCGCCCTGTTCGTGCCGGGTCAGGATCAGCCTGATCTGCTTCGAACGCGAGAGCGAGTCGAGAAAGTCCAGATTCTCCTCGCCGGGAACGCCGAAAATATATTCCACTCCCTCTTCCTCGAGGCACTGGATGAACAGGTCGGATGCTTTCTGGCTCATGATCGCTTGCCCCGTGTTGTGCGCAACGCACGTGAAACCCGCCGCGACCCGGCCGACAATGCGGTTCCGGTTTACCCGTGAATCCGCGCAGGAAGCGAATGTCTAACGCGGCATTCGGCGGCTGTCACGCTCAATAGCCGAGCGTCAGATCAACGCTGTGGAGAAGCGCTGCACCCTCCTTGTAGCGCCCCAGATTTTCGAGGAATCGCTGCCCGGCGCGCTGGAACATCAGCGTCTGCGCGCGTCCCGAAAGGTGCATCGTGATATGGGCGTTATCGAGGGTCCAGAGCGGGTGGCCGGCAGGCAGTGGCTCGGGATCGGTGACGTCAAGGAATGCCGCGCCGATCTGCCCGTCTTGCAGCGCCGCAACCAGTGCCTCCTGATCAACGACGGTGCCGCGCGCGATGTTGACCAGCGTCGCACTGGATTTCATGAACGAGAGTTCGGCCTCACCGATCATCTTTTCGGTTTCGGGCGTCGCCGGGACGGCAAGGATCACCCAGTCGAACGTCGCGAGCTTGCCGCGCCATTCGTCGGGGCCGAGTGTGCCGGGGCCGGGGGTGCGGCGCACGGCTGTCGTCTCGACTCCGAAACCCTTCAGCCGCTCCTCGATCAGTTTGCCGATCGCGCCATAGCCAAGCAGCAGCGCCTTCGATCCGAACAGCTCGGCCTTGCCCGGGGAATCGTGCAGCCATTCCTGCCGATCCTGCGCGCGGACGACTTCCCGGTAACCCTTGGCCACCGTCAGCATGCCCATAACCACATATTCGGCAATCGTGATGGCATTGATGCCCGCGCCGTTGGTGACTGTCACGCCGCGCTCGGATAAAAGCTCGAGCGGCATGCCATCAACGCCGGCATAGATGGAGTTCAGCCATTTCATCGACCTCGCCTGCGCGATGGCTTTTGCCATATCGCCTTTGTCATACATGTCGAACCAGCCGATTTCCGCCTTGGGCGCCAGTGCGATGGCTTCATCCTTGGTTATGAAGAAATGGGGCTCGACCCAATCCGGCAGGGCGTCCGCCAACAGGCCTTGGGCGATGCCCGGAAGCACGGCGATAACTTTCATTTATCCTCTCCATCGTCTCGCGATGGGGAGGTGGCATCGCGAAGCGATGACGGAGGGGTTTTGCCAAAAAGTCTCATTCTCTCTCCAACGACCGCAACAATAGAATCCGCGACCGCAACGACATCCGCTAGCACATCGTGCGCCGGAATCCGCATGGTATCAATGCGATTTGCCGACAGCCAGTCATCGCGGCGCGAGTCCCGTTCGGGCCGGTCGCCCGTGTCATGCGCAAAGCCATCGATCTCGATTGCCAGATTTGCCCGTGCGCAAAAGAAATCGAGAACAAAGGGCCCAGCGGGGTGCTGCTTTCGAAATTTGTACCCGCACGGAGATAGGCGCAGGACCTGCCACAACATCGCTTCGGGCTTGCTTAGGCGCTGTCGCAGTTTCCGGGCGCGCTTCACCGACGATGCCGGCTTGCCCGGGCGCATCTTCTCCCCTCCACCACCCTTCGGGCGGTCCCCCTCCCCATCGCAAGTCGATGGGGAGGATGTTTATATTTCGAGCCGCCAATCCCACCCCAGGGGATCGCCATCCATCACTTCGACATTGCACGCCGCGAGTTGGTCACGGATGCGATCGGATGCGGCAAAATCTTTTGCAGCGCGGGCCACCTTGCGTTCCGCCAGCAAGGCTTCAATTTCAGTTTCGGTGATCTGGGCGTACTTGGGGCGGATGCGCAGGTGAGTGCGTTCGAGGGTTAGGAGGTTGAGACCCAATACTGAGTCCAGTCTTTGAACCAAAGAAATCTGCCGTTCTCGATCGGCTGTTGTTGAAACCAACGCAAGCTCGAGTACCAACAGGGCCTCTGGCGTGTTCAAATCAGCACTAATCGAAGCATCAAACCGGTCATCAATCGTCACATGCTCAAGAATGGGCCCCTTCTGCGCTACGTTGAGATCGCGCAAGCGGGCAACCCCCATCACCAGCCGCTTCAGCCGGGTGAACGCCGCAGCCAGATTATCCCACGAAAACTCCAGCTCGCTGCGATAATGCGCCTGCAGGCACATCAGGCGATAGGCGAGGGGGTGGAAGCCGCGATCGACCAGCGCCTGCAATGTCAGGAATTCGCCGCTCGATTTGGACATCTTGCCGCGCCGGTCGATCAGGAAATTGTTGTGCATCCAGATGCGCGCGCCGCTGTCTGTTCCGCAGCCATGCGCCTGATTCTGTGCGATTTCGTTCGGGTGGTGGATCTCGCGGTGATCGATCCCGCCGGTGTGGATATCGAAGGGCTGGCCAAGCAGCGCTTCGGACATGACCGAGCATTCGAGATGCCAGCCCGGAGCGCCGCGGCCCCAGGGGCTGTCCCATTCCATCTGGCGATTTTCGCCCGGTGGCGTCTTGCGCCAGATAGCGAAATCGGCGGCGTGGCGCTTGCCTTCGACGCTTTCGATCCGTCTTTCGCCTTCTTCGGTCGCGGAGCGGGCGAGGCGGCCATAATCGGCCACAGTCGAAGTATCGAAATAAAGGCCGCTTTCAAGCTCGTAGCAATGCTTGGGAGCGATCGCCCGTGCCCATTCGATCATGGCTTCAACATATTCGGTCGCGCGGGGATGGGCGGGCTTGCGGATGTTGAGCCTTGCCAGATCGGCCTCGAACACCTCCTGATAATAACGGGCGATGTCCCAGGCCGATTTGCCCTGCGCGGCGGCGGCTTTCTCCATCTTGTCATCACCCGCATCGGCATCCGAAGTCAGATGGCCCACATCGGTGATGTTGATGACATGAGTGAGCTTGTAGCCCTTGAAGCTCAGCGTGCGGCCAAGCGTATCGGCGAAGATATAGGCGCGCATATTGCCGATATGCTGATAATTATAGACCGTCGGCCCACACGAATAGACGCGCGCCTCTCCCTCATGAATGGGCGCGAACGGCTCGAGCGTGCGGGTCAGGCTGTTGAAAAGCATCAAGGGCGCGGCATTGTCCATCCGCGCCCATTCCAACGGTTCGGCGCGCGCGTCAACCGGCGGGCGGTTCCTCATCCGAAGGAACCGCCACGGTTTCGATCAGAAGATCGAGCTGTGCAGTGCATCCGGCCTTGATAAGAGCCGCGGCCGTACCCTCAAGACCCTGGGGGTTCGGCCCGAGTTCGGCAAAGCGCAGCGTGACCGGGTTGGCCATCCCGTCGCCGGATATGCGGAATTGCGAGCCACTGGCGATCGGCAGGTCCGCGGTCGGCCAGGCTTTGACGGACTGGCCGGGGCGGAGCGCGATCGGAATCGACTTGCCGTCGGAAAGCCGCGTCAGTGTCAGGCTTGCCGCTTCTTCATGCGGCGGGGCCCAGAGCGAGACCGTTTCGGTGCCCGCGACGCAGACCGTTCCGGACTTGCTCGAATCGATCAGCCAGACGTTGGGTGGACGCACGGCCTCCGATCCGGTGCCTCGCACTGCACCGGTCCTGACCTGGCGGGTTCCGGTATTGCGGAGAAGCGCGCCAATCGTGGAAGGGGCAGCGGTGCTTGCGGTCGTCGCAAAAATGCCGGGTCCCTTCAGGACGCGCGTGCCCCGGCCGTCAAGGATCGTAACGGAATCTCCGGTCTTGAGCGACACCTTGCTGTTGTCGGGGATCGACTTTCCGGGCGGATAGGACCGGGCGGACGGCCCGGAAGACTTGACGACAATGGTTTCGGCCAGGGCCCCACCGGCGCTCACCAGCGCGAGCGCTGCGGCGAAGCCTGCAAGGGTTTTGCTAGTCCAGGACAAAATAGCCTCCTTCTTCCTGATGGGCCAAGCGAAAGACGAAATTGGCCAGAGCCGCATCATTGGGGTTTTTAGAAGATGTGTTGGCGAGTGCTGTGATGGCAGACACATCCCCCGAAACGGCGCGCCGCGCAAGATCATTGAAAGCCTTCAGCGCCTCCGCGGGCATATCGGGGACCGGCTCGACGATCTCGACCGGAGTTGCACGGCCGCGCAAGACGATCCGGCCCATCACGCGGAACCAGTCAAGCCCGGAGAGTTCGGCAGCCTCCCGGCTGAGAAGGACGCTCGATTTCAGCTGCTTGTTCGCCGATTCCAGCCTTGACGCAGTATTCATCGAATCGCCAAGTGCCGTGTACTGAATGCGCCCCTCACCCCCGAAATTCCCAACAATCGCCTCGCCATGATGCAGGCCGACGCGCGTCTTCCCAATTGCCGGCACGCCATCGGGCACCGATTTGCGGAATTCCTCGCCCGCCTGATACATCGCCCAGGCCGCCTTGGCCGCGCGTTCGCCATCGTCGGGCCGGCTGATCGGCGCGCCCCAGAAGGCGACCACGGCATCGCCCACGAACTTGTCGATCGTGCCGCCATGTTCGAGGACAACATTGCTCAGCATTTCGAGATAGCGGTTGAGCAAGGTCGCAACCATTTCCGGCTCGATCGCGTGGCTGAGCTTGGTGAAGCCTTCAAGGTCGGTAAAGACCACAAAAATCTCACGCTTCTCGCCGTGCAAGGCAAGGCTGTCAGGGTCGCGCAGGATTTCGGCAGCAATGTCGCGCGGCAGATATTTGCCAAGCGCGCTTTGGGCGAACTTGCGCTGCTCGGAGCCGACCGCACGTGCAGCCGTTCCGACCGAAGCAAAGGCCAGAACCCAGCCAAGGCCCCAACCGAAAGCAGGCAACCCCTGCGTGTCGACCCCGCGCGACTGCATCCAGAAGGGTACGAGGGCGATGGCGGCGAATTGGCCGATCACGGTCAATGCAATCATCACGGGGCGCGCGTTTGAAATCGCCGTTGCGGCACCGGCAAGGATAACTGCAATCGCCGCAATCCATTTGGTCCAGCCGGGCGGCGGTTCCGCCAGTTGGCCATCGAGTTCCTGCGCCAGCATATGGGCATAGGTTTCGACGCCCCAGGTCGATTTGCCGGTGAGTTTGTTCAGCGGCGTCTCGAAAATGTCGATGTCCTGGATATGGCCGCCAATCAGGACATATTTGCCCGCAATTTGCTGGCGGAACAGTTCGGTTGCTTCGGGGCTCTGGAACAGGGCGTCCTCGGCGAATGTGTCGATCGGGATACTGGCAAAGACCGGGCGCTCGTTGAAGGCCGGCAGCCGGTAGCGGATACTGCGGGAATAATTCTCGAACCTGGCCTTGCTGGCGGGGTCGAGAGCGATCGGCAACAGGTCTGGAAGCCCCTTCTGCAGCTTGGGCCAGCTGCGCAGCACATTGTCATCGTCTGTCTGGATCATGATGCTGGCGGGCTTCACTGGCCCGGCTGCGATCTGTTTCTGGAAATTCTCGAGAAACTGCTGCTGCCACAGCATCATCTTGTCTTCCGCGGTGCTGGCAGAGGCATAGGCCAGGAAGGTTGGCGTCTTGATCTCCTGAAAGGCCTTGACGATCGTCGGATCCTCGGGCTGCGGCTGGTCGATCAGGATATCGATGCCGATCGCCTTGGGCTTGAAACTGTCAATCCGCCTAAGCGCCTTTGCCAGGATGGCCCGGTCGAGCGGGGAGCGTTTGCCGGTCGCCGCAAGCGTCTCGTCGGTATAGGCGACCATTACGATCCGACTGTCCTGATCGACCTTTTCCGCCGTCAGCACCTGCCGCCAGTCATAAAGCGCGCGTTCGGCCTCGATCGCAAGCGGGAGCTTCCATCCATAGCGCGCGAGGAGGACGGCCCCTACGAGGAACAGGATGGTCAGGAGAAGGCGCCAAATTCCCAGTTGGCGCAGGCCGCCACCCAGCCAGGCCAACAGTGATTGGCGCCAGAGGCCGGGTTGCCCGTCAGGCATCAGTATCTCGTCCCGGCCACGGCCATCAGCGTCTTGTCAGCATGGGCTGCCCCCCGTCGCCAATCACGGCAAAGCCGGACCAGTAATAGGGGTGCGAGGTGGCAGCATCGTCCATCAACGCCCGCTGGGCATCGGCAAGGGCATCGCCGACAGACCGCCCGTCCGTGCCCTTGAACAATCCTGAAATCAGCCGTTCGGTTGCCTTGAAATCGTCGGGTGCGGGCCAGTGGCTGGCAAGGACCGAGCGGCCGCCCGCGCCAATGAACGCGCGTACCAGCCCGTCAAGCGCACTTCCGCCGCCGGTTGTGACGCCTGCTTCCCGGGTTGCGGCGATCGATGCCTTGCCCGCCGTATCGCAGGCCGAGAGAATGACGAGATCGGCATTGATCCTGAGGTCGTAAATCTCCCGAAAGGTCAGGAGTCCGTCCGAATCGCCCTCACCGAACGATGTCAGCAGTGCGGGCCGGGCCGGGCATTCGGGGCGCGGCGCCGTCACCAGCCCGTGGGTTGCGAAGTGGAGAATCCGATAATCGGCAAGGTCGCCGCGCGCCATGACTGCTGTATCCGAGAAGCCGACACCAGTAACGATTGCCGACTGGCCAATCCCGATGGCCGCTTGCGCTTCTCGCAGTTCGGCGTCCGAAACGGGCTTGTTCCACTCGCTCGCCGGCCATTGGCAGCCTGTTGCCCTGCTGCTCATCCCGCGTGTCGAAGCAACCCGGATTGCACCCGAAACCGGCGCATTCCGGCCGAAGCCGAGATATTCGTGCGTGGCGTTCGATGCCGGCGTGTTCCTGGCGTCGCGAAAGGCCCGGGCGGAGACGGTCGTGCTGACCGAATGCTTGCGGCCCAGCCAGTCGATGCCGCGAAAATCGAACTGGTCGGCATCGGGATCGGCAATCCGGGCGAGATAGGCGTCAACGCCGGGCTGGCTGGCGATCAGGAGGTTGATCGGAAGGCGCAGCATCGCACCATCGGGCTCGAAGACCAGGTGATGAACGGCATCGAGCCGCGCGGCGACCGGGCCGAGCAGGTCGAGATAAAGCTGCCGGGCAAGCGTCACATCGAACGGATAGGTGTTGAGCTGGCCGCCTTCATCCTTGGAAATCGTGTCGCGCAGGCCATCCACGGCAGCATCCAGCTGCGCGGGGCTGAGCGGCACCTTGTACCCCGTCGCACCCGACTGGTCCGCGAACAGTGCAAAGACTTGCCCGCCCGCAACGCTCAGCTTGAAATAGGCTTCGCCCGGTTTCAGCGCCGCCCGCAGCTCGGAAAGCGTCAGCACACTTCCCGAGATCGCCCGATATTGCGGATAGGCGGAAAGCTTTGCCTGGGTCCCCGTCTGCTCGCTTTCCAGCGCGGCAATGTCTCGCTCAAGCGCGGCGGCCGCCGCGCGAACGCCGGAAGAGTCGCCGGGCGTGGAGAGCAGGCTGGCCAGTTCGATCCGACTCCGTTCGATATCCCGTTCGAGCGAGCGGGCCTGGCGGAACAGGGCCGTCGCTTCGCCCGATCCTTCGCTCAGCTCGCGTGCCAATATGGCCTGCGTGTCGGCAACGCCGGGCCTGACCAGCGTCTGTCCGGCAAGGAACATGTCATCGGCCAGCCCCGGATTGCCAGGCATCTGTTCGGCAAGAAGCGCGAAATAGGGGCTGAGCAGATTGCCAAGGCCGGTTGTCGCGGCGCGGTTGTCCGCCGCATTTTTCACGACGGTCCGGTATTCGGCCATGGCTTCGGCTGTCTTGCCGTGACGGGCCAGCATTGCCGCCAGCCGCGCCCGCGCGCCATTGACCGCTACGGTCTGCGGGTAACGGGTTTCGAGCAGCGCCAGCGATTCGCGCATCTTCCCTTCCGCCCCTGCCGCATCGCCCGTGGCCTCGATTGAAAGCGCGGTTTCAGCAAGGATCTGCGAGCGGAGACGGATGACCGAAACGACCCTGCCGTCGCGAACGGCAAGCACGTTGTGACCTGCCGTTTCGAGTACGGCCCGGCTGTCGCCAGGCTTGCCCAGAAGCCGCAGCAGGGTGCCGCGTATCTGAAGCGCCTGCGCGTCGAGGAATATCCCACGCTCTTCAGGCGTAAGCGCTGCCGACCCGGAGGCATCGACGCGCTGGCCGAGCGGAAGCCCCGCATTGATTTCGGCGGCAAGTTGCACGCCGATCTCGATCGGGCCGCCGGGCGATTGCTGATTGTCCGCCAATGGCACGACCGCCCGGTCGATACGGTCCAGCGCCTCGGCATAGAGTTTTCGGTTGAGAAGATGCAGCGCTTCGAAATTCCGCCGCAGGCGGGTCTGGATGCGATCGCCCGTGGGCAGGCGGTTCGCCTCCGCAAACAGCGCATCGGCCTGTGCAAATTCGCCCAGGTTGGATTTCTGGAGCGCACGATTCACCAGATATTCGCCATAGCGATCGGGATCGGGCGCAGCGCCTTCTGCCCGCTGCTGAAGCGTATCGAAGAATTCGGCCGCTTCGGCGTAGTTGCCGCTGGTGTTGCGGCGATATCCTTCGGCCAGAGCCTGATCCGGATCGAGCGTTCCTGCCTGCACCCGTGCAAAGGCCGCAGGATCGTCGACCGATGTTGTCGCGACCGATATCTGGCCGGGCACGTTGCGATCGGCAATGATGGTCCTGAGACCAAGCTTGAGCGCGCTTTCATAACCCGAAAGCCCTTCGGCGACCCAAAGCCGATTGCCCTTGGCTCGCGCATAGACACTGTAGCCAACCGCAATGTCGTTCAGCCGACAATGCAGCAGCGTGACCGGTCCAACGCCGTCCACGGTCTCGGTCGTGCCTGTTTCCGGGCATCGAGCTTCGGATGCCCGGATCTCGGCAAGGCGCGACTGCGCCGCAGCGCCGCGGAGTGCGTAAATCTTGCCGACCGGGCGCGCTGCATCGCGGCACACGATCGTCCAGGCCCGGTCGAACATGTCGCGAATCGCGGGATCGCGCCCGCGGGTCTGAACCTGGCAGAGGACTCCGCCGCCGCTGCCCAGCCGGAAACTGTCTGCAAGACTGGGGCGATCATATTGGGCAAGGGCCGGCTGATAGGAACCCGCAAGGCCAAGAAGCAATGCCATTGCAGTCGATATACGCAAAGACACTCTCCCTCCGCCTGACCGCAGGGTGCTAGCCTAAAAAGCCATGCTTCAAAAGGCCCTGTCTTCGGGCGCTTCGCGCTGGCGCTGGACAAAGGGGGCCTGGGCACCGCAAAGACCGGAACGCAAGGGAAGGGGAGCATGATGGCGGACAATGAACGGCCGAACGGCAATGGCCGGATCCTGGCGGCAAGCCTTGTCGGCACCGCGATCGAATTTTACGATTTCTATATCTATGCCACGGCGGCGTCGCTTGTTTTCGGGCCGTTGTTCTTCCCGGCAGAATCCGCCTCTGCCCAATTGCTGGCCGCCTACGCAAGTTTCGGGATCGCCTTTTTTGCGCGTCCCGTCGGGTCGATCGTCTTCGGGCATTTCGGCGACAGGATTGGCCGCAAGTCGACACTGGTCGCGTCGCTCCTGTTGATGGGCGGGTCGACCCTGCTGATCGCCTTTCTGCCGACCTACGCCTCGATGGGCTGGGTTGCGCCTTTCCTGCTCTGCCTTCTGCGCTTCGGGCAGGGATTCGGACTTGGCGGGGAATGGGGTGGCGCGGCGCTGCTTGCGGTCGAAAATGCGCCCCCGGGATGGCGGGGCCGCTTCGGCATGTTTCCGCAGCTTGGTGCGCCGGTGGGATTCATCCTGGCCAACGGCCTTTTCCTGATCCTCGGGACGTTGTTGAGCCCGGAGGAATTCCAGCGCTGGGGCTGGCGGATTCCCTTCCTGTTGAGCGCTTTGCTCGTGATTGTCGGGCTTTGGGTCCGGCTGCGGATCGCCGAAACACCGGCATTTGCCCGGATGCTTGCGGAAGAGCGCCCGCCCGCCGTGCCCTTACGCGAGGCATTCGCGCGGCACATGCCGGAGATTGTTTGCGGAACATTCGCGGCGGTTTCCTGCTTTGCCTTTTTCTACCTCGCGACGGCGTTTGCGCTCGGATACGGCACCACGACGCGCGGCATTTCGCGTGAAACCTTCCTTTCGATCCAACTCCTTGCGATCCTGTTCCTTGCGGTCGGCATCCTCATATCTGGCTATTGCTCGGACAGGCGCTCCCCGCGCTTCGTCCTGGCGGCCGGCTGCATCCTTGGTATTCCGCTCGGCTTTGTGCTGGCGCCGATGCTGGCGGGCAGCGTGGCGGCAATTTTCGCCTTTCTCGCGATGGCGCTGTTCGTGATGGGCTTGCTCTACGGTCCGCTCGGGGCGTGGCTTCCGGGCCTGTTTCCGGCCCGCGTGCGGTATACCGGAGTGTCGATTGCCTTCAACATGGGCGGGATATTCGGTGGCGCCTTGACGCCATTCGCGGCCCAGGCGCTCGCCGAACGCGGCGGATTGGCGTGGGTTGGCGGATATCTGAGCCTTGCAGCGTTGGTCAGCCTGCTGGCGCTTGCGCTGCTGCCAAAGGGAGTGGAGGCCCGAGCCGGAATCGAACCGGCGTGCAAGGATTTGCAGTCCTCTGCGTAACCACTCCGCCATCGGGCCGGAGGAGGAGCGCCTTTGCGTCGTTGCTTCTCCGCTGTCAAGGCGATGATCATGCTTGGCGCAGGCGGAAAGGCGCAGTAATGCAACCCCAGCGCAACAAGGTGTATTGCGCTTGTAAAACACTTGTGGCACGGGGCGAATTGTGAGCGAACTCGATTTTACAGCAATGCGTGCGGCGATGGTCTCCAGCCAGTTGCGCACGAACAATGTCAGCGACCCGCGCATTGTCGCGGCGATGGAGGCAGTTGCGCGCGAGCGCTTCGTTCCGGCCGAGCGGGCGACCCTGGCCTATGTCGACGTGCCGATCCCGCTTTCGGGCGGGCGGGCCCTGAATGCGCCTTTGGTCACGGCCCGGCTGATTACCGAATCGGGGGTTGGGGCGGGCGAAAAGGTGCTGCTAATCGGCGCGGCGACGGGCTATGCGGCGGCATTGCTTGCCCAGCTCGGGGCAAAGGTAACGGCGCTCGAAGTCGATGACTCGCTCGTTGCCGCTGCTCGCGCTGCGTTGGGCAAGGCTTCCGGAATCACTCTGGTCACGGGGCCGCTCGAAGCCGGCTGGCGCAAGGGCGCCCCCTATGACGTTATCCTGATCGACGGAGCGGTAGAGGCCGTACCTGCGGCTATCGCTGCCCAGCTCGCCGTCGATGGTCGACTGCTGACGGGGTTGGTCGACAATGGGGTGACGCGGCTCGCGCTCGGCCGCAAGGCCGGGCAGGGTGTCGGACTTGTCCCGTTTGCCGATCTCGAAACGGTTCGGTTGCCCGGGTTTTCCACACCATCAGGTTTCAGTTTTTAAGAGAAGAATTATGCACAAGCGATTGAAATACAAAATCTTGTTGTTGGGATCGCTTGGCTTGATGGCATCTGCTGCCGAGGCCGAAACACTGCGCGATGCGCTTGCCAAAGCCTATTCGAGCAACCCCACGCTGACGGGGGCGCGGGCAGGGCAGCGCGCCAATGACGAGAATGTTCCGATTGCCGAGTCCCGTGGGCTTCCCACGCTTGATCTGTCGGGCGGTTATACCGAAAACGTCCAGACCTCGAGCAGCGCGTCACCGGCACGACAGGTGGCGGGGCGGCTTAATTTCGCGGTGCCCGTCTATCAGGGCGGCGCCGTCAAGAACGCGGTTCGCGCTGCCGATTCGCGAGTCGATGCCGGGCAAGCCAATTTGCGCGGCACCGAAGCGAGCGTCTTCAGCCAGGTTGTTGCGGCCTATATGGACGTTCTGCGCGATGAAGCGATTGTCGGGCTCAACCGCAGCCAGGTGAAGGTCCTCAAGACGAATCTCGAAGCCACGCGTGACCGTTTCGAAGTCGGGGATCTGACGCGTACCGATATCGCGCAGTCCGAATCGCGGCTTGCCTTGGCGCAAAGCCAGCTTGAAGGTGCAGAATCGAACCTGATTGCCAGCCGCGAACGCTATGTCCAGCTGGTGGGTGACGAGCCGGGTGACTTGCAGCAGCCGCCACCGCTCCCGAACCTGCCCGAAACGGCGGACGTGGCTGTCGACAAGGCTTTGGCGAACAATCCGGATCTGATCGCAGCGAAGAAGAATCAGGATGCCGCGCGATACGATGTGGGCGCGGCAAAGGCTTCGCGCCTGCCCAAGGTCTCGCTCGTGGCGGACAAGAGCTACGCGAATTTCCTGAATTCGCTCCAGTCGTTCATTCCGGGCTTCAACACGTCGCAGACCTCGGAAAACGCCACTGCCGGCGTGCAATTGACGGTGCCGCTCTATCATGGCGGCTCTCCGAGCGCACAGGTGCGGCAGGCGCAGGCTCGGTCGAGCCAGGCGATCGAACAGATGATCGCAACCGAGCGGAGCATCGTTGCCCAGACCCGTTCGGCCTTTGCCAGCCTGCGGGCATCGAACGCCGTGATCGTCTCGTCGGAAGCTGCCGTTGCGGCGTCTGCCCTCTCTCTCGAGGGCGTCCGGGCTGAAAACACGGTGGGCAATCGCTCGATCCTCGACATCCTCAATGCCGAGCAGGAATATCTGAATGCGCAGGTCCAACTCGTTTCCGCGCGGCGCAATGCCTATGTCGCCGGCTTCACCTTGCTGGCCGCGATGGGGCAGGCCGAAGCGCGCGATCTGGGGCTTGATGGCGGCGCCCTTTACGACCCCGAAACGAACTACAAGCGCGTCCGCAACAGCATCTGGGATTGGGACAGCGACCCGACGCCGAAACCCGTTGCAACACGAACCGTTGACACGAAGGCACAAAATCCGTCAGTAAAGGGGGAATAGTGACGTCAAGGTGGGAATGATGAGCGATATCAGCAACGAGCCGACGATGGAGGATATCCTGTCTTCTATCAAGAAGATCATCTCCGAAGACAGCGCAAAGGTCCTTGCGGCCCCGCGTCCGCGCCGCGGTGCGGCCCGTGAGGAAGCGGCTCCGCAGCCTGTTGCAGACCCGCAGACCAGCACGGCAGAGATTGACGAGGATATCCTCGAACTGACCGACGCTTCGCCCGAGCCAGAGGCGATTGCAGAGCCTGCGCCATTCGCGCTCGTTTCCCCGACTGCCGAAACGGCAAGCCGCTCGGCGCTCGATGCGCTCTCCGCGCTTGTGGTGAAGCCCGAAGTGCATGGCACCGATACGCTCGAGGGGCTGGTGCGCGAAATGCTTCGCCCGATGCTGCGCGAATGGCTCGATGCCAACCTGCCGGAACTTGTTGAGAACCTGGTCCAGAAGGAAATCTCGCGGATTACGGGCAAAAGCCTGATCTGATCGGGTTGCCAGTCTGCGATGCGGCTGGCAAAGGCCGCGCGTCATGACCGAGCTTGCCAAAACCTTCGACCCGTCCGCAATCGAATCCAGATGGTATCGCCATTGGGAGGAAAGTGGCGCGTTCCGCCCGTCGCGCCCCGATGCCGAACCGTTCACGATCGTCATGCCGCCGCCCAATGTGACGGGTAGCCTCCATATCGGCCATGCGCTCGACAATACGCTCCAGGACATATTGATCCGCCACGCCCGGCTGCAGGGCAAGGATGCGCTCTGGGTGTGCGGCACCGATCATGCCGGCATTGCCACCCAAATGGTGGTCGAGCGCCAGATGAATGAACGTCAGCAGAAGCGCACCGATTTCACGCGTGAGGAATTCGTCGCCAAAGTCTGGGAGTGGAAGGCCGAAAGCGGCGGCGCGATCACGCGCCAGCTCAGGCGGCTCGGCGCTAGCTGCGATTGGGAGAATGAGCGCTTCACGATGGATGAGGGCTTTTCGAAGGCCGTCATCAAGGTGTTCGTCGATCTCTACAATGAGGGATTGCTCTATCGCGACAAGAGGCTGGTCAACTGGGACCCGGGCCTGAAGACCGCGATCTCTGACCTTGAGGTCGAAACCATCGAGGTCAATGGCAAATTCTGGCACCTGAAGTATCCGCTTGAGGATGGCAGCGGTTTCATTTCGGTTGCAACGACGCGACCCGAAACCATGCTCGCGGATATGGCTGTCGCGGTGAATGGAGACGATCCGCGTTACCAGTCAGTCATAGGAAAGAATGTCCGCTTACCGATCAGCGGGCGGCTGATCCCGGTCATCGCCGACGAACATGCCGACCCCGAGCTGGGGTCGGGCGCGGTGAAGATCACGCCGGGGCACGATTTCAACGATTTCGAGGTGGGCAAGCGTGCTGGGTTCAAGCCCGCCGAAATGCTCAACATGCTCGATGCCGAAGCGCGCGTCGTCCAGACGGCAGACGGGCTGATCCCGGCGGAATTGCTGGGGCTGAGCGTCAAGGAAGCGCGGGACAAGGTCGTCGCGATGATTGAGGGTCTTGGCCTGCTCGAAAAGGTGGAGGATCGCGTGATCCAGACGCCGTTCGGCGATCGCTCGGGCGTGGTGATCGAGCCGTGGCTGACCGACCAATGGTATGTCGATGCGGCAACGCTCGCCAAACCAGCGATAGAGGCCGTGCGCTCGGGCGCGATCAAGGTCGTGCCGCAGAGCTGGGAGAAAACCTATTTCAACTGGATGGAGAATATCCAGGCCTGGTGTGTCAGCCGCCAATTGTGGTGGGGGCACCGGATTCCGGCGTGGTTCGACGCGGACGGAAAGGTCTATGTCGCCGAAACCGAGGCTGAGGCGCAGGCTTTAGCCGGACCGGCTGTGGCCTTGACCCGCGACAATGACGTGCTCGACACTTGGTTCTCCTCCGCGCTCTGGCCGTTTGGGACATTGGGATGGCCTGACAATGCTCCCCTCCCGCTTGCGGGAGGGGCTGGGGGTGGGCAATCCGGGGGTGCCGATAGGAAGCTGCGCAAAGGAATCCAGGAAATGACCGATCGCGACCAGATCATCGAGAAGATCAACCTTTACGGCC
>Ga0209023_10001215_pt1 | contig 35376 bp, 26 predicted proteins | sample LakOneMetagenome_FD_187468 | JGI IMG/M metagenome (GOLD analysis project Ga0209023, IMG submission 187468) | Freshwater and sediment microbial communities from Lake Erie, Canada (SPAdes) (version 2) | ecosystem: Environmental > Aquatic > Freshwater > Lentic | place: Lake Erie, Canada...
CCGCGTTCGAGGATGGTGTGGATATGCTCGATCTCTTTTCGTGAATCGAGCGGATCTACGACATCATCGACAAAATCGAGCAGTTCGCGGATCAGATCTCTCGCGGGGACCTCTTTTTGTTTGCCGAGATCGAGCATCATCCCGTCGAGTCCATAGCGAATCGCACGCCATTTATTCTCAAGGATCAGGCGGCGGTGATAGATGCGAAATCCTATATTTCCTTCGTTGAGGACCATCAGTTTCGCGACGATCGCCTGAAACAAAGCGGCGATCGCGATAGTATCGTCAACCCGCGTCGGAATGTCGCAAATGCGAAATTCGAGCGTCGGGAACAGATGATGCGGACGCACGTCCCACCAGATCTTCGAGCCGTTCTGGATACAGTTCATCTTTACCAGCAGATCGACGTACGCCTGAAACTGCGCATAAGATTCGAACGTGTCCGGGATCTCGGTTCGCGGGAATTTTTTGAAGACCTCACTGCGGTATGATTTCAGGCCGGAATTAAAGCCGAGCCAGAACGGCGAGGACGTAGTCAGAGCCAGAATGTGCGGCAAAAAATATCTCGCCGCGTTCATCACCTGAATGCGTTTTTCGATGTCGGGGATCCCGACGTGGACGTGCAATCCAAATATCAGCAGACTGCGGGCGACCATCTGTAGTTCGTCAACCAGCAGCTTGTAGCGGTCGCCATCGTAGATCTCCTGCTCCGACCATTTCGAAAATGGATGCGTCGAGGCAGCAACGATCGCCATGTTCTTTTTCCGCGCCAGACCGGAGATTATACAGCGAAGCTTGGTCAGGTCCTCACGGGCTTCCTGGATGTTCGCACAAACGCCGGTTCCGACCTCGATCATCGATTGGATCATCTCAGGCTTGATCTTTTCGCCGAGCAGCAGCTTGCCTTCGTCGAGGATCTCGGAAACGTGCGATTTGAGTTCGCGGGTATCCGGGTCGACGATCTGAAATTCCTCTTCGATGCCGAGCGTAAATTGATCAAACATAAATAATTTTCCCTAGGCGAGCTCCAATTCGTATTTCAAGAAATTAAGGTCTTCGTCGAGCAGATCGGCGAAGCGCACACCGACACCGTGACCGGGATCAGTGTACACGACGGTGCCGTTGAGCTTCATCGAACGCCCGCGGACGCTGACCGCCATCACTATCGGCGTTCCCGTTTCGAGTGCCGCCGCCGTCGTCATATACAGCCCGCCGACGCCAATGTCGCGTGTATTGGCGATGCCAGTACCGTCGCCACCCTCATAACGCACGTCAACGATCAGCTTTTTTCGATCCGAATCTCGACGATCAGATGGTGAAAGACCTTCACCGATTTCATTTTCAGCCATGTTTGTCCACCGGTTTTAGAATTGTAGATATTGCGTAGTGCTTGCAACTTGTGAAACATTCTAACCCAAAATACGACTAAAACACAGACAAATATCGCGAGACACGCGATTTAATTCGACATTTACTTACCAAAATTCTTCGCGATCTTCAAAAACGCCTCGGCAGCGTGTGAAAGCGACGAATTGCGGCGGTAAATGATGTTCAATTTTCGATTGAGCCGCATCTCGTTAACAGACAACGCAACTAATTGTCCGCCATCGATCTCGCTCTGTGCGGTGAGCCTGGGAACGAGTGCCACGCCTACGCCTTTTTCAACCAACCGCTTTATTGCCTCGAGCGACGGCAATTCGACGACAATATTAAGGTCTGTCTTATATTTGTCGAATGATTCGATAACCTTTTTACGGTAAGGCGACACAGCGTTGTGAGCAATAAATGCTTCTTTGCCGAGATCTTTTATCGATACGCTCTCGCTTTTTGCAAGGCGGTGTTTTGGCGAAACTACGAGGACGAGTTCATCCGTGAATACCGGCACCGAGTGCAGGCTGTCGTCGTTTGGCGAGAACGAGATCAGGCCGAGTTCGACCTCGCGGGCCGTAATCTGTTTGGGAATGCGGCTCGCCACACCGCGTTGGACCTCGATCTTGATCAGCGGATGCGCGGCATGAAACTCCTCTATCACCGGCAAGAGATAAAAAACGGTGTGCTCATTCGCACTGATCGAAACCTTGCCCTGCTGCAGGGAACGCATCTCGCGAAGAGCATTCTCCGCATTGTGCCGCAGATTGAGCATTTGTTTGGCGTGGTCCAGCAAAACCTCGCCGGCAAATGTCAGGGTGCCGTCCTTTGACGAACGGTCGAACAGCGTCTCGCCGATCTCTTTTTCGAGCCGGCGGATCGACTGGCTGATCGCCGGCTGCGTTCGCTCCAACACGTCAGCCGCACGCGAAAAGCTGCGTTCATTAGCAACGGTCACTAAAACCTCAAGTTGATTAATATCCATACCCTAATTTTATGCCGAAATTATCAAACCGCCAATCTCATAGCGTTTCCCTAATAATGTTTTTGCTCAAGAAGATGATAAGACTATAATGAAATATTATGCAATAAGGTGTTATATAATATTGACTTATCAGACATGATTTGTTTAGATTTGCATATATTCGGCCTCCCGGTTTTGTTGATCAAATAATTTTATGGCTAAACAGAGAATTTCGATCTTTGACACAACGCTTCGAGACGGCGAACAGTCGCCTGGCTGTTCGATGTATCTTGAGGAAAAAATATCGATGGCACGCCAGCTCGAACGCCTCGGCGTCGATGTCATTGAGGCCGGTTTCCCGTTTGCGTCAGAAGGTGATTTTCGGTCGGTCGTGGCCGTCGCCAACGAGTGCCGGGGCACCACGATCGCTGCACTGTGCCGCACGGTTCCGTCCGATATTTACCGTGCCGCCGAGGCGCTCAAAACGGCACATCGCTCGCGGATACACACGTTCGTCGCAACCTCGGACATTCACCTGCAATATAAGCTAAAGAAATCGCGCGCCGAAGTTCTCGAAATGACGGCAAATGCCGTCCGTACAGCGCGCGAATGCGTCGAGGACGTCGAGTTTTCCGCCGAAGACGCAACCCGCAGCGATATCGATTTTCTCTGTCAGGTCTTTGAAACAGCGGTGGAATGTGGAGCGACCGTGCTGAATGTGCCCGACACGGTCGGGTACACGCTGCCGGGTGAATTTGCGAATCTGGTAAAAACGGTGAGAGAGAGGGTGGTCGGCGATAAGAACGTTACGATCAGCGTTCATTGTCACAACGATCTCGGTCTCGCGGTCGCGAATAGTCTCGCGGCGATCGAGGCCGGAGCGACGCAGGTCGAATGTACGATCAACGGCGTCGGCGAACGAGCGGGAAACGCTTCGCTCGAAGAACTGATAATGGCGATGGCGGTGCGTGCGGACAAACTGCCATATTACAACAACATCGACACGACGCAACTCTATCCGGCGAGCCAGCTTTTGTCGTCGATCGTCAGCTTTGGCGTTCAGCCGAACAAGGCGATCGTCGGTCGAAACGCCTTTGCTCACGAAGCCGGAATTCATCAACACGGCGTTCTGAGCAATCCGCTTTGCTACGAAATAATGACGCCCGAATCGGTCGGCGTGCCAAAAAACAGCATCGTCCTCGGCAAACACTCGGGCCGCCATGCCTTGATCTCGCGGTACGAGCAACTAGGATATGACCTCTGCGACGACGATATCGCCGCGATCTATCCGCGATTCATCGCACTCGCCGATCGCAAGAAAAATGTGTACGATCAGGACCTGATGGCATTGGCTCCGATCCGAATGCCAACCGCGATGGCTGCTTAATTAGCGTTATGAAGATCACAATTTTACCCGGCGACGGTATCGGTCCTGAGGTTTGTAAACACGCGGTCAGCGTGTTGGCTGAGGTCGCGTCGGCGTTCGAGATTTATATCGAGGCCGACGAACACCTGATCGGCGGAGCTGCGATCCGAGCGACCGGTTCGCCGTTTCCTGAGGAGACCGAAGCTGCGTGTGTCGCGAGCGATGCCGTTCTGCTCGGAGCAGTCGGGTCGCCCGAATTCGACCATCTTTTGCCTGAAAGCCGGCCTGAGATGGGATTATTGAAGTTGCGAAAGGCACTCGGCGGCTTCGCGAATCTGCGTCCTGCAGCCGCAGTTGATGCATTGATCGATTCGTCGCCGCTTCGACGTGAGATATTTGAGGGAACCGATCTACTGATCGTTCGCGAACTGCTCGGCGGCTTGTATTTTGGCGGCCCGCGTGGATTCAGTAGCGACGGCGAAGAGGCATTTAACACGATGCGTTACACGGTCGATGAGATCGAACGCGTCGCTCATGTTGCGTTTACATCGGCCCAAGGGCGACGCAGAAAACTGACTTCGGTGGACAAAGCCAACGTCCTCGAAACGTCGCGCCTGTGGCGCGAAACGGTGACAAAGATCGCCGAGGAATACCCTGATGTCGAACTCGAACATCTCTTTGTTGACGCCTGTGCTATGCATCTCGTGACCGACCCGACGAGATTCGATGTGATACTGACCGAAAATCTTTTCGGCGACATTCTCTCCGACGAAGCAGCCGTTTTGACCGGTTCGCTCGGAATGCTACCGTCGGCAACCATCGGCGGGGCGGTCGATCTCTACGAGCCGGTTCACGGATCGGCGCCTGAGATCGCAGGTAAAAATATCGCCAATCCGCTCGGAGCGATAGCCTCTGTGGCGATGCTTTTGCGATACACGGCAAAAAACGAGCAAGCCGCCTTGGCCGTCGAAGACGCGATAAAAGCGATCCTCAACGAAGGCTACCGTACCATCGACATCGCCGAAACTGGATGTAGAATGGTAGTTTCAACTGCTGACATGGGCACGCTCGTCGCCAGCCGTGCGATCGAGCACGCGAACGTGAAATATGCATATCACGCGGTCTAAATGACGGCTTTGTTCTTCTCTCCGTCCTCCGCGTCTGCCTCCGCGAACTCTGCGTTGCATTGCTTTGAATGGTCGCTAGCGAAAGTTCCTCGCAGAGATCGCAGAGTTTTACGCAGAGATCGGAGAGGAAAAAATTACTGAATGAAAACACTCTACGACAAGATCTGGGACGCTCATCTCGTCCACGAAGAAAGCGGCAAACCGTCGCTGATCTATATCGATCTGCATCTCATCCACGAGGTGACGAGTCCGCAGGCATTCGAAGGATTGCGTCTCGCCGGGCGGAAATTGCGTCGGCCCGAGCTGACATTCGGCACCATTGACCATGCGATACCGACCATCAACCGCAACCTGCCATTCAACGATCCGATCGCCGCTCAGCAGGTGAAAACTCTGCGGGACAATTGCCGCGAATTCGGCGTAAAGCTATATGATCTTGATCGCATCGAGCAGGGCATCATCCACGTTTTCGGCCCCGAGCAAGGTTTGACACAGCCCGGAATGACGATCGTCTGCGGCGATTCGCATACGTCGACGCACGGCGCGTTTGGAGCACTTGCGTTTGGGATCGGAACTAGCGAGGTCGAACACGTGTTCGCGACGCAGTGTTTACAGCAATCGCGGTCTAAGAATTTTCAGATCAACGTCGAAGGCCAACTGCCTTTCGGTGTGACCTCAAAAGACGTAATTCTCGGTATCATCAACCGCATTGGAGCTAACGGCGGGGCCGGACACGTGATCGAGTACACCGGCTCGACGATCAGAAGTTTGTCGATGGAAAGCCGCATGACCGTCTGCAACATGAGCATCGAGGGTGGAGCTAAAGCGGGTTTGATCGCTCCGGACGAAGCAACGATCGATTATATAAAAGGAAAGCAATTCGCTCCGAAAGGCGAAGATTGGGAGCGAGCAGTTGAAAGTTGGGAGTCACTCACGACCGACAACGGGGCGACGTTTGACAAGTCTGTCGAGATCGATGCCGCAACATTTGAGCCGTTTGTGACGTGGGGAACATCACCCGATATGTCCGTAAAGGTGACCGAATCCGTGCCGGAAATCAGCGACGCCCGCGACGAGAGTGAGGCACGGTCCTTCGAGCGGATGTATCGATACATGGGCGTCGAGCCTTCGCAGCGGATCGACCAGATCGAGATCGACCGTGCATTTATCGGCTCGTGTACGAATTCGCGTATCGAAGATCTTCGCTCCGCCGCCAAGGTCGCCAAAGGCTACAGTGTCGCGGGCCGCGTGAACGCGATGGTCGTTCCGGGTTCGATGCAGATCAAAAAGCAGGCCGAGGACGAGGGCCTTGCGAAGATATTTACCGACGCCGGTTTCGAATGGCGGGACGCCGGATGTTCGATGTGCCTCGCGATGAACGAAGACATCCTGCAAGACGGTGAACGCTGTGCATCGACCAGCAACCGCAATTTCGAAGGCCGCCAAGGCCGCGGTGGCCGCACCCATCTCGTCTCGCCAATGATGGCCGCGGCTGCCGCGATAGCCGGGCATTTTGTTGATGTGCGGGATTGGAAGTTTAAGGATTAGAAGAATATTTGCCGCAGATTCAGGCGGATGACGCAGATAAGGAAATGGATAACTAAATATTCTTAAATCCGCGTTATCTGCGTAAATCTGCGGCAAACCTCCGAGCATGCGCCGCTAACCTAATTATGGAAAAATTCACAACATTCGAAGGAGCGGTCGCTCCGTTGTTTCAGACGAATATCGATACCGACCAGATAATACCAAAACAGTTTCTCACTCGGATCGAGAGAACCGGCTATGGTGCATTTCTATTTAACGATTGGCGATTGAACCCGGACGGTTCACCCAAAGCCGGTTTCGTTTTGAATGATGATCGCTACGCTGGTGCGTCGATACTCGTTGCGGGGGCTAATTTCGGCTGCGGGTCTTCGCGGGAACATGCTCCGTGGAGCCTGATGGATTATGGATTTCGCGCGGTGATCGCGCCGAGCTTTGGAGATATCTTTTTTAATAACAGTCTGAAAAATGGCCTTGTGCCGATCCGGCTTGACGAAGCCACAGTCGAGACCATCGTCGAACGTGCCAAAACTCGCGATAATTACTTGCTCACCATCGACCTCAAAAAACAAACTGTCACGGACCGCAACGGCCTCGCCGTTACATTCGAGATCGACGAATTCCGCCGCTATTGCCTCATCAATGGCCTCGATGACATCGGGCTGACTCTTCAGCACGAACAAAAGATCACCGAATTTGAGCAAAGATGGGTCACGTCATCGCGATTTGCGACTAACTGATTTGCGCAAACCCGCACGTCAGTAAGGGCAAATCACTCGACTAAACGTACACGATACGCCGTTACTTAAGTGCGGGCTTGTGCATCTGTTCCGCCCAACTGTTTGCAATTTTCACAGCGTCAAGTTACCATAAATGCTCGTTAAACTAAGCATTTTGTTAGCTTGACGCTGCTGCAAATGGCCGTTCGTAAACGGTTGCGGACGCAATAAATTATGGGTTTTTCGACTGTCGCCATCCACGCGGGCAACGAACCGGATCCGGTGACCGGAGCGGTCAGCGTTCCGATCTATCAAACGTCAACATATAAGCAAGAGGCTCTCGGCAAACCGACCGGCGGCTACGAATACGCCCGCACGCAGAACCCGACACGCTCTGCCCTAGAACGCAATATTGCGGCTCTCGAAGGTGCGAAATTCGGCTTCGCCTTCGCTTCTGGAATGTCGGCGATCGACACAGTACTCAAACTCGTGAAGGCCGGCGAACACGTGATCTTGGGTGACAATACGTATGGCGGCACATTCCGTTTATTTAGCAAAATATTGGTCAATTACGGCGTCGAATTTGACCTCGCGGACACGACTGACGTTTCGAATCTCGAAAAAGCGTTCAAACCGAACACGAAAATGGTCTTTGTCGAAACGCCGACAAACCCCGTTATGTCGGTCACCGATCTCAAGGCCGTCTCCGATCTCGCCCATGCCAATGGAGCCAAGGTCGTCTGCGACAACACGTTCATGTCGCCGTATTTTCAGTGTCCGATCGAATTCGGGTGCGACATCGTCGTTCATTCGACGACCAAATACCTCAACGGCCATTCGGACAGCGTCGGGGGATTTGTCGCTCTTAACGACGAAAAAGACGCCGAATGGATCGGGTTTGTGCAGAACGGGATCGGCGCTATCTTGTCGCCGTTCGATTCGTTTTTAGTTCTCAGAGGAACGAAAACACTCGCCGTTCGCATGGAAGCTCACGACAAGAACGGCCGCGTCGTCGCCAATTTTCTGGCCGAACACCCGCGTGTCGAAAAGGTATATTATCCCGGCCTTGTCTCGCACCCGCAGCATGAGCTTGCGAAACGGCAGCAAACTGGATTCGGCGGAATGGTTGCTTTCGAGACAGGTTCGCTCGCTAACGCAAAAAAAGTTTTAGAAGGCGTCAAGTTGTGTACTTTAGGTGAAAGTTTAGGTGGTGTTGAGAGTTTGATCTCGCATCCGGCATCGATGACGCACGCGTCCGTGCCTGTCGAAAAACGCGACGCACTCGGCATCACCGACGGACTCGTCCGTGTCTCGGTCGGTATCGAAGATGTCGAGGACATCCTCGCCGATCTCGATCAGGCCCTTGCGTAAGTTCCAAGTTCGAAGTTTCGAGTTCCGAGTTTTTGGAATTCGTGTTAATTTTTAACTCGGAACTTGAAACTCGGAACGCGAAACTGAAAAAGAATGTTTATTGTTGAAACACATGCGTCATCGCACATCGGCCGCGTAAGAAAAGGCAACGAGGATAATTATCTCTTGCTAAACATCAGCGGCGGCAAGCGTTGGACCGGTTCGCAGGATGACAGCGAATTCATCATCGAATCACAGCGTTTTGAGGTCGATGACAACGGCGTCGTGATGGCCGTATCGGATGGCATGGGCGGCGCGCTCGCCGGCGAGGTCGCGAGCACGATGGCGGTCGAGACGGTAAGCGAACGCCTTCTTGGCCAGGATATCGACGACACGCTGGCGCCCGATGCGTATGATCATCACCTCATCACTAAACTCTACGACGCGACCGTCAACGCAAATTATCTGATCCATAACCAGGGCCGTACCGACCCGCAATATCAGGGAATGGGTGCGACATTCACCGGCCTCGGTATAACGCCGACGGCTGCCGACATCATCCAGGTGGGCGACAGCCGTGCTTACTTAGTACGAAACGGCAAGATCTATCAGGTCACGAAAGATCAATCGCTCGTCCAGCAACTCATCGACGCTCAACAGATCTCTGCCGAAGAAGCCGAAACGCACACGCTCAAAAACGTCATCTTACAGGCACTTGGTGCTCAGAACGAGATCTATCCGGTCTCGGCCCGCGTCGCTCCGCATAAGAATGATGTATTTTTGCTCTGTAGCGACGGCCTTTCGAACAAGGTGACCGCCGCGAGTATGCAGCGGATCGTGCTCGATAATTTTGACGGACTCGAAAACGCCTGTGTCGAATTGATCCGCGAGGCAAATGAAAACGGCGGCGAAGACAACATCACCGTCATTCTCGCCAAATTCACCGGCGAAGGCCTGCCCGAACCGGTTGGCGACGACGTAAAACTCGAACTCATCGATCTCGGCGGCATCCACGACACCGCAGACCAAGACCTCACGGACGACGAAGATACAGCGGAAATAATTTAGCCGCGTTTCCAAGATCCTGCATCCAAACGCAGTGAAAAGGAGATAAAAAATGAAGGTCTTTGTCGTCGTCGCCGTGTTTGTTCTTGCTTTTGCCGCCGCCGTTACGGCTCAACCGGGCGTTAAGGTAAAACCGGTTCCGCCGAAAGCCATTCCCGCACCCGTCAAGGTCGAGGGCATTGTCATCGAGACAAATTCCAAGTTTATCGATGATAAGGCGTTCGTCACCAAGATCTCCGCCGCTCTAAACCTCCTCAAAACGGAATCTCCCGAAGATCTCAAATATGTTCAGACGTACATTGGCATTATCCGTGAGCGTCAGGCCAGTGGGGCAAATTATAACGAAGCGATAATGACGATCGACATTGCCAAGCCCACATTTGATGCGTCGCTCGAATGGCTCGCGAGCGTTCTCGTCCACGAGACGACCCATATCAAAAAATACAAAGACACTGGCAAAAAGTACGGCGATGCCCACTTGATGACGGATAAGAAAGCTGCTCTAAAGGTGATGATCGACGAGGAACTCGCCTGCAATGCCGTTCAACTGGCGACGCTAATCAAGGTTGGCGGGACACAATACGAGGTTGATTACCTGCGGGCTCAAAAAGGCGATCACTTTGATATCGACAAAGACGGCGACTACGACGAAGACGATTACAAGGCCCGAAACTGGGATTAGCTATTCGTCGCGCCACGATGGAAGTTCGTTCGTAACGCGGCGGACGTAGATCGACGAACCGCGTACCTCGACGACCTCGACCTTTTCGCCATCCACAAGTGCGATATCATCGACCGGGAACGCCGTCCACACCGAGCCGAAAACCTTGACCGCACCTTCGTTCAGGCTGCCTTTGCTCGCCGATGTTACCGTCCCGACCTTGCCCGGCAGCGAATCAAATCCCATTTTCATCGCGGGTGCGTTGTGCGGTAGATAGCGTGAAAATATCGTTCGCGACATCGCCGTCAATGCCACTGACGTTATCGCAAACGCCAAAAACTGCCACCCGATCCCAAACCCCAAAAAGCCGACCACCGCCGCCGCCAATGCCCCGAGCCCAAACCAAAACAGTACAAACCCCAGCGTGAAGATCTCCGCGATCATCAACGCAACGCCCAACACTAACCACAAGATCCAAGCGATTTGATCCATACTTTTCGTAACGACCGCAGACACTCTCAATATACACGATTCGCGAAGTCAAAAGGTAAAAAGTAAAAGGGAAAATGTTCGAATTTATCAAACAGCACCTGACAACTGACCACCGCCGACTGACAACTGCCCGTCGGCGTGTTAATCTCTAAAAACGTGCTGGGGTGGCGGAATTGGTAGACGCCCAGGACTTAAAATCCTGTGTCCTTAGGGACGTACGGGTTCGATTCCCGTCCCCAGTACCACCATATTTTCTATGTGATGAGGAACACAGATTCCTCATTTTTTGTTTGGTATCATAGTTGCGTACCGTAGATCGGGGTGAAAATTATGAAATTAAACACATTATCGACTCTGCTTGGATTCGCCGCCGTTTTACTTTTTGGCTTCGCTCAGATCGCGGACGCACAAAATCGCACCGTTTTTGCTGAGGCGGAGCGGATCTCGGGCGATACTTTTGGTGTGACAGCACGGACGCCTTCCGGAGCGAACATTTATGCGGTCAATCAGCCGTCGAAAGCGGTCTTAAATGCGGTCGACAAAGGCCTCGCCGACCTTTTCGCCGTGGCTCGCAAGAATGGATACCGCAAGCGTCTTAACTACTCGGACTACACGATATACATCGGCAAGGCCGACCGGCAAAAGGATTTTCAGAACAATTATTCGCCCGATATCGCTGTTTCGGCGGGCCAATACGCCGGTTCGATCTATGACAAGGGCGGCTATATCTACGCCGCCGGGATCGTCGTCGCCCTAAATCCGTGTGCGTTTATGATCGCCGAGCACACAAAAAACTTTGAGCGAATATCCGAGGCCGTTCGCAACGAAGGCGAGCATCTCGTGCTATATCACAACGATCGACAACGCTATGCCGAAACCGCCGACCACAGCAAAGGCGGCGGACACCCGATATTGCAGTAGTCAGCAATGGGCGGGCGGCAGGCCAAGGAAAATTCTTTGATCGCAAACTGCCGTCCGCCAACGGCCAACCGCCAACTGAATACTGACAACCGCCCTATTTCGTATACACGCTTCACCAAACCGTTTCCTCATTTCCTGCATCATAGTCATTTGACGCACAAAATTTGAGTAAATTGGGAAGTTTTCCCTTTTTAAGTTTCCCGCCACCCGCGTGGCACAGGCATTGCAATTCGACTTCGTGTGGGCAGCGGTAACGCTCTTTCGAAGATGGAGGTCATTTATGAACGTCTTCGCGGCCGTATCGAAAACGGCAGGTCTGCTGCTTTTGATCTTTGCAAATTTCGCGGTTCTAAACGCTCAGGTCGATTCGATCTATCGTTTGCCCGCCGGGACGCGGATAACGGTTAAGCTCGATGCCGAGTTAAGTTCGAAAGTTTCGAGCGTCAATGACACGTTCAAGGCATTCATCGCCAAACCGGTTTCGATTCGCGACACGATCGTCATGCCGGTCGGTTCCGAGATCGAGGGCCGTGTCACTGGTGTCTCGCGTGCCAAGGGCGGCGGCAAGAACGGCAAACTTGATGTTGTTTTCGAATGGCTTACTTCGCTCCGCGATGATCGCCTCAAGATCGATGGTGTGTTGATCGAGAATATCAGGGCGGAATCGACGCAAACGTTCAACGCCCTCAGCATCATCGGCGGCACCGCCGCCGGAGCGGGAATCGGGGCCGCCTCAAGGTCGGGAACCGGAGCATTGATCGGAGCCGGACTCGGGGCAGGCATCGGAACTGGGATCGCCCTTTTTCGAAAGGGAAAAGAAGTGCGGATAGCAAAAGGTCAGGAGTTTGAGATAGAGCTAAAAAAAGAGGTCGTGCTTCCTGTTCTTGATTATTGAAAATTTATTAAAAGTTTGGTCGTTGGCGAGAACCGTCGGCCATACCGAAAAAGCCCGATGCGAAGGGGAGAGCGCATCGGGCTTTTTCTTTTTTGTCAGAACCACCTGCGGTAGCGGGTGGTTTAAGATAGAATCGGGTCGAGACTACGGCTTTCGTATTCTTCCAACAAGTTCGCCAAAAGACCGAAAAGGCGGCTTTCTTCCGGCGAAAGGTTTCCCTCACCCTTGGAGATCAAACTGTCAAAGATCTTTTCGACACGTTCGTACTCCGCGTCTGATTCAATTATCCCGGGCATGGCTTCTGCCAACAGGGCGTGATAGGTTTTAGGGTTGTAATTCATCTGCTTTTCCTAGACCTGCCTTTTCTATGGTGATATTGGGTTTTTACCAATCAAATTATTCGGTCGCATGTCTAATAACTTGAGAGCTTCACCGATATTTTCACGTGGAACTACGGACTCCAACTTTAGCTCGAGTATCGGGAATATATAGATTTGGGACAGGTTAAAGATCGTTTGTTCCTTCGGGATATCAAGGCCTAAAATGGGACTCAGACGATATTTTGGTTTAGGGGCATCACCCGAAAATATTGCTTGTTGATACGCGGGAATAAGAACAGAGTGGCCCTTAGCAACCTCTTTAATTAACAGTTGATAGGATTCAATATGTTGACTGTTCTTATTTACGAATAAAATTTTGTCTATTTTGATGCTTCCGACGATCCAATAATACATTTTGTCATTTCCATCGACGTGAGCGGAATTCAGTTCGTAATATCTTGTCGAATCATAGACAATTTCCCCCTCGACTACGATATCAACGCCCTTACAATCGAACCACCAGAAAGGATGGCCTTCCTGTGCATTTATCGTCGTCGGAATCAGCAACGATAGGAGAAAAATGGAGACGGCCAATAAATATTTAGTATGCATGTTCTGACTCTAAGGTTTTGACTTTCTTGCTGCCATCACCATTGCCCGTATCTCCGCCGCGACTGTCGGCACGTGATATGGGATGCCGTTCGTGATCGTCCATTCGATGCCGCCGGTTTTGTTGACTTTGCCGTCGCGGATCTCTTCGACGCCGAGAGGCGAGAGGACTTTGAAATTTTCGAGCGGATTGCCGTTGACGACGATCAGGTCGGCTTTGTACCCGACGCGGATTCGTCCCAAGGTATCTTCCTTGCCGAGAATTTTCGCTCCGTTCGATGTTGCGTGCTGGATGACCTTGAGCGGATGAAAGCCGGCTTCCTGATGCAGTTCGAGCTCGCGAAGCAAGCCAAAACCGTACATCTGATAGATAAATCCGGCATCGTCACCCGTACCGACGACACCGCCTTTTGCTTCGAAATCGTAAACGGCCTTCATCCAGATGCGATAATTTTCTTTCCAGAAAACCTCGTCGGTTGAGGTCCAGCCGATAAAATACGAACCGTGGTTTGCCGGATTTGGTTTGAAATATTCCTCTAAAACCGGATGCAGATACTCGGCAAACGCGGGATTCGTCTGTGCCCGCTGCAAGTCGCGCGAAGCGTCGTATATATCAAGCGTCGGGTCCCAAGCGACATTTGCCGCAACCATCGCGTCGAGCACTTTGTCGAGTTTTGCGGGATCGGCCTCGCGCCACAGGCGTCCGGCGTAGCGGAAGCGGTCGACCTCGTTGTTGTAATTATAATTCGCGGGAAAATTCTGCCGCCCGCTCGGTATCGCGGCATCCGGAATGCCGTACCAATGCTCGATGCTCGTCGTGCCATATTTGATGTCGTCCCACGCGTTCGTTTCTTCGACACCGACGTGATGCATGACGCGCATCCCGAGTTTGTGGGCTTCGTCCATCATCGCCGCCATCAGATCGCGGTCGATCGTGTAGAGCTTGATCCCGTCAAAACCTGCCGCCTTTAGATCGCGAACCCGCTGACGTGCCTGCTCCGGCGTCGCCGGAGTCGGGGCGTCAAAATATCCGCCGTAAGCAAAAATGCGAGGCCCGACCAGCGTTCCCGCCGCGATCCGGTCGCGATATTCCAGAATCTTCTTCGAAGCCCACGCGTCACGCACCGTTGTAATACCACACGCCAGCCACATCTTCGTCACATACTCGACCGGCATCGGGACGCCCGCACGTTCGTCCTGCGTATGCCCGTGCAGATTGATCAAACCGGGGAAAACGTATTTGCCGGTGGCATCGATCACCAGTTCGTCCGCCGAACTCGCTGCGACCTTCGCCCCGCTCGAACCCGTGATCCGTGTGATCACGTCATTTTCCAAATAAATATCAAGCGGCCCCGCCGCCGGTTTCCCGCTGCCGTCCACTACCATCGCGTTGCGAACAACGATGCGTTTCGGGCGCTTACCGGAGAAAGATGCGGGACTTAATTGACCGACACCAGTCGAAGTGAAGAGAACCGACGCGATGAAAAGCGCAGAGATAATACGATAGACTTTCATATTTATTGACCACAAATAGACGGGATTCAAACAAGGACAAGATCCGGTTTCCCGTCAGTTGGGAACTCAACATCAAGATAGATCTCAGAGAGAAGCATCGTCGTATTAAACGTCGGTATCGGCAATTTTGCATCCAATCCGTCCACTTCCGACAGGATCCATTCATCGCTCTGTTTACTGTAATGAGTGATGCTCGCCTGGTCAGTTGCGATGAGCAGGTATTCTGTAAAACTGGGTATCGACTTATAATACGTAAATTTCTTCCGCCGGTCGAATCCTTCGGTGGACGGCGAAAGGATCTCGATGATCATCTGCGGATTGGTCAAAGCGTCCATGCCGCCCAGCTTAACGATCTCGGCTTTGCCGCAGAGTGCGGTCAGATCTGGATAGCGATATGGTTCAAAATCCGGCACTACGACCTTCAAGTTTGAACCGAACACCGGGCACCCTCTCCCAAGCAAACTTTTCAAATGAGAACTTGCATTGACCACGATGATCTCGTGATTAGCTGACGCTCCGGCCATCATCCATACGTGGCCGTTCCAATACTCGTAACGTTCCTCGGAGCTTCGCTCAAGTTCGAAATACTCCTCAAGCGTATATTTCTGATCTTTGAATGCCGTGACCATATCGGACTCCAGTTCTTTGCCGCTTTTTGCCGATTGCGGCGGTTTATGACAGAATACTAGTTTATTTTACACGTATATTTCAAAAGGAAGGTATAAAAATGGCTGCAGGAAGAAATAAGGTTACGGTTGTCGGTGCCGGTAATGTCGGTGCGACGGCTGCACATTGGATCGCGAGCAAAGAGCTGGCGGACGTGGTTTTGGTTGACATCGTCGAAGGGACGCCGCAGGGTAAATGCCTCGATCTGGCTCAGGCGGCGCCGATCGACGGTTTTGACGTAAAGCTCGTCGGTGCAAACAGTTATGAGGAAACGGCAAATTCCGACGTGGTCATCATCACCGCCGGACTGCCGCGTAAACCGGGCATGAGCCGCGACGATCTTTTGAAGACAAACTCCGACATCGTCGGCCAGGTTACCGATCAGGTCGCCAAATACTCGCCTAATTCGGTCATCATCGTCGTTTCAAATCCGCTCGACGCGATGGCACAGGTCGCTTATCGACGTTCGGGCTTCCCAAAAAACCGCGTCATGGGAATGGCCGGTGTGCTCGACTCGGCTCGCATGCGCTGCTTCGTCGCTGAGGAATTGGATGTCTCGGTCGAAAATGTCACGTGCTTCGTTCTCGGCGGCCACGGCGACACGATGGTGCCGCTGCCGCGATATTCGACGGTCGCAGGTATCCCGATCACCGAACTGATCGCCAAAGACAAGCTCGACGCGATTATTACGCGCACCGCCAACGGCGGAGCGGAGATCGTCGGATTGCTCAAAACTGGTTCTGCATATTACGCACCGAGCCTCGGAGCGGTCGAGATGACCGAAGCGATCCTTAAAGACAAAAAGAAGATCCTCCCGTGCGCAGTTTTCCTCGAAGGCGAATATGGCGTTTCGAATCTCTTCGTTGGCGTCCCGGTCAAACTGGGCAAAAACGGCATCGAACAGATCATCGAGATCAGCCTCACCAACGACGAACGCACCGCCTTGCACAAATCGGCTGCCGCAGTTCAGGAACTCGTCGATATTTTGAACGTCTGAGAACGACAGAAACACGACCGGTAGGGAGTGTGTACAACGTCAATAGATCTAACGTGAAAGAAGGGAAAGCCACCACCGGCTTTCCCTTTTTTGCGCCAATAATTTCTACGAGAAACCAAACCAACAACCCAACGGCCATCGCTCCCGGCTTTGACATAAAATCGGTCATTATGACCGAGGCCGGATTTCCAGTCTGAACGAATACACAGCCCGAATCCTCAGCGATCTAACATTAACATCAGTTATTTCTTCATTTAGCCCAATGGCACGCATCTTGTAAAAGAATACGCGGCGGTGTGTGCCGTCGATGTACAGATTTGAGATTGGAGCTACTAAGTTAATGAAGATGATAGATTTTACGACAACCCGGAAATTTGCGGCCACCGCACTTCTGGTGTCGTTTGTTTTTACAAATGTTTTCGCGGTAAACGCCCTTCGCGTTGACAACATAGTTGTCACGTCGGGTTCGGCCGCGACGGCGAAGTATACCACCGATTTGACGCAGCTGGGCCGTGAAGGCAGATTGCGTGAAAACCTAAATCTCGAGAACGAGACAACTCGTCTTCTCGCGGTGTTAGCCGAGGGTGGAATTCGTCAGCCGGTTGTTGTGAGCGAGGATATAGAGATCCAGAATGCGGTCGTCGAACAGGCCGCACTGCGAATCGCCAAGGGAAATGCCCCGGCGCAACTCGCTGGCCGTTCGATCGTCAAGGTCGACACCGCCAATCTATTTTCAAACACGAAAACGGCAGCCGAGGCTGTGGCTCTGATCGACGCAATTGTCGCCGACGCGGTCGCTTCGAAAGGCCGCACCATTCTGTATGTCGACGAAATGTCCAACTTTGTCGGTGCAAAATCCGCGACCGAAGATTTTTTCAACGCCATCCGCGATGGTAAGATCACAATTATCGGCAGCAGTTCGGCCGTTGCTTATAACGAGCAGATCAAATCAAATTCTGAGATCGAGAAGTATTTCGCAGGCATTTTGGTTGTCGATAATAGTTCGGCTAACGCCTCGAACAAATTGTCATCTCACCGCGAAGCGATCCCGTTCCGCGGTGACAATGTTTCGTCCGATCTTCGCGACATGATGGCTGCGAGCGACGGCGGAAAACGCGTCGATGTTATCCTGCAGGCAAAAAACGCCAATGACGAAGCTCTCCGCGGCATCCTCGTCGCCGGAAAGGCTCGCGTCGCGGGCCGCATCGGCGGCAGCGACACGATGGTTGTTAATCTGCCGCTTGATACGCTCAACGAACTTTCAAACAGCGGCCTCATAAACTACGTTTCACCTGATCGCAAGGTCGAAATGCTCGGCCACCTCGAAACGACAACCGGTGCTGCCGGTATGCGTGCTCAGGCCGCAGGCTTTGGCCGCTCCACGGCATACACATTGAATGGTGCCGGCGTCGGCATCGCAATCCTCGATTCGGGTATGCACGCCGGCCAGATGGCGTTCAACGATGGCGGTGCCCGCATCGCTATCAACAAGAGTTTTGTCACAGGCGTCAGCTCGACCGAGGATGATTACGGTCACGGTACACACGTCGCGTCGATCGCGGCCGGTAACTCATCACGGGACGGCGGCAATTATCGCGGCATCGCTCCGGGCGCAAAAATTCTCAATCTCAAAGTTCTCGACGCACAGGGCAAGGGAACTACGGCCGGTTTGCTGGCCGCGATGGATTGGATCATCGCGAACCGCACGACCTACAACATTCGCGTCGCAAACATGAGCCTTGGCCTGCCTTCGATCGATACATGGACCAACGATCCGGTCTGCCGCAAGGCCCAGGAGCTCAACATGTACGGCATCTTGGTTGTCGCCGCCGCCGGTAACAGCGGCCGCAACACCCTCGGACAAAAGATCTACGGTCAGGTCCACTCGCCCGGCAACGACCCGTCGGTTCTAACGGTCGGTGCGACAAACACGCTCGGCACGGACGCACGCGGCGACGACATCATGGCGACCTACAGCTCGCACGGCCCGACCCGCAGCTTTTACAACGATCTGCTCGGACGTCATTTTGACAATGTGATGAAACCGGACATGGTTGCTCCGGGCAACAAGATCGTCGGTGCAAAGGCCCGCAATAATTCGCTGCTCTATGCGACGAACACTTCGCTGATGACGGCTGCAATGGACCTTTCCGGCGAAGACAACGACCTGATGTACCAGAGCGGAACGTCGATGTCCGCACCGATGGTTTCGGGTGCAGCCGCGTTGCTGTTTCAATTGAACCCGAAACTGACGCCGACGATGGTCAAGATGCTGCTCGAGTATTCAGCTCAGCCGCTCAACGGCGTCAACATGCTCGAGCAGGGTGCCGGCCAGCTCAATATCGACGGAGCGGTCAAGATCGCCCGCACGTACAAATTCGACAAGGATTTCAACACGTATACGCGGGACAACGTTATGCTCCAAGCGGGCCAGACGCTTCCGGCGGCGACCAGCACGATCGGCGGCACGACCTTTACGTGGTCGCAGGGGATACTCGCCAATGCGGTCTACCTCAAGGGAACGAACCTACTGGATAAATTTCAGCAGACATATTGGAATTATTACTGGTTCGAGGACGGCATCAATTACGACTTTTTAGGTAATCCGGTCAAGAACACGAACTACGGCTCGTCGATCACTCTCAACACCAATGTCATGACCAGCAACGGCACGGCGATGGGCGGCGGTACGGTGCTGATGGCAACCGGAGTTTTGGTCGGTGACGGGGTCCTGGTTGGCGACGGGGTTTTAGTCGGTGACGGGGTCTTGGTCGGTGACGGAGTTTTAGTTGGCGACGGAGTTTTGGTCGGTGACGGAGTTTTGGTTGGTGACAGCATTCTTCGCGGTGATAACACCGCGTGCATGCAGTAAGGAGTTTATAACTAAGGAGAATAGACACATGCTGCAAACACAAACTATCACGCACAAATGGCCGCAATACGCAGAGTTCTGCGTTCCGGCTCCGGCGGAGGCAGCGGTCATGCTGACCAACGCCGATACGCAAGAGGTGCTCGCATTCCTCGCCCTGCGTCCTGTACACACGGTCGTGATGACGAGCTTTATCAATGACAACGGCATCGAGAGCGAACTGAACCGTGGCAAATACTACGGCCACCGCAATTCAAACGGCGAACTCGACGGCGTAGCCCTGATCGGACATTCGACCCTTGTCGAAGCCCGCACCGACGCAGCTCTTCGATCGCTTGCAGTTCAGGCGAAGACTAGCGAAACGCCGATCCATCTCGTTATGTCGAGCGGTGACGCGGCGAATGATTTCTGGCAGGAAATGACTGACGGCCTCAAACAGCCTCGCCTGACCTGCACCGAAGCTCTGTTCGACGTATCGTTCCCGTTCCCGGTCCGCAAAACGGATCGTAATGTGAAAAACGCCGACATGTCGCACTTGATCGAGGTTGCCGAGGCACAGGCTGAGGTGGCGTTCATCGAATGCGGAGTCGATCCGATGGCGAAGGACCGCGAAGGCTTTCTCAAACGTGTCGCTCGACGCATCGAAAAGAACCGCGTGTTCGTCGTGACTGAGGGTGATGAGGTTGTCTTCAAAGCCGACATCATCGCCGAAACGGAAAACGTGATCTATCTCGAAGGCGTCTGGGTCAACGAGAAATATCGCGGACAGGGGATCGGCAGCGACTGCCTTGCGGCCCTGACGCTCGAATTGCTGGACCGTGCAGAACACATCTGCATGCTCTCCAACGTCGAGTTCAAAGGTGCCCACCGCAGCTTTGAAAAGGCCGGCTACCGCAACACCGACCACTGCACGACGCTATTCGCGTAACCTCAAGCTCCCCTCCTTGGAAAAGGAGGGGTGGCAGCCGCTTCGGCTGACGGGGTGGTTCGAAAGAAATAAGATGTCAGAATATGGGTGCGACCCCGGCCGGGGTCGTACCTTTTTTATTTGTACGCCGTTTCTATAAACATACGACACCTTCGGCGTCGCTCACCTAAATTCCCCAAAATGCAACCAATCCCGCCTTTCGCCGCATCTTTTATCTAGCTATACCAACTATCAATTAAACACAAGGAAAACTTATCCCAATGAAAAAGCAAATAATCGTGCTGTTAGTACTCGTCTGTTCGATCTCGGCCAACGCTCAGGTCCGGGCACCGCGTCGAAACGCAAATGCCATCCTGCCCGCGACCGCCGCACCGATCAATTCGGCGGTAAATACGCTGCCGATCCGCCGCGTCATCTTGTATTCCAATGGCGTCGCGTATATCGAGCGGCGCGGGATCGTCTCGGGTGATGCCGAGGTCAATCTGTCGTTCAAACAGTCGCAGGTCGATGATGTGCTCAAATCGATGATCGTTCTCGACCTCGGCTCGGGCAAGATCGGAGCGGTCAGCTATAATTCGTCGGCACCGATATCGTCGCGCATGTCCGAGATACCATTTTCAGTCGATCCTGTCTCGTTGAACGTCGGCGGCATCGCGTCGGTGCTCGCCCAATTGCAGGGAGCTAAGGTGCTCGTCACCTCGACCAAAGGCACCGCCGCAGGCTCGATCCTGACCCTCGAACGCAAACAGATCACTGTCGAAAAAGAAACGCAGACGACGAGCATTCTGGTCATCGCCTCGGAAAGTGGCGAGATCTCGAGCTTTGACCTGCGGGATGTAAAAAGCGTAAAACTGCTCGAAGACGGCACTCGCAAAGACGTCAACGAATTTGCCAACGCGGCCGCATCGGCCCGCCGTCTCGACGCCAAAACGATCACCGTCACTTCGCAGGGAGCGGGCACGCGCGAGATGGTCGTCAGCTACACCATCGCCGCCCCGATCTGGAAAACCACCTACCGCGTCATCCTCGACGAAGCCGGACAGCCATTTTTCCAAGGCTGGGCGATCGTCGATAACGTCAGCGAAGAAGACTGGCGAAACGTCGACATGGCCCTCGTCTCCGGCTCGCCGATCTCGTTTATCCAAAATCTGCAAAAACCTTTCTACCGTTATCGCCCGATCGTCCCGACACCGTCAGATCTTCAATTACAGCCGCAAGTCTACGAGCCGCAGGGCGGGACTGGTTCAGGCAATGGCGATATCACTACCGGCAGCACGATCGACTCGACTATTACCAAACAATCATTTGAGGCATTACCAAAAGGCACAAATTTCAACTCTTTGTTGAAGGTTGCTCCAAATGTTAAGCCAGAAGGATTGGCGGGCGGCTTTCAAATCGACGGAGCGTCTGGTTCTTCAAATACTTTCTTAGTTGACGGTCAAGAACTCAGAAATACCAGACCCGAGACGTCTGTAAGCGATGCTTTGCTAAACGGAACTTCCGGCGTTCAAACGGCCGCGACTGGCGACGAGATCGGCGATCTATTTCAGTATCATATCGCCCAGCCCGTGACGGTCGAGCGAAACCGCTCGGCGCTGATCCCGATCGTCCAGACCAAGATGGATGGCGAACGCGTCTCCGTCTATAACGAAGCCGTCCGTGCCGACCGCCCGTTCAGCGGCGTTCTGCTCAAAAACGGCACCAATCTGACGCTCGAGGCTGGCAGCATGACCGTCATCGACGGCAACGCCTACGCCGGCGAGGCCCTGATGGATCGCCTCAAACCAAAAGAGCAGCGTCTCATCTCATTCGCTTTGGATCTCGGTACGCACGTCAAGGTTCGAACCGAGGGCGAGACCGAACCCGCACGCATAATCAAGGCCGTCGACGGCGTCCTGCAGGTGCACTATTACCGCTCAAACCAGCGAACATACGAGGTCTCGAACCAGACCGACCGGGCCAAGGTGATGTACATAGAATATCCGATCCAGGATGGCTGGCAGCTATCGGAAGATTCGCCAAAGCCCGATTATTCGACGCAAAGATACTACCGTTTCCGCGTCGAACTCGGTCCGACCGAAGAGAAAAAGATCAAGATCACGGTACGCCAGCCGCTGATGGAATCGTACCAGCTCACCTCGATCAACCGCGTCGATCTCGACGTATTTTTCACCAAGGGCTACATCAACGCCGACACGAAAGCACGGCTCGAAAAGATCATCGACATCCGCTCGCAGTTCGCCCAGATCGAGGCAAAACTCAACGGTTTCGACGACGAGGTCGAAAAGATCGAAGAGGACCAAAAACGTCTCCGCGAAAACATCGAGGCGCTGTCCAAAACCCCCGAGGCCAAAACGCTGATCGCCCGCTACATCGCCAAAGCCAACGACCAGGAAACGCGCCTCGAAGAAATGGAAAAAGAACGCAAAATCCTAAACGACCAAAAACTCCAACTCTCCCGCGACCTAGCCGCCGCGATCAAGAGCTTTGAGGTGAAATAGGGGAAGACGGCTTTAGGTCTTTGGTCTTTGGTTATATTTTTAAGAGTTCGTCGGCAAACTCTCTACAAAGACCAAAGACCAAAGACCAAATAAAAAACTATTCCATTTCGGCCTCCGTAACCGGAAACAAATTTGGGAACCAATGCCCCGCCGCGTGGGCCGGGAAGCCGAGCCGCACTGCGCTTCGATGCCAGGTTGTTACTGAGGTCAATAATCCTTCACCCAAGAGTGCTTTTAAAACATTTCTGCCGCTCTTTTCGCTCATGCCAACGATCTCTACAACACGGCTTCGCGGAAGTTCGCCTGTGAGAGCAACTTCGCGAAGTATAGAAGCGGTCCGTGGGGGAAGCGGCAAGAACGCAGCTCCAAATTCATCAACGATCATGCCATTCGCCCTTTGAGAGACATATTTCTCCAGTCGCGGCAGGAAGTTGTTTAGCCTGAGGACCGATGCCATGTATTCGGTTTGATCGATACACGTTTTGAGAAAGAATCTGCAAAAGTCAACCAATCGCCGATTCGAGAGATTGCCTCGACCGTCGAGATCGTCTTCGCGGTGAAAGTCGGCCGCATCGAGAAGTCGCTTGTATTCGCTGCTGCGGCGGGCGAAGCCCCGGCTTACATTCCACAGACCGTAGCCCGACAAATTGATACGTTTGAAAAACGCATCAGTAAAAAGCCGTGCGACGCGGCCATTGCCGTCCGGAAATGGATGTATCCACAACAACCGGTGATGAGCAGCAGCGATAGCCACAAATTTTTTGGTGCCGTGTATTTTGTTCGGATCATATACCGCGTGAAACCGTTCCAAAAAAGAGGCTATTGACTCAGGCTTTGGAGGCAGGTGCTTGCCGACGGCAACGAAGCGTCGCCGAAACTCTCCGCCCTCGACCCATTCCCGCTCTACGCCTTCGCCGTCTACCCATCTCAGGCTTTCCGGCATCTGTTCGTAAAACTCATGATGTAACCAGCGAAAAAATTCAGAGCCGGTAACGTCCAACTCAGACTCTGCGTTTAGTCGGGTCTCGATCTTTTGTTGAAGATCGATGTGAATGAGGCTCTCTATTTGGCAGTCACGTTTTGCCGGATCTTTGGAATAATCCTGCCGCATTGCCCGCTCTACATCGATGGGGTGTGTGTTGTGGCCCTCGATCAGGTTGCTGTAATAGCTGTTAATTATTCTCAGCAGTTCGCGAACGCCCTCAAGCGTCGCGACCGGCAATTCGTTAGCAAGGTTTGCAGACCGTTGTGTGAGTTCGAGCCCAAGGTCTTCCAGTTCGCCGGCATCCTCAGGCATCAACGGTTCAAACTGGCTGATACTGTCGTAGATTTTTGCGTTATTTGTCATCGGCCGATTGATTTTGGTATTTTTTTGCCAGTAGAATTGCCGGCAAATAATTAAGCCCAAACCCAATATCAACAAAAGAATACCGATAATGATCGCCAATGTAAAGAACTATTTCTATTATCGAATTTGCCAGTAAGACTGCCGGTAAAAATTACCCCGCCATTTCCTCACCGTCCGATCACCGTCGCTCGGTCAAAGTCGAGCGACATGATCTCGTCGTGGTCAAATTCGATGCGGTTGAATACGATCGTCTTTTCCGGCCGTATCCCAAAATTGACGCAGGCGGGACTCGCGCAGATGACGCGGTTGCTGTATTTATCTTTTTGTTTTACCGGGAAAGCATTGTCCTGCTCCATATCGGCCTTTCCGAGACCGATCGCATTGTTTCGTTTATCGTAGAATATCTTAACGGCCTCGGGCTCGCCCAAGGCGTCGAACGCCGCTTTGTTCAAAAGAAAGATACATTTCTTATTCAAAGTAACCCGCGGCACATCCCGCCGAACCCGATTCGGCTTCCCGGCAAACTCTACCCAATCTCTCCGTATCACTTCTTCACGCCTCCAAAATGAATTTGATATGAAAGAATGTATCATAAATGCAACATTTTGTCAATACATGATCGGGAGCGGTAATTGGTTAGTTTGAATTCGTAAAGGTTTTGTTGAGCGAACTCAGCGTCTTTCTCACAGCACTCTGCGTGGAAATAACTCATGCAAAACTCCACGCCGAGGGCACGGAGATTTCGCGGAGACCGGAGAGAGGAACTAAATTTCAAACTGATCCACTACCGGAAGCGTTTCGGTTTATTTAACCGTATCTGATAAATGTGTTCGAGTCGGCGGTTTCGGAAATTCGGAGGGATCGGTTGTGCTTGATCGAAAGAGCGTTGCGGTGGTGGTCAGTGAGCTTAAATGCAGCCGCGTGCTGGGCCGGTTTTGGACGAAAGGGAAAAAAATGCGAAGGTTCCGAATACGTATCCTCATAGAAACCTGATCCGATCGTCAATTCATCACCTTACATGGCCTGACCGGGCCATATCGATCCTCTCTGTTCCTTAGTGCCGCTTTCTCACTTCTCCACCTCTTCTTTCATTCTGACCGATTAGTTCGATCAACATGACCGAATTCGGTCAGGCGGGATTCGGGCAAAGCAGCCGTAACTATAAGTATTACTGCATTTAGCCATTTGGCACGCGCCTTGTATATAGATCGGCGGAGGCACGTGTGTGCCGATAAATTTTTCGTCTCGAAATTGGAGTCAAAAGCAATGAAGAATATGGCAACTAAAACAGGACCGATACGACAGATCGCCAGCCTCGCGATCGTGTTGTCGATCCTGTTTACAAACGCATTCGCAGTAGGTGCGGTTCGTAACGACACGATAAATGTCGTCGCGAGCACCACGGCAATGGCGAAATATACCACCGATTTGACGCAGCTGGGCCGTGAAGGCAGATTGCGTGAAAACCTAAGCTATGAGACTGAAACGATTCAGCTTCTCAAAGTGTTAGCGGAAGGTGGTCTTCGTCAGCCAGTCGTCGTAAACGAGGATCCTGAGATCCAGAACATGATCGTCGAACAGGCCGCACTTCGCATCGCCAAGGGCTCAGCTCCCGAAGGTTTGGCAGGGAAATCGATCATCAAAGTCGATACCGCCAATCTGTTTTCGAATTCGAATACCGCAGCCGACGCCGGAAAGGTCATCGATTCGATCGTCAGCGAAGCTATCGCTTCGAAAGGCCGCGTTATTTTGTACGTTGACGAAATGTCCAATTTCGTCGGTGCAAAATCGGCTACCGAAGAGTTTTTCACTGCTATCCGCGACGGCAAGATCGCCATCATCGGCAGCAGCTCGGCCGTTGCTTACAATGAAAGCATTGAGGCAAACGCCGAGGTCGCAGGTTATTTTACGGGCATTCTCGTCGCCGGAGCTTCGGCAGCCGTTGCTCAGAATGACAATGACAACTCGAAATCGAGCGAATATCGCGGCGACAACGTTTCGCCCGACCTTCGCGACATGATGGCCGAGGACCCGAGCGGCAAAAAACGCGTCGATGTTATCCTTCAGGCAAAAGACGCCGATAACTCGGCCCTGCGATCGCTGCTCGCCAGCGGACAGGCACACGTCACCTCACGCATCGGCAATACCGACACGCTCGTTGTCAATCTGCCGCTTTCAGTTCTCAGCACGCTCTCGACGAGCGGCCTCATGAACTACGTTTCGCCCGATCGTCCGACCACAATGACCGGACACGTCGAAGACACGACCGGCACAACGCTAATGCGTGCTCAGGCCGCTCTAAATGGCCGTGCGGCCTACAACCTTGATGGTTCCGGTGTCGGCATTGCTATCGTTGACTCGGGTATCTATTCGGCTCACAAGGGATTCAAGACGAACGGAAACGACCCGGATCCCAGCAGGATCACGGCAAGCGTGAATTTTACAACTTCGACCCTGACCGATACCGAAGACGGTTTTGGCCACGGCACGCACGTTGCTGGCCTGGCGGCCGGCAATTCGAACGCTTCGAGCGGTGCTTACCGCGGTGTCGCACCAAAGGCGAGCATCATCAGCGTCAAGGTTCTCAGTAATCTCGGCGTTGGCAGCACTTCGGCTCTGCTCAGCGGTCTGAACTGGATCCTGACCAACCGCACAACATACAACATCAAGGTCGTTAACCTGAGCCTCGGCACCACTGCCGTCGATACCTGGACCAACGATCCGGTCTGCATCAAGGTCAAAGAACTGGCAACCGCTGGCGTCGTCGTCATTGCCGCCGCAGGCAACCTCGGCCGCAACAGCCTCGGCCAGAAAATGTACGGCCAGATCCACAGCCCGGGCAACAGCCCGTACGCGATCACCGTCGGTGCAAGCAATTCGATGGGAACGGTTTCGCACGCTGATGATGTTATGGCGACGTATAGTTCGAACGGCCCGACGCGCAGCTTTTACAGAACGTCGACGGGTACGCGCGTTTTTGACAACCTGATCAAACCTGACCTCGTCGCTCCGGGCAACAAACTCGTGTCCTACAAGGCCCCGAACAACAAGATGTCCGTCGAAAACGCGGCGCTAAATCTTGATCTCACCAACGGCAGCGATTCGATGATGTATATGAGCGGCACTTCGATGTCGGCTCCGGTCGTCGCGGGTGCAGTCGCACTGCTCCTTCAGGTCAACCCGAATCTCACACCGGGCATGATCCGCATGATCATGCAATACACCGCCCAGCCGATCGCAAACGCAAACACATTCGAGCAAGGCGCCGGCCAGCTCAATATGGAAGGCGCCGTCCGGCTTGCACGTTCGGTGCGAACGGATGTCGATTTCCAGACGCTCACCAAAGGCACGACCACGGTCCCGACCGGCTGGGTGATGCCGACAACGACTACCACCATCGGAGGTGCAACCTTCCCATGGGCCCAGCTCGTAACCGGAAAATACACCACTCTGACCGGTGCTAACCTCGTCTCGCAGTTCCAGACCGTCTACAAACGTGAGAACATCGTCGGTTCAGGTGTCACCTTCGCCGCTGGTAATTTCTCGCTCGACACAACGACGTACTTCACGACCGGTCTCGGCCTAAACCGCACTGTAAACAAGAGTAACGGAACCGCATTTGGTGCGGGTTCGCTTTACCTTACGTACGGCGTGCTCGTTGGCGACGGCGTACTGGTCGGTGATGGGGTGCTAGTAGGCGACGGTGTCCTGGTCGGTGACGGAGTATTGGTCGGTGACGGCGTACTCGTCGGCGATGGAGTTCTGGTTGGTGACGGAGTACTGGTCGGTGACGGGGTACTCGTTGGCGACAGCGTGCTTCTTGGCGATAACACCGCTGCAATGCAGTAAATATTTAACTTAATAGGAGATAAATATATGCTGCAAACATCACTTGCTACAACGCCAGAAATGCGCGAGATCGCATTTAACGCTATCGCAATGGCTCCCGATATGAGCCGCCTCAGCCCGCTTAAAGATAACGATCGCGACGAAGTTCTTGCTTTTTTAGCGATTCGCCCGGTACACACGGTCGTGATGACCAGCTTCATCATCGACAACGGTATCGAAAGCGAACTCAACCGCGGTAAATTCTTCGGTTTCCGCAACGAAGAAAGAGAGCTCACCGGAGTTGCGCTAATCGGCCACACGACCCTTGTCGAGGCCCGATCGGACGAAGCCTTGAGAGCACTTGCCGTTCGCGCACGAACATCCGAAACACCGATCCACCTGGTCATGTCGAGCGGTGACGCCGCCGAGCGGTTCTGGAACCACCTTGCGATGGGCCCTTCACCGCGGCTGACCTGCCGCGAAGCTCTTTTCGAAGCGGCTTTCCCGTTCGCTGTCAAAAAACGTACGCCCGGGTTGCGCCTTGCAACGTTGGCGGAACTGCTCCCGGTCGCTGAGGCACAGGCCGAAGTTTCCTTTATGGAATGCGGCGTTGACCCGATGTTGAAAGACCGCGAGGGCTTTCTAAAGCGTGTCGCCAGACGCATCGAGCAGAAACGCATCTTCGTCGTATTCGACGGTGAAGAGCTTGTCTTCAAAGCCGACATCATCGCCGAGACAGGCGAGTGCATTTACCTCGAAGGCATCTTTGTCGGTGAAGCATACCGCGGAAAGGGAATCGGATCGACCTGTCTTTCAAATCTGACTGTAGATCTGCTGGGAAGATCTTCGAATGTCTGCATGCTCAGCAATGTTGACTTCGAATCTGCTCACAGAAGCTATGCAAAAGCCGGCTTTAAGAAGTCGGACGAGTGTGTGACGCTGTTTGTTTAACTAAAGAAAACAATAGACAAACAGCTTGCTTTCCTGCATAATTGGGTAGGCCGCAATTCGCGGCCTCCCTTCCCATTGCCTGCAACGAGGCAAAAGCCTGGTTTGATTGCTTGATACAAGGCCACCAAGGCTTCCACTCCCTGTAAAAGCACGGCGATCCCTGAACCAAATTCTCACCACTTGTCGGATGAATTACCCCAAAATTACCAAAAGCTATATGTCGGCGGTGATCGCATTGGGCGCGGCCTGTATCGCACTGTCTTTTTTGACAGCGGATTACAGCAAGGTTGATATTCATCTCACACTGTTGTTTATTTTTACGGTTGCAATTGGTTCGCGGATCACGTTGCAGATTCCCCGGTTCAAATCCTACATTTCGGCATCTGAAACTTTTATATTTCTCGCGCTTTTGTCATACGGCGGCGAATTTGCTGTGATTCTCGCGGCTGCCGAGGCGTTTGTCACGTCTTGGCGATTTTGCAAAAAGAAGACAACTGTTTTCTTTAACACCGCTACAATGGCGGTGTCGACGAGCGCCGTGGTCGTTGTGCTTCAGGCTGCCGGGCTCTATTCCGAAAATCAATTGCACGGCGAGAACGAATATCGGCAGAGCTTTATTATTGTGCTGTCCCTGGTCGCTTTGACCCAGTTTTTTGTAAACACGTCGCTCGCTTCTGTTTACGGTTCGCTTCGCGATTCCAATCCGTTCTGGGAAACCTGGAAGAACAAATACATTTGGTCATTCTTCACCTATTTTGTCGGTGCGGCTTGCGCCGGGCTTTTGGTCCAACTCGCAGCTGTGATGGGCTTCGGAATTATCGTGGCTACATTCCCGGTCTGTTTCTTCGTATTCATGTCATACCGCATGTATATGAAGAACGTCGAAATATCGATGCAGCAGGCCGAGCAGGCGGAACAGTATGCAAAGATACTCGAATCGCAATCCGACGCACTGCGCGAATCCGAAGAGCGGTTTCGCAGTGCATTTGATTATGCACCGATCGGCATCGGGCTGTTGACCTCGTCGGGCAACTGGCTAAAGGTCAATCACGCACTTACTGAGATACTCGGTTACTCGGAAAGCGATTTTCTGGCAATGGATTTTCAGTCTATCACTCTTCCCGAGGATCTCGGGCTTACGCTCGTCAAGGTTCACGAACTAATCTCCGGCAAGATCGCCAACTGTCAGATGGAACAACGGTATATCCACAAGACCGGGCGAACCGTCTGGACATCGTGGAGTGTTTCTGCGGCAACAGATGTCCAATCGAAACAGCCGAATCTGATCTTTCAGATCCAAGACATTACTGACAAAAAGAGCGCCGAAGAAAAACTCCAGCACGAAGCTACCCACGATGCTCTCACCTCGCTACCAAATCGCCCGTTCTTCATGTCACGGCTCAGCTCGGCCCTACAAAAGGCGACGCAGATAAATAACTACAAGGTCAGCGTTTTGTTTATCGATCTCGATCGGTTCAAGGTCGTAAACGATAGTCTCGGCCATCTGATCGGTGATGAGCTGCTTAAGGGCATTTCGGAAAGGCTTCGAGAGTGCATGCGGCCGTCGGATATCGTCGCCCGTCTCGGCGGCGATGAATTTACGATCCTGGTCGAAGGGACCTATGATGAAGGCGAAGTCACAAGGATCGCCGAGCGAATTCAGCAAAAATTTAGTATTCCATTCGAGCTCGAGGGTCACGAAGTTTACAGCTCTGCAAGTATTGGCATTCTCCACGCGTCGGAAAATCACCTGACATCCGAAGACATGATGCGCGACGCCGATACGGCGATGTATCAGGCAAAACGGGCCGGAAAGGCGCGTCACGCGATCTTTGACGAGGAGATGCACAGGGCGGCTCGCGAGACACTACAGCTCGAAACCGATCTTCGTCGAGCGGTCGAGCGCAACGAACTCACGGTCCACTACCAACCGATCTACGACCTCGCAACCGGCACCATCGATGGCCTCGAATCCCTGGCCCGCTGGTATCATCCATCACTCGGCCCGATATCGCCCAGCAAATTCATACCGCTTGCGGAGGAGATCGGCCTCATTGACACATTATGCGAACAGGTGCTGAGACGTGCGTGTCACGAAGTGGGTTCGCTTCACGACCGTCGCTCAAAAGAACCGCAACTCAAAATGAGCGTCAATCTATCGTGCCGCCAGTTTGCCCAGAGCACTTTGGTCCAGAGCATCTGCGGCATTCTCGACGAGACCGGTTTCTTGCCAAATAACCTAAAGCTCGAGATAACCGAATCGGTCTTTTTCGAACATGCAGACCGCGCGATCGGTATGCTCAACAAATTGCGGGAAATGGGCATTGATATCCATATCGACGATTTCGGCACCGGCTATTCGAACCTTAGTTATCTGATGAAACTGCCGATCTCGACACTCAAGATCGATCGCTCGTTCATCTCGATGGTTGACGACGATGGCAGCAACGACGAGATCGTCAAAGCCATTGTCAATCTAGCTCGGAACCTCGATCTAAAGGTCGTTGCCGAAGGGATCGAAACCAAGACACAACTTACCAGACTAAAAGATCTAAACTGCGAAGGTGGCCAGGGATACTTTTTCGCCGCTCCGATGAACTTCGCCGATCTAAAGATATTTCTTGAACGTGAACCAATGCTCGACCTTCGGACAGACCATTTTGGTTCGATACCCACGATCGAAACGCTTCAATAATAAACACATTATTTTTCGTAATTCGGTTTGAGGTTCCTAAGATCCTTGTCCCATGAACTTTATTCAAACGACCGTCGCGATTGACGGCCGTTTGTTTTTGATCCTGCTCCGTTTTTTAGGGTTCCGGTGGTGGTTCTGACCCTGCTGGATCACAATTTCCATAGGGACTCACAAGCTCAGCCCCATCTTTAAGATAGGTATGAGGGTCTTTTCCGGCATTGAACTGTCGCGGGCGCCCTTCAATTTTAACTTGATCTTCGACCCAGTCATAGTAATGGCTGAAATCGTCATGTTGTTTACATTCTCCGCCGCAATCATTGTTAAAGATAAGATCGACATGTGTATCGTCGTGGAAGTCATATGTCCCAATAGGGATCGACGGGGTATCGCGAAAACTTAATTCGAGACCGCGACCCTGATTTAGTTCCACTATCAATGTGACCTGTTTAGCAACCTTTCGATTTAGCGGACGATACGCCAACGGTGGGTATACTTGTTCGATCCAATAATTGTCATCTGTCTCTGTCGTAGGCCCGGTAAACCCCGTCGGCACTGTCATTATGATTAATTCGCGTCCGGGAATCTTTTTTGGCTTTATCATCAGGTTCGATTTTTTGCCCGTGGTTCCGTGCATTTCGTCCGAACTCATATTCAAGATTTCGGGAAACGAATCATGAGGGTTCGGATGAGCCATTACAGGATTGTCCACAGACACCGCGATCTCCCTGTTCATCTTTTCTTGCCGCAGTTCCGAGTAAGTGTACCCACCGTCGTCGCTAAAATTTAAGGGGTGCACTTCATCGGTTGGGAAAACAAAGGTCCAGATGCCGCGTTTTTGATAGCACAAAACGCTGCCAGCGAATGAGAATTTTACAGTCATCGGCATGATTTTCTTCTCCTGTTGTGAGGTACCAGTTAGTACTTCGAATATCCGCCGAACACGGCGAAGGCCGCCCAGTAGAATGGGCTGTTGAAACGCCCGTTCGGCTCGGTCGCCAGATCGAGCTGAGCCGCGCGAAGGGCCCGGGACGTGTTCATCCCGTCAACGCGGCGGTGGGCGTGAAATCTTTTCATTAAGTCGGCGGCGGCGTTCGAATCAACGCTCCATTGGCTGGCGATGACGACCGGAACACCGACCGCCTGGAAAGTGCGGGTCAAACCGACGATGCCCTCGCCGTCAAAATAATCATCAAGGCCTGAACGGCAGGCAGCCAAAACTACCATTTTCGTGCGCAGTAATTTGAGCTTATTGATGTCACCATTCGTGAGGAAACTCGATCCCGGATCAAGATCGTCTGCTGAGAACATCAAATACGAAAGGGCCGGATCGCGATCGACGACGACATAATGACCTGCAAAGTGAACAATATCGGCCGTTGTTAGTGAATTAGTAAAATTCTGTTTGGTCGCCTTTGTGGTGGTAAAAATGTTTGGGCTCTGATAATTGCGCCCGATTTCGGTTACCTCGGCTTCGGCTTCTGGAAGGTCCGGCAGATTCCCGAAGTCAACCTTGTTAAATTTAGGGTTTCCCACAGCAAGTAGCTTTTCGTTTTTATCCCCAGGTTTATTCGCGGCAATTGCGGTAGTAAGTACAAAGACAGTCGAACTGGGTGCATATTCGATGTTGTGTTTGCTGATTAGTGGATCGCCATCAACTCCGGTGAGGGCGGCAAATGGCACATAGAACAAGAACTTATTTGGCACGATACAGATGTCGAGTGCCGGGTCTAACTCACCCGAAACAGGCTCGATCAATGTTTTATAAAGCTCGGCACCCGCTGTTTTTATCATTTCCACATCGCCGGGCAAACCACTGCGGACAAGTTTTACATAGCTTTCTACGCTCTCACGCAATTTCGGCATTTCGATATCGACCGGAACGACGGTGAACTTCGTCTTTGAAATGAGCCATATCAAAAGCTTATTCTCAAGGATAGTGTATTTTACGATCTGCACATTCTCCGGCATTGATGACTGTATTTGATCGACCGTCATCGGTTTCGACCCGACTGGCTCTGTAGAACCGCCGTTCTTTAGCGAAGTTAGTCGATCGATGAGCGAACGTGTGGTTGAGAATTCGGAGAAATTAAATGCCGCCGCCGGATCGCCTTGATCGAATTTACGCTCAAGCGCAATGTCGTAAATTGTGACACCATTAGCGAAAAAGCTGGAGCGTTCATTTTCCTCAATGATCTTGTCGCGAAACGCTTCGATATTCGCCAATGCGAGAGGCAGCTGTTCATCAAGCTCTGGCGTCATGCCCATTTTCTTTAGGCCTTTCAATACTCCCAGCTTTGCCCGATAGTGCTCGAACGGCAATGGCGTTTGCTTGAATAGTTCGTCGGCAATCCGGTATTTATTCGTTGCCTCGGCGATATCTCCGATCGATTCCAAAGCATCGGCGGTCTGCAAATTTCTTTGAGCGATGACGAGTGTACGTGACTTCTCATCAACGATAGTTTGTGCGATCTCGGTACTTTCGTCGAGGAATACTTTAGCAGTAGCACCGTCCCCGGATCGCATAAAGACATTTCCGGCAACACTTCGTGCGTGCGTTCTAAACATCAGATCGCCAAGCCGGTCGGCCAACGTGATCGACTCGAGAGCACTATTCCGGGCGGCATTCTTTAGTCCGATCGATGACCAGTTCGTGCTGGAAACCATGATGTTTCTATAACGTTGCCGAAGGCTCCACATCGAGTGTTCTGAAACCTCTAGTACCTGTCTCGTAAGATCTGAGGCCCGGGCAAACTGTCTAGTGAATATGGAGTTTATGCTCAAATTGCTCAGATTGCGTTGGATAGCGTATTTGTCGTCGATCTCCTCAGCGATCTTGAGCGCCTTGTTGTAGATAAGGTCCGATTCGGCGATTCGTTTCTGAGAGCTGACTGAGCCGGCGAACCAGTGCAATGCCGTCATTTCCAGCCAGCAATATTTATTGATGTGAGCCTGATCAACGACATGCGAAAACACGGGGACACTCTCGTCGGGCTTTCCCAGATTTGCTAGACAGTAGCCGATAAAATACTCGGCGAGCAAAGATTCCCAAGAGTCGCCTAGAGCATCGAAGGAGCCTTTGGCCTTTTCAAACTCAACCTTCGCGGCCCCGTATTGCAAATCGAGAGTAAGTCTGTAACCCTCCTTGATCGCCGCCTGAGCGATTCGCAGCTGGTCGAGTTCATCCGCGTTTCGGTCTTTATAAAATCTGGCGATCCCGGATGCGAATGGGTCGTTGATATTCTTTAATTCAAGATCGCCCGCATATTCTAATGCATTTAGCAAAGCTGGACGCGATTCGGCCGGAGCTTCGATAACGGCCATTGCCAGACTCTGCGGGAGATATTTTTGCGTTATCAGTTCGCGGGTATTACTAATCAATTCTCTCGCCGCAACTTCGTCTCCCGCCGCGATTGCTGAGGTGAATCGTTCGATCAATTCGCCGGACGAGATGTCTCCGGTATCGGCGGCTTCGAGTTTGGCAAGATTGCTCCTAGCCTCGTCAGACCAGCCCGAATTTGAATCGACAGCGAGGTAATCTTTCCACGCTGATTTTGTCTGCTCCTTGAGCAATAGCAGGTCGAGGCACAAGGCCCGGTCAAACATTGCATCAGGCATCTTTGGTGACAATTTAAGAGCCGCATCAAATTGCCCAAGACTCTTGTCGAGCAACTCGACC
>Ga0209023_10001216_pt1 | contig 35375 bp, 39 predicted proteins | sample LakOneMetagenome_FD_187468 | JGI IMG/M metagenome (GOLD analysis project Ga0209023, IMG submission 187468) | Freshwater and sediment microbial communities from Lake Erie, Canada (SPAdes) (version 2) | ecosystem: Environmental > Aquatic > Freshwater > Lentic | place: Lake Erie, Canada...
GACGACCGCCGCCTTGGAGGAGAAACGCAGGAAGGTCGACCAGAGCCCGGGCGCCCCGTCCCGGACGAGCCGGCACAATCCGAGCATGGCGTCGACGTCGGACTCGGCGTCGTGCACCCTCCCCTGCGCGATTCCGTTCGCGGCGGCGAGCGCGCCCAGGCGATGGCTGAGACGGCCGTCGATCTCGACCCCCGGATGGATGACCGTCGGATGCAGGGTCGTCGCCGCCCGCATCAGATTGAGCACGTCGGCCCGAGCGTTGCCGTTCGTGTTAGTCAGGAACACCGGATGCAGACATTGATAGAAGGCTTGGCGCAGAAACTCCTCGTCGAATCGGATCGAATTGAAGCCCAGGAACGTAGCGGGACGCCACGAGGCGAGCGTCTTCACTATCTCGCACACCATCGAATAATGCGATTGCCGGGCCGTACTGTTCGCCTCGTCGAGCGTGATGCCGGTGACATGCAACGCCCTCGGCGATGGGACGACGTGCGGCATGAGCCGCGACCGCGTCTCGAACCTATGGGTTTCGACGAGGTCGGCATCGGTCCTTACGGCGGCGAACTGCAGTATCTGGTCAAAGCGCTTGTTCAGACCCGAAGTTTCGACGTCGTACAGGACGAAAGCCACGCCGGTCGGCCCGCTAGATGCGCTGGAGTCGGTACTGCAGCGCCATCAGACTGACCTTGAACCGCTTCGCCAGCGCGATCAGGCGATCGTCGTCGAGGTCGAGCATCCGATCGTCCAGCGCGCCGGCAAGGAGCTTCTTCGGCATCAGGAGTTCAGCCGCGAAGGCGTTGGCCTCGCGCTCCAGTGGGTCGGTTCCCTCCTGAGACACGAGATCTCTTCTGAGCGAATTTACCGAACTCTGGTCCACATGGGCGCCAGCCTCCAGATGCGGTCGGTGGAGGCAGATGTGGGCCAGTTCGTGCGCGAGCGTGTAGCGCTGGCGATTCGGATGATGGTTGGAGTTGATGCCGATGATTTCGGCACCTTCCTTCAGGAACGCCATGCCGGAAAGCTCGTCGTCGAACGGCGCGTACTGGACGATGACCCCGAGCTGCTTCGCGATTCGCTCAACGGGGACCGGCGGGTTCTTAATGCCGAATCGCTCCACCAGTTCTGTGGCCCGGGCTCTCGCCGCTGCGATGTCGACCATCGTCAACGCCTGACCGGCGTGCGCCGAATGAATTGTTCGGCTTGAACTCTCAGATCTTCTCTCATGTCGCTCTCCACGAATACGATCGGCTCGTCGGGCCCGGACGGCGCGAAGCGCGGAGGCACGAGATCAAGTATCGACTCGATCCTGAGGGCCTCGGCGATCCTGTAGATCTGATGCATCATGATCTTCTGGCGCCCCTTCTCGATGTTGGCGAGCGACGCCCTCGTCAGACCGATCTGCGCGGCGACCTCGACCTGCTTCAATCTCAGGTCCTTGCGCCGAGCTGCGATACGGGAACCTATCAGCCGGTAGATTTCCAAATCACTCATGTAAGCGAGAGAATCTGAATTCGATTCCGGCGTCAATCCTACAAACATAAAAGTTTGTATCGCAATCATATATTTCGTTTGTTTTGCATTATTTGACATTCGATCGGAATCCATTACCGTTCCGGGCCAAACGAGAGGTGAGTCCGCTGCCGACCGACCCAGGCAACCGGCTCCGAAGCGCGAGGTCAGCGATGCCTTTGAACGATACCGAGTTGCGGAACTACGACGCCAACGTGCTGCGGTTGCCCGCCGACAAGCGCACCGCCTATCACGCCCAGGTCGACCGGCTGGTCTCCGAGTTGAGCAAGACCGTGCGGTCGAAGACCTCGATCAACATCACCAAGGTGGTGAAGGCCGGCTCCTTCGCCAAGTTCACGATCCTCCGCCGCACCAGTGCGGATCCGGTCGACGTCGACGTCGTGTTCTACATCTCCGGCAAGAGCTTCGAGAACGAGAGCTTCGAGAGCCTCAGCGAGACGATCCATGCGCTCCTGATTGAACTGTATCCGAACAAGTCGGTCGAGGATTTCGAGATCCAGCACAAGGCGGCGACGGTCAAGTTCGTCGGCTCCGGGCTCAGCGTCGACATCGTGCCCGTCATCTCGGACGTCGCGCGGCCCGGCTACGGCTGGCAGTTCAACCGGGACGGATCGAGGATCGAGACCTGCGCTCCGTGCCAGATCAAGTTCGTGCGGGACCGCAAGGACAAGGACAAGGACTTCCGCACGCTGGTCAGGCTCGCGAAGCGCTGGCGCAACCACGCCGAACTCTTCGCCCTGAAGTCCTTCGCGATCGAGCTCGTTCTCGCCTACATCCTGGACAAGGACGGCAAATCCGGATCGATCGAAGCACGCTTCCGCAATTTCCTGCTCTACCTCGCCCAGTCGGAGCTGAAGGACAAGATCACCTTCCCGGAGAACATGGGCTTCGTTCCCTCCTTCTCCGAATCGGTCGTGATCGTCGATCCGGTGTGCAACACCAACAACGTGGCCGCCCGCATCACCGAGACCGAGCGCCGGGAGATCGTCGCCAAGGCGCTCGAGTCCTGGGAAACCGTCAATTTGGCTTCGATCGACGACGACGACGAAGTCTGGAAGGAGGTCTTCGGCCCTCGCTTCAACGTGGAGGCCGCCGCATGAGCTACGCCGAGACCCAAACCGAGACCTATTCCGTCGTTGACGTCGAGATCGTCATCCGCAGGGTTACCGCCGACCTGGTCATGATCGCCAACAGCACCGGCGGTTGGACCGAAGAGTTCGCCCGCAAGGTCGGCCACGACGTCGAGTTGCTCGCCAAGAAGGGCTACCTGAAGTGGATCGATGTCACCTTGCTCAGCGCAGGCGTCGAGCAGAAGGCGACGAGGTTTGAGGTCAATACCGCCGCCGGCAATCTCTCGATGAGCCGGCCAGGCGGGGTGCTCTGGCCGCGGGTGTCCCACCCCGACCTGCGCGTCGTTCTCGGCCATACCGACGACTACACGCCGCTCGCGGCCGCAACGCTCTCCGATCGGCTGGAGGTGAGCTGGGGCGCGACCAGCGCGGATACCAGCCATTACTCGCTCAACGCCGGCACAGGCAGGGACTACGCGAGCAATGCCTTCGGCGTCCAGCGCAAGGACTTCACCAAGTGAGCCACTCGAATTTCTTCGACGCCGAAACGCCGCTGCCCGATGAAGGCCTAGCGCGGAAGGAAAAGACGCTGCTCGGCTTCGACGAGCGCTTCGTCAAGATCCGCAGCCAGCTCGAATTGCTGCTGAACCTCGGCGAGCTCGCCGGTTGGAGCAAGCGCTTCCACGGCGAAGTCCTGCCGATCTGCGGATTCGTCGCCGAGCAGTACCCGCTCATCATCTTCCACGGCGACGTCGGCACCGGCAAGACCGCCACCGCGGAATGCGCCGCTAACAGATGGGTATCGGAATCGCGCAGCGAGGACTCGATCCTATTCAAGCTCAGCAACCGCGTCCGCGGCAGCGGCAAGGTCGGCGAGATGGGAACGTTCATCGCCGACGCGTTTCAGAAGGTGGTGCAATCCGCCGGCAAGCAGCGGCGCGCCATCCTGATCATCGACGAGGGCGATTCCCTGGCCGCCCAACGCTCGCAGGACCAGAGCCACCACGAAGACAAGGTCGCGGTCAACACGTTGATTCAGTGCGTCGACGATCTGCGGCGCCACGGCGGCCGCATCGTCGTGTTCCTCTGCACCAACCGTGTGTCCATCCTCGACACGGCGATCCGGCGCCGAGCCGCGATCGTCGAGGAGTTCCGGCGGCCCAACGACGCCGAGCGTCGCCAGTTGTTCGCGGCGGACCTGAAAGGCCTGAGGCTGTCGGACAGCCAAATCGTGACATTGGTGAGCGCGACGGCCGCCACGGCAACCCAGCCGGTCTGGACCTATTCCGACATAAGGACCCGGCTATATCCCGCCGCGCTTGCCCTGGCTTTTCCGCGTGAAGCGCTTCGTTTCGATCACCTGAAGACCGCAGCGACGGCGCTCAAGCCGTCGCCGATCATGAAAGACAGCTAGATGGTCCGATCGCCCCTGTTCGGTCGTAGAATCCACATCGCGGGAAGCGTCGATCTCGATCCGACCGTGGCCGACCCGGCCGAAGTCGACGCCGCACGGGACTTCGTCAGGCTGCTGACGGCGGAGCTCGTCGCTCTCGGCGCGACGTTCGTGCTCCCCGTCGATCGCGAGAACGTCAGACCCGCCGACGGCCGGGCGATATGCTTCGACTGGCTGATCTGGGAGACCCTCGACGCGAACCTCCTCCGCCGTCCGAGCGCGGCTCCGGAGCCTCTCGCGATCGCCGTCCAGCATCACAAGACGGAGGACCAGATTCCTCCGCGGTACGAGGCGATGTGGGACCGCTTGCGCGACTCCAACGCCGTGAAGATCGAGAATGCCGCGCAATGGAACATGAATGCCAAGCGCATGGAGCTGCAGGCGAGGTGGGGCGACATCCTCATCGCGATCGGCGGCGGCGAGGGCGTCCATCATCTGGCGAACCTGTACCACGACGCCGGCAAGCCGGTCGTCCCGCTGATGTTCAAGCTGTGCGCGCCCCACGTCGGCGCACGCCGCCTGTTCGAATTCGGCTTGGCGAGCAGTCAGACCGCGCGGCTGTTCAGAACCGACGGTGCCCTGGATCCGCAGGGATGGATCAACCGGCTCAATTTCGGGCGCAGCGACAACGCGAAACGCATCGCGACCCTCGTCGCGCTGCTGGAATCCCTCAGAAGGCCGACCGCGTTCGGCGTTCGGCTGCTCGATCCATCCAATCCGGAATATCCGGCGGTGCAGGATTTCTTCGACTCGGTGGTCAAACCCGTCGTCGAGGATGAATACGGCTTCAAGTTGACGGTGGTGGACGGAAGGCAGCCCTACGAATACAACCGGGTCGACCAGGAAATATTCGAAAAGCTGCACCGCAGCCGCATCGTCGTCGCCGACATCACCGGGCAACGACCGAACTGCTTCCTCGAGTTGGGATACGCGCTCGGCCGCGGACTTCCGACGCTGCTGCTGGGAAAAGCCGGCATCACTCATCCGTTCGACCTCGTCTCGCTGGGCGGACACCACTGGAATACGACCGGCTCGGCCGACGATCGGCGACACGAATTCCGTACCCACTGGGAGGCGGTCCGGAGCCGGCCGCCCCTGGTCAGCAGCGAGGCCTTGATCCCATGAGCGAAGTGTTCATCTCGGTCGACGTGGAGGCATCGGGCCCGATCCCCGGAGAGTATAGCCTCTTGAGCATCGGCGCCTGCAACGTGCACGACGACGGCGACGCGTTCGAATGCGTCGTCAAGCCTATCAACCGGAACTTCGACGGCGAGGCGCTCAAGGTCGCACGTTTGAGCCTGGACGAGTTGGATCGGATCGGCCTGCCTCCGACGGACGCCATGGGGTCGTTCAGCCATTGGATTCTGAAGACGTGCGGACGGGAAGGCCATCCCGTCTTCGTCGGGTTCAACGCCTCGTTCGACTGGTCGTTCGTGAACTACTACTTCCACAGGTACGTCGGAGAGAACCCTTTCGGGTTCGCCGCCCTCGACATCAAGTCGCTCTACATGGGCGCCACCGGGTGCGCCTGGGACGAGACGAGATCCAGTCGCATCGCGACGCGGCTGAAGCCTAAACTGAAGGGCACTCACGATGCCCTCCAGGATGCGCGATATCAGGCAGAGATGTTCCGGTTGATCCGCAAGATCACGTGACGGCCGACCGCGGTCCTCGGGGGGATGAGTCCTCGCGCAGCCGCCCGGGAACAGGTCCGCACTCGTTGGATCGGAGGGAAGAAAAGAATGCCGAAGAATCTGGTCATCTTCTCGGACGGCACCGGGCAGGACGGCGGCGCCCGTCCCGAACAGCGCATCAGCAACGTCTACAAGATGTATCGCGTCTCGCGCGACCATCCCGACGACGCGATCGATCCTTCCGAGCAGGTCTCATTCTACGACGCCGGTCTCGGTACCGACATCGGCTCGACCGCCCTCACGGCGCCGGTCCGCTTCGTCCAGAAGCTGCTCGGTTCGGTGATGGGCGCCGGCATCAAGCGCAACATCGCCGACTGCTACGAGTTCATCGTCAATCACTATCGGCCGGGCGACAGGATATTCCTGTTCGGATTCAGCCGAGGCGCCTACACGGTCCGCAGCCTGGCCAATCTCCTGATGCTCTGCGGCGTTCCGACGAAGACGCCCGACGGTCCGCTCATGCGCTTCCGCAAGGCCGTCCGCGACATCGCCTGGGAGGCCGTCGACTCCGTTCTGGAGCACGGCGCCGGACATCCGCGAAAGGACTACGAGGCCGAGCGGCTCGAGCTCGCGCGCCGATTCCAGATGAAGTACGGATCCGGCGACGGATCGGATTCGAATGCCGCCCCCTACTTCATCGGCGTGTTCGACACCGTCGCCGCGCTCGGTGCCAGCGGCATGAGGCGCGTCATGATTCAAGCCGGGCTGACCGCCGGGGTCGCGATCGCCGGCCTCGTCGGCGGCTTCGTGCCGGCGGTGGTTCTTTCGGCGCTCTCTTCCTTGATCTTCGGCACCGGCTTCATGTTCGTCGGATTCGCGCTCCAGATTCTTTTCGCGGCGATCGCCGTGGCCATCTTCTGGCGCTGGCAGACGAAGGCGAAGGTGAAGACGATTACCGACTACCCGACCCCCGGGCAATCTCGGTCGCATGTGGCCGAATGGAAGGGCGAGAACTTCGACAAGCTGTTGAGCCGGCATGTCGCATTCGCCCGTGCGGCCAATGCCATCGACGAGACGCGAATGGATTTCGACCGGGTCGGGTGGGGCGGCAGCGAGGACGGCGCGCCGCATTTCCCCGATCATGCGCGGCTCATCCAGCTTTGGTTCGCGGGAAACCACTCCGACGTCGGCGGGTCCTATCCGGAGCCTGAGTCCCGCCTATCGGATATCGCGCTCGCCTGGATGTGCGAGCAGGCGACTTCCGTTCCAGACGGGCTCAAGACCGGATCGATCATGGTCGACGGACAGAAGATGCCGACTAGCGGCAGTACCGGTCCGCAACTCAACATCTACACCGCGGCGGACGGCGTGCAGCACTGCGAGATCGCCGGCATGCGCGACACGCTCGACGCATACGCGGCGAAGCTTCCGAAATGGCGGTGGCTGCAGAGCCGCATCGCGGGCATGAACTGGCCCACCAAGGTCCGCGATGTCACGCACGACGCACCGGTACACCCGACGGTCCGGGCGCGTTTCCAACTTGCCGAGGTGACGCAGTGCACCAGCGTCGGCCCCTACAGGCCCGAGGCGCTTCGCAACCACGACGATTTCAAGCAACTTTATCCGCCGGTGGAGAGCGCCGCGCGTTCCTGACGCGGGTCAGGCGCCGGCACCCGCCGAGCGCCTCGTCGTTGCGCCGCAGCGCACCCGGCGGAGGTAGCCCACGCGGGCCTCGATGCGGTCGCGCCGCGACACGACCGGTTGTATGCTGAGGAGCGTCGGGGAAGTTTTCGGCACGTCGACCGTGTGACGACCGCCGCTCGATTTCACGAGAAGGACGCGGGGTGCACGCCGGAGTCGGTGCCGCAGGGGCGAGGCGAAGCGGATGGGCCTATTCGACGATATCTTCGGCGGCAAGGAACGGCGTCGGCGCGAGATGGACGAGTTGATGAATCCGCTGCTCGGCTATCGGCTTCAGCACTTCGTGGCCTTCACCGCCGATCCCTCCTGTCTCAGGCACTGGTTTGCGTTCGTCAACAAGCAAGGCCAGATCGAGGAGTTCATAACCAACTACGGCGTCATCGATGGTCATGCCTGCTATATCCGTACGCACTGGAAGAAGCCCGGCGACGATTTCTTTGTGACGCTCTCCGAGCGCGGACCGTGGTCCATCCCGATCACGTTCCTGATCGAACTCGGCAAGCGGCTTCCCGCCAACACGATGGCGCCCGAGACGCATCCGGCGAGCCACGTCTCGCCCGGACCTCAGCGGCATCCGGACTGGGGGCCGCCGCCGGATGAAACGCCCCGGCCCCCGCCGCCAGTCTCTCCCCATCAGTGGCAGACGGCCCGAACGCCGGAACCGCCGACGCCGCCCGAAAGGGACCTCGACGGTTTTTCGATCGGAGAGGTGCTTCACTTCGGTCCGCTCCGGAGCATGGCCCGCATCATCGGCATCGAGGAGTACGAGGGCCGCGACGGCGCGATGGATCGCTTCATCGTCGAACTCGACGACGACGAGACCGAGATGAGGATCCCCGTATCCAAGCTGCGCGAAATGATCTCGCGCAAGCCCCGGATATACGCCGACGAGGATCCGGAGGATCCCGAGGGCGACGCGGCGGAGCCGGTCAGGGAGAGCAACGGATTCAGGGTCGGCGAATTCGTGGTCTATCCCGCGCACGGCGTCGGTCGGATATTGGAGATCGAGGAGCAGGAGATCGCAGGCGCCGAACTCGAACTGTTCGTCATCAATTTCATGCGGGACAAGATGACGTTGCGCGTGCCGACCGCCAAGATCGGCAACGTCGGTTTGCGGAAGCTATCGGAGCCGGCTCTGGTCGAACGGGCGCTGGAAGCGCTCAACGGATATCCCCGCAGCCTGACCGCTCCTTGGCCGGATCAGGCGAAGGAGGCCGAATCCAAGATCAATTCGGGGGACATCATCGCGATCGCCGAGGTGGTGCGCGATCTGTACCGGCCCGAACTGCGCACCGAGCGGCTGGCCGGCGAACAGCATCTCTACGAGGCGGCGCTCGATCGCCTGTCGCGGGAAGTCGCGGCCGTCCTGCATTCGGCGGAATCCGACGTGGTCCGGGACATCGAACGGCGGTTGGCGAAGAGCCACGCGGAAAAGGCCCCCAACGGGCGGGTCGCCTCCGGCCGCGCCGGTCCGGCGCCGACCACCGTGCACACGCCGTGGGAGATCAAGATCGGCCGCCACCACGAACTCTGCCGGACCTACGAATTCAATGGTCTCGCCCCGCCGAACGCGTACAGGAAGATAGAGCTCAGGTGCCGCCTGGTCGCTGCCGGCGCGCAGGGGGCCGGTCGCACCGTGACCCCGAAGATCTACTTCGAAATATCGCCGCGCATGATGGCGCAGACGGGTTACCTGGCTGCGAAATTCTCGCCCAGCGATTCCGAGTCGAAATACGGCGGCATCGCCATCAAGGTCGAGCACATGGGGTCCGACGGCAATCTCCTTTCCGTCGTATCGAAGGACGCCGATCAATGCGTGCGGGCGCTGATGGCAGGTCGGCAGATCACCGTGCGTCTCATGTCGCCCGAGGGTGAGTTCGCCGCGTTCCCCCTCGAGAACGACGCCGGCTTCGCCAACTCGTATTCGAGATTGCTCCGGCTCATCGAGGCCGAGTGAGAGCGAACTTCGCAGTGGCCCGATCCGACGCGAAGTGGGACCGTTGCGGCTCGGGCGGCCGTCTGAACTGACGCGGGTCACGCTGCGCAAGGGGACGTGATCGCACCCTGCGCCACCGGCATGGCTGAAAGCGATCGACTGCGCGTATCGTTGCTTCGGATCGGGGAACGATCGAGACTCTCTGTGGAATGCGAGGATCCATCGTGAATTCCGGCACACAACGCATACATCCCGACGGCTTGGTCGATCTACTGCTTTCGACGTTCGGCATGAATGCCATCGCGGAATTCAGACGCTTTCTTGCCGGACATCCCTTCGTGACCAAATGGATCGTCGCGAGCGACTTCGTGATCGACGAGCGTCAAGCGGCAAGCGACGCCTACGTCTACACGTTCTTTCCCTATGACGCCGAGATACAGGAGCTCAAGGACAGGATCGTCAGATTGGTGCCGAGGGATTTCAAGAAGGCCACAACCGTAAAGCCGGAACTCGGTGAATTCTTCAAGAGGGGGATACGTTCACGATCTGCCTTCTGACGCCGAAGAAGTATAGAATCGCGGGCGATATCGACTCCGTGAGACGTTCGTTGGACGAGACGCTCAAGATAATCCAGAATTGGCACGACGCCGGGGCTCAGACCGAGATAATTCGGGCCTTCGAGCGACTTCAGGAGAAGGCGAAGGCGAACAAATTCAGCGCGCAGTTGATGTCGACCACGATGATCGCCACCGTTCTGGCGGCATTTTGCGCGATAGTTCTCGCTCGGGAGCGCGCGATCGAAATCGTCGGATGGTTTCCCGACCGCGACAACATCACGACCTCTCACGAACGCATCGCTGAGTACATGTTCGGGGTCAATTTTTCAGCGTTTTGCCAACGGCACGGTATCGACGAGCGTCCGATCAAGACGACGATCGGGCGCCCCGAACCCGATGTCGAGAATCCCAGACGTGGTTGGTACGACGAGTTGGTCCGCATACCGGATTTCGTCGCCGGACCGCTGGCGGGTTGGCACTACAAGAGGAACTTGACGGTAGGCAGACAGAAATACGCGGAGCTCCTGCAAGTCGCCGTCGCGGACAACCCCTATATCACCATTCTGCTTTTGCAGGATACGGACGCGGGGATCGGGGTGAGTCGGCTACTCTGTTCCAAGAATCCATTTCCGGTGAACCGCGTCGAAACGGACCGATAGAGGCATCTATCCACAAGCGCTGCCGAGGGGTCCTGATCCACGCGCTTAGCGATCTCCATCCGGAGATAGTCAGGGATTGCGGCGCGCGTCCCAAAGTTCACGGTCGAGGAAGCCGTCCGCGCGGATGAAGTCCACTCGTCGCGCCTGAAAAAGCTCGAATCCCGGAATGGACTCCTCATGGTCGGGCGAAGGGTTGGGTCCCGAAATGATGACGCCGGCGAGTGCGTTCACCAGCAGTCCTTGCCCGGTCAGCACGTTGTAGATCAGGGGACCGCCGCTGATGCCCCCGAAATTATAGTCCTCGGGGACGATACCCTCTCCGAGGACCGGCTCGAGGTACTCGCGCTCGAGTAGCGTGGAAATCTCCCGGTCGTTGACGCTGCTGACCAGGCCCGTCCCGCACAGGACCCCGAATTGCACCGCCGCGCGGGAAAGATTGCGCGTCCCGACGGCGGGAAATCCGGAATAGGTGATGCCGGTGTCGACCCGCGGCGCAGGCGGCGGCCACTGCGCCTGCAGGCCGCCGTACGGCACGCGCTCGATTGTCTCAATCTCGCGCGGCGAGATTGAGAAGGTCGCGATATCGATATCGAGGTCGATGTCGACGCAGCGGGCGTCCCACGGCAGCTCGACCGACGCTCCGTTCTTGGCGCCGAGCCGTAACGGCGTCTTGCCGTGTCGCGCGCACGATTCCCGCCATCCGCCGGGACCCTCGACGACGTGAGCCGCGGTCACTCCGAACAGCGCTTCGGGCGTGCGTAGAAAGAAGGCCGTGCCGTTTCGTGCCGTGACCTTGCCGCCGCCACCGCGCTGAGCCCAGTAGAGCGGCGCGACGATCGAGGCCGCGAACTCCAACGCCGGTTTTCCGACTCTCCGGACGATCGCCTTCGCCTGCTGTTCCGAGATCACGTCGAGCCTCTATCTCCGCATGGTCGTTCGATGCAGATACACCACCGATCGTACCAGCCTCGGCACCGAGTCGCGATTGGAGCTTCGCCCGCCCCGGCTTCGCCGGAAGTTGTCTCCGGCCCTGGCCCGTGGCAGTATAGGGGCTACCTTGGGGCTACACCCTGGGGCCACACCAGAAGCTCCTGGCGTGCAGTAAGGCCTTATTTTACGGGGCTTTCCCCAAGCCGTTTTAATGTGGCGGAGAGGGAGGGACACTCCGCCAATTAGGTACTATCCGCCTGTTTTCCTGGAAAAAGCTGCAAATCCGGCGGTTTAGAGGGATACATAGCGGACTACAAAGTGGACTACATTTCGTGACTGCCGACCACCACGCAGCCGATTTTCGATCAGCCTTATTCCACGCTTTGCACAGGCAACGGCGGGCCAGGACGCTGCTGAACGCCACAAAATCGCGATTCAAGCTGCCCTGATTGCGGCGGCCGCCCTCGTGCTCGCCGTTCTCCTCGGCGTCGGCGCAATGTCGCGCTTTGGGACCTCGGCGTCGTCGCTCATCATTGCCGCCGGCCTGATCCTGACGCTCACTTCTTTACGAAATGGACTCGGGATTTCGAATTCGGGGAGCGGCAATGCTACGCAGAACACGAAGTCAGTGTCCGGAATGCAGATCGCTATTCCAGGAATCGTGACGCCGATGGGTGTTGCCGTCCTCATCATTTTCGTGAGCTACTTCCCCGCATGGGGTGAGAAACTCACAATCATGACGATTGCGGTCGCGATCGTCGCGGTCAATCTTCTGGCGATGTTCGCCGCGCCAGGGCTCATGAAGCGAACAGGGCTGGCGCCGCTGCAGGTCCTTAGCGCGGTGTTCAACGTCCTGCAAACGGCAATGGGCATGGAGATGATTGTGTCGGGCTTGTTGCGCTCTGCCCTTTTACGTTGATTGTTATCCGCTTCAACCGGCTTGCCTCATCCGATTTGGTAGGCGACGCCGATCGACACTTCGGCCTTGGGCGCCCTGAAGCCGACCCAGTCGTATCGGTCGGATGGCCGCAATCGCTGCACCGAAGAATTGGGAGCACTGATGCACAAATCGGTCTATCAGCGCTTCGAAGCCGGGCCGGCGCTGCTTTACGACAAACGAGCCGACTACCGACCCGACAACGTGCGGATGCACGTGGACTTCGCGCACTATTTCGGCCGAAGCGCAGCCCAACCGCCAAAATGCATCGCTGATGACATTGAATTCAAATGGACGAAGGGGGCTATACCGGCCGTTTGTGAACTTGGCCGGTACGGCTAAGCCGCGGCGTTGATATGCGTCAACGGCGTATCCATGATGGTTTCGCCCGCATGCTGGCAGCACCTTCGTCGTCACCCCGCTAGATGCAGATCTAGCTAACCTTCAATGGTCAATAAGACCCTACCTTGGCGACGTCAATTGCGTGCTTTCCAGGCCCGCTTTCTCAAACAGAGATGTCTATCAGATGAGAATAGCGCGGGGGAGTGCGCCGGGGGAAACGAATGCAAGGGCCTGTAAGAAAGCCAGGGGCGGTGCCGACCAAGCGGCTGCTGGCGCTTGGTTTCGGAGTCATTCTGAGCTTCACGGCGATATGCGTAGTCATTCTTTGGGAGATGGCGCGGAAGGACTATCGGCACGCCGAGCAGGCTGCCGCCAATCTGGTGGCCAGTATCGCCAGCGAAATTGACCGAAATATCGAACTTTACGACCTCTCTCTTCAGGCTGTAGTGGATGGTGTGAGGCTCCCCGAGATCAATCGGATCAGCCCTGAACTTCGGCAGGTCATTCTGTTCGACCGAGCGGCAACGGCGAAGGACCTGGGTTCAATTCTGGTGCTGGACAAGATTGGAGGCGTCAGGCTGGACTCCCGCAACGTCCCGCCACGTCAGGCCAACTTTGCGGACCGTGATTTCTTCCAGATCCATCAAGCACGGGACGATGCTGGACTGTTCATCAGCCCGCCCTGGGTCACATCAAGCGGAGAGTATCTCATCAGCCTGAGCCGGCGCATCAGCGCCCCCGACGGGGCGTTTGAAGGCGTTGTGGCAGGCAGCATGCGCCTCAGCTATTTCCACGACCTGTTCAGAAAAATGAACTTCGGCGCCAAGGACTCGATGACGCTATTCAATGCTGATGGCGTGATTCTGATGCGCGCTCCCTTTGAGATAGATCGTATCGGCCAGAACATTCGCAATTCCTTGACGCTCAAGCAATATCCTCAATATAGCTCAGGCTCGTATACGTCGCACTCTCTGGTTGACGACATCACGCGCCTCTACGTATTTCACCAGGTGGGGAACCATTCGCTATTGCTGACGGAAGGCCTCGCGTTGGAGGGAATCTACGCCGATTGGTGGCGGCAGCTTTGGCTAATCGGGTTTGTCGTGATCGCGCTCGGCGGCTTCTCGATCGTGTTGATGTTCTACTTGCTGGCGGCGCTCAAGCGCCGCGCTGTTGCGGAAGGTAAGTTGGCTTGGCTGGCGAACACCGATGGATTGACAGGTTTGGCCAATCGCCGCCACTTCGATGCCGCTCTTACTACCGAATGGCGCCGCGAGCAGCGCTCACGCGAACCGATCTCGCTCTTGATGATCGATGTTGACCATTTCAAAGCCTACAATGATGCCTATGGACACCAGGCGGGTGACGCAGTTCTGACGACTGTTGCGCAATGTGTTGCCAGGAGCGCGAAGCGAGCCCCCGATCTCGGCGCCCGTTACGGTGGTGAAGAGTTTTCGGTTCTGTTGCCGGGTGTCGCCACGGCAGGCGCGCTCGAAGTTGCCCAGGAGATCAGAAAAGAACTGGCACTCGCGCGGGAAACACAGCCCAATCTACCGACGGTGAGTATTGGGCTGGCGTGCCTCGTGCCCAGCTATTCCTTCGCCGAGGCCGATCTCGTCAAAGCGGCGGACGAGGCCCTCTATGCAGCCAAGCGCAGCGGGCGTGACTGCATCAACATCAGCCCTGGCAGCCGTAGCGCCTGGACCGCCAACCAGGCAGCCTGACCGAAATTAACATATCCGCTGCGGGCCCAAAGGCCGCATCAGATTATTGAACGAGGCTTCAGTGACATCGCCGTCAGGTCACGCTTCCAAGGTGATGGCCCAACTTTGCGCAAGGCCTCGCGCCCGAGCTTGTATCTGTAGTTTCCGGATATTGGATCGGGTACGGCGCGACACCGTTGGCGGCGGGCTGGTGTCTGGGGGCCGCAGGGATGGGATAAGCCTGTTTCGGTGCGTGGAGCACTACGGGTTCGGATTGTGAATTCATCGGCATCAGAGACGCAATATTTTGCCCCTCGCCAACTCCATCAGGCTTCGGATTAGATTTATCCGCTCCCTGAGCTCCTTCCTCGCCACGGGATCACGCATCTTCGATTCGATCGCGACGGCGTGCTGAACTACGGTCTCCAGCCGATCAAGCAGCTTGTTCAAGGCGTCATTGATCGTTGCGATCTTTGCAGCCGCACCGGCCATATCGGACGTTGGAGCCCTTTCCATCCCAACATCGCTTCCTTTGTCGGGAAGGCGCGGCGAAGGAAAAGCGATGACATTTGCCATTCAAGATATCTTCCTGAAGTGGTCGCCGCATAACAACGCGCGAACAGTTCAACGTACCCGTTTCTGACCTAGGCTGCGCGCACGGAAACCAGGAATCGGTCGACCTCCTGCCGAAGTCGGTTGCTCTCTGTGGACAGGGACTGCGCTGCCGACAGTACCTGCGTCGATGCTGAGCCGGTTTCGCTTGCGCCACGTTGAACATCGCTGATATTCGATGACACCGACTGGGTACCGTGGGCCGCTTGCTGGATGTTTCGTGAAATCTCCTGTGTGGCTGCGCCTTGCTCCTCAACGGCGGCAGCGATGGTGGAGGAGACCTCAGATAGTTGCTCGATCGTGCCCGAGATGTCCCTGATCGCCAGCACCGACTCTTCGGTAGCGGACTGGATGCCAGAAATCTGCTGGCCAATCTCGCCAGTTGCCTTGGCGGTCTGCTCCGCCAGCGCTTTCACTTCGGACGCGACGACGGCAAAGCCTCTGCCAGCCTCGCCTGCGCGCGCGGCCTCGATTGTGGCATTGAGCGCAAGAAGATTGGTCTGGCCGGCGATCGTGTTGATCAGCTCGACGACATCGCCGATCCTTGCGGCAGCTTTGGATAGTAGGCCGACCTTCTCGGAGGTCACCCTCGCCTGTTCAACGGCGTTCGACGCCATGCGGGCAGAGGCTTGCACCTGACGGCTGATCTCGGTCACGGACGATGACAGCTCCTCGGTTGCCGAAGCCACCGATTGAACGTTCGTTGACGCTTCTTCGGAAGCTGAGGCCACGGTCGTCGCCAATTTCTGAGCGTGTTCGGCTGTCGTTGTGAGCGACCCGGCTGAGGCCTCCAGCTCGGTCGACCCCAACGAGACGGTATCTACAATCTCGCCAATAGCCGCCTCGAATTGGCCAGCCAGCTGGTGCATGTCGGCCTTGCGTTGCCCGGCCCGACGCTGCTCGATTTCAGCCTGTTCGGCACGCAGACGCTCGGCCTCGATCATGTTGGTCTTGAAAACATCGACCGCGCCGGCCATCTCGCCAATCTCGTCATGCCGTCTAAGGCCGGGAATCTTAACTTTCGTATCTCCCTTCGCCAGCAGGGTCATAGCCTGGACCATGGCTGCAATGGCCTTGGTGACGGAACGCGCGATCATCAGAGAAAGGATCGCCACAACGATGATTGAGATCAGCAGCGCGATGATCATCCAGCGCTTGGCGGCATCCAGCGTATCGGCTTCCTGCGCCTGAGCGCGCGCATATCGCTCCTGGACGGACTTCTCAATCGCCTCGATGATGGGCTCGATCTGCCCGTATTCCTTCGACATTGCCGATGCGTTGCGCGCGGATTCCTGAGCGCCTGCTGCCCAGGCAGCGAAACCGGCCCGGTAGGATTCGAGCTTGTCTGCGATGTCAGCCTTGGTCGAAGGGGGAAGATCCGAGGCATTCACCGCTTTGCCGAAATCGTCGGCACTTTTCTGGAAGGTTTCGATGTAGCTGGCGTCGCGCCGGAGCATGTAATCCTTTTCATGCCGCCGCATCATGAGCATGCCGCTCGTCAGGGTCGGATTGCTCACTTCCTTGAGCTTCGCTTCGATATTGTGCACCGACGCACGGAGCGTTCCGCTCAAGCCCAGCTTCTCGTTCAAGCCGAGCTTGACATCGTTCTGCTGCAGCGCCGCAAATTGCTTTTTGTATTCGTTGAAGCCCTGCGCGAGTGCATCGACCTTACCCGTAAGCGCGCCAGGCTCGTTTGCGCGGATCATCGTACCGAGCTGATCAATCTCGCGGCCGATGTTCGCACTGAGAGAGGCGTGACGATCGGAAGACGCTTCGTCACGCCGCAGGATGAAATCCTTTTCAGCCCGCCGGGCGTTCAACAGATCCCGCGCAAGCTTCTCATTGAGACTGGAGAGCTTGCGAGCCTCATCGGCCTCAGTGCGCGATGCTTCCTGCGAGGCGCTCCCGACCAGGTAAATTGCGCCAAACGCTGCAAGTCCAAGGAAGCCGACGAGCCCGATCAGGAGAATCTTGTGGCTCAGCTGAAGTGAAAAGCGCCCCATAGGTGTAGTCCCCAGCAACAAAACACGCATCGGTTGCGCATTCCCGTCATCTGGGGAAAAATACGGTGTTCTAGCCAAGGAACCGTGAAGAGGTCTATCGTATTTCGGCAATCGTCCCGACGGCTACTCAAAATGGGTAGTCTGTAAGCTTCGACAGCGCGAACATCGATAGGCGATCACGAAGAAGCGTTGGCAACCAGCGCACGCTCCATTGCGCCGCAGAGCGGAAAGCGCCAACGGGCGTCAATGCAGAAATCTTCGGAATCCCTTGAGGATTTGGCGCTGGTCATCGAGATACTCTTGAACCACTCGACGGGCCTGTTTACCGGCCGCGACTATCATTCATGATCATCGTCTCTCTGAGAACATGGCGGGGCCCGACTTCAGCTATCGTTTCGAGAGCACCACGTACTAGGCAGGTGCCCGAGCGCCCCCTCTGCAAGAGGAATTTGCCGGTCAAGCCACTTCCGACATTGATCAGCATCGCCAAGGTAGCGAGCCACGCCAGGACTGCCGTAGTGGGGCCAGCGTGGGCATCGCCGAATGCCTTAGGAGTGAAGCCGCTAGGGATTGGGCTTGGCGACGCCCGATTGCACCGCATCAGGGTCAATAGCGGCGGGTTAATGAATCGCTTTCCGTTCCCTGTATTTTCCTGAGATTGATCGACAGGTAAAGATACGCGAAACGATCCTCAGGTCTGTCCCTACTCGGGACGGCAAGGATATTCAGTTTGAGCCGGTCGTTATCAACCTTGAACGACAAGCGAATTGCCTGAATCGGTGAATGCATGGCAGACCGCAACTCGGCGGCGAGATAAACATTCTGGATCGTTATCAGGCCTTTAGGATCATAAAAGATGTTTAGTGCTGCTTCCGATCCAATTCGATGAGCAGCGCGTGTAGAAAGTCGCTGGCATGGTCATAATTTGCAGTTCCATCACCCACCGCCCGTGCGCGCGGACAGAGTACGTTACCGACAGCTTCAGGATCGAGCGCTTCAACGCGCTCCGACCAGAGATCAAGCAAATTGTCAGAGATGCTTCGGCTCGAAGTGAATAATTTCAACAAGCGAAATGCGCCTTCGAGTTTGTTGTCGTGTTGCGCAGCGAGAGCATAAAGCGCGAAGAAGCCGCGGAAATCGTCACGTGAAACCGTTCGCTTTGCCATAGATGTCCCCCGACATGAAAGACGATCGGCAATGATCAACAATCCAAATTTTCAATCCGCACCTGGATAAAAGGCAATCTAAATCGACGGACCCCGACGAGCAAAAATAGGTCAGAACCACTAGCCTATTCTGTCCGAATGATGCCGATCGAAGGCAAGAAGCCCGGGGAATAAGCCGGCCGCCAGTACCCAAAGGAAATCAGCTTAGGCCCGGTGAAGTTGGGTTGCCTCAGCGCGCACGGACCAGAACAAGTCCTACGAGCGTGCCGTAGCGTGGGTATCGATTGCCTCCTTCGATAGCTGAACCAAGAGGAGGTACTGCCGGCCTGGCCGCGGTTGTTTGGCCCTGTCGGGCCGCCATGACATCGCCTCCGGTATCCGTAGTTTCGTTGGGCAAAAACCGATAGCTTCCTTTGGCCGCCGTTAAGCGACCGGCAATAGCTTTCAACGATGGGAGGTCCACGCGCCTCCCACTGGATGACGGGCCCGGGTGGATTCGCCTCCAGCCCGGGCTCGTATTCACCGTTGGAGCCCGCAATGGATGATCACGGCCGCTCCCTCGAGGCCATTCTGCAGGAACTCCGCGAGCGAGACCGGGCTCGATGCGGCTGTGTTCGGCTCGGCTTTGGAAACAGTCGAGTTTGCGCGATCGAATATGGATCGCCTCGCGAGCTAAGCTCGGAGTCCGGTGCAGCTAGGCTGGTCAATCGCGCGGACGCCAACGTCGATCATTCCGCCGCTTCGCACTTGAAGCACCGACAAACGGGTGGCCCCTTACCTTTCGGCGGGGTTTTGGCCATCGGCTTGTTGCAGCGCGGGCATGCCGGGACTGGGCTCGATCGAGGCATGTTCGGCGGAGAGGCTACGCCCTCGTTCATCTCAGCTGGGAATGTCTCTGGACGGTTCCCCAAGCGATCCATTCGTCCGGCCGGGGACGAGACTAGCGGCTTCGGATGGAGCCTCATGCGCAAGTTGTTCTGCCAGATCGATGACTCGCTGCCCTCGGTCCGGATCCGTTATGCGCAGAAAGGCCCTGATAAGCCGAAGCCCCTGAAACTGTCGCACGTCGCTCGTACTATCATCGTCCATCGCACTGCATTCCTGCGCGTTTTGGTTCCTGAGCGCGGCCGGCCTCATGGAAATGATGCTGCGGCTGTGCGCCGCCCTTGCGTCGCAGCACCGGCCTGGTCCGCCCAGGTAGAGCCGATCCCTTCCGGGAGGATTTCGCGACGTCGGCAGCCGCACGCTTCGATGCAACAGCAACCTCGGTCCCCATCTTACAATGGGAAGTTGAGGGCGATTGGCAAGCCGTTGCATACTCATTTTGGGTAGGTCGTTTGATCCTTCGAGGCGTCCCTCGGTTACAAGATGAACGCTGGCATCTGATTCATGCGCAACACTTCAGATATTACCCGGACAGTCTCACGCCACACGCTGGCCTATATCCTGTTCTCGATTAGCGAACTCTTCCGGCACTACGACGAATTCGATCCGCTGGACCTTCTGATCGTTCATGCGATTCTGAACGCGAACGTCATCAATGTGATGAACGATCGTTCTCTGGACGAGAAATTTTCCAGCATCGATGCGGTGGAACCGGATGCGATCAAACAAGGCGTCTCCAGGGCGGCACTTTCACGCTTCCTTAGCCTCCCGCTGGAGACTATTCGGCGCCGTGTGACCCGCCTGAAGAGGTTGAAGATCCTCGCCGAGGAGAAGACCGGCCTCATCGTTACCGAGCAGAATGCGTTCAGGTTTGGCAACAATCACGAGCTACAGAAAACCAATATGTTGCTGCTCACGAAATTGCTCCGCGACCTGCGGCGCGCCGGGATCAGCGGCCCGGACGACCTTCGTGTGGCGAAGAACGCTGTGCCCGCAAGAAAGACGAAATAGGCGATGACACGGTCATTGCAAACTCTCCACGTCTCTCGCGTCGGCGATGCGATCGCGCGCCCGGACCAACATCGGACGGGTGAATGCCGTTTCAACGCCTAAAGCGAACTTCGGCCCTCGAGCTCGAATCGTGCGACATCGATCATTTCCGCGAAACCGAGAGATATGCCGGCGCGTCCAGTATACCATTGTCTACGGGCACGACTGCGATCGTTCGTGCACGGCTAGGGTTGCCTGCCCTGACCCTATCCCTGGTAAAGACCTTTCCGCGGGTCATTCGCGGCTACCAGTTGACGAATGCCGCAGCAATTGTGGTGCCGATGGATCAGGTGACCTCGGCCCGGATCAACGGACAGGCAATTGGCCACTCCGTATTGATTCTGAAGGGCCATTCCGACTGCTTGGTGTATGAACCGGAAGGCCGGCTCGTGGCCGTCATCTACTTCAGGCCGGCTAAAAAAGGCCCCTGGACTGAACTGACTGACGGCTATCACTTGCTCAACCCTGCGTCTGATGAACTTGTCTCCTTGCGTCGCGTGATCGCGACGGCGCTCGATACCGCAGCAAACGATCCGGGCTTGCTGGCCGATCCGATTGCGCGAGCGCTCATTGAACAGTCCGTGCTGAGTACAATGGAAGCCGCTGTTCGCGCGGATACGAATGGCGCACCAGCACGATCCGCGACGGCTGCTTATCGGCGGATCGTCGCGGACATGGAAGAAGTGATCCAGCACGATCCGACGGTGTTGCACAAGGCAACGGAATTGGCCCAGCAGACGGGAGTGTCCGTTCGAACCCTGCAGAATGCAACACAGGCCATCTGCGGCATGAGTCCCCATCGCTATGCCCAGATGCTGCGCCTTTGGGCAGTGCGGCAGCAATTCCGTACCGGCTCTGCCGGGCTAAGCGTGAAGGCATGCGCGATGTCGCATGGCTTCTGGCATATGGGTGACTTCGCTGCGACTTATAAGGCGGCCTTCGGCGAGCTGCCGTCTCAAACGCTGCATCGAGCGATGCGGGGAGGCTAGAGAGATTGTCACTCACTGCGGAGTTCCGGTTTGCCCGCTCCCGGAAAGCGCGTCCGGCGTTCCGGTTCCAGTGTCGAACTGCTCACTAGCTGCTAGAATTTTGACCTATCTCAACGTGGGAGGGCCGATCCTTCATAGGATTTTGGCTGTAGCCGAGCGTCAGCCAACCCCGTCGCTGAGGTTATGGGCCCGGACTCCTAGGCACTCCGGGCCCGCTGCCTATGGAGGTGGCGATGAAAGCTGTACCCAACTTCGATGCGCTTCCGGAGGAAGCCGAACGGCTCCGCCACGAAGCTCTCGCCTAGTATGCTCTTGGCGCTAGTGTAGGCGGTCCTGCCGAGGTCCGAACAGGGACACTCGGTTTTCACAAGGACTGTGGCGACCATCTTATTCGGCGCTGGCGCCGAGCGGTCAGCCTCTCGTTTGATCTGAGGAGGCCGCATTGGGCGAGTTGGTTGCCGGGAAGACACTGAGACGTTGTGCTTCACGCCACGACCGCCAAACCGGCGGTTACACATTGAAGCAGGGAGCCCGCTGCGTATCCCAAGCCTGTGCTGATCGCGGATAGCCATTCGCTGTGCATTCTCGGAGAACGGCGCCGAATCGGTTGGCCAACTTTCCTTAACGCGTCCTGGACCGGAACGGCCACAAGACCTTGCTCAAAGCCGGGCTGGCGCTGCGCAGCTCCTCGAGATGGATTCGCGACAGCGACCGGAGCTTTTCCTCGCCTTTCGCCGTCAGCCTGAGCTGCACGCGCCTGGCATCCCGCGGATCGGGAACCCGGCTGACGAGCTTGAGCTTCGCCATCCGGTCGATCAGTTCGACGGCAGTGTGGTGACGGATCAGCAGGAAGCGGGCGACATCACCGATACTCGCGGCTCCCGCTCCCGCAAAGCCCTTAATGCCGAGCAGCACCTGGTGCTGCTGCGGCGTCAACCCGGCCCGTTCAGCCGCGGCCTCGCTGAAGGCCAGGAAAGTCCGCACCTGGTACCGGAACTGCGCGAGCGCCTCATAGTCCGCATCGCGCATCACCTTGCGGCCAGCACGCGGCGCGGCCGATTCCGGGCGCGATGTCTTCCCCTTCGACTGAACCATGCTGCGCTCTCGATCGCTCGCCCGACCCCTCCGCGGGCACGCGTCACGGTACCAAGGATGGAGTGCCGGTCCCAACGTTCACGGAACCGATGCACAGAAATCAAGCGCCATCCCGATCGGGCCCCCACTCCCTCGCAACCGGCCGCTACTCGAAGCTCGAGAGCAAAATCTTCACCAGGACCATCTGGAAGGCGATGGGGATACGCACGCTCTTGCGCCGGATCGATCTCTGCAACGCCTCGATCACCTCGCTCGTGCCGAGCGCTCCGGCGGACGCACTCGCGACCAGCTGCGCCCACATTTCCGACGGTGACCTGCCGGCCTGGAACGGCGGCTTGATCGTGACGCCGCAGCACTGCGCCCACACGACGATCTCCATGGCTGTGTGAGGGCCGCAATTGCGCGCGGCCGCGAGGCGCTCCGCCGTCAATGCGAGAAGCAGTTCGCGCGACGGAGCCCACGTCCCCTTCGGCGGCTGCTCGCCAGTGAGCTCGGGCGCGAGCTCCTTGAGCACGTTCTGGGCCCGCACGCTGAGCGACTTCATCGGAGCGGCCGCGGGCGGCCGCGGGCTCGCGGCCGCCGGCACGTCGCGCCGTCCGGACGTACGGCCCCGCGCCTCGGCCGCACGCGCCGCGTCACCGGCCTGAGACACGCCGCGATGACCTTCGCCGTGGCCGGGGAACGGTTCCGCCTCCCGCGGCCCGGATCGCCGTTGCCTGAGCCCCGCCATTCTCGCTCGTTGGTTCATATCGACTGCCTGTCCGGGAACCACATCAGCACAAAGACTAATATCTATCGTATTACGATATGTTTTTGCGAGACAATTTTTGGCGTTCGACCAAAGGCGAAATTGACAGACGGCGATCACAAGCAATGTTTGAGGCCAGAACCACACGCGGATGTGACGTGGCGGTTCCACTGTCGAAGCCGGACGAGAGCCGGAGCGCCGCAGCTTCGCGCGGACAACGAATTGTTAGGGAGAGAACGTCATGAAGGACAGCCTGATCGGCCGCGGCCTCAGCCTCGGCATCTCACGCCGCCGCCTGTTGCAGGGCAGCGCGGGTCTCATCGGCGGCTCGCTCATGCCAGGCCTGCCGGCCTTCGCCGACAACGCCCCGGTTGGCACTTTCCCCGCAGGCGTCTCGGGCTCCACCGCCTTCATCGGCATCTCGGTGCCGCGCACCGGCACCTATGCGGTGCAGGGCGAAGACGAGCTCAAGGGCTATGAGCTCGCCATCGAGCACATCAACTCCGGTCACGAGCTGATCAAGAAGATCTCGCCGAAGACCAGCAAGGGCGTGCTCGGCAAGGAGCTGAAATACGGCGTGGCGGATTCCGCGGCCAAGCCGAACGAGGCGGTGCAGGCGCAACAGCGCTTCATCAGCGAGAACAAGGCGATCATGATCACCGGCGGCACCTCGAGCGCGGTCGCGGTCGCGCTCAACAAGCTGGCGCAGCGGGAGAAGGTGCTGTTCGTGTGCGGCATCTCCGGCTCCAACGACACCACCGGCAAGGATTGCGTCCGCTACGGCTTCCGTCAGGACTTCTTCGGCCAAACCGCGGCTGCGGCGATCGGTCCCGTCATGGTCAAGACGTTCGGCAAGGGCAAGAAAGCCGCCTATCTGACGCCGGACTACACCTACGGCCACACCGTCACCAAGTCGATGCAGGATTATCTGGCAACCGCGGGATGGACGACCACCACCGACCAGGTCGCGCCGCTCGGCGCGCCGGACTATTCGTCTTATCTCCTCAACGTTGCCAATTCCGGCGCCGACGTCCTCATCAACGTGAACTGGGGACACGACGCGGTGCTGTCGACCCAGCAGGCCAAGCAGTTCGGCGTGCTCGACAAGATGAAGCTGGTCGTGCCCTATCAGGTGCCGTTCATCGCCCGCGATACCAAGGGCCTGATGCAGGGCGTCTATGCCGCGACGGATTACTGGTGGACGCTCGAGGACAAGTTCCCGCTGGCCAAGATGTTCAACGACGCCTTCTCGAAGAAGTACGGCTACAAGCCGGAATGGGGCGCGGAGAACGCCTATATCAGCTTCGCGCACTGGGCCCGCATGTGCGAGGAAGCCGGAAGCTTCGATCCGCCCGATGTCATCAAGACCTATGAGAAGGGCGAGACCATCCCTTCCCTCGTCGGCGACGTGCACTACCGCCCCGAGGACCATCAATGCGTTCGCCCCGTCGTCATCGTGAGGGGCAAGATGGAGAAGGACATGAAGAATCCCGAGGATTACTGGGAGGTCGTCGAGATCGTCCCGGGTGAAGGCCTGATGCAGAAGCCGGACGCCTTCGGCTGCCATCTCGGCGACTACACTTGAGGCAAGGGTTGGGCAAGGGACAGGGAAGCGTTCGTCCGCGACGCCGCAGGCAGTTACGACTTCCTGCGGCGTCGGCTTTTTGCGCGCATCCGATCTTGCGAACCCGAACGGTGACCGCCGTCCATGATTAGTTGGCCCAATCTCGTGTCCCAGCTGTTCAACGGGCTGGCGCTCGGCGCCCTGCTCGCCCTGATCAGCTCCGGCCTGACCATCATCTACGGCACGCTCGGCGTGCTCAACCTCGCGCACGGCGCGATGTTCATGATCGGCGGTTATGCCGGCTTCGTCGCCTACCAGTACACCGGGTCGTTCATCCTCGCGGTCGTCGCCGGCTCGCTGTTCGTGATGCTGCTCGGCGTGGCGATGGAGCGCCTCATCATCCGCCATTTCTACCACCGCCCGCACGAGGACCAGCTGCTCGTCACCTTCGGGCTCGGCATCTGCTTCGTCGAGATCGTGCGCCTGATCTTCTCGAGCCAGTCGCAGATGGTGCCGCCCCCGCCGCTGTTCCAGGGCATCACCAATCTCGGCTTCATGTTCTACCCGACCTATCGCCTGGCGGTGGTCGGCATCGTCGCCGTCGCGCTCGGCGCCCTGTTCCTGATCCTCTACCGCACGCGGCTCGGCATGATCGTTCGCGCCGGCATCGAGGACTCGGTGATGGTCGATTCGCTCGGCATCAACGTCTACCGCGTCTTCATGATCGTGTTCGGCATCGGCGCCATGGCCGCCGGGTTTGCCGGCATCGTCAACGCTCCCGTGGTGTCGCTGACGCCGGGCGTCGGCGACGACATCCTGGTCGAGACCTTCGTGGTGGTGGTGATCGGCGGCGTCGGATCGTTTCCGGGCGCAATCCTCGGCGGCCTGATCGCCGGCGAGATCATCAGCGTCACCTCGATGTTCAACCCCGGCTACGCCTATGTGATGCTGTTTGCGGCGATGACGCTCGTGCTCGTGGTGCGACCGCATGGCCTGCTCGGCGTGCAGGGCCGCGAATGAAGAATACTGGTCCGATGCTCAAGCAACGCCCCTTCCTGATCGAGACGCTGACCGCCGCAGGCCTCATCGTCGCTCCCTTCGTCCTGCCGCATCTCGGCTTCGCGCCGAACACCGTGAACCGGATCCTGGTCTGGGGCCTGTTCGGCCTCGGCTTCGACATCCTGTTCGGCTTCACCGGCCTGTTGTCGTTCGGCCAGTCCGCCTTCTACGGCACCGGCGGCTTCGTCGCCGCCTGGCTCCTGACCCGTGCGGGCTTTGGCAACGTCATGGGCGCACTCATCATCGGCATGATCGCCGCAGCCGCGACCGGCTACGTGATCGGGCTGATCGCGCTGCGCCGCACCGGCATCTACTTCGCTATGATCACGGTGGCGATCGCGGAGGTCTTCTACTTCGTCGAGTTCAATCCGCTGTCGGATTTCACCGGGGGCGAGAACGGCCTGCCCGGCGTGCCGACGCCGAGCTTCAACCTCGGCTTCACCACCCTTCACTTCACCAACGGCTGGTCGCTCTACGTGTTCATCGCGCTGTGCTATTTCGTCGGCGTGGTGATCGCGCTTCGGATCGTGCGCTCGCCGGTCGGCGCCGTCTTCAGCGCCATCCGCGACAACCCGCTGCGCGCGACCGCCGTCGGCCACAACATCCACGGCTACAAGCTCACGGCCTTCGTGATCGCCGCCGCCTATGCCGGCTTTGCCGGCGGCCTGCTCGGCGTGCTGCAGGCCTTCATGCCGCCCGACGCCTTCACCTTCGACACCTCCGGCCAGCTCGTGATGCAGACGGCGATCGGCGGCAGGGGCACGCTGTTCGGGCCGCTGGTCGGTGCCGCGGTCTGGCTGTTCCTGCAGGATTTCCTCCAGGCGGCGATGGGGCTCGGCGCGGCCTGGAAGCTGGTGCTGGGCGTCGTCTTCGTGGCTCTGGTGTGCTTCCTGCGCGGCGGCATCATCGGCGGGCTCATTGACCTCTATCGCTGGCTGGCCGGCAGGCGCAGCAAAGCCGAAGAAGCGTCGTCCGATCACGCCCAAGCGGCGCACGAGCCGGTGCCGCTTGCGGCGCATGCCCCGCCCGCCCCCGTGCCGGCACATGCGACGCACACCAACCGGTCCGGTCCGATCTTGCAAGCCACCGGCCTCACCAAGCGCTACGGCGGGCTGGTCGCCAACGGCGACATCGACTTCACCGTCAATCGCGGCGAGCTGCGCGGGATCATCGGTCCCAACGGCGCCGGCAAGTCGACCTTCTTCAAGATGCTGACCTGCGAGATCCACCCGACATCGGGCCGGATCACGTTCGACGGACGCGACATCACCGGGCTCAGCGTCACCGATGTGTGCCAGCTCGGCCTGACCAAGAGCTACCAGGTCAACCAGTTGTTCGCAGGCCTGACCGTGCGCCAGAACCTCGTGATCGCGGCGCTCGCGCAATTGCGCGGCAAGTTCCGCCTCGACCTGTTCCGCAGCCTCAACAAGGTCAAGGGATTGTCGGAGCAGGTCGAGCGCACCCTCGACATGGTCAACCTCGACGCACGCGCCGATACGCCGGTGTCCGAGCTCGCCTATGGCGAGAAGCGCCGGCTGGAGATCGGCATCGCGCTCGCCACCTCGCCGAGCCTGCTGCTGCTCGACGAGCCGCTCGCCGGCATGAGCCCGCGCGAGCGGATCGAAACCGTCCGCCTGCTCCGCTCGATCGCGCGCGACCGCACCATGATCATCATCGACCACGACATGGATTCCCTGTTCGAGCTGGTCGAGCGGGTGACGGTGCTGCAGGAAGGCCGGGTCCTGCTGCACGGCACGCCCGAGGAGATCAGGACCAACCCCGCCGTGCAGGAGGCCTATCTCGGCGGCGTTCACGGGGAGATCGCGGCATGAGCCTGATCGAGGTCCACGGGCTGAACAGCTATTACGGGGATTCCCACATCCTGTTCGACGTTGCGATGCGCGTCGAGCGGCACGAGGTCGTGGCACTGCTCGGCCGCAACGGTGCCGGCAAGAGCACGACGCTGAAGAGCCTGATGGGCGTGGTGACGCCGCGCCGCGGCAGGGTGATGTTCGACGGCACCGATATCGCCGGGCGCCGCAGCCACAGAATCGCGCAGGCCGGCATGCAGCTGGTGCACGAGGAGCGCCGGATCTTCGGCAGCCTCAGCGTCGAGGAGAACATCCTGATCGCGGGAATCACCGCGCCGAAACGCTGGCCGCTCGGCCGCATCTACGAAATGTTCCCGCGATTGAAGCAGCGGCGGACCAATCGCGGCAACGAGCTGTCCGGCGGCGAGCAGCAGATGCTCGCGATCGCGCGCGCGCTGGTGCGCGACCCCAAGATCATCCTGCTCGACGAGCCGTTCGAGGGGCTGGCGCCGGTGATCGTCCACGATCTCGTCAGGGCCTGCCGCGATCTTGCCGCGGGCGGCCAGACCATCGTGCTGGTCGAGCAGAACCTCGCAGCGACGCTGGCGCTGGCGCAACGCATCTACATCATCAACAACGGCCATATCGTCCACGAAGGGCCGGCCCAGGAGCTCAAGGCACAGCCTGAGCTCCTGCAGCGCTATCTCGGCGTCTAGGCCGTCCCCGATCGGCCGCGCAGCGCCGCGATCATCCGCCTGGCGTGATCTTCGAGAACGGTAGGGTCTTCGCGCCGGGTCTGGGGCGGCAGCAATTCGACGCCTGCGTTGACCGGCATGACGTGCATGTGCAGGTGAAACACCACCTGGCCGCTGGCGGGCTCGCTGAACTGCTGGATGATGATGCCGTCCGCTCCGAACGCCCCAATCGCGGCGAGCGCGATCCGCTTCGCCGCTCGCGCCACTTCGGCAAGATCATCCTCCGCGATATCGAGAATGCCGCGTGCCGGCGCCTTGGGAATCACCAGCGTGTGGCCGGATGAGCGCGGCATGATGTCGAGGAAGGCGAAGGCGCGCTCGTTCTCGTAGACCTTGAAGCAGGGAATCTCGCCGCGCAGAATTTTCGCAAAGATGTTCTGATCATCATAGGGCATCATCAATGTCCTCACACGAGGGGCGTCATTCGTACCAGCGCGCTGCATCGTGGAAAAATTTCACAATCTGGCGCTGGTGATCGGGACGCCGAACTTTGTCATCGCGCGGGAATTGTCAAGGTTGAGCACGTTTCCGCGGCGATCTCGAAATCAGACCTCTCACATTTGATACAAGAAGAGGCGCCTCAGATCCAAAACTCCGGAACAGCTCGCTCGAGGCATCCTCCTAGCCGCACGGGCGAAATCTTGACGGCAAGTCCTGTCCTGTCGTCGGTTTCTACAGCAACGCCGCACATCGTTGCTTCGCCTGAAGCTGGCTCGAATCGTCCGGTTGCGATGCCGGTGGTGAACCGCCGCAGCGGTTCAGCTTTCGCCATGCCGACGACCGAGTCGAAGTCGCCCGTCATGCCGACATCCGTCATGAAGGCGGTACCGCCGGAGAGGATGCGATGGTCGGCACTAGGCGTATGCGTGTGCGTTCCGACGACGAGGCTCGCCTGACCATCGCAGAAATGCCCCGCCGCGTGTTTCTCGCCGGTTGCCTCGCAATGGAAGTCGACGACGATTGCGTTCGCGCCGCGGTCCAGAGGTTTTGCGTCGAATTCGGCTCCGATGCGGCCGAAAGGATCCTCGACCGGCTCCATGAACAGTCGTCCCAGTGCGTTTATTACGAGAGCCCGTGCTCCATTCTTCGTCTCGATGAGTGCCGCACCACGCCCGGGCGTGCCGGAAAGGTAGTTGATCGGACGGATGAGACGAGGGGCATCTTCGATAAATTGAAGAGTTTCCTTCCGATTCCACGAATGGTTACCAAGCGTAACCGCGTCCGCGCCCGCGGCCAGGAACTCCTCATAGATGGGTTGAGTTATGCCGAAGCCCTGATCAGCAGCGTTCTCGCCATTGATGACGCACAGATCGACCTGCCATTGCGAAATACAGCCCGGAAGGTGGGTGCGGATCGCTTCACGACCGACCTTTCCGACGACATCGCCAACGAACAGAATTCGCACGATAGACTCCTCAGTTGGCAATCCCCGCAACTTGCGCTTAGCGAATGCTTGTAGGCGAAGAAGGACATTCTCAGGCTCAAGATATCCAAGGCGCCACTGTTGTAAATGCGATAGTGCAAGTGGCCGACTGCAAGCCCCGCAATGTTGATATCGGACGGCTGAAACGGCGATAGTGGCACCACCCGGTCCGGGGCGTTGCGCTCGAAATCTGGGCCGCGTGGCAGTTTTGACAAACGAATAATTTCGCCGCTTGATATCCAAAAGTTAGATTTGAAATTGCGTCGTCAGTGGACACACGAAGCCAGTCAGACGTCTTCATCTAGCACGGCGTGCTACCTCTCCAGTGCGCGGTTTCGTCGCAATAGCGGGAACGCCAGCAGAAGCTATATGTTTCATCATGACCTACGCGCTCGACATCGATGTCCGCATTGAGCGGCTCTGCCTGCACGCTGGACGCCTGCACGCGGGAGCCTAGCCGGACGGCCAACATCGTATCGCCGTCCGGGTTCTCTTCTCATCAAAAAGCTTTGCTCGCGATCTCCCCACGGGAGTTCGTTCTGCGTTGTCTTGAACGGAAGGGGTCATCATGTTGCCTTTGCCTGCTATCTCGCTGATTGCGTCCGACTATCCACGCCTCGAACGGCTCGCGCGCGTCGCAGCCCAGCAAGGAGATATGGATGCCGGTTTCCTCATGGTTGAAATCAATCGCGCAGGGATCGTCCCGGACGACGCCCAGGGTGTCAAATCGATCGTCACGATCGGGTCTTGGGTCACATACTGGACAAATTGGGGCTTCCCCCGAAAGACGGTGCAACTGGTCTGGCCTGAGGACCTCACGTCCGATCTGGCTCAAATCTCAGTCTTGTCCCCTTTGGGCGCGGCGCTGATCGGGCTCCATGTTGGAGATCAAATGCCGTACTTCGTTGCCGGATGCATGAACGTCGTGCGGGTCGAGCGAGTGAGCCGGTCTGGGCCGAACGTCATCCGCCTGGCTGCCCCGCACCGTATTCGAACGTGCGACCTCGATGATCCCGATCCGGGACCGACCGTCGCCTAATTGCAGAGGAGAATTGGCAAATGGTCAACAGCAAGAATAGGAACCAGCACGAACCCGTGTTGCCGCCAATCGCAATCATGACGGATGAGGCGCGCCGCCTCAGCGCATTGGCTGATTCCAGCATGTCACTTTTCCCGCGCGTGGCGCACTTCCTCGCGCGCGAGACTGAGCGTGCAAAGCTCGTCGCGGACGTTTCCGAGTTGCGCGGCATAATCCGCATGGGCTCGCAGGTGCGCTATTGCGACGGTGAAACTGGCGAGGTCCGGGATGTGGTGCTGGTGTATCCACACGAAGCCGACATAACACGGAAGCGCATCTCGGTTCTCACGCCCGTCGGTGCCGCACTAATCGGACTGTCGGTTGGTCAGGTCATCGAGTTTCAGACCCCGGGCCAGCACACACGCTCGCTCACGGTTCTGGACGTGTCAAACTAGCCCAAGGAAGCTGTGACATGCGCGATGTTTCGAGCAGAGAGGTGGCATTGACCGTCGTGGCGATCGTCGCGGTGCTGATCGGCACGGTCTACTTGGTGAGTTTGACGTGACTTTCGAGAGCGAACGCTCGGGCAACGGGGCCGCCCGCCTCCGCCAACAGCGGCGCCGTACCTGGCTTGGCCCGCACGCCTTCCGTTTCGGGTCATGGATCGGGAAGAGTTCGAATCATAGAAGCGGCGGCCCGACAGCAGTGGGCCTGCGATCGATCGGATCCGCCGAAGCGATGCTACGCAGGCCATCAAGGGCCACGGCGATCAACTCATCATCGGTCTGCGCAGAACAGACGGCATAGACGGGATAGAAGAAGCTCGGGGAACCTGCGACGAGGTGAAGCTTTCCCGCCGCGATGTAAGGTGCCACCACGCGCTGTCGAAAATAACCCGACCCGCCTGCCTCCAGAATGTAAGTCAATGCCAGCGGTCCAAGACCGATGAAGAGACCCGGATTGTTGTCTTCCGGAAAACTCAGTTCATGATGATGCGCGAAGTCCGGCCCCCAGTCGACGTAAACGTAGCCGTCGGGCTCGACCATCTTGGCATCTGCGTCGGTCGTCACCAGAACCAGCTTCTCCTCCAGAAGCAACTCGACGCGAGAGCCCGGCCGATGCTGCGGCGCATACATCACCGCAAGGTCCAGGGCGCCCGTTGACACTTGATCGGTCAGGCTGTCCGGCACGTCGACCTGGACGCGAAGCGCAACGTCCGGCGCGGAGCGACGCATCCAGTGCAGCCATTCAATCAGCCACGGATGCCAGAGGCTCAATTCACCGCCGATGGTCAGAACGGCCCGCCGCCCCGGCGGCACGGCCACCTGATGCCGGGCTCTCTGCCACAACTGAACGAACATCGGCGCGTAGCGCAGGAACTGCTCGCCGGCTGCCGTGAGCGATGCGCCGTTCTTGTTGCGAATGAATAGAGGCCGGCCAAGTTGCTCCTCGAGCGTCCGGACGCGGGCGCTGACCGCCGTCTGGCTCACGTTGAGCTGCTCGGCGGCCCGCACAAAACTGCGCGCTCTGACGATCTCCAGAAAAGTTCGCGCCAGCTCAACGTCCATGGCGACCACCTCAATCTCAATCCTCACAGAACAATCTAGCACTAATTTTGCATTCATCTAGCGATTAAATTCATTTGCTTGCATGATTGTCGTCAGAGAAGATCATAGGTGACGAAGCCTCATTCGCCCGCGGAGGACTGTTTCGGGCAGACCGTCGGGCACATCGCAAGGGCGTGCGGCAATGGCACAAGCCAAGCGAGCTGCCGATTTCAGCGGGACGGAGGTCCTGAGCGTGACCGCCGAACTGATGGCGGCCAGACAGCCCTTCGCGCTGAGCATTGTTGTTGAAGCGAGGGGCTCGACCTCGGCCCGCGTCGGCGCCAAGGCCGTATTCGACGCCGAGGGTGCGGTGCTGTGCGGATGGGTCGGCGGAGGATGTGCCGAATCGACAATCGCACATGCGGTGATCGAATCCTTCGAAACTGAAACCTCAGAGATCGTCGACGTCGATCTCGACGACGAGGTTCTCGGCGCGGGGATGCCGTGTGGCGGTAGCATGCGTGTCTACGTCGAGCCAATTGTTCCGCGACCCATGCTCTGGATTCTCGGTCATGGCCGGGTGGCCGAATGCCTTTGCCACCTCGGTGCGTTGATGTCGTTCGACGTGACGATCGATGACCCCATGGCTTCTCCGGACCGATATCCCGATGCAGCGCGTGTGGTGACGGACGACCCCGACTACAGCGCGCTCGAGCCCGCGCCGAACGACTTCGTAATCATTGCGACCCAGCATCGGGGCGACCACGAATTGCTGAAACGCCTGCTTTCTCGCGACGTCGGCTACATCGGGCTGATTGCGAGCCGCAAACGGACCTCCCTCGTTATCGACTATTTGCGTGCGGCCGGCTTCGACCAACCGGCTCTAAACCGCATTCGAGCACCTGCAGGTATCGATATTGGCGCACGGACCGCGGAAGAAATCGCGCTTTCGGTGATCGGCGAGGCAGTCCTCGTTCGTCGCAGCCGCACAGCGCTGCGCGCGCGCGAATGCGCGCCAGGGGATGAGATTTCCGCGTCACCGAGCGGGACGCGACCTCCCGTCCTGCTGTCGTCCGTGGAGCAGCCTGCGCTGCGAGCCGTGGGAGGGTGAATGAATGCCGGTATTGCACTTGACGACCACAAACGGTCCGCGTCTGCCGACCCATCGGGTTCGTCCAACGAGCGACGGGCAAATCGGCCGGCCGCGTCTTATATCCGGCCCGCAACCTCCCGTCGGGAAGGTCGCCTTCGGTCATCGACGCGGTGCGCGCACCTTGTATCTGGGAGGCTGATATGTCTCAGGATGCCGATGGCTCGGGACTGGTCACGCTGGTGTGGGGCCTTTGGATCTACTGGACCATCTACTGGTGGCACGACCACCTGTCCTCGCTGTCGCAGGCGAGAAAGGAGACGCAGTCCGACGCGATCGGCTCTTCGGCCGGTTCCGCAATCTCGCTGCTGAGGGGTTCGACGATATCCTCGGGCCTCGATGCGTTCGTGTCCGAACTCCTTCGGCGCTATGGCACGGTCTCGGTCAGGGAGTTTCTCGACGAAAGGCTCACTGCCTATGAAACCATCGTCGCCGCATTCGATTCCGGAGATCGCGCGACGCTTCGCACGCTCGTCTGCGCTGATGTGTACGAGACCTTTTTGGATGCAATCGCGGCCCGAGAAGCACGGCAGGAGAGTGCGGAGACCGTATTTTCGCTGATCGAGCCACCGGAGATCCTTTCCGGTTTCATCTACGAGACCCGTGCGGAGGTCTCCATCCGGTTCAAAGCCGAATTCTACAAACTGCCGCGCGACGCCTCGGGGCAATTGATTGGACGCGCGACGGACAGACATCAGAGTATCGACGTCTGGACGTTCGGGTACGAATCATCATCCCCCGCCGGCAAGTGGCGACTTGCTGCAACGGAGGTTGGCGCCACATGAGCAAGAAGATCGAGAGCAGCCGGGGCTGCTTCGACCGCTACGACGAAGACGCCGACGGAAACGAGTATGCCTCATCGCCGTGCTACATGCATGAAATGGATCCCGCTTACTTTGGACTGGCGACGTTGTCTGAGGCAACGCCACCTCCGAGATCGCACGCTCGAGCGCTGATCGGGAAGGCTCTCGGCAGAATGCGCGAGCTTTACCGCGAAATCGCTCCCCGCAAGGCGGGTGTTGAAAAGCACTGAGGCGCCGCGGACGTTTCATACGTCCGCTGTCGACGATCGAGACCGTGACGACGAACTCGTTTCCGCCCTAAGGACACGCTTCGCAACTCAGGGAAAGATATGTCAGTTTCCGTAGGTACTTCTTCCGATCCACACGTCCATGACCATTCGACCGGTTGGCGACGGTACGTTTACTCGACCAATCACAAGGACATCGGCACGATGTATTTCGTTTTCGCGATGAGCGCGGGATTGATCGGCGGAATTCTCTCTCTGGTCATCCGGGCCGAGCTGCAGGATCCCGGCCTCCAACTCTTCACCAACACGCATACGTACAACGTATTCGTGACCAGCCATGGCCTGATCATGATCTTTTTCACGCTCATGCCGGCGATGATGGGCGGCTTCGGCAACTGGCTGGTGCCCTTGATGATCGGTTCGCCGGACATGGCGTTCCCGCGGATGAACAACATCTCGTTCTGGCTGCTTCCTGCATCGTTCGCACTGCTCATCATCTCGATGTTCGTGGAAGGAGAACCCGGCTCGTCCGGTGCCGGCACTGGATGGACGCTCTACGCTCCCTTGTCGACGTCCGGACACCCGGGGCCGTCCGTCGATTTCGTCATCCTGTCGCTCCACCTCGCCGGAGCGTCTTCGATCCTCGGCGCGATCAATTTCATCACCACCATCTTCAACATGCGTGCCCCGGGCATGACCATGCACAAGATGCCTCTGTTCGTATGGGCGGTCCTGGTGACGGCTTTCCTACTGTTGCTGTCGCTTCCCGTGCTCGCCGGCGGAATTACCATGCTCCTGACCGATCGCAATTTTGGAACGACTTTCTTCGCCGCCGAGGGCGGCGGCGATCCAGTGCTGTTCCAGCACCTGTTCTGGTTCTTCGGACATCCGTAAGTCTACATCATGATCCTGCCCGGATTCGGGATCATCAGTCAGGTGGTCTCGACCTTCAGTCGCAAACCCGTGTTCGGTTATCTCGGAATGGCCTATGCGATCGTGGCAATCGGATTCATCGGAT
>Ga0209023_10001218_pt1 | contig 35361 bp, 34 predicted proteins | sample LakOneMetagenome_FD_187468 | JGI IMG/M metagenome (GOLD analysis project Ga0209023, IMG submission 187468) | Freshwater and sediment microbial communities from Lake Erie, Canada (SPAdes) (version 2) | ecosystem: Environmental > Aquatic > Freshwater > Lentic | place: Lake Erie, Canada...
TCCATCACTTCAAACTGTTCACCGAAGGCTTCAAGACGCCGGAAGGCGAAGTCTATGCGGCGGTCGAGGCGCCCAAGGGCGAGTTCGGCGTCTATCTCGTGTCCGACGGCGGCGACAAGCCGTACCGCTGCAAGATCCGCGCGCCGGGATTCGCGCATCTGCAGGCGATGGACGTCATGTGCCAGAAGCACATGCTGGCCGACGTCTCCGCGATCCTGGGATCGCTCGACATCGTGTTCGGGGAGGTCGACCGTTGACCGTTCTCGAATCCCTCAAGAAGCGCGCGGGCCTGCTGATCGCAGGCGGCGTTTCTTTTGCGCTGATGCTGGCCGTCCTGCGCTGGAGCGCGGGCGACAAGCTGCTGCAACCGCAATCCGACCTCGGCGTGCTGATCGGGTTGGTCCTGGTCGCCGTCTATTTCGTCATCACCGACACGCGCAACGACGGCAACGCCGATGCGCCGAAAGGGCTGAACTGACATGTCCGCTCGCCGCCTCGCCGCAGATCAGCCTGCCAGCTTCGAGATGACGCCGGAAACCCGCGCGCAGCTCGACCGCATCATCGCGAAATACCCGGAAGGGCGACAGGCCTCCGCCGTCATTTCCGCGCTCTGGCTCGCCCAGAAGCAGAACAACTACTGGCTGCCGCGCGGCGCGATCGAGAAGGTCGCCGAGACGCTGGGCATGCCCTACATCCGCGTGCTTGAGGTCGCGACCTTCTATACGATGTTCAACCTCGAACCCGTCGGTAAGTACTTCATCCAGATGTGCGGCACGACGCCGTGCCTGCTGGCCGGCTCCGACGGTCTCAAGGCCTATCTCGAAAGCCGCATCGGCCCGCAGCGCAAGGTGACGGCGGACGGCAATTTCGCTTGGCTCGAGGTCGAGTGCCTGGGCGCCTGCTGCAATGCGCCGATGGTGCAGATCAACGACGATTATTACGAGGACCTGACGGTCGAGAATTTCGGTAAGCTACTCGACGATCTCGCCGCCGGCCGTCCGGTGCGCGTCGGCTCGCAGACGGGCCGCACGACCTCCGAGCCTGAAGGCGGGCTGACCTCTCTGACCACATTCTATGGCGCCGACGGCAAGTCCGGCCCGCAATCCCTGAAGAAGTGACGGCCATGCTCGAGGACAAGGACCGCATCTTCCAGAACCTCTACGGCTTCGGCGACGCAGGCCTCGCCGGCGCGCGCGCACGCGGCGCCTGGGACAACACCAAGGGCCTGATCGACAAGGGCAAGGACTGGATCATCAACGAGATGAAGGCGTCGGGCCTGCGCGGCCGCGGCGGCGCCGGCTTCCCGACCGGCCTCAAATGGTCGTTCATGCCCAAGGCGACCGAGGCGCGGCCGTCCTATCTCGTCGTCAATGCCGACGAATCCGAGCCCGGCACCTGCAAGGACCGCGAGATCATGCGCAATGATCCGCACTTGCTGATCGAGGGCTGCCTGATCGCCTCCTTCGCGATGGAAGCACATGCCTGCTACATCTACGTGCGCGGCGAATATATCGCCGAGCGCGAGGCGCTGCAGCGCGCGGTCGACGAGGCCTATGCCGCCAATCTGATCGGCAAGAACAACGTCAACGGCTGGCCGTTCGACCTCTACGTGCATCATGGCGCTGGCGCCTATATCTGCGGCGAGGAGACGGCCCTGCTCGAAAGCCTCGAAGGCAAGAAGGGCATGCCGCGCATGAAGCCGCCATTCCCGGCGAACATGGGCCTCTACGGCTGCCCGACGACCGTCAACAATGTCGAGTCGATCGCGGTCGCCCCGACCATCCTGCGCCGCGGCGCGGCCTGGTTTGCCGGCTTCGGCGCGAAGAACAACGCGGGCACCAAGCTGTTCTGCATTTCCGGCCATGTGAACAGGCGCTGCAACGTCGAAGAGGCCATGTCGATCCCGTTCCGCGAGCTGATCGAAAAGCATTGCGGCGGCGTGCGCGGCGGCTGGGACAATCTGCTCGCCGTCATTCCCGGCGGCTCGTCAGTGCGCTGCGTGCCGGCCGAGCAGATCATCGACTGCCCGATGGATTTCGACTCGCTCTCGAAATTGCGCTCCGGCCTCGGCACGGCGGCGGTCATCGTCATGGACAAGTCGACCGACATCGTGCGCGCCATTGCGCGACTGTCGTATTTCTACAAGCACGAGAGCTGCGGCCAGTGCACGCCCTGCCGCGAAGGCACGGGCTGGATGTGGCGCGTCATGAACCGCATGGCGGAGGGCAGGGCGCACAAGTCCGAGATCGACATGCTTCTGGAAGTGACCAAGCAGGTCGAAGGCCACACGATCTGCGCGCTCGGCGACGCAGCCGCCTGGCCGATCCAGGGCCTCATCACGCATTTCCGGCACGAGATCGAGAAGAAGATCGACGACTATTCGGCGCGCGCGCCGCATGAGCCAGTCGAGCCCGTGCGTACGGCGGCGGAGTAGGGATATGTCCGAGCAACCCGACAATCTCGTTCTGGTCTATTTGCGGCGGATCGACGAAAAGCTCGATCGTCTGAGCGACGAAGTTCGTGACGTGAAAATGCGCGCGACTACGCTCGAAGAGAGCCTTGCCGGGGTCAATCGGAGACTTGATCGGGTCGAAACGCGTCTTGATCGGATTGAGCGTCGGCTCGACCTCGTCGAACTGCCGCACTGAGAACCACCATGACAAAACTCATCGTCGATGGAATCGAAGTAGACGTCCCTGCCGAGTTCACGCTGCTGCAGGCGTGCGAAGAGGCAGGCAAGGAAATCCCGCGCTTCTGCTATCACGAGCGCCTGTCGATCGCCGGCAATTGCCGCATGTGTCTGGTGGAAGTGAAGGGCGGGCCGCCCAAGCCGACCGCCTCCTGCGCCATGAGCGTGAAAGATTTGCGCCCCGGCCCGAACGGCGAGCCGCCGGTCGTGCTGACCAATTCGCCCATGGTGAAGAAGGCGCGCGAAGGCGTGATGGAATTCCTGCTGATCAACCACCCGCTGGATTGCCCGATCTGCGACCAGGGCGGCGAATGCGACCTGCAGGACCAGGCCATGGCCTATGGCGTGGATTCCTCGCGCTTCGCCGAGAACAAGCACGCGGTGACCGACAAATACATCGGTCCCCTCGTCAAGACCTCGATGAACCGCTGCATCCATTGCACGCGCTGCGTCCGCTTCACCGCGGAAGTCGCCGGCACGTCGGACATGGGCGCGATCCATCGCGGCGAGGACATGGAGATCACCACCTATCTCCAGACCGCGATGAAGTCGGAACTGTCGGCCAACATCGCCGACATCTGCCCCGTTGGCGCGCTGCTGCACAAGCCGCAGAATTTTCGCGCGCGTCCGTGGGAATTGAACAAGACGCCCGGTATCGACGTGATGGACGCGGTCGGCTCCGCCATCCGCATCGACACGCGCGGCCGCGAAGTGATGCGCATTCTGCCGCGCGTGAACGAGGCGGTGAACGAGGAATGGATTTCCGACAAGACCCGCCAGATCGTCGACGGACTGAAGCGCCAGCGTCTCGACCGCCCCTACCTGCGTGAAAACGGTAAGCTGCGCGTCGCCTCGTGGGGCGAGGCTTTTGCCGCGGTTGCCGCGAAGACGAAAGCGACGGCGCCTGAAAGGATCGGCGCGCTCGCCGGCGATCTCGTCAGCGTGGAAGAGATGTTCGCGCTGAAGGGCCTCGTCGAGGCGCTCGGCTCCAAGAATATCGACTGCCGGCAGGATGGCTCCAAGCTCGATCCGTCTCTGGGGCGCGCGTCGTACATCTTCAACACGACGATTGCGGGCATCGAGCAGGCCGACGCGCTGGTGATCATCGGCTCGAACCCGCGCAAGGAAGCCGCCGTCCTCAACGCGCGCATCCTCAAGCGCAAGCGCGCCGGCAATTTCATGACTGGCGTGATCGGCAAGCGCGCCGACCTCACCTACGATGCCAGCTATTTCGGCGCCGGCCCGGACAGCATCGCGACCTTCGTGTCGGATGCCCCGAAGGATATCGCCAAGCCGATGGTCATCGTGGGCGCATCAGCGCTCGCGCGTCCGGACGGCAAGGCGGTCTTGTCGGCGGTCGCCAAGGCCGCGCTCGACATCGGCGCGGTCAAGGACGGATGGAACGGCTTCAACGTGCTGCACACGGCGGCCTCGCGCGTCGGCGGTCTCGACATCGGCTTCGTTCCGGGCGAGGGCGGCCTTGACGCCGTCGCCATGACGAACGCCGACGGCGCCGACCTTATCTTCAATCTGGGCGCCGACGAGATCGACATCGCGCCCGGCGCCTTCGTCGTCTACATCGGCACGCATGGCGATCGTGGCGCGCATCGCGCCGACGTCATCCTGCCGTGCGCGGCCTACACGGAAATGTCCGGCCTCTACGCCAACACCGAAGGCCGCGTGCAGCGCTCCGACCGCGCCTGCTTCCCGCCGGGCGACGCCCGCGAGGGCTGGGCGATCGTGCGCGCGCTGTCGGACGTTCTGGGCCACAAGCTGCCCTACGACTCGCTCGCAGCGCTTCGCGCAGCGCTCGTCGCGGCGCATCCGGTTTATGCGCATACAGACGAGGTCGTCGCGGCTGATGGCGCCGACCTGAAGGCCCTGGCCGGTCTCGGCGGCGCGCTCGACAAGACGCCCTTCGGGTCGGCGGTCGAAGATTTCTACCTGACCAACCCGATCGCGCGCGCTTCCGCCGTCATGGCGGAATGTTCGTCCGTCGCCGCGGGCGGCTACCAGCAAGAAGCGGCGGAGTAAGCCGATGACCGACAACGCCTGGCTCCTGCCCGTCCTCTGGGGCGTCGCCAAAAGCCTCATCTTCCTCGTCTGCCTGCTGCTCTCGACAGCGGTGCTGATCTACGGCGAGCGCAAGGTTTGGGGCGCGGTCCATCTGCGTCGCGGCCCGAACGTCGTCGGCCCCTGGGGCACGCTGCAGGCCTTCGCGGATTTCGCGAAGTTCATCCTGAAGGAGCCGGTCATTCCGGCGGGCGCCAACAAGGTCGTCTTCATCCTGGCGCCGCTCGTCGGCGTCGTGCTCGCCATGATGGCCTGGGCCGTGATTCCGGTGAACGAGGGCTGGGTGGTCGCCGATATCAACGTCGGCATCCTCTATATTTTCGCGGTCTCCTCGCTCGGCGTCTATTCGATCATCATGGCCGGCTGGGCGTCTAACTCGAAATACCCCTTCCTCTCCGCGCTGCGCGCCGCCGCGCAGATGGTGTCCTACGAAGTCTCCATCGGCTTCGTCATCGTCACCGTGCTACTCTGCGCCGGCTCGCTGAACATTTCCGACATTGTTCGCGCGCAGGATACGAAATACGGGCTGTTCGGCTGGTACTGGCTGCCGCTCTTCCCGATGTTCATCATCTTCTTCATCTCGGCTCTGGCCGAGACGAACCGTCCGCCCTTCGATCTTGCGGAAGCCGAATCCGAACTCGTCGCCGGCTACACGGTCGAATACGGCGCCTCGCTCTTCCTTCTGCAGTTCCTCACCGAACTCGTCGCCATCCTCACCATGTCGTCGCTGACCGCGATATTGTTTCTCGGCGGCTGGCTCTCCCCCTTCCCGTGGATCCCGATCATCGGCGCATCCAGCGTCTTCTGGTTCCTGATCAAGGCCTGGGCCGTCGTATTCATGTTCTCCATGACCAAGGCCATCGTACCGCGCTATCGCTACGACCAGCTGATGCGCCTGGGCTGGAAAGTATTTCTGCCGATTTCGCTGGCCTGCGTCGTCATCGTCGCCGGCTTCCTGAAATTGTCAGGACATTGAGGGTCGAACCATGAAACTCGACGCAGCGGTCCGCTCGGTCTTCCTGACCGAATTCGTCAAGGCCTTCGTGCTGGCGATGCGCTACTTCTTCAAGCCGAAGCTGACGCTCAACTATCCGCACGAGAAGAACCCGACCTCGCCGCGCTATCGCGGCGAGCACGCGCTGCGCCGCTATCCCAATGGCGAAGAGCGCTGCATCGCCTGCAAGCTCTGCGAGGCCATCTGCCCGGCGCAGGCGATCACCATCGAGGCGGGTCCGCGCCGCAACGACGGCACGCGCCGCACGACGCGCTACGACATCGACATGATGAAGTGCATCTATTGCGGCTTCTGCCAGGAGGCCTGCCCGGTCGACGCGATCGTGGAAGGTCCCAACGCCGAATTCGCCACCGAGACGCGCGAGGAGCTGCAATACGACAAGCAGCGGCTGCTCGACAACGGCGCGCGCTGGGAGCGGGAGCTCGCCCGCAACATTGCGCTCGACGCGCCGTATCGCTGAGGGCATGACATGACCGCCGCAGCCGCATTCTTCTATATTTTCTCAGGCATCATGCTGGCCTCTGCCTTCATGGTGATCGCCGCGCGCAATCCCGTTCATTCCGTCCTGTTTCTCATTCTTGCCTTCGTGAACGCTGCCGGCCTGTTCCTGCTCGCGGGCGCAGAATTCCTCGGCATGATCCTGATCGTCGTCTATGTCGGCGCGGTCGCGGTGCTCTTCCTCTTCGTGGTCATGATGCTGGACGTCGATTTCGCGGAATTGAAGCGCGGCTTCCTGCAGGTGCTGCCGATCGGCGCAATCATCGGCGCGATCGTGGCGATCGAGCTGATCCTCGTCGTTGGCGCCTGGACGACGGCGCCCGACAACCTGATCTCGATCGTCGACGCCAAGGCGCCGGCGGGCATCACCAATACGCAGGCGCTGGGCCAGGTGCTCTACACGAAATACCTGCTGTTCTTCCAGATGGCGGGCCTCGTGCTTCTGACCGCGATGATCGGCGCCATCGTGCTGACGCTGCGCCACAAGGTTGTGAAGCGCCAGTCGATCGAGGCGCAGAATGCGCGCACGCCGGAAACGGCCGTCGAACTCAAGAAGGTCGCCTCCCGGGCGGGCGTGTAACACATGGCGATTTCACTCACCCACTATCTCGTCGTCGCCGCGATCCTGTTCACGATCGGCGTCGCGGGCATCATCCTCAACCGCAAGAACATCATCGTCATCCTGATGTCGGTCGAGCTGATCCTGCTCTCTGTCAACATCAACCTCGTCGCCTTCTCCACCGCGCGGGGCGATCTGACGGGGCAGGTGTTCGCGCTTCTGATCCTCACGGTGGCTGCGGCGGAAGCCGCGATCGGTCTTGCGATCCTTGTCACCTACTATCGCAACCGCGGCTCGATCGCGGTCGAAGACATCAACGCGATGAAGGGCTGAGATGTATACCGCGATCGTCTTTCTCCCCCTTCTGGGCTTCCTGATCGCCGGCTTCGTCGGCAATCGCATCGGCCCGCGCCCGACCGAGATCATCACGACCGGCCTGCTCATGGTCTCGGCGTTGCTCTCCTGGGTCGTCTTCTCGCAGATTGCGCTCGGTCACGGCCAGGCGGTCACGCCCGTCGTCGCCAACTGGATCACGTCGGGTGGCCTCAAGGTCGACTGGGCGCTGCGCATCGACACGCTGACGGCGGTCATGCTCGTCGTCGTCACCACCGTGTCGAGCCTCGTGCATCTCTACTCGATCGGCTACATGCACGAAGACCCGAGCCGGCCGCGCTTCTTCGGCTATCTCTCGCTCTTCACCTTCGCCATGCTGATGCTGGTGACGGCCGACAATCTCGTGCAGATGTTCTTCGGCTGGGAAGGCGTTGGTCTCGCCTCCTACCTGCTGATCGGCTTCTGGTATGAGAAGCCGTCGGCGTGTGCCGCCGCCATCAAGGCCTTCGTCGTCAACCGCGTCGGCGATTTCGGCTTCGCGCTCGGCATCTTCCTCGTCTTCGTGCTGACCGGCTCCGTCGCCTTCGATGCGATCTTTGCGGCAGCGCCCGGTCTCGCGCACAAGAACATCGAGGTCTTCGGCTACACCTGGGACGCCTGGACCATTACCTGCCTGCTGCTCTTCATGGGAGCCATGGGCAAATCAGCGCAATTCCTGCTGCACACGTGGCTGCCGGACGCGATGGAAGGCCCCACGCCCGTCTCCGCGCTCATCCACGCCGCCACCATGGTGACCGCGGGCGTGTTCATGGTCGCGCGCCTGTCGCCGATCTTCGAGCTCTCGCACACCGCGCTGACCTTCGTGACCGTGATCGGCGCGACGACCGCGATCTTTGCGGCGACTGTCGGCCTGGTGCAGAACGACATCAAGCGCGTGATTGCCTATTCGACCTGCTCGCAGCTCGGCTACATGTTCGTCGCGCTCGGCGTCGGCGGCTATGCGGTCGGCATCTTTCACCTGTTCACGCACGCCTTCTTCAAGGCGCTGCTCTTTTTGGGCGCAGGCTCGGTCATCCATGCGATGCACCACGAGCAGGACATGCGCAACATGGGCGGCCTGCGCAAGGACATCCCCTTCACCTTCTGGATGATGACGATTGGCACGCTGGCGCTGACGGGCTTCCCCTTCACCGCGGGCTATTATTCGAAGGATGCGATCATCGAGGCGGCCTATGCCGCTGGCGCGCATTCGTCCGCCGCCGTCTACGCCTTCCTCGCCACCACGCTGGCTGCGGGCCTGACGTCCTTCTATTCGTGGCGTCTCGTGTTCATGACCTTCTACGGCGAGCGCGGCGCCAACGCCGTTCATGCGCATGACGCGCATGGCCATGACGACCACGCCCACGACGATCACGCGCATGACGACCACGGCCATAGCCACGGTGATCACACGCCGCACGAGAGCCCGCTGGTCATGCTGATCCCGCTGGCGGTGCTCGCCTTTGGAGCCCTGTTTGCCGGCATCGCCTTCTCGCAGCAATTCATCGGCCATCACTTCACGGAATTCTGGAAGGGCACGATCGGGCAGGGGCCGGACAATCACATCATGCACGACATGCACGATGTGGCGCTCGGCGTCGGCCTCACGCCCACCTTCATGATGATCACGGGCTTCCTCGTCGCGCTCTACATGTATGTGCTCAAGCCGGGCACGGCGCATCGTCTGGCGGCCGCCAATCCGGTGCTCTACCGCTTCTTCCTCAACAAGTGGTACTTCGACGAGCTCTACGACTTCCTGTTCGTGCGCCCGGCCTTCTGGATCGGCCGCGTGTTCTGGAAGCAGGGCGACGGCCGCATCATCGATGGGCTCGGCCCGGACGGCATTTCGGCGCGCGTCGTCGATATCGCCAAGGGCGCGGTGCGCCTGCAGACCGGCTACCTCTATCACTACGCATTCGCGATGCTGATCGGGGTCGCCGCTTTCATCACCTGGTACCTGATCGGCGGAGTGCGCTGAAATGACCGGCTTCGGCATACTCTCAGCGATCACCTTCCTGCCGCTCGTCGGCGTGATCATCCTGATGTTCCATCGCGGCGACGACGCTGCGACCAAGCGCTCGATCCGCCACGTCGCGCTGTGGACGACATTCGCGACCTTCCTCGTCACGCTGCTGGCGTGGGCGCGTTTCGATCCGGCGATCGCCGGCTTCCAGATGGTGGAAAGCCAGGCCTGGGCCGGCGGCGGGCTCGTCTACAAGATGGGCGTGGACGGCATGTCCTTCCCCTTCGTGGTGCTGACGGCCTTCCTCATGCCGTTCTGCATTCTTGCGTCGTGGGAATCGATCGAGGTCCGCGTCAAGGAATACATGATCGCCTTCCTGGTGCTGGAAACGCTGATGCTCGGCGTGTTCTGCGCGCTCGATCTGGTGCTCTTCTACCTCTTCTTCGAAGGCGGCCTGATCCCGATGTTCCTCATCATCGGCGTCTGGGGCGGCAAGCGGCGCATCTACGCAGCCTTCAAGTTCTTCCTCTACACGCTGATCGGATCGCTGCTGATGCTGGTCGCCATCATGTGGATGGCGAGCTTCGCGCACACGACCGACATCACGGTCCTCCTGAAGACCCAATTCCCCGCCGATGCGCAGAAGCTGCTGTGGCTCGCCTTCTTCGCCTCCTTCGCGGTCAAGATGCCGATGTGGCCGGTCCACACCTGGTTGCCGGACGCGCACGTCGAGGCCCCGACGGCGGGCTCGGTCATCTTGGCGGGCATCCTCCTGAAGATGGGCGGCTATGGCTTCATCCGCTTCTCGCTGCCCATGTTCCCCGACGCGTCGCATTATTTCGCGCCGCTCGTCTTCGCCATGTCGGTCATCGCCATCATCTACACCTCGCTCGTCGCGCTGGTGCAGGAGGACATGAAGAAGCTGATCGCCTATTCCTCCGTCGCGCACATGGGCTTTGTGGCGATGGGCCTGTTTGCGATGAACCAGCAGGGCGTGCAGGGCGCGGTCTACCAGATGGTCAGCCATGGTCTGGTGTCCGGCGCGCTCTTCCTCTGCGTCGGTGTCGTCTATGACCGGATGCACACCCGCGAGATCGCGGCCTACGGCGGCCTCGTGAAGAACATGCCGCTCTACGCGGTGGCCTTCATGGTCTTCACCATGGCCAATGTCGGCCTGCCCGGCACGTCCGGCTTCGTCGGCGAATTCCTGACGCTGCTCGGCACGTTCGCCGCCAATTCGAAGGTGGCCTTCTTCGCGACCTTCGGCGTGATCCTGTCGGCGGGCTATGCCCTGTTCCTCTATCGCCGCGCGATCTTCGGCGTGCTCGACAAGCCGGAACTCGCCAATATCAAGGATTTGAGCGGCCGCGAAATCGCGCTGCTCGCGCCGTTGGTCGTGCTCGTCATCTATTACGGCGTGCACCCCGGTCCGATCCTCGACGCCTCGGCTGCGTCTGTCGCCGAACTCGTCAAGTCCACGCAATCCGTCGCCGCCGCCGTGAAGGCTGCCGCGCTCGCCGCGCACTGAAGGCAGATCGATGTATCCGCTCTCTTTCTCCATCGCTCACGCCCTGCCGGAGACGATACTGGCGATCGGCGCGCTGGCGCTGATCCTCGTTGGCGCGCTCCGCGGCGAAAAATCGGCAGGCCTCGTCGCAGAAATCGCAATCGGCGTTCTCGCTTTGACGCTGGTCGTGATCTTTGTCGGCGTGAAGACATCGGCCGATGTCTTCGATGGCGCCTTCGTCGACGATCAGTTCGCCCGATTCATGAAAGTGCTGGTGCTGATCGGTTCGCTCGTGTCGCTCGTACTTTCGCGCGACTTCCTGAAGCGCGAGGGTATCGACCAGTTCGAATTCCCGATCCTGATCCTGCTGTCCACGCTCGGCATGCTGCTGCTGACGTCGGCCAACAGCCTCATCTCGCTCTATCTCGGCCTCGAGCTGATGTCGCTTGCGCTCTATGTCGTCGCCGCCTTCCATCGCGACAATCTGAAAGCTTCGGAAGCGGGCCTCAAATACTTCGTCCTCGGCGCTCTGTCGTCTGGCATGCTGCTCTACGGCGCCTCGCTGATCTACGGTTATGCCGGCACCGTGCAGTTCGACGGCATCGCCAAGGCGCTGAAGGCCGGCCCGCAGATCGGCGTCGTCTTCGGCCTGGTTTTCCTGCTCGCCGGTCTCGCCTTCAAGATGTCGACCGTGCCGTTCCACATGTGGACGCCCGACGTCTACGAGGGCGCGCCGACGCCGGTCACCGCCTTCTTCGCCTCCGCGCCCAAGATGGCCGCCGTCGCCATCACGCTGCGTGTCGTCACCGACGCCCTGCCGGGGCTGGTGCACGAGTGGCGGCAGATCATCATGTTCATCTCGATCGCCTCGATGGCGCTCGGCTCGTTCGCGGCGATCGGCCAGACCAACATCAAGCGGCTGATGGCCTATTCCTCGATCGGTCACATGGGCTTCGCGCTGGTCGGTCTGGCAGCCAACACGGCGGACGGCGTCAAGGGCGTCGCGCTCTACATGGCGATCTATCTGGTGACGACGCTCGGCGTCTTCGCTGTCGTCCTCGCCATGCGCGTGCAGGGCAGGGCGGTCGAGACGATTGGCGACCTCGCGGGCCTGTCGCGCACCAACGGCTGGATGGCCTTCTTCATGGCCATGCTGATGTTCTCGCTGTCGGGCATCCCGCCGCTCGCGGGCTTCTTCGCGAAATACTACACGTTCCTCGCCGCCGTGCAGGCGGGCCTGACGCCGCTCGCCGTCATCGGCGTGCTGCTGTCGACGGTCGCGGCCTTCTACTACCTGCGCATCGTCAAGATCATGTATTTCGACGATCCCGCGCCCGCCTTCGACGTCGCGCCCTTCGCGGTCCGCGCGGTCATGGCGGTCTCGACGGGTCTCGTCTTCCTGTTCTGGGTCTATCCGGCGCCGCTGGTGACGGCGGCGGCGAACGCCGCCAAGGCGTTTGCGTACTGAGGTCGCACGCGCTCAACGGGTCGCGAGCCATCAGGCTCGCTGACGCGGTTGCGAGCCCGAGGGCTCGCGGTCCAGCCGCATGATGCGCCTCGGCCCGGACGCCGCCGCGCGCGGCTATCGTTTCGACTATCTCGACAGCGTCGGCTCCACCAACGCAGTCGCCCTGATGCGCGCGCGCGAGCAGGGCGAGCGCGGCCCGCTATGGGTCGTGGGCGGTGAGCAGACGGCCGGGCGTGGCCGCATGGGCCGCGTCTGGACATCGCCGCGCGGCAATCTCTACGCGACGCTGCTGCTGACCGATCCATGCCCGATTGAAAAGGCGCCGGAACTCGGTTTCGTCGCAGGCGTGGCGCTCGCGGAAGCGGCGAAAGTCATTCTGGGGCCACGCGAAAGCCTCGGCCTCAAATGGCCCAACGATCTCCTGTACGACGGCGCGAAACTCTCCGGCATGCTGCTCGAAGCCACGCGCCTGCAATCGGGCGTGCTCGCGGCTGTCGTCGGCATTGGCGTCAACTGCTGCTCGCATCCCGATCTGCCGAACTACGCGACCACCGATCTCGAAACCATCCGGCAAGGCGCAGGCGAACCCGCCGCGCTCTTTGCCGCGCTGTCGGACGCCATGGCGCGCGCGCTCGAGACCTGGGCGCGGGGGACGAGTTTCGAGGCCATCCGCCAGCAATGGCTCGCCGCCTGCCTCGGGCGCGGCGGTCCGATAAGGGTCGCGCTCGCAGAACGCGTGATCGAGGGCGTTTTCGACACGATCGACCCGCACGGCCGCCTGATTGTCTTGACGCCGGACGGCCCGACCTCCATTGACGCAGGCGATGTCCTGCTCGGCCCCGTCGCGCGGGCTCATTTGCGCGACGGAAAGGCCTGAATGCCGCATTCAAAAGATGAATTCGTGTTTGTCGCCCTCGGCGGTCTCGGCGAGATCGGCCGCAACGCGGCTCTCTACGGTTTCGGCCCGCCGGGACGGCGCAAATGGATCATGGTCGATTGCGGCCTGTCCTTCGCGGGGCCTGATCTTCCAGGCATCGATCTCGTATTTCCCGACGTGTCCTTCATCGACAAGATCCGCAAGGACCTGCTCGGTCTGGTCATCACGCATGCGCATGAGGACCACATCGGCGCCATCGCCGCGCTCTGGCCGCGCCTCGGCTGCAAGGTCTACGCGACGCGCTTTGCCATCGGCCTGCTGGAAGCGCGCCGCCTCGGCGAGCCCGGAGCGCCCAAGGTCGAACTGATCGAGTTCAAGCAGGGCGGCCGTTTCACGCTCGGACCGTTCGACATCGAGCCGATCGCCATGTCGCATTCGATTCCTGAAAGCTGCGCGCTGGTGCTGCGCACGCCGACGAGCACCGTCGTGCACACCGGCGACTGGAAGCTCGACGCCGAGCCCGGCGTCGGCCAGTCGACCGACGAGGCGCGCCTCGCAGCTGTCGGCGAAGAGGGTGTCGACGTCCTGATCTGTGATTCCACCAACATCGTGCGTGAAGGCCAGAGCCCGTCGGAAGGCGAGGTGGCGCGCACCCTGCGCGACATGGTCGCCAGCGCGCCCGGCCGCGTCGTCGTCACGACCTTCGCTTCCAATCTGGCGCGCGTGAAAGCCGTGGCGCTCGCGGCTGAAGCAGCGGGACGCTCTGTCGTCGTCGTCGGCCGGTCGCTCGACCGCGTGATCGAGGTCGGCCGCGAGTGCGGTTATCTCGACGGCATCCGCCCGTTTCTGGGGCCGCAAAGCTTCTCCGATCTGCCGCGTGACAGGGTTGTCGTCATCGCCACCGGCAGCCAGGGCGAGGAGCGCGCCGCCATGGCGCGGATCGGCAATCGCGAACATCCGATGGTCAAGCTGGCGCCGGGCGACCGCGTGATCTTTTCCTCTCGCACCATTCCGGGCAACGAGCGCGAGGTGAACACGATCATCAACGGCCTGATCGATCAGGGCCTCGAGGTCATCACCGACCGTCTGGCGTTGGTCCATTGCTCCGGCCATCCACGCCGCGGCGAGGTGGGCCGGCTTTATCAAATGTTGAAGCCGAAAGCGCTCATTCCCGCCCACGGCGAGCCTTTGCATCTGTCGGAGCACGCCGCTTTCGCGCGCGCCGAGGGAATTCCGCACGTGCTGTCGCCCCGCGACGGCGATCTCGTAAAGCTCGGGCCCGGCGAACCCTCGATCATCGGCGAAGTACCGGTTGGCCGCATCGTCGAGGATGGATCGACGCTCATTTCCGCCAATGACGAAGCCATCGCCCAGCGAATGCGCCTTGCATTTGCGGGCGTCGTCTCGATCGCGATTGCCCTGACCGGCAAGGGCGAACTTGCCGGCGACCCCGATGTCGTCATGTCCGGCGTTCCGCAGCGCGACCGCAACGGCGCTATGCTCGACGCCGTCGTGGACGAGACTATATTTTCCACCATCGACGGTCTTTCGCGCGGCAAGCGCCGCGACGCCGATGCTGTCGCCAATGCCGTCGAACGCGCGGTGCGCAGTGCGCTCGGCCAGACCTGGGGCAAGAAGCCCCAGGTGCACGTTCTCGTTCTGGAAGTCTGAAACCGGAGTAAGCCATGATCGGTCGCCTCAACCACGTCGCCATCGCGGTCAAGGACCTCGAAAAATCGGCCGCGCTTTATCGCGACACTCTGGGCGCCAAAGTGTCCGCGCCGCAGCCCGAGCCCAACCACGGCGTGACGGTCGTCTTCATCGAATTGCCGAACACCAAGATCGAGCTTCTGGAGCCGCTCGGTGCGGATTCGCCGATCGGGAAGTTTCTGGAAAAGAACCCGGACGGCGGCATGCACCACGTCTGCTACGAGGTCGACGACATCATCGCCGCGCGCGATCATCTGAAAGCCAAGGGCGCCCGCGTGCTCGGCGACGGCAATCCGAAGATCGGCGCCCACGGCAAGCCCGTGCTGTTCCTGCACCCCAAGGACTTCAACGGCACGTTGGTCGAGATCGAACAGGTCTGAGCGGCGCCGCTGCCGCCGAGCCCCGGAGCCCCCATGAATCTCCCCGTGCCGATCCCCATGGCCATGGCCATCTTCTTCACCATGTGGTGGATCGTGCTCTTCGCGGTTCTGCCGCTCGGCGTGCGCTCGCAGCACGAGAGCGAGGACGGCCGGCTGCTGGGCACCGACCCCGGCGCCCCGGTCGCCCCGAAATTGCTGATGAAGGTGGGGCTGACGACGGTGGCGACAGCCGTCCTGTTCGCCGCGCTCATGGTCTATATCGCCCGGCAGGGTTGACCCTGCGCGCCCCCGGGGCTACTCCCGGGGCGCCCGCAAGGGAGCGCGTAGCTCAGTCGGTAGAGCATCTGACTTTTAATCAGAGGGTCCTGGGTTCGAGTCCCAGCGCGCTCACCACCAAAATCAAATACTTGCGCCTCGGAAGCGTTCGCGCGCGGTGGTAGTGCGCGTCGGTAATGCGCGTGACGCCATGCTGAAGGATGGCCGCGGCGAGGTTCGGCGTTTTTGACCCCTTCCATGCGGCGCGGCGGTTCCTGGTTTCTTCTTGGTCCAACAAGATCCACCAAGCGCCGTCCTCCTGGCGGATCGAGCGGCCGAGATCGAGGGCGCGAAGTTATTTGCGCGCAGCGGATAGGTCGCGAGAAAAGCGAGGATGAGCCCGTCGCGCAGCAAATTGGCCGCATCGCGATCATTGGCGCCGAGCGGGACGCGGCCTTCGTCGTGGCGGCCTACCCCGACCTTCCACAGCCCTCTCAGCGGTGACGAAGGGGCGCTTGCTCCGGGACCGGCGACAAATTTCAGGTCGAGAACGATGTCGCGCAACCGGGCGCAACCTGTGTTGAGCGCAAGGACGCGCGCCAGCTTCCAGAGCTTCTGTACAGACATATGCGTGCTCACCGGGGACCACATCGCCGCATCTCGATCGACATAGGCTTCGACGAGTGATCGGCCCCCACTGAGTGATCCGATTTCAATTTTAGTTCATTGACGGCCTCGGGACCAGCGCGGGCGGCGACGCTGGCGGGGGTTGCAATGGCCCCACGCGGCCGACGCGGGCCCGAACGCCTCTGGCGCCGGCGGCTTGCAGCCTCGCGATTCATGAGGCCGCACGGTGTTGTCGTGGCGACGCCAGTTCTCGATCACGATCTTCGCTTCTTTGGGCAATTAGAAGATTTCGCCGTCGAGCAGTTCATCGCGCAGCCCTGTGTTGAAGCTCGTTGACCAGGCGCAGTTGGCTACAGCGGCTGCTTGTCTGGCAGCTGTCACGGTCGCGTTAGCCGCGCGGTCGCCATTGTTGAGGGGCTCGCTGTATAACCTGCCATTTTCGGACACATGTTTGGCATCTGACGCCAAGGCGACGCCACCCTCCGCATAGCCCATGACATCGCCCCGAACCTGTGCAAAGTCCGTAGTCGGCCACACTAATATCGCGGGTTGCGCCGTCCGCGATCGCTTGAGGAAGGCACATGTCTGACCGGGATTGGCAAGCTGCCGCGGTTGGCGCGGGCATCGTCGGCGTCCTGATCGCCATTATTGCCGGCCGCGTTCCCCGGCGCATGCGGGTGCTTGTCGTCGTATCGCTCACGGCGCTCGCGACAGCGGCAGGCATTTTCGCGTATCGCTTCATTACCAGGCCCGTCACCCTGACGGTTGTCGCCGCCTCGCTCGACAATGATGCGCCGCGGCTCATGTCGGCGATCGCCAAGCGTATGGCGACCAACGGCGCGCGAGTCCGTCTCAAGCTGATCGAACAGGATTCGCCGCAGAAGGCTGCCGAGACTTTTGGTGCAGGCAAGGCGGACCTTATCGTGACCCGCGCCGACGTCGGCGATCTGTCGGGCGCGCAGGTGATCGTGAGCGTCACGCGCGCCGTCGTGTTTCTGATCACGCCGCCCGGCAGCCCGATTTCCAGCGTCGCGGGCCTGCGTGACAAAACCGTCGGCGTGGTCCTCTCGGACGTCAACAAGCGGCTCGTGGATACACTCAGCCGTGAATACGACCTCGCTCGATCGCATGTGAAATTCGTAGATGTTCCGCCCAACGACGTGCCCTTGGCCTTCAAGCGCCACCGGATCGAGGCGCTGCTGGTCGCCATGCCGCTTTCGCCGAAGTATCTTGCGCGCCTTCGCACGGCCATCCCGAAAACCAGGAGCGGAGCGCCCGGCCTGATCGCCATCGATTCCGCCGGGGCGATAGCGGCCTCGACCCTGTTTTACGAGAGCTACGATTTGCCCGCCGGGACGTTGCTGGGCTCGCCTGCCGTGCCGGACGATGATCTCACGACGCTGCGGATCCCCTATTACCTGCTCGCCAACTCGAAACTGTCCGATACTGTCGGCGCAGCCTTGGCGAAGGCGGTCATGGACGCGCGCCGCGACTTGATCCGCGACGACCCGCTGATCTCCCAGATCAGCGCGCCCAACACCGACAAAGACACGCCGGAGGATCTCTACTTTCCGATTCAGCCCGGCGCAGCTGCTTATTTCGACGGTTCGGAGGAATCCTTTTTCGACAAGTACAGCGATGCGCTGTTCTACGGTTCGATGGTTCTCGGCTTCCTGGCCTCACTCGCGACCGCTGCTTGGAAATACATGATGATGGACGAGGAAGCGGCGTCTCGTCGCGCCTCGACGCGCTTGTGGTCTATTCTCGCCGACATCAGGCAGGCGCAGAGCGACGAAGAGCTGTCACGCATCGAAGACAGGATCGACGAGATCGTACAAGCCGAACTCGAGAACCCGCCCGGCGACGACGACGCCGAGCGACAGAGGCTCTTCGACGCCATGCAGCTGGTCTTGCGCCGTCTGGAACATGCACAGGACGTGCGCCGCAGGGAAATCGCCTTCGAGTCCCAAGCCTCTTCCAAAGGCGCTGCGCGACAGTCGGAGAGCATCTGATGAACGGTTTGCGCGTCACCGAAAACGATTTGCGCAAGCGCTATGCGGACCCGCTCCTGACAACGCTGACGTTGCTGCTCATCCTCCTGATGTTCATAGTCGCGCCATTGCAGATCGATCGGGGCGTCGGCGCGACGGAGGTCGGCGCTGCAATTGCGCTGGTGATGATCGGCGGGGTGCGCTTGCTCACCCGGGGGCTTTTGCCGCCGCTGCTGATGGTGGCCGCCGTGTGCATGAACGCGCTGGTGATCCTCCACAGGCTGCACGGGCGCCCGTCGCTCGAGGATCTCTACCTGTCGGCCTTGGCGTGGATCATTCTCACGGGCACGCTGGGCTGGGTTGTGGCGCGGTCCGTGTTCGGCCCCGGCCAGATAAACTATCACCGGATCATCGGGTCCATCCTGCTCTATCTCCTCATCGCGATGGCCTTTGCCTCGCTCTATCTCCTCATCGGGTTGCGCGTGCCAAATGCCTTCGCAAACCTGACTTTCGAGGACTCGCCGGCGTTGACCAGCGCGCTGATCTATTTCAGCTGCGTGACGCTGACGACCGTGGGCTATGGCGACATCACGCCCGTCTATCCGCTGGCGCGCAGCCTCTCCAATCTCGAGGCGATCGTCGGCCAGCTCTATCCGGCGATCCTGATCGGCCGACTCGTGACCCTTCAGCTCGAGCGCCGCGACTGATTGCGGCGTGATGTTGGGCGATTGTCGCCACGGCCCCCGCTTGCCCGCTCTTTCTTCCACCGGCCTCCGACCAACGCCGCCGCCCTGCTATCGAAGCGCGTCACGGCCGAGCGCCGATGTGATTTATCACTCTCCGGAGAGAATGCGGATCGGCGCCGACAAAATCTGCAAGGGCACGGTGGTGACGGCGAGGCCTGCCGCTGCAGTTCCGGCCGTTGCCTCGCCCAGGGGGCCGCGCGGCCTGCCAACGCCCTTCTCGAGCACGGCCCGCAGATCCGGCGCCACGTTTGCGATCTCGGCAAACTTGTCGTGGTTCATCGAATCCTGCCCATGCAGGTCCGTCAGGTCGATCACGATGGCGCCCAGCGCCGTCAGTTCCCGTGTATCCGGCGTGTCGCCGACGCGCGATTTGTCGCCGCCCAGCATGCGCGAGATCGCCAGAGCGCGGTCGTCCCGCGACAGGATGACGAGGAAGGGCTTTCGCGGCTCGCCCATCGCGCGCATCTGCGACTTGAACACGTCGATGTCGATGTCCGGCGCGGCGAGCATGATCGTCCCGATTTTCTCGGGATGAGGGATGCCGCCCTTGATCTTCATCTGGCGCATCGCCTCGACAGCCACCCAATTGCCCATGGAATGGGCGAGCACGTTTACCCTGTCGGCGTCGCTCGACAGCGCCAGCCGGAACAGGCGCTCCAGCCTGTCGCGCGCGGCTGTCGCGCTGTTGTTGTCGTAAACGTAGTCGGACAATTGCCCGCGCGAGGCCCAGCTGAAATGGATGGGCACGGCCGGCGATCTGGAATCGTGGACGACCTGCGCGAAACGGAACAGCCCCTCGGCGAACATCGTATTGTAGCCGTGGATGAAGATGATGATCGACCGCTGGCCGCGCGGCTTGTCGGCCAGGCGCCGATTGATCTGCGCGATGAACGCCTTCTCGTTGTCGATGTAGCCGCCATCACGCACGACGAAATCGGTCTGCGGATTGCCGGCGCCGCTCTGCGGCAGTTCGACCTCGCCATGCTTGTGAACGGGCGGGACGCTGACGGTGAAATCCGCGAGGTCGAAGGCCGCGCTGCGCTCCCCATTGAAATAGGTCCCGGGCCGGGGATCGCGCGCACGCGAGGTCGCGACGAGGATCGAATGCTCCTTGGCGCCCGGCGCGACCGCCATGTTGTCGGCGAGCGCGCCCACCTCGGGCCGGGAGGCGCAGCCTGCAAGCAGGACCAGCGCGGAAAGGGCGGCTATCGCGCGCACGCGCGTCGCGGGGCTCACTGGGGCGCCACGAGGTTGCCCTGCAGGCAGGTCAGCAGTTCGACATAGCTTGGCAACCCGCCCTGGGTCGTCTCGGCGAGGCAGTTCGTGCGCGAGGCCCGGCTGGATTTGGCCCAGACCGGTGGGAGAGCGCGCTGCGCATCTTTTTCGTCGTTCATGCAGCCCGCGATCGTATCCTGCCGGCTCATGCCGGTGGCCGGCGTCGCTTTGCAGGTCGCTGCGTAGTTCAGTTTCGGAACGCTCTGGCCGTAGGCGAACGTTCCGGACGCGGCCAGCGCGCATACTGCGATCATCGCGAGCTTCATCAACGACTCCTGCAGCGGTTCACGGGATCAGAGATAAGCACAGGCATCGTCGTTCACCCGTAATTGTCGAAGTCGGTCAGGCCGATGCGGATTTCCCACGCGAAGGTGAAGAGCGAACCTGCAAACAGCGCCTGCGTGGCGACGAACAGGAACGCCGAGCCGAGTTCGTGCTGGATGCCGAGCCCGGCGCCGCTGAACATGAAGATCACGATCATCGTCGTCGCGAGGCCGGATGCAAGGGCCAGAGTTATCGAGCGGTGGATGAGGATCGCGCGCCGCTGCAGCCGCGGCAGATCTTCGCGCAGAAAGGCGCGGTGGGATTCGTCGTCCGTAAGGTTGTTGATCATACGGATGCGGTCGACGATGCGCGTCAGCCGCGTCATCAGGACGCTGATGAAAGACGCGACCGCGCTCAGCAGGAAAACCGGCGCGGTCGCGCGACCCATCACGCGCCCGAGTTCCTCGGTCGATGTGTTGGCCCAGATTGCGGAAATGACGTCGACGCTACTGCTCACATTCCAGACACGCTACCGGATGATGACCGTTCGACGCGCAGGCGCGACACGACGCACAGGCGCGACCGGGCGCACGACGGCGCGGCGGCGGACGACCGCGCCGTTGGGGCCCACGCAGCCTGCGCGATAGACGCCAGCCGCGCAAGCCGCCGCTTCGGCGGGCGACTCGATGACCACGGGGGCTCCGAATAACGCAGCAATCGCGAGCGCGCCCGATACTGCCAGTCCACGTATGATTGTCATGTCTGTTCCTCCTGCTGCACTAAGGTGCGCCGCTCTCCCGGCGGCTGATCTGGTTCAGAATTTCACGCCGAGGCCGCTGACCGGCCCGTGGATGATCGAGTTGAAGCCGGACTGGCGGATGCCCGAGCCCTTCGCGTAGTCGGCGTAGAGGGCGCGGTAGCCGACCATGCTCGTCCACTTCATGCCGGCGAATTCGAAGTCGTGCGTGTATCCGCCCGCCGCCTGCCATGCGAGCTTGCTGCCGACGCCGAAGCCGCCGACATCCGCCTTCAGGTAGAAGCTGTTGCGCGCGTCGACCTGCTGGCGCAGGCGCAGGCCGAAGAAGGGATCGACCCAGGCAAGGTCGCCCGATCTGGCGACCGCCTTGCCGCCGACCTGTGCGAGACCCAGGTTGGCCAGATTTATGGCGCCGACGATGTTCATCGAGAGGTCGAGGCCGAGGCGCCAGTAGCGGAGACCGGCGACCGCGTCGATGGCCGTAAAGGCGTTCTGTCCGCTGGCTGGGGCCCAGCGCGCCATCTCGTATGTGCCGCCGCCTTCCAGGATCGCAATCGTCGTCTTCATGCGGGCGTCAGCGTCCAGCGAAAGCGTGAGCCCGCCGATCGGGTTGCGCTGCGCCATCAACGAGCCCGCGACCCGGATCTGGGCCCAGACGAGATCGCCGTAGAGCGACACCGGCCCGTTACGCGCCTCGAAATTTGCCATGAAGGCCAGCGGCAGGCTGCTCGACTTGGTCAGCGCGTCGACGAAGCTCATGTTGACGTCGGTCGTCTGGCTGAGCGCTGTCGTCGTGCCATTCATGCCTATGCCCCACATGTAGGGCGTGAACGCGACGTTCCATGAACCGAATGCAGGCCCTTGGACCGAGGTATATCCGGCCGTTCCGGTGGGCTCGGATCCCTGGCCGCCGAAGCGGTAGTTCAGGCCGGTGCGCAGCAGATGGCCGTCGAAGCGCGTCCGCGCGGCCATGGCATTGCCGAGGGCAGTCGCTAGGATCGGATCGATGTGAACGAGCGGGGCAAAGCTCGGGTAGGCGGCGCGCGGCGAGCCGAGCCCGTAATAGAGATATTCGAACTTGGCGCTGAGGTTTGGCGCAATCGCCATTTCCGCGCCGGCGCCGACGGCGAAGCCGAACCGTTCCTCGAAGCGATCGGCGCGCGCGCCAGCCGATGTGAGGGCGGAGGGATTGAGGACCTGATTGACCGAGGCCGTCGTGCTCGTTCCACCGAATGCCAGACCCGCCGTCAGATAGGCGAGAAGGTCGGGCTGCACCGTGTAGCCGAGACGCGCGCGCACAGTGCCGAGATGCTGCAAATTGCGGTGCATGGTCGCGCTGGTCGTGACCGCAAAGCCAGGTAGCACGGTGGGAATGATCGAACCGAAACCGCCGCCGCCGCGAATGCCGCCGCCCTGCAGGTCGGCTTCGAGGCCTGCCACCCAGCGGTCGGCGAACTGCAAATTGTAGCCCGCCTGAACCCCGCCGAAGAACCCGTTGAGACGCGCACCCGTCGCACCGGAGGCGCCGAGCGCGGAGGGCGTTGTCCAAATGCCCGCGGCCGTGTTGAACAGCGGCACGGAATCCATGGCCATGCCCGACGAGCCGCGCCAGGCATATCCGTAATTGAAGCCGACGTAGAAGCCCGTCCAGGTGAAAGCGGGCGGCGGAGCAACCACGAGCGACTTGCGGGTCGGGAGGTCTGCCGCGGAAACCGACGCAGAGAAGCCTGCAAGCAATGTGGCTGCAAGCAGCCGGAACCTTCTACCAGCGCACATCAGCCCGCAGACCTCCATTTTGACACCGAAGCGTCGGCTGACGCTCCGGTGTCGATCTAGCCGTTACTTGGCTTTCTTCTGGATCGCGTTCATCAGCGTCTCGGACTTGTGCGTCTTGCAATAATCGCCCACGACCTTGTTGTTGCGGGCGACGTAGCGCAGGTCGATCGTGCTGAGGTTCTTGGTCGCGCTGAAATAGCCCGACATCCACGAGGCCACGAGATCCTGGCGGTCCGGGGGGCCCTTGAGGAAGTCACCGCAGGTGATGACCGACATGTCGATGACGACCTGAGCGTGCACGGGAGCGGAAGCAGCGACGGTTGCTATGGCCGCGGCGCCGATCAGCGGAAGGATTTTCATGCTGGCTTCTCCGTAAGGTCTTACTTGCCGCTGGTGGCGCGCTGCAGGCCCGCCATTACGGTCTGCTGCGGGTTCGACGAGCACCACGACTTCACATTCGCAACGTTGCGCGCGAAGGCCTCGAGGTCGACGGAGACGTAGCCGGTCTTTTGATTGAACCAGCCGCTCATCCAGGCGGCGAAGATTGCCGAATCGGCCGGCGGGAGTGCGAGATATTCGGCGCAGGTGATGCGGGTCGTATCGATCATCACCTGGGCCTGTGCGGCCGGGGCGGTCAACGAGGCGGCGGCGACTGCCGCCAGTGCGAGGCGTCTCATCAGGCAACTCCTTTGTCTGGGAACAACATGCGCCGCCCTGCAGGCAGGGCGGCGCAAAAGGCTGTCGAGGCGATCAGTACCGGGCGATGACCGGCGCCGTGTAGCCGCCGCCGAACTTGTAGGCGAGGCCGACGCGGATCGCGCTGTCGTTCACGCGCTGCGTGGTCGGACCGACGAAGGGCGAGAAGTGGCTGAAGTTGCCGAACGACGAGAAGCGGTATTCGAGCCGGCCGACCCAGTTGTTGGCGAAGGCGTATTCGATGCCGCCGCCGAGCGTCCAGCCGGAACGGCCCTGGTTCCACTGCTCGGAGAACGCCGCATTGCCCCAGGTCGACTTCAGGTTGAAATTGGCAAAGGCAACGCCGCCGGTGATGTAGAACAGGGCGCGGTCGACCGAGAGACCGGCGCGGGCGCGGATCGAGGCGCGGAAGTCGTTGGTCAGCGCGATATTGCTGCCGAGCGGGATCGCGAAAGCAATCGGGTTGATGCTCTTCTTGACCGAGCCGCCTTCGATGTCGCCTTCGAGGCCGAGTACGACGGACGGCGTGACCTGGAAGTTGTAGCCGAGATAGGCGCCGCCGATGATGCCGTTGGGGTTGAAGTTGTTCGTCACCGCGTTGGCGTTGTTGAACGCAGCGCTCTGCCAAGCGTAGCCGAGGTCGAGACCGACGTAGAAGCCCTGCCAGCTGTAGACCGGAGCGGGCGCGAGCATCGGCGCGGGGACGGCCTTGCGCGAGGGCAGATCAGCGGCCAGCGCAGGCGCGACGCCGGAGACGAGAGTCGCGGCAAGACCGAGAACAAAGGCGGTGCGTTTCATAACGACGTGTCCCTGAAGTGAACCAAGCCGCAGAATTGCCGAATTTGATCGAACAGGCTTGATCTAAGGCGCAGCAATAATTGTCGTTTTCGGACACGCTGGCTTCACTTGGCACGTTGAGAAATGCATGTGACTTTCTCGTCACTATCATTCGACCGCCGCTGTTGTCCGACTGCAGTGTCCGCAACTGCAAACTCTCTGGCCGAAAGTATCAATCGGCGTGGAAATCGCCGAGGCTCACGCGTCGGAGCCCTGAGCCATCGGCTCGCAGGGCGCCCTCACATGAGATTTGGCGTTAGCCTTGCGCCATTCGCCCGGAGGTACGCTGAAACGTCGGCGGAAAGCGCGCGTGAACGCGCTCGCGTCCGCGTAATAGAGTTCCGCAGCAATCTGTGTGAGCGAGAGAGCCGGGTCTTTCAGCAGACGGCAGGCGACATCGAAGCGTGCGTCCTCGACGAGTTCGTGGAGCGAACAATTCTCGGCGGCCAGGCGCCGCGACAGTGTTCGGGGATGAAGGCCGAACATTTTGGAGATCAGCAGACTGTTGACCTCGCCATTCCTGATGACGCCGGGGAGAACGCGCCGGATCTGATCCGCCATCGACATGGATGCATCGACCGGAGAACGCTCGATCTGGCGCATCAGATATTTGAAGAGCGCGGGATCGGCGCCGTCGATCTGTCGGTCGAGCAGCGAAGCGGGGAATTCTATTGCCGCCGCATCGCTGTCGAACCGCAGGCGCGTGCGCGGGTAGAAGTCTCGATAGGGCGCCAGATCCTTCGGGGCGGGGATCGGCAGACGGACCTCCGTCGGCATGAAGTTTTCTCCGAACATCCGACGCAGCAGCGTGGACGTGATCGCTGCCGCCGTGTCGCCCATCTGACTTTTACTTCGCAGCCCCGGCACGACTATCGTGTGGGAAGCGACGGCGACGTCGCCCCGTTCCACGAGCTGGGCGATGCTGCCGCTATCGACAAAGTTCAAAGATGCGACCAGCGTCTGGATTCCGATGCGCGTTGTCGGGGCCTGCATGGCGAGGAAGCCCGGCAGGCCGAGATTGAGTGGGCCGCTGCCGACCAGCAGACCGAAATGGTCGCAGCCCGCCTCTTCGACGGGAATGGAATACAGAACGTCCACTGCGGTGAAAGGGATGAGGCTTTCCTGATCCTCGAAAACGTCGTGGCGCAGACCCGCGCGCCTGAGCGCAGCCGCAAAGTCGAGGTCGAGGCGGCGGTAGACATCGGGCATGCCGCCGATGTTGCCAATTCGAACGGTCGCCGATTTCCTGGATGAGTTCATCTCAAGCACGTCCCCCGCCCACTCTGCCGGAGCGCAGGCTCGCCGACGGCGGGGAGAGGAATAGCGGCCATATCCTGGAAGGGCTGGTACGTACCCCGTTGCAACACGGGCTTTTCCGCCGACGTCGGCAGGTCTCGACGAGAGAATGAGTGCAGGGCGGCGACCGTCTATGCGGCGTCGCCGATTGTCCTGGCGCCATGCGGGCGCGACCGCAAACCGCGATCTCGATCGGACGGTCGCCTCGCGTGAAAACGCGAGCTTTCTCGTCGCTGCGGCGCACACGTGCCGCTTGGCATCCAATCATGCGTTTGACCCCCCACTCACCTCGGAGCAGCAAACGCCGCTGTTCCTGATCGAAATGCTCCCTTATTTCTCCATTTTTAGACAAATCATTGACATTTAAAGACAAATGGCCGGCACAAGCTATAGCTTGCACTGTGAGACAAGCGCGCGGCTTGTCAATGTCGGATGACAAGCGCGCCATTTGTTACCGTTGTTCATGACAGCATCGACATCAGCGCTTTATGCGTGTCGCGGACTGTCAATCGAAAGGCCGCAAACGCCAAGACCACCCTCCTGATTGGCAATAGATTCAATCGGGGGACTGTCAGTCCCCGAACTTTAGGAGACATGATAATGCGCATGACACGTCGCGAAGCAGCGGTTGCGTTGGGGCTGAGCGGCGGCGCTGCGCTCGCATCGCCTGCCCAGGCGGAAAGCATGATCGCCGATCTGATCGGCGACAAGGATGAATTCCTCGCGGCTTCCGAAGCCTACATCTACGGCTATCCGCTGGTGACGATGGAATTGACGCGCCGCGTCGCCACCAATGTCGCCTCGATCGAGGGTACGCGTGGTCCGATGGGGCAACTCATCAAGCTTCGTTCCTATCCGACGGCGAAGTTCCGCGACGTGACCGCGCCGAATGCCGACACGCTCTACACCTGGTCGTTCCTCGATGTCGGCAAGGAGCCCTGGATTCTCAGCCTGCCCGACATGAAGGGCCGTTATTTCCTGTTTCCGATGCTAAGCGGCTGGACGGACGTGTTCCAGGTGCCGGGCACCCGCACGACCGGCACGGGCGCGCAGACCTACGCGATCACCGGCCCCGGCTGGAAGGGCACGCTGCCGGCAGGCGTCGTGGAATACAAATCGCCGACTTCCATGGTCTGGATTCTCGGCCGCATCTATTGCACGGGCACGCCGGAAGATTATGCCGCCGTGCATGCGCTGCAGGACGCCTGCAAACTCTATCCGCTCAGCGCCTACGGCAAGGACTGGACGCCGCCCGCGGGGACGGTCAACCCGGCTGTCGACATGAAGACGCCTGTGCGCGACCAGGTGAATGCGCTGTCGGGCGTGGAATATTTCAAGCTGCTCGCGGATCTCTTGAAGACCAATCCGCCGGCCGCCGCTGACAAGCCGATCCTGCCGAAGCTGGCCGCCGTCGGCATCACGCCCGGCAAGGATTTCGATCCGAGCGTCGCCGATCGGAAGATCCTCAACCGCGTGCCGAAGATCACCTTCGACCGTATCATGCTGCACTTCGTGACCGGGCCCGAGATCAGCAACATCAACGGCTGGCGTTACACGACCAAGGCCGGCGTCTATGGCACGGATTACATCCAGCGCGCGCTGGTGACGGCGATCGGCCTCGGCGCCAATCGGCCGCAGGATGCAATCTATCCGACCTCGCTGAAGTCTGGCGGCGGATTGCTTGCACGCAAGTACGACGGCGCGAACAAGTACACGATGACCTTCCCGAAGGGCCAGCTTCCGCCGGTCAAGGGCTTCTGGTCGCTGACCATGTACGACGAGAATTATTTCTTCGTCGACAACCCGATCGACCGCTACTCGATCAGCGCGCGCCAGAACCTGAAGAGCAACCCGGATGGCTCGACGACGCTCTACATCCAGAACGAGTCGCCGGGCGCGGACAAGGCGGCGAACTGGCTGCCGGCGCCCAAGGGCAAATTCGTGCTGATGTTGCGTTGCTACTGGCCCAACAGCGCGCAGCCCTCGATTATCGACGGCTCCTGGAAGATACCGGACGTGAAGAAGGCCTGATCCGGCCCAAAATACGAGCGCCGGGCAGTTGAGCCCGGCGCTCGGTTCTTCCGCGACGACTAGCGGAGCCAATCGGGGGTTTATCCTGCCTCGCTTGACGTGCACGCTCTTTCACCCGCGGCGCCAGAGACGCCGCGGGATCGTCGTAAAATCTACTTGCCCGGCGGCTTCGCGGTCGGCGCGACACCCGGCGCCGGGCGCTCGACGTCGCGGCTCGAAGCAGCCTTGAGCCATGCCGTCATCGACGCCTCCGACACGGGGCCATCGCCGAGATCGACGGTGATGGAATTGAGTTTCCCGGTGAAGGCGAAGGGAACCTGATAGTCCTTGTCGTCAACCGACGTGCCCGTATCCATGCCGATGTCGAATGTCTCGTCCCATGCGTAGGTGAAGGGCGTTGTGTGCGGCAGCTTGATGGTCGCGGCTTCCTGCCCGTCCACGCTCAGGACGCCCGTGCCGCCGTGGCCGAACGGTACGTCGCCCGCCTGGTCGAGCGCGAAGTCGAAGACAACCTTGTGCTGGCCGGGCTTGAGCGCATCCTTGGCCTGCCATTTCGGACGCTGCACGTTGAACATGTTCATCGTGAAGGTCGGCTTGCCATCCTTCAGATAAAGGCCCCACCCCGAGAAGCGGCCGCCCTGCGTAACAAGCATTCCGGTCGCTCCGCCGGCCGGAACGACGATGTCGGCGGTGATGCGGAACGAGCGGTTGAGAATCGAGGGCGCCGCACTCCCCTGCGTACAGCAGGACGGACCAGTATAGATGAATTGCTTGCGGCTGGCGGCGGGGCCTGGACGCGCCGCGACCATGGCGGTGATGGAATTGTTGAGCGGGAAGACCTGGTTGCGCTGGCCTTCCATGATGAACTTTTCCTGCATCGCGCGCAGCTTCGCCGGCTGCGCCTTGGCGAGATCGTTCACCTGCGTCGGGTCTTCCGTGGTGTTGTAGAGCTCCCAGGCGTAGCCATTCATGACATCGGAGGGACGAGGCGCTGCCACGCTCGCCCACGGCGGCACCGGCGGCGTGGTCGCTGCGACCCAGCCGTCGTCGTACAGGGCGCGGTTGCCGAGAATTTCGAAATATTGCGTCTTGCGCGTTGACGGCAGGGCCTTGTTCTCCGCCGGGAGCGTGTAGGTCATGGACACGCCGTCCATCGGGCGCTGCGCGATGCCGTCCACCATATTGGGCTGCGGAATGCCGGCCAGATCGAGAACAGTCGGCACGACGTCGATGACATGATGGAACTGGTTGCGGACGCCGCCCTTGTCCTTGATTTTCGCTGGCCAGGAGACCGCCATGCCATTGCGCGTGCCGCCGAAATGCGACGCCACCTGCTTCACCCAGCGGTAAGGCGTGCTGAACGCCCACGTCCAGCCCACCGCCATGTGACCATAAGTCTGGTCGGTGCCCCAGGCGTCGTACCAAGGCATCTGCTGCTCGGCGGTGAGCGCGATTCCGTTGAAGTACATCACTTCGTTCGGCGTGCCGTTGACGGAGCCTTCCGAGCTGCTGCCATTGTCGCCGCTGATGTAGATGATCAGCGTGTTGTCGAGCTGGCCGAGCCGCTCGACCTCCGCGATCACGCGGCCGATTTCATTGTCGGTGTAGGCAAGATAGGCGGCGTAGACGTTGGCCTGCTTGATGAACAGCTTCTTTTCGGTGTCGTTGAGATCGCCCCAGCGCTTCAGCATGTCCGCCGGCCAGGCCGGCAGGGCGGCGTTGGGCTGAACGACGCCGAGCTTCTTCTGGTTGTCGAAGATCTTGTCGCGCAGCTTCTCCCAGCCGTCGTCGAACAGATGCATGGTCTCGATCTTGTCGATCCATTCCTTGGTGGGATGATGCGGCGCGTGCGTGCCACCCGGCGCATAATGGATGAACCACGGACGATTGGGCGCGACCTCCACGTTCTTGCGAACGTAGTCGATTGCATCGTCCGCCATCGCCGTCGTCAGGTTCCATCCGGGATTGCCCATGAACGGGTGAATGGGCGTCATGTTGCGGAACAGGTTGCCCGGCTGCCACTGGCTCGTATCGCCGCCGATGAAGCCGTAGAAATAATCGAAGCCCAGACCGATCGGCCAATTGGTGAACGGACCGGCGCTGCTCGCCTCCCACGGGGGCGTGTTGTGGTTCTTTCCGAACCACGCGGTCGAATAGCCGTTCTGCTTCAGGATGGCGCCGACCGTCGCGGTTTCGCGCGGAATGACGGAATTGTAGCCGGGGAAGCCGGTCGAAAGTTCGCTGATGTTGCCGAACCCGACGCTGTGATGGTTGCGGCCCGTCAGCAACGCCGCGCGCGTCGGCGAGGACAGCGCGGTCGTGTGGAAGCTGGTGTAACGCAGGCCCGCGGCCGCAACCTTGTCGAGAGCGGGCGTCGGAATGACGCCGCCGAAAGTCGAGGGCGCGCCGAAGCCGACGTCGTCGGTGAGAATCAGAAGGACGTTCGGCGCATTGGCCGGCGGCATGATCTGCGGCGTCCAGGCGGACTTGCTGTCGACGGCATTGGGCGCCATGGCGCCGCTGAACGGCGGCGTCGGCGCAGGCAATTGCAGGCCTTGCGGCGTCATGACCGCGCTGGGCGCGCCCGGCGTCCCGCGGATTTGCTGTGCGGAAGCGAGCGGCGCCATAGCCACCGACGAAGCCAGGATCAACGATGTAACGGGCAGGCCACGCATGTTCTCTCTCCCGGCGTATTCGCGGACATGCTAGCGAGATGCCAAGGCGCTGCCTTGATCTGTGCGGCTCGCTTCTTGACATATTCGGACAATTGCCGGCGCCAACAATTGCCCGGCTTTGCGAAAGCGCGCGGTTTCGCCGATGGCGCCCCTGCAAGGCTATCGCTTCGAAGCGGCCCGCGTTAGCGTTGGCCAAACGGAGCCGGCCAGCAGCATGGATAAGTACGAGAGCGCACAACGGGCCGCTGCAGGATCGCGCCGCTTTCACACGATGGCGAAGCCGGCGGGTTCGACCTGCAATCTCGACTGCAAGTACTGCTTCTATCTGAGCAAGGAGACGCTGTCCGGAGGTCCGGGGACAGGCGTGATGAGCGACGCCACACTTGAGGCGTTCGTGCGTCAGTATATCGAAGGCAACACGGGGCCCGAGGTCGTGTTTACGTGGCAGGGCGGCGAGCCGATGTTGCGCGGCTTGCCCTTCTATCGCCGCGTCGTCGAACTGCAGAAGCAATATGCCAAGCCCGGCCAGCGCATCGAGAATGACCTGCAGACAAACGGCGTGCTGATCGATGAGGAATGGGCGGCGTTCCTGAAGCAGAACCGGTTTCTCGTCGGCCTCAGCATCGACGGGCCGCGCGACGTGCACGACGCCTATCGCATCAACAAGGGCGGCGCCCCGACCTTCGACAAGGTGATGGCTGCGGCCAATCTGCTGCGCAAGGCGCGTGTGCCCTTCAACACGCTGACCTGCGTGCACCGCCTGAACGGGCGGCGCCCGCTCGACGTCTACCGCTTCCTGCGCAACGAACTGGACTCGCGCACGATCCAGTTCAGCCCGGTGGTGCAGATTCGCGAGTTCGAGACGAAATCCATTGGCGCGCTACCGGCCGCGCGGATGCCTGTGCTCGGCTCCGCCGAAGCGAAGCCCGGCCATGCGGATTCGATCGTCACGGACTGGTCCGTGGATCCTGACGACTACGGATATTTCCTGTCCCGCGTCTTCGACGAATGGCTGCGCAAGGATGTCGGCCGCGTGTTCGTCAACCAGATCGAGACGCTGATTTCGCAGCACGCCGGTTTGGGTTCGCAGATGTGCATCTACGGCGAATATTGCGGCAAGGCGGTCGCGATCGAGCACGATGGCAGCGTGTATTCATGCGACCATTTCGTCTATCCGGAATACAAGATCGGCTCGACCGCCGACGGGTCGCTCGCCGACATGGTGTTCTCAAATCAGCAGATCAGGTTCGGCTTCGCCAAGAGCGACAATCTTCCGCAGTTCTGTCGCAACTGCGCCTTCCTGAGCGACTGCTGGGGCGAATGTCCGCGCAACCGGATCCTGCGTACGCCCGACGGCGAACCGGGACTGAACTACCTGTGCGCCGGCCTGCGCAAGTTCTACGCGCACGCCATGTCGGACGTGGAGCGTCTGGCAAAGGCGGTCCGGACGCGCACGCCGTTTCCGGCGCGGTAGCGGCGACGGCGGTCGTGGATCGCCGTCTGCTTCAGCCGCGGAACAAGTCTGGCAGGGCCACTTCCGTCGTTCGATCTGACAATCGCCCTGCCGACGTTTCCGCCAGGCTTCCGTCGTCGAGAGGGGCTACGACATGTTCATTGGGAGCGAACCTCTTCAATCCTCAGCCTGGATCGCAGCCGGCGCGGTCGCCGGGGCAGGTTCCATTTTCGGCCTGCCGAAAATACAAGTTTTGATCAGAGGGTCCTGGGTTCGGGTCCCGGCGCGCTCACCATCGCCAGCGCCGGACGTCCGCGCCGAATTGACCAAGAAATCATGAAAGCCAGCAGCCGGCCGCGACCGGCCGTATCCTGCCGACCGTGTCTCGCCACAATGGCGACCTATCTATCGCTTGGCTGGGTAGCGCCGGAGACGGCCATGTTTCGTAATTTCTGCGTGTTTCTTGTTCTGTCGCCCCTCGCCATCGGCGTCGGCGCCGCCCCTGCAGCCGCGCAGGGCGTCACGCCCGCATGGGCGGGGCCGCCGGGATATCGGATCCAGCGGGCGCCTGACGAGGGCTACGACGACTACGACTACGACCGGCCGGTGGCGCGTCCGCGCGGCGCGGCTCGGTTCAATCCGCTGCTCGACGAGGCTGTGGCGCCGCGCAGGTCCGGTCGCCGGGCGCTGGCCGGGCTGCCCCCCGACGCCGATCCCGCCTATTCGACCGCAGCCGACTACGACGGCGACATCGACTGGAACGAGCAGACCCGCAATCTCGTCGCCGACCCGACCGGGCAGGCCTCCGGCACGATCACCGTCGATACCAGATCGCGGAAGCTCTACCTGTCGCTGCCGGGCGGGCGGGCGATGGAATATGGCATCGGCGTCGGCCGGCAGGGCTTTGCCTGGAAGGGCGCGGCGACGGTCGGCCGCAAGGCCTATTGGCCGGGCTGGACGCCGCCGAAGGAAATGCTGCTCCGCCGCCCGGATCTGCCGGAGCATATGGAAGGCGGGATTGAGAACCCGCTTGGCGCGCGCGCGCTCTACCTGTTCAGGGGCGCCAAGGACACGCTGTTCCGCATCCACGGCACCAACGAGCCGGAGACGATCGGGCAGGCCGTGTCGTCGGGCTGCATCCGCATGCTGAACTCCGATGTCGTCGATCTCTACAAGCGCGTCTCCAAGGGCGCACGCGTGATTGTGCTTTGAGAGCAGGCCGGCGGCGCTCTAGCCCCGGACGCCCGGAACGGCGGCGGTCTGCATGCGAAAAGCGCTCGGCGTCAGCCCGGTCCAGGCGCGAAAAGCGCGTGAAAAGCTCTTCTCGTTGCGGAAGCCCGCCGCCTGCGCCACCCGCTTGATCGGCGCCCGCCCGCGCGCCAGCGCCCGGCGCGCGATTTCGAGCCGCGCTTCTTCCTTCAGCCCCCGCAAGGACGCATCTTCGCGCGCAAGCTGGCGATGCAGCGTTCGCGTGGAAAGCGCCAGCGCGTCGGCAATATCCTCGGCTGTCGCAAATGGCGTCTTGGCGTCGCGCAGCAGCTTGCGCACGCGATCGACCAGCAGCCGGTCGCGCCGGTAGGGCAGGACCGTCAGCGGCAGCGCCCGCTGCAGCATGTGATCAAGATCAGCCTCGTCGCGCTTCAGCGGCAGCGCAAGATAGCGCGCATCGAACACGATTTTCGCGCAAGGCGCGCCAAACGCCAGATCCTTGCAGAAAATCGTCGGATAGACCGACACATGCTCCGGTTGGGGAAAGGGAAATTCCGCGCGCGCGAGCGCGATCCGGGAATCGATCGACCAGCAGGCAAATCCGATCACGTAGCGCATCAGCGTCACGAGGCAGAATTCGCGATAGGGGCCGAGGTCGCAGGCTTCCTCGATCGACAGGGTCGCGAGGCCGTTCTCGACCGACAGCGCGAATGCAACATCTTCGGTCAAGATGCGGTGATGGCGCCGCCAGCGCTTCAACGCGAGTTCGAGCGGGCCGCGGGTGAGCGAGGCGCGGCACAGCATGCCATAGGCGCCCCAGGGCAGGCGGCGCGAGAACCAGCCGAGCGCCTCGTCGTCGAGTTCGCGCATGGCGGTTTCGGCGAAAATCTCGAACTGCGCCGCCGTCACGCGCGCCCCCCGGCGCTTCAATTCGCTTGGCGGAATATGCGCCCTATCCAGCGCCGCGCCGGGGTCCATGCCGCGCTCCCTGTAGGCGCGCACAGCGGCGTTCACAAAGGCGACAGGCGTGACTGCGCGGCCGGAGGCGGCGAGAAACGGGAGGGGCTGACGCGCGCTCATGCGCCGCAATGATCGCGATTTGTGGCGGAAAATGCAACTTCATCGGCAGCGCTGGCGCCCGATTGCGAATAGGGTCATCCTCAAAGTCGGGAGGACGACAATGAATATTCCGGGTATCGACCTCGGCCTGTCCGAGGATCTGCGCATGCTGCGCGACACCGTGCAGGCGTTTGCGGCGGAAGAGATCGCGCCGCGCGCCGCGGCGATCGACAAGGACAATGAATTTCCGGCCGACCTCTGGAAAAAAATGGGCGCTCTCGGCCTGCTCGGCATGACTGCGCCGGAAGAACTCGGCGGCTCGAACATGGGCTATCTCGCCCACATCGTCGCCATGGAAGAGATTTCGCGCGCGTCCGCCTCTGTCGGTCTGTCCTACGGCGCGCACTCGAATCTCTGCGTCAACCAGATCCGCCGCACCGGCACACAAGCGCAGAAGCAGAAATACCTGCCCAAGCTGATTTCGGGCGAACATGTCGGCGCGCTGGCCATGTCCGAGCCGGGCGCAGGTTCCGATGTCGTGTCGATGAAGCTGCGCGCCGACAGGAAGGGCGACCGCTACGTCCTCAACGGCTCGAAAATGTGGATCACCAACGGCGGCGACGCCGATACGCTGGTCGTCTACGCCAAGACCGATCCCGAGGCCGGCCCGCGCGGCATGACCGCCTTCATCATCGAAAAGGGCTTTTCCGGCTTCTCGCATGGCGCCCATCTCGACAAGCTCGGCATGCGCGGCTCCAACACGTTTCCGCTGTTCTTCGACAATTGCGAAGTGCCTGATGAAAACGTACTCGGCAAGGTGGGCGAGGGCGTAAAGGTGCTTATGTCCGGCCTCGATTACGAGCGCGCGGTTCTGTCGGGCGGGCCGCTCGGCATCATGGCCGCCTGCATGGATGCGGTCGTGCCCTACATGCACGAGCGCAAGCAGTTCGGACAGCCGATCGGCGATTTCCAGCTTATGCAGGGCAAGCTCGCCGACATGTATTCGACCTGGCAGGCGACGCGCGCCTATGTCTATGCGGTAGGCCGCGCCTGCGACAGCGCCGATCATGCGCGCACGCTGCGCAAGGACGCTGCCGGCGCCATTCTCTATTCCGCGGAGAAGGCGACATGGATGGCCGGCGAGGCGATCCAGGCTCTGGGCGGCGTCGGCTACACCAATGATTTTCCAGTGGGCCGTCTCTGGCGCGACGCGAAACTCTACGAGATCGGCGCCGGCACATCGGAAATCCGCCGCATGCTGATCGGCCGCGAATTGATGGCCGAGACGAAGTGATGCTGGACC